>Ga0157378_10001734_pt1 | contig 19580 bp, 12 predicted proteins | sample M65metaG_FD_115309 | JGI IMG/M metagenome (GOLD analysis project Ga0157378, IMG submission 115309) | Miscanthus rhizosphere microbial communities from Kellogg Biological Station, Michigan, USA - M6-5 metaG | ecosystem: Host-associated > Plants > Roots > Rhizosphere > Soil | place: USA: Michigan...
CACTGCTTGCAACAGTGAGGTCGATCTTGCTCTCCTCGATGCGGTCGAGAATCGTGCGGATCGCATGGGGCCACCCGAATGCCTTTGGCATCGCGGGGTTTATCTCGTCCGACATCTTCGCCAAGAACGAAGCATGCCGCTGCGAGAGGAAAATGGTCTCTGTCGCCGGGTCCTGCCCGGCGACACTTTTATTGGTCGACGCTAGTTTCATGACCGGTTCCAAAGTAGGAGTGTCCCGGGACCGGCAAATCCCTACCCACCCGCCAAAAAGTTTTTTTGGGGTCAGGAAACGGAGGGGGCGGCGGCCGGGACCAGCATCACCGGGGTGTCCACCTGCCGGATGATGTCCTGCTTCAGGGTGCTGATCTCGTGGGCCCCGGCATTGAGGAAGAGGGCGTCGGCATCGGCGCTGCGCACGTAGCGCACCAGCTCGGAATCAACATCCTTTCCTTTCAACAGGATAGGCTTGGTGTCGATCCCGTCGAACAGCCCTTGCATCTCCGCCAGCAACGCCTCGGCGGCACTCTGCTCGGCGTCCTGGCAGACGATCATCAGGTGGACTTCGGACTTCTCCCGGCGTGCGATCGAGGCCGCCAGCGAGGCTGCCGCCGTCGACCGCTGTTTGAGGTGGACCGGAACCAGGATCCGCCGAAAAGCCAGTCGAGCGCGGATTCCGTAACGGATCGCCAGCACCGGCACGGAAGCCCCCGAGAGGACGTTGAGCGTGGTCGAGCCGATGATCAAATGGGCCACGTGGTGGCGGGCATGGGTGGAGATGACGATCAGGTCGGCGTTCTCGTCGGCCGCGGTCTTGTTGATTGCCGCGCCAGGATCGGGAGCCCGCTGGATGACCAAGCGCGTCTGTACGGTGGCGTTCGCCCGGCGGGCGTGGTCGCGCAGTTTTTCAAGCTCGCGCTGCTCGGCATATTCATAAAGGGAGTCGTCGGCGGGAAAGCGAAGCTCCTCGGGGTTCGAGGGCCGCGTGGCGCGGACGTGGAGAATGACCAGTTCCGCTCCGGTCGAGCCGGCCATCTGGACCGCTGAATCGAACGACCATTCCGCGGCCGTCGAAAAATCGGTCGGGATCACGATGCGGCGCCAAGGGTACATGTCGTCGTGCTCGGTGCTCGGGGATCAGGTCAACTAGTCTACGTGATCACCGACAACCGAGCACCAATCACTACTCCCGATCCAACGCATTCGTTGAAGCGGCCGCCGCTTTTGGGGTCTGCACTTCGCTCGCGGCGATCGGCTGCTGCGTGATGACGTATCGGATCACGGTCTTCGGCTCGGCCTCGGTTTCGGCGACCTGCAATGTGACCTGTTTGGTCCCAGGCTTGAGCATGTCGCCGGGGATGAACGGGTCCTGCATGGCCTGGTTTAGCTGAACTTCCAGCGTGCGCCACGTCTGCGGAGCCGGATACGGCGATTGCGCGGGGAAGGCGCGGAACTGCGCCAGGTAGGTGGTGTAGTAGTGGTAGACCTGCGGGAACGAATCATCCGTCGCCAGCGTGTAAACCTCGGCGGTCGGACCGTATTGATTCTTGATCATCACCGAGTCGCGCCGGGTAAGGTCGTCGCGATACTTCGCGCCGGCGTAGATCGGAATGGCCGCGCTGATGGACTTGAGCACTGCCTTGGCATCGACCTGCGGCTGTGGTGGAGGAGTTGTGGTCGCGGCGGGGATGCCGTTCTTCTTCGGAGTTTGTTCCTCGGCGGCGTGGCTTTCCTGACCGCCAGTGCATCCGGTCAGCAGTCCGGCGCAGAGGAGAATTGTGGCGGCTGCCGTGCCCAAAGGATTGGTCATATCGCCATCAAACAGCAAGCGGTATGCCGCACGTTTCAATTACTGTCCGCCTTCCGCGCGGCGAGCTGGACAGGTGGCTGCATGCCTCCGCTGCGCAAGCGATCGATGGCCGTCTCGCCGCCATATTTGGCCACGAGCTTCTCATCGTATTCATCGGAAACGTTGGCGACGATGTCGAGCGAGGCGATGAGCTGCTCGGGACGGAGACGCCGCCCGAGGAACGAGTGCGAGAAGAAAACGTGCTCGCCGACCATGCTGAACGCGCCGAGGGGAACCTCGGCGTTGACGCGCAGCAGCTCCTGCATCAATTCGAAGGAAGGCTCGACACCCTGCACGCAGAAGGCGAGCACTTCGATGACGGCATCGTCTTCCTGATACGGGTCGATGGAGATCTCCAGCACGGTCGAGCCGTACTTCAGATAGAAGTCGCAATGTTCGGCGTCGTCGAAGTGCTCATCGACCAATTCGTCGAGATACGCCTTGACCTGCCGGTAGACCTCTTCCTGGCAGACGGTGTTGAACGCTTTCTCGCGTCGATCGCGCATCGGCGTTGATTGTAAAGCAAAGGAGTCGCGCGTGCCGCGATTGCGGCCGAGATCGTTCAATCCACCCGATGCGCGATGATGTCTCTGCCGTTGTAGTGCATGGTCAGCGTCCGCGCGTGTTCCGGTTCTGCCGAGAAGGTGAAGGTTCCTTCGCCCAGCGGCATGTAGAACTGGCGCGGCGCTTCGAGCAGAAGACCGGCGGTGTATTCATTGGGCATCTTCGCTTCGAGAAAGCGTTTGCCCTCCGAGATGGTGACCGTTCTGCCATCGTCCGTTTTGTAATCGCCGGCGAGGCGCGCATTCGAGCCCGGCGGGACGGCGATGATCTTGTGACTGCGCGGTACGTCGTACGGCTGATGGAAGGCCATGGCCTCGATGGAGCTCGCTGTCCTGCCGATCCGGCCGCTGTCGATGTTGCAGAGGAGAATCACCGTCAGCTCTCCGTTCGCGAACCGGTCGATGACGGAGACGAAGCCGGGAAGGTTTCCTGTGTGCGAGCGCAGCGAATGGCCGTAGCGTTCGAGTGTGAACCATCCCGTTCCGTACGAGCCAAGTTGCGGCGTCATCATCTCGGCGCGCGAGGCAGGCGAAAGCAGCTTGCCGGCGTCCAGAGCCGCCACCCAGCGATCGAGATCGTCAGCGGTGCTGTACAAGCCGCCGTCGGCCGACGGCGACGGAAGCCTTGTGTAGATCGCGCGGCGCATCGTGCCGTCGAGCAGCGAGAACCCCGCGTAGATGCGCTCCGGCGGCGTGTTTTCGTCGCCGGTGTAGCCATCGGCGCGAACCTTCTGGACTTTCGTGCGATCGATGACGCCGGTCGACGTCAGCTGCAGCGGTGTGAAGATCTTCGTCTGCAGATACTGCTCATACGAAACGCTGCTGGCTTTTTCGATGGCGAAGCCGAGGAGGAGGTAGCCGGTGTTGCTGTAACGAAAGCTCGTCCCCGGCGCGAAATCGAGCGGTTTCGCGCGCGCGGCATCGATGAAACGTTGCGGCGCGTCGGAGAGGGCCATCGCGTCCGCATACTTCGTTGATCCCATTTCCAGCGCGGATTCGTAATCCGGAATGCCCGAGGTGTGATGAAGCAGGTGTTTGATCGTGATCGGCTTCCAGGCCTCGGGACAGGGATCGGTGAAGCGGCAGATGGAATCGTCGAGTTGGAGTTTGCCTTCGTCGCGCAGCATCAGGATTGCCGCGGCGGTGAAGGCCTTCGAAAGCGAGGCGATCTCGAACGTGGTGTCGACGGTGTTCGGAACGCGAAGCTCGAGGTTCGCATAGCCGTAGGCCTTGCGAAAAACGACGCCGTCCCGGTTTGCAACGAGCGCCACTCCGCTGAATTGGCCAAGCGATGTGCGGGCTGCGAGGTAGCGGTCAATCTCGCCGGCGAGGTTTGGTTCGGCGGCGTGCAGCGTGATCGTGAAGAGCGTCGTGACGAGGAAGAACGCGCCGCGCATGGTCATGGCGGCGTTATACGACGACATTCGTAGCTAGTTGCAACGTTGTATCCTCGTGCGCCATGAAGGTTCGCTGGCTGCTGCCGATCGCATGCATGGCTGTACTCTCCTGCAGCACGATGCGTCCGCACGAAACCGGCTTTCTGATCCGCACGGTCGTCGTCAACGGAACGACCTATCCGTACTCGGTCTACGTTCCGCTCGGGTTCGATGAGACGAAATCGTGGCCGGTGATTCTTTTCCTCCACGGTTCGGGGGAGCGCGGAATGGACGGTCTTCGCTCGACGCAGATCGGCGTAGCCGCGGCCATTCGCGCCAATCCCGGTCGCGTGCCGGCCGTGGTGGTCTTTCCGCAGGCGCCGGAAGAGACGCGCTGGCTCGGAGAGCCGGCTGATGCGGCGATGGCGGCGCTGGAGAAGAGCATCAACGAGTTTCATGGTGATCGCTCGCGCCTCTATCTCACCGGTCTGTCGATGGGCGGATACGGCACCTATCATCTGGCGCTCGCGCATCCGGATACGTTCGCGGCGCTGGTGGTCGTTTGCGGCGGTCTGTTTCCGCACGAGACCACGACCGCCGTGCAGCAATCGCCGCTGACGAAGGGTGCATCGGATCCTTACCGATTCACCGCGCATGCGCTGCGGCATCTTCCCATTCGGATTTTTCATGGCGACGCCGATCCGGTGATTCCGGTCTCGGAGTCGAGGAAGATGGCGGAGGCGCTGAAGTCCGAAGGGGCCGACGTCAAGTACGTCGAGTTTCCCGGCGTTGGCCACAACGCCTGGGATCGCGCCTACGGCGATGAGGCGCTGTGGACCTGGCTGTTCGCGAAGCAGAAGGCCGCGCCGCGATGAGCAGCGACCTTCGCCCGCGCAGCCTCAAACTTCTCGCGCTGTTCTTCGCTGTCGGTCTGATCGCGTTCGGTTACGCGTGGACGACGGTGCATCGCCGTTCGATGGCCACGCTCTCGAGCACCGATACCTCGATCCGTGCGCACGCCATCATCACGCACTGGATCAATCACGGGTTCTTCGCCTCGTACGGAATGCTCTGGCCGACGCCGGACGGGAAGTTCATCTACCGGTCGGGGACGGGCGCGTTCATGGTCAGCGGTTTTCTGGTGGAGAAGGTCTGGATGGCGATGACCGGCCGCTATGGCTGGCGCCTCTTAGCGCTGCACAACGAGATGGTGCTGCTGCTGATCTCGTCGCTGCTGGCGCTGCTGGCGTTCCGCATCGCGCGGAGACTGGGCGCCGGGCCGGTGCACTCGTTCGTACTCGCCGTCGCCGCACAGATGGTGTGGTTCACCTTTCCCGAGAATCTGGCGGGGTTCTGGTTCCTGCCGGAACAGACGTGGTGCCTTTTGCCAGCCATCGTTTTTCTGTTGCTCGAAGAGCGCGCGCTCGATCGAGGCCGGACGCGGCTGCTTACAGTGCTGCAGGCGCTGGCCATGTTCGCGCTGACGTACATCGAGTACGTCGTCGGCACGATGTTCATCGTCTCGTATGTGGCGACGATCTTTCTTCTTCGCGGTGACCGCCCTTCGTTCAAACGCCTCGGCGCGATCCTGCTGCTGCCGTGGATTTGCGCGTTCGTCATCTACGGGATCGAGTTGATCGGCGTCCGGCAGGTGAGCAGACAGACCGGAGCGAAGCTCACCGGCTCCGATTTTCTATATCGCAGCGGGCTCGATGGCGACGCGATGTTCTACGGCGATCATCTCGACATCGCATTTGGACGCGACATCGTGCGCGGTGGCCGGTCGCCACATCTCTTTCGATGGGAATGGCTCTTTCTCTGCGGCTTGGCCGCGGTGCTGGCAACGCTTGCGGCGTACATCCGCGGCCTTGTTCCGCGCATCGCCATCGAGACGCTGATCGTGCTGATCGGTTCGTGGCTTTTGTATGCCGCGGTCTTCAGTCAGGCGGTGGCGCTGCACCCCTATCTTTTCGACGTGATGCTGGCCACGCCGTTGATCGTGGCGCTGTTCGCTTTCGTGCCGGCGCTGGCCGAGTCGCGGACGAATCAGAGCGGGCTGATCGTGCTACTGGCCATCTTCGCCGCGACGTGGCTCTCGATGTTTCAGCTGCGCGTCTACGCGATGCTCTATCCGTCGCCGCAACCGCCGGCGGTGCTCCGGGCAATGCCGCAAACGCGTCCCCGTTGATCGTGAGCCGGAGCCTGGTGGCTCCGGCTCACGATGGAGACGTTAGTGCGATGGGTGACGACGCGGCGTCATGATGTCCGCGGTGACCTCGACGGAATCGATGCTGCCGCAACCGTTGCTGACTCGGACGAACCAGCTCGAGTTCCCCTCGGGGTGCGTGGTGAAGCTCGGGCTGTCGGTGCCGACAGGCTGCGTAACGCCGCTTGGCCGCACGACGAACCACTGATAGTGCAGCGTACCGCCCGTAGCAGCGACCGTGAATGTGGCATCGGCACCCGGGGCCACGATCTGGCCGGCGGGCTGGGTGGTAATCGTCGGCGCGCCGGTGATGGTGATGCTCACACCGGCGACCGGGCCGGGGCTGGTGCAGTTGGCGTCAGTCACGTTCACCACGGTGAGGATGACCGATGAGGTGGCGCTGAAAGTGCGGGATGCGGTCGCCGAGGTGATGCCGCTCTGAATCTGACCATCCGACCAGCGAACGGTCCACGGTCCGGTTCCGGTGAGCGTAAACGGAATGGTGATCGTGGCCGAGGGGCAGGCCGAGAGGGCAGTGGGAAGCGCGATCGATGGGCCGGTGGTGGCGACGTCGGCGGTGCCGCTGGCGCTGCAGCCGTTCGCCGAGACGGTAACCGCCAGATGCACGCTGCCGCCGGAGCCGGCGGTGAAGAGGATGTTGGGTGTTCCCGCGCCGCTGGTGATGGTGCCGTTGGTGATCGACCAGCTGTAGGTCGCGCCGGCGCCTGCGTTCGGAACGCTGGCGGCGTTGCCGGTCGAGAGCACGCAGGTGGAGCCGCCGGTGGTGATCGTCGCGGACGGAATCGGGTTGAAGACCACCGTGGTCGAGGCCTGGGCGCTGCCGCCGCACGGTCCGGGTGAGCTGACCGTCACGGTGTAGGTGCCGGCCACGGTGATGCCGGTCGGGTTCTGCTGCGAGGAGGTGAAGCCGCCCGGGCCGGTCCAGGAGAAGGTGGTTCCGGTGCCGGAGGAGAAGAGATTGACCGAGCCGCCGGTGCAGGCCGGGCCGCTGTTCGTTGCGGTCGCGGAGGGAGCCGGTCCCGGCGGGCAGACCAGGATCACGGTCGTCGAGGCCGTGCCGGTGATCGAGGCGTTGGACGTATCGGTCGCGGTGATCGTCTGCGCGCCGGTCGTCGTCAGAGTGACGCTGAAGGTGTGCGTGCCGTTGTCGCCGGCCACGAAGGTGTAGTCGCCGGGCAGCGTGCCGGCCGAGGAGCTGGTGAAGTGAACAGTGCCGGTGTAGCCGGTCACGGTGCCGTTCGAGGCGTCGAGCGCGGTGACCGTGACGTTGAACGGAGCACCCTGATTGACGCTCGCCGGCGCGGTGACGTTGAAGTGCGTGGCCGGCAGCGGATCGACCGTGAGGTTGGCGGTGCCGGTGATGCCGCCGTCGGTTGCGGTGATCGACTGCGGACCGTTTGTGGTCAACGTGACGCTGAAGGTGTGCGTGCCGCTGTCGCCACCGGTGAAGGTGTAGTCGGCGGGAAGCGTTCCGGCCGAGGAGCTGGTGAAGTGGACCGTGCCGGTGTAGCCGGGGACGATCGTGTTCGTGGCGTCGAGCGCGGTGACGGTGACGTTGAAGGCCGTGCCGTGGGTGACGTTGGCCGGGGCCGTGACGCTGAAGTGCGTCGCAGGCGGCGGAGCGACGGTGGTGTTCGCGCTGCCGGTGATGCCGCCGTCGGTGGCGGTGATCGACTGCGCGCCGGTGGTGGTCAACGTGACACTGAACGTGTGTGTCCCGCTGTCGCCGCCGGTGAAGGTGTAATCCGCGGGCAGCGTACCGGCCGAGGAGCTGGTGAAGTGGACCGTGCCGGTGTAGCTGGGCACCGTCGCATTCGAGGCGTCGAGGGCGGTGACGGTGACGTTGAACGCCGTGCCGCTGGTGACGTTGGCCGGAGCGGTGACGCTGAAGTGCGTCGCCGGCGGCGGGGCCACCGTGGTGTTGGCGCTGCCGGTGATGCCGCCGTCAGTCGCGGTGATCGACTGCGCGCCGGTCGTGGTCAGCGAGACGCTGAAGGTGTGCGTTCCGGCGTCGCCACCGACGAAGGTGTAGTCGGCGGGCAGTGTCCCGGCGGAGGAGCTGGTGAAGTGGACCGTGCCGGTGTAGCCGGGCACCGTTGCATTCGAGGCGTCGAGCGCGGTGACGGTCACGTTGAAGGAAACGCCATTGCCGACATTGGCCGGGGCGGTGACGCTGAAGTGCGTCGCAGGTGGCGGGGCCACGGTGGTGTTCGCGCTGCCGGTGATGCCGCCGTCGGTGGCGGTGATCGACTGCGCGCCGGTCGACGTCAGCGTGACGTTGAAGGTGTGCGCGCCATTGTCGGCGCCGGTGAAGGTGTAGTCGGCCGGGAGCGTGCCTGCCGAGGAGCTGGTGAAGTGAACCGTGCCGTTGTAGCCGGTCACCGTTGCGTTCGAGGCGTCGAGCGCGGTGACGGTCACACTGAATGGCGTGCCGCTGGTGACGTTGGCCGGAGCGGTGACGTTGAAGTGCGTCGCTACCGGCGGATTGACGGTGACGTTCACCGTGGCCGTCGAGCAGCGCGCGTCGAGCAGGCCGGCGGTGACGCCGTTGTCGCAGACCTGGTAGCTGAAGCTGGCCGGGCCGCTGAATCCCGCGTCGGGCGAGTAGGTGACCTGGCCGGCGCTCAGAAGGACGGTGCCATGCGTGACGCCGGTGGCGGTGACGGTGGTGACGGTCAGCGTCTGGCCGGCCTCGTTCGCCGGTCCGGCGGTGTCGTTCGCGGTCAGATCGGACGACGGGAAGACCACTGGCACATTGGCCGTGGTGCTCTTCGAATCGTCAGTGGCGACCGGCGGATCGTTGACCTCGAGGACGGTGATGGTCACCGTCGAGGTGTTCGAATCATGCGACCCGTCGTTGACTTTGTACGTGAAGGTGTCCGTGCCGTTGAAGTCGGGCGCCGGGGTGTACGTTTCGGATCCGTTCGATCCGCCCAGCGAGCCGTGCGAAGGACCGGAGACGATCGTGTACGTGAGCGGGTTCGCCGTCGCGTTCGCGGTGACGAGCGTGAAGGACTTCGGAGCGTCTTCGTTCGTGCTCACCGATTGATCGGCTGTCCCCGGCGGGTTGGTACCGCCGCCCCAGGTGCCGGCCTCGATGGCGTTCTGAATTGCGGGCGGTACATTCGAGTAGAGGTTGTATCCGGTCAGCGCTTCGACCTGATCGACGCTCTTCACATAGATGTGCCAGTCGTCGGGGCGGATGGAGTCGAGATTCGGCATGATCACGCACAGCGTCTGCGTGGATGCGGTCACGCGCGACACCGGGTCGCCGGCGCCGGCCGGCAGGATGAGTGCGCACTTCCACGTGCTCGCAGGAACCGTGACGTGGCCGTTTGCGAGCGTGTTGGTGACGCCGCCGTTGCTGCCCGTGCCGCCGGTGCCGTTCGGACCGGAGACGATAAAGATCTCATCTGCCGGGAGGAGCGTTCGCAGGAAGGACTCGAGGTTTTCCCATGGGCCCTGGTTGTTGCCTGGCGCCTGCGCGACCATGTTCGTCATCGTGAACGTGGCCTCGTTGACCGGCTCGGACGAGCTGCGGTCCGCGCTCGGATCCATGTGGCCGCGGTCGAAGCCGCTGGACGAGAAGTCGAACGCCTGCACCCGGTACCAGCCGAGAGGCAGGAGCGGATCCGGACGGAAGGTGTCGGTGCGGGGGCCGACGCCGGTGGTCCAGGCGCTGGTGAGATGCCAGCTCACCCAGTTCGGACGCCCGAGGTCGCGGCTGTACGACTCGGCGTACTCGGGCTTGGAGATCAGGAAGTTGTTCGGCTGGACGACTGCGTCGGTGGTGGCATTGGACGGATTGCCCATCGCCAGATGAATGGCCGCACTCTCCGGCGTGGTACCGGCGCCGTCGGACGTGACGGTGTACGTGCGCGAGCTGTCCGCGGGCGGCGTGTCCGTGCCCGGCGTGCTGTCGTCGGTGTCGCTGTCGTGGATCGCTGCGGCGAAGACGGTCGCCGTGCACTGCTCGCCGGGGACGTAGTTGTCGTTCGGCGTGATGACCCAGGTGGTCTTGTTGTTGTTGCTCGCAAACGTCGCGTTCGTGTGGGCGCCGCTGGTGACGCAGGTAACCGTGAACCAGTTCGCGTCGACGTCGACCGCTTCGCTGAAGTTCACCGTGACGCTGCCGTCGCGCGGCGCGGTGGTCGAGCCTCCGTTGCCATCGGTGCCGTCGATGCTGAGGATCGACGGTCCGACCTCCTGGATCGGCGTGGTGCGGCGCGGATTTGGCGTTCCGGTGAAGAAGTCGTTGCCGTTCTGATCGCTGTCCGTTGCGCCGCCGTTCTTGCGGAAGTCCGCGGTGGTGTTGCTCGGCGCCGGCGCGACCGCCGAGCCTTCGCGACAGTTCGCCGTGGCGCCGAAGCCGATGAGGTCGACGATCGAGGCGTCGCTGCAGCTGCCCAGCGGGGCGCCCGAATTCGAGAGCGCGACCTTGCCGGCGGTGGCGCTCAGATTGATGCTGCCGAAGATGTTCGGATCCGGATTCACCGCGCCGATCGCGCCACCCGTTCCGAGCTGCACGAGGTAGTACTCGCCCGGTCCGATGATGCCGCCGAGCGGCTGTACCTGCCACGTCGTTCCGGTCGCCGCTCCGTACTGGATCGACCAGCCCGTGGTGGAAACCGGAGAACCGCTCGGGTTAAAGATCTCGACGAAGTCATTCTGGAAGGTCGCGCCGCTGTTGCCGCCACCGCCGTACACCTGGCTGATGACGAGGTGGTTGGGCGGGACATTGGGGTTGACGGTGATGTTGACCGTCTGATTCGCCGATGGATTGACGTTGTCGCTGAGCGTGGCCGTGAAGGTCGCCGTGCCGTTGAAGCCACTCTGCACGAGGACGGTGTACGTCACGGTGCCGGTGCTCTGGCCGCCGGTGACGTTCACCGACGCCACACCGGTTCCCGGGGTCGCGGACCAGTTGTAGGTGCCGTGGTCATCGTTGCCGGTGAGGCCGACCGTGAACGGCGGCGCTTCCTGCGCCACGGTCGTGATCGGATTGGCCGGCGGATTGATCGTCGGCGGGTTGTCCGTTCCGGCCGGCGCGTTGACCTGAATGTTGACGGTGCGGTTGACCGCGGGATTGACGTTGTCGGTGAGCGTGGCCGTGAAGGAGGCGGTGCCGGTGAAGTTGGTCTGCAGCGTCACGCTGAACGTCACGCTGCTCGTGCTCTGGCCGCTCGATACGGTCACCGAGGTGATGCCGGCGCCGGGAGTAGCCGACCAGTTGTAGACGCCGCCGTCGTCATTGCCGGTAACGTTCACGCCGAACGGCGCGGCGTTCTGCAGCACCGTTGCGGCGGGGTTCGCCGGCGCGTTGATCGCCGGCGGATTGTTCGACAGCGCGCCGCAGGAGACCGCGGCCGTGCTGCTGTTGCGCGCGCTCGGAGTGCCGGCCGTGACGGTGAAGTCGCTGCCGTTGTTGTTGGTGTCGGTGCAGCCGTTGTTGTTGCGGATGACGGCGGTGTTGTTGCCGGGAGCGGCCGTGGGAGCCGTGCCCTCGAAGCAATTCGCCGTGGGGCCGTAGCCAACGAGATCGGCGATCGATGGATCGGTCGGACACGAGACGGAGATCGTCGCTACCGACGCCAGCGCGACTTTACCCGCGCCCGCACCGAGTGCCAGCGTGCCGGTGGCATCTGGCGGGGGCAGATCGACGGTGCCGCCCGCGCCGGCGGCTTCCTGAACGAGGTAGTAGTGGCCCGGCGCAATCGTGCCCGACAGCGCGGTCGGAGTGGTTCCTGCAGCAGGCGGCGAGTTCCAGGCAGTCGTCTGCGCCGCGGAGGCGTAGTGCACGAACCAGCCGCTCAGATTGACGGTCTGCGATCCGCGGTTGAAGAGCTCGAAGAAATCATTCTTGAGCGTCGCGCCGGCGTTGCCGCCGCCGCCGTACACCTGGCTGAAGACGACGCCCAGGTTCGAGGCCGTATTCGGAGTCCCGCTGACCTCGGAGGAGTTCGCGCTCTGCGAGCCGTTGACCGCGGTCACGACGTAGTAATAGGTGGTTCCATTCGAGACGGTGTTGTCGATGAAGCTGGCGGACGGCGCGGACGTGGTCGTCGTGTACGTGCCGCTCGTGGTGCCGCGCTTCACGTTGTACGAGGTGGCCCCGCCAACCGGATTCCAGACGAGATAGACCTTCGCATCACCAACCGAAAGCGCCAGTCCCGTCGGCGCCGGCGGTGGTACCGCGGGCGTCGCCGAGACCTCGGATGAATTCACGCTCTCGCCGCCCGGGCCGATGGCGGTGATCACATAGAAATAGGTCGTGCCGTTCGTGAGGCCGGTATCGGTTTGCGAGTTCGTCGCCGGACTGGCGACCGTTGCATAGCCGCTGCCGCTGACCGTCGATCGCTTGACGTTGTAGGACGTCGCGCCCGCGACGCTGTTCCAGGAGAGCGAGATCTGCGTGTCGCCGGGGGTGGCAACGACACCCGTTGGTGCCGCTGCCGGCCCCTGCGGCGTTGCGGAGACTTCTGACGAGTTCGCGCTCTCGCCGCCGGGACCGACGGCAGTGATGACGTAGAAGTAGGTGGTGCCGTTCAGGGCGGACGTGTCGTCGAAGCTCGCGCTCGTGGGCGAGGCGATCGTCGCGTAGCCGCTGCCGCTCGTCGTGGATCGCTTGACGTGATACGAGGTTGCGCCGCCGACGCTGTTCCACGTCAGCGCGATGTGCGCATTGCCCGGCGTCGCAACGACACCGGTCGGCGCTGCCGGCGGCGGACCAGCGGGAGTGACGGTGATGTTGACCAACTGCGTAGCGGCCGGGTTGACGTTGTCGGTGAGCACGGCGGTGAAGGTGGCTGTGCCGCTGAAGCCGGCGGTGAGGGTCACGGTGAAGGTGACGTTAGCGGTTCCCTGTCCGCCGCTGACGCTGACGTTGGCGACGCCGGTGCCGGGCGTGCCCGACCAGTTGTAGATCCCGCCGTCATCGGCGCCGGTGAGGTTGACGGTGAACGGCGCGGCATCCTGCGCGACAGTGGTGATCGGGTTGGCGGGCGGGGTGATCGCCGGCGGTGTGTTCGGCGGGGCGCCGCAGGAGTGCGTCGGCGATGCCGTGTTGCGCGGGGCGGCGGCGGCCGCGGCGAAGGCGGTGCTGTTGTTGCCCGCGTCGGTGCAGCCGGAGGCGGCGCGGAAGATGGCGTTCGTGGTCGACGGCGCGGGGGCGAGGGCGGTTTCGAAGCAGGTTGTGCCCGATCCGTAGCCGACCATGTCGACGATGCTCGCCGAAGAGGGACAGGTGCCGCTGAGTGCGGTCGTGCTGCTGACGAGAGCCACTTTCGCGGCCGTCGCAGACATCGCGATTGTGCCCGTAGCATCCGGCGTGGGAACGTTGTTCACGCCGTTCGCACCGGCGCTTTCAGCCACGAGTAGGTACTGACCCGGTTGGACGGAGACGTTCGGAAGAGCCGTGACCTGCCACGTCGTACCGGTGGCGGCGGCGTACTGCACCGACCAGCCGTTGACGGAGATGGGGCTGCCGCCGCGGTTGAAGATCTCGATGTAGTCGTTCTTGTAGGTCGAGCAGCCCACCGTACCGCATCCCGCCCCGCCGTAGAGCTGACTGATGACGAGAATCCCCGGCAGTGCCGGCGTGGCGGTGACTTCGTTGCTGGCGAGGCTCTCGCCGTTCGCATTCGTGGCGGTGACGACGTAAAAGTACGCCGTGCCGTTGACTGCCGTGGTGTCGTCGAACGTGTTCGTACCGGGAGAGGCGATGGTTGTTTCCGTCCCGGTGCTTGTCGAGCGCTTCACGTTGTAGCCGGTGGCGCCGGCGACGGCGCTCCAGTTCAGGACGACGTGCGCGTTGCCCGGTGTGGCGGCCAGTCCGGCCGGCGCGGCCATCGGTGTGGCCGTGACTTCCGACGAATTGGAGCTCTCGCCACCGAAGCCGACCGCGCTGACGACGTAGAAAACCGGCGTGCCGTTGACGGCGGTAGCGTCATCGAAGCTGTTCGTTCCCGGCGAGGCAATAGTGGTCTCGGTGCCGGTTGTGGTCGAGCGCTTGACGTTGTACGACGTCGCGCCGCTCACGGCGGCCCATGTCAGCGCGACGTGGCCCGTTCCTGCGGTCGCTGCAAGCCCGGTGGGCGCGGCGGGCGGCGGGACGACGGTGATGTTCACCGTTCGCGTGGCTGGCGTATTGACGCCATCGGACAGCGATGCCGTGAAGGTGGCCGTGCCGCTGAAGCCTGGGGTCACAGTGACCGTATAGGTGACGTTGGCAGTGCCCTGCCCGCCGGAGACGATGACGCTGTCGACACCTGTTCCCGGGTTTGACGACCAGTTGTAAATGCTGCCGTCGTCGCTGCCGACCAGGCCGACGGTGAACGGCGCAGCGTTCATGGGCACGGTGGTGATCGGATTCGCCGGCGGAGTGATGGTGGGAGCCGTGTTGGGAGCGGCGCCCTGCGGCGTCAGCGAGAAGTCGTCGACCGCGAGGCCATCGTCGGCGCCGGTGGCATCGGTGTCGTTCCAGCGGATCCAGAAGGTCGCTCCGTTCGGAATGTTGAGCGAACTGACTGTCGAGGAGAGCGCCGTGCGGTCCGCTGCGGCGTTGCCATTCTTGGCGCCGGTGGTGGCGGTGTCCGGCGTCACGAAGTTCAGCGCTGCGGCGTTGGTCCACGTGCCAGTCACGAGGTCGGTGGCGTTCGTGCTGTATTCGAAGTTCATCTGATCGGTACGGGCTGCCGTACCGAGGCGCCACTCCTCACCGTTGTAAGCGACCCCGAGGCTCGTGATCGCCGCACCGGTGTTGTTGGTGAAGCAGGCGCCGAAGAGCGGGATCAGTGTGCCGCTTCGCAGTTGGCCGAGGGCGCGCTCCGTCGACGCGGCCGCGCCATAGCTGTACATGTCGCCGGTCGTACTGCCGCCGGTATCGACGGCGTACTGCTCGTTGTCGCGGGCTCCGCCTCCCGACTCCGTCAGGAACCAACCGGGAATCGTGAGGTTGTTCGTCGTCGAACCGGCAGTGTTCGACAACGTATCGAAGTTCTGCGTGTACGCCGAACCGAGCGTGGTGAGACTGACGCATTGCGCATGGGCGCCAGGCGCTGCGATCAAAGCGACCGCGAACAGAACTCCGGCTACTGACGAGGCAAACCGACGACGTAGACGCATGGCTCTCCTGCGAACCCATCACGACGCAGCGCCACACGCATACACACTCTCCCAGGCAGGTCGATCGGCTCAGTTGTGGTTGAGATCGGCTCGTCGGGCGAGCCGTGGAGTCAATTTACAATAAATCGGTTATCGATGGAATCAAAAACAGCCGGGTTTTATGCCCTTTCGTATCCGCGCAGCCCCAGCGACTCGACGATCACCGTCGCCAGCCGCCACTCTTCCGTGGCGATTGTCTCGATGAGCTCGTAATCGCGGCTCAACCTGAGGAACGGCCGATTGAAATGCTTCTTCACCGCGCGGTCGTCGATGGCCCGCAGGATACGGAGCTGTTTCGGCTGGAGGTCGACGACATCGAATCCCGCGATCAGGTTCGGTTCCAGCGCCGGCGCCACCGCGGCGTGGGAGAAGAGCCTCTCCGCGAACACGAGCTCATCCGAGCGGATCCAGTAGCGCTCGCGATCGGCGTTCATCGGTTCGACCAGCGGCGGGCCGAAGAGGGTGATCGGCTTCGACAGGAAACCGCTGGTCCGCCGCTTGATTTTTACCCGCGCCGGCGAAGCGGTCGTCAAGGTTAGCAGCAGCCGCTCGGGCGTTCCCTTGTAGCGACCCATATGCTGCATCTGGACTTTCATCCCGCGCCACCGCCCGCGCATCGAGCCGTTCCACCACCAGATCCGACGCGGCTCTTCCCATCCGAAGGACGTGGCCAGCGAAAGGAGCCGCTTCTGCAGCGTGGCTGAATTCCGCGAAATGAGCACAAGGATGGCCACGAGGAGCACCAAGGCTCCTCCGAAGATCAGCGATATGCCTTGTGTGTCGCTCACGTCGGGAGCATACGTCGTACGATGCGCCGATCGTGAATTTCTTCGACGCTGCGAACCGCCGCATCCTCACACTGAAACCGGGCAAGGAGCGGCTGGTCGCCAATCGCCATCCCTGGATTTTCGCCGGCGCCATCGCCCGCGAGAGCGGGCCTGCAAACGCCGCCATCGCCGACCTGGTCGATCCGCGCGGCCGCCTTGTGGCCTCGGGATTTCATTCGCTGCACTCGCAGATCCGCCTTCGCGCGCTGACCTTTGGCGACGAGGTGCTGACCGAGGACACCGTGCGCGAGCGGATGACATCGTCGATCGCGCGGCGTATGGGGTCAGGTCTAAAGTCGAAAGTGCCGGCACTTTCGACTTTAGACCTGACCCCCAACGCCGCGCGCGTCATCAACGCCGAGGGCGATGAGCTCAGCGGGCTGACCGTCGATCGGTATGAGGACCTGGCAGTCGTCGAGATCGCCAACGCCGGCGTCGAGCAACTGCGGCCGGTCATCGAGGAGGTTCTCAAACGCGAGCTCGCGCCGCGCGGCATCTGGTGGAAGAACGACATCCCGGCGCGGCAGATCGAGCAACTATCGATGGACTCTGTCTGGACCGGGGAAGGGGAGCCATCGACGGAGATCGTCGAGAACGGTCTGCGATTCCGCGTCGATCCTCCCTCGGGGCAGAAGACCGGATTCTTTCTCGATCAGCGCGAGAATCGCGCTCTTGCGCGCACGCTCGCGCAAGGCGCCCGCGTGCTCAATCTCTTCTCCTACAGCGGCGCGTTCGGCGTTTATGCGGCGGCTGGCGGCGCGGCCTCGGTGGAGAACGTCGACATCTCCGCCGGCGCGATCGAGCTGGCGCGCACGAATCACGCGCTCAACAAACTCGAAGCCAGCTTCGTGGTCGCCGACGCCTTCGATTACGTCCGCAAAACCACGTCGCGATTCGATCTGCTGATCTGCGACCCGCCCGCCTTCGCCAAATCGCGAGGCGACATCGACCGCGCCGCGCGCGGCTACAAGGACGTCAACCTCTTCGCCATGAAACTGCTCGACCCCGGCGCGCGGATGATGACCTTCTCCTGCAGCGGCCACATGTCGCTCGACCTCTTCCAGAAGATCATCTTCTCCGCCGCACAGGATGCGGGGCGGCGCGTGTCCTTCGTACGCCGGCTCACGGCCGCCCCCGATCACCCGGTCTCGCTCTTCTGTCCGGAAGGGGAGTACCTCAAGGGTTTCCTGCTCGAGGTGCGCTAGACCCTTCGCCCTCGCACGAAATGCAGGATGAAAAGAATGACGGCGACGACGACGATGATGTGAATCAGGCCGCTGGTGACATGAAACACGAGGAACCCGCACAACCAGGCAATGAGCAGAATGATGGCTAGAATGAGCAGCATCGAAAATCCTCCCGAGGCGCTCTCTGCATCTTGTGTACCTAAGCCGTTTCCGGCTGAAACAGGAACCCCCGCGTGCTTGTGCCCACCGGCGGTGTTTCAAACGTCTGCATCCCTGCCGCGGGAACGCCGGCGAGAAGCTTCTGCATGGTTTCACGCATCGGGTGTGCGCTCTGGCCGATGACCAGCTCCGGTCCGCAGTCGAGCATCGCGCTCGAAAAGGCTCCGAAGACGTTCCAGCTGTAGGCGAAGACGTTTCCCGTCGGATCGCGCGTGTACTGCATGATCGGCGACATGGCGCTCGTCGTCAGGCCGGGCGGATGCGCGCCCACGTTGAGCGTGAAGATGAATTGCGTGGCGTCGTTCGGATCGTTGCAGGTCACATCCCAGCTCTGTTGGGACGGGTCATTGATGTCGGGCACGGTGTAGTTGAACGTCGTCACGAACGTCGGCTCGTTGAACAACTCCCTGCCTGCCTTCGCCGCGAACGGATTGTCGGCCGGGACGAACAGCCGGTACGCGCCGAGGGTCTTGGTCTGCTCGCCGCCGGCCAGGAAATCGGCGAATGAAATTGCCGGCGCCTGTTCCGCGAGCACGGTGGGATACGCGACGATGTTCAGCTGCACCTCGTTGACCGCCGACAGGAGGCTGGAGATGAAGCCGGTGTACCGCTGGAAGTGAAGGAGCACCAGCGCCTGCCCGTCGAACAAGGCCGGCTCGAGGGCGATGTCCTGAAGATGCGGCAACACCTTCTCCGGGGCGACCTTGTAGTACATCCAGATGGCGTTGACGGAGGCGTAATAGAACGGAAGTGAGAACCCGGCCGGAAGCGGCGGAAAGACCTTGTTCGGATCGGTCGGCATTTTTTCTCCTGTCCCTTGAGGAGGGCTCGCCGCAGGAAAATCCCTACCTGTGAGACGAAGGCTCGTACAATTCCGGACCGTTGGCTGCCATGAAACCGACGCTTGCGTTCGCCGCGATTCTCCTGTTCGCCACAGCTGCCGATCCGCGCCAGCCGCTCATCGGCCACTGGACCGGCACATCGATCTGCACCGCCGTCCGGCCGGCCTGTCACGACGAGATCGCCTCGTACCGGGTGAAGGCGGGGACGAAGCCGGACATTGTCACGATCGATGCGGGCAAGATCGTCGACGGCAAGGAAGAGCTAATGGGCACTCTCGACTTTCACGTCGACTTCGCCGCGCGCACGCTCACATCGATCATGGCAAACGGCGGGACGTGGCACTTTTCATGGACGGGAACGGCCATGACCGGCACCCTGAAACAGCCCGACGGCCAGGTGGTTCGCAATATCCGCCTGACGAAGAAGGAGTGACGCTGGCGGAATTCGGTCCTCTTCGTTCATCATTCATGCTTCCGCCATGACCGCCACCCCCGTCCCAGCCGCCCGCCGAACGCGCGAGGTCACGCTTTCCTACCTCGGCGAGTTGCTGCAGAACGCCGGCTTCATCGACGCGAAGCAGAAGACCGAAGTCGACAACCTCGATCGCCAGCTCCGCGCGCAATCGCGGTCGGCCCGCGCCCGCGGCGAGGAGGAAGCGAGCCCGTTCAAGGCCCTCATGGGCATGAACCTCAGCGACGCCAGCGGCTCCGGCACGCGCATCGACGATTTCCTGCTGGCGCGTTTGATCGCCGAGGATGCGGGGCTCAAGTTCTTCAAGATCGATCCGCTCAAACTCGATGTGGAGATGATCGAGTCGAAGATCTCGCGGCCCTTCGCCAAGAAGCACCGCATGACGCCCGTGGCCGTCCGCGACGGGAAGCTGATCGTCGCCGTCGTCAACCCGTTCGACACGGTCGCCTTCGACACCTATCACCAGATGGTGAAGCAGGAGATCGAGATCGTCGTTTCGTCCGAGAGCGACATCATGGGTGTGATCACCGAGCAGTACGGTTTCCGCGCCTCGGTGACGAAGGCGGGCCGCGACCTCGGCCGCGGCGCCATCGATCTCTCCAATCTCGAGCAGTACGTCAAGCTCAAGTCCGGCAACGAGATCGAGACCAGCGACGCGCACATCGTCAATGCCGTCGACTTCCTGCTGCAGCACGCCTACGACTCGCGCGCCAGCGACATTCACATCGAGCCGAAGCGCGAAGCGGCCATGATCCGGTTCCGCATCGACGGCGTGTTGCACGAGATCCAGCGCGTGCCGAAGCTGGTCAACCTGGCCATCACCTCGCGCATCAAGACCATGTGCCGGATGGACATCGCC
>Ga0157378_10001737_pt1 | contig 19543 bp, 19 predicted proteins | sample M65metaG_FD_115309 | JGI IMG/M metagenome (GOLD analysis project Ga0157378, IMG submission 115309) | Miscanthus rhizosphere microbial communities from Kellogg Biological Station, Michigan, USA - M6-5 metaG | ecosystem: Host-associated > Plants > Roots > Rhizosphere > Soil | place: USA: Michigan...
ACACTGTACTCGCTGTTCAAAAACGTCTCCATTTGCCACGAGCGTTCTAAAATCGTCTGCTGCAGCCGACCATTCATTCAGCACTATCGAACTCTTCGCAGGACACGTCCTAACCTATTCTCGCCTTCAGCCGTTGCGCGATAATCGTCGTTGACCAAGATGTCTTCACCGAAGTTGATTTTCATCTGCGGGAAAATGGCGGCAGGAAAATCCACTCTCGCCAGAGAGTTGGCCGAGCGGGAACGCGCCCTTCTTCTCGTGCAGGACGATTGGTTGGCTACGTTGTATCCCGGCGAGATCACCGGCATTCCGGAATTTGTGCAACGCTATTCCCGATTGCAGAACGCGCTCACGCCCCACATTTGCGCCCTCTTGTCGCAAGGGATCTCTGTGGTGCTCGATTTCGCTGCTGCTACTAAATCGCAGCGTGCTTGGTTTCGCGGTCTGATCGAGCGTGCGCAGGTCGTGCATGAATTGCACTTCATCGACGCATCCGACGCCTTGTGCAAACGTCAGCTTCGTGAGCGGAGCGCGGGATTGCCTGCTGGTACTCCCTGGACGAGCGAAGCGGACTTTGAAGCCATAACTGCGTATTTTCAGGCCCCATCCGACGATGAACAGTTCAACGTGGTCCGCCATGACCATCACTGACAAGAGTAAAGATCGCCAAGCCGGCCTGCGAGCGGATGTCTGCGATCGGCCAAGCGTGTCAAAAATCTGTATGTCTCATTGGGGGCGAGGAGGATCAAGACGAGCCTCTGGGACAAGAGGTTCGAAGAGTTCGACAGGATTACCTGAAGGGTCCTCGACAAGAATCTGCCTTCCGCCAACCCCTGTTACGAGCTCGTTGCGGAACCGGACTCCGGCCTTGCGCAGGGTTTCGACGGTGCCCGCCAGATCCGATACTTCGAGGGCGAATCTGTTCCAGCCACCCGGTTCTTGCTGCTTCCCATCGGGCATTGGTTGTCCTCCTCCTGCCGACGGATTTGGTGCGCTCAGCACTAGCCGTAGGTCGCCGCGCGTCAGCATGGCAAAAATGGGGACCGGATGCATTACTTGCTTGAACCCGAGGTGCCGGCAATAGAATGCGATCGCGGCATCCACGTCCTTCACGATATAGCGGACTTGTACAGTGGCCATGGGAGGTTCCTCGCTAACTATTTATGTCTAATATTAAGATACTCTATTTTAGAGCAATATGCTAACCACAAAAAGAGCAGCCAAGGGAAAGCAAGAGTTGGTGACGCAGGTGATTCGCGATGCCCGAGAATACAGCATCGGCATGGTCGGCTTTCACCAAGCGGTTGGACGGATCTTGGGGCTGAACGTCACGGACATGAAATGTCTCGACGTGATGACCATGAAGGGTTCGGCTACCCCTTCCCAGTTGGCGGAACACACGGGCCTCAGTAGCGGTGCGACTACTGCCATGATCGATCGTCTGCAAAAGGCAGGCCTTGTCGAGCGCCATCCCCATCCCAAAGATCGGCGCGGCACGGTCCTACTTCTGACAAAGCAGGCAATGCAGAAGCTGCCGTTGCTTTTTGAATCGCTCGGAAATGCTATGCGCGTCCTGATTTCAGGCTACTCGCAAAAAGAACTAGCAGTCTTGGCTGATTTTTTTGTTAGGGCCACCGTTCTGTGGCAGAAGGAGCGCGGGAAACTCCAGCCGTGATCTGATGATAGGACACCTTGAGTCGTCAACGAGAAATTGCGCCCGCCCACTTGATCACTAGCCAGTTTTCCTCATCCAGGGAGGCCCAGGTGTGTCTCCTGAGGATTCGGCAAACAGGAAATTGCGCTCGCCCGAGTTCAAAAATCGTCTGCGAGAGTCTACCCGCTGGCGCAATTCGTTCCCAACTGCTGAAAAGCCCTGTTCAAAATCCCTATTTGAAACAAAAGTTCGAAAATCGTCTGCTAAGGCCGACCATTGAAATTCGGCGACAAATTAAGCGGCGCGTCTTCTGGCCCGTTCCAGAACCCGGCGCAACCGTTTCACCAGACCATCCCGGCTTCGCGGAAGGGAGTTCTTCTCGTTGTCGTCCCTGTGTTGGAAGTACTCGCGCCGACTATCCATGACCGCAGCTAATTCATCCGTGAGGTCTTTAAGTTTCTCGGCGTTCGTTTCCCTGGAGGCATCTCTTGCGATGTCTTGCCATTCGCGTTGTTTGGGTGTTTCGTGTTGGGGCATGACGTTCCTGTCTGGGCGTACGCAAAGGACCGTCGCCAAACACCGGGCAATAACCGGCGGAGACGTGCGTGCCGTTTAGTTACACGAAGCCGAAGCGCAAGAAAGCGCCAGGATGCGACACGCGGAGGGGCGAAAAACGTCTCCGAGGAACAGGCGGATAGCCCTCCGCCCCGATGTTGGGAGCTGGGTTGCTAAACGTCCTCGCCCAAACGCCGGAGTTCCGTTCTGAGATTCATCAGGTTCGAGCGGATGCTGGCTGCTTCGCTTTGCCTCAAAAAGGTCTTCTCAAGAAGCTTGACCGCCCCATCGTAAGCCTTTCGTGCATGCGCCTTACCTCGCTCTCGCCTGGCTTCATATCTCGAAACACGAGCTACGCGAGTCCAGGTTAATCCCGTGCGAATTTGAATAATGAGCAAATCTAGCTCTCGGAGCGGCATGTAGGTTAGTCAGAGATGCGCCGTCTCGCTCTGAGTGTCGCCATCTCTTTTCTCAGGGCGGCGATTTTATGATGCAACTCTTCTCTGGCCTGACGGACTTCGTGACGCAGTTTTCGAGTCGTCAAAAGGCTGTCTAGAAGGTCAAAGCCATTGCCTCCACCCCTTTTTGCAGCACGGCCCTCAATCCACTTATCGAGCTGTTCTGAACGAACAACCACATGGCTGCGGCGACCCGGAACAGGTCGGCTTACGGGCAGCCTTTCTGCTCCCACCGCTGAACGGTTCTCACGCCACAGAGAGTTCGAAAATCGTCTGCTACGGGCGAACAACAAAATCCAGCAGGGCTGCTGATTGTATACAATATTCAAGCTTTGCGACCTTTCCCTAAGGAGACCCTGATTGATGGTTCGATGCTGGTGTGGACTTGCTTTTCTGATCGGCGCGGCCGTTGCGGTCTGCGGCGAAGCTGCTCGTTACCATCAGACAGACTTTCCGCCTGAAGAATTCAAGGCGCGCTGGGAGGTGATTTTCGACAAAATTGGCAACCAGGCCGTGGCGGTTGTGCAAGGGGCAGCGCGAACTAACGGCTTTATCTTTCCCCGACAGTCGAACGAATTTTATTACTTGAGCGGAATCGAGACACCGGGTTCGTATCTGCTGCTCGATGGCCGCACTCGCAAAGCCACGCTCTATCTTCCTGCCCGTGATGCGCGCTTGGAATCGGCCGAAGGCAAAGTGCTATCGGCGGGTGACGCCGACCTGGTGAAGCGCTTGACGGGCGCTGACGAAGTGTTAAGCACCGAAGCCATGCGGGAAGATTGGTTATCGTCTTCAGGCAGCGGAGCTCCGCATGAAATCTATGCGCTGTTTTCTCCCGCCGAGGGTGCCGAGCAAAGCCGGTACGAATTGATGGATTCGAACGCCTCCATCGCTCGCGACTATTGGGATGGGCGAATTCCGAGAGAAGCGCGGCTTTTAGAGCTGTTGCGCACACGCTTCTGGCGCAGCCAGATCAAGGACCTTACCCCCATCCTCGATGAAATGCGTAGCGTGAAGAGTCCGGGCGAAATTGCCATACTTCGCCGCGCTGCGCAGATCGCGGGCCGGGGATTGTTGGAAGCCATGCGCAGCACCCGCCCCGGAATTTATGAGTATCAGTTGGAGGCGGCGGCGCGCTACGTCTATCTGGTGAATGGCGCGAGGCTTGAGGGCTATCGTTCGATCATTGCCGCCGGGGTCGAAAACATTTGGAACATGCACTACTACCGCAACAGCAAGCAGATCACGCAGGATGACTTAATCCTGATGGATTACGCTCCCGATTACCATAACTACGTGAGTGACATTACGCGCATGTGGCCAGCGAGCGGTAAGTTTTCGGCAACCGATCGAGAGCTGTTGGGATTTGTGCTCGCCTACCGCAAGGCCGTGATGCAGCGCATCCGCCCCGGAGTGACGCCGGCTCAGATTCGAGAGGAGGCGAAAGTTGCCATGCAGCCGGTGTTTGCGCGGACGAAATTTTCCAAGCCCATCTATGAGCAAGCGGCCCATCGCTTAGTGGATACCGGTGGGGGGATTTTCTCGCATCCGGTAGGCCTGGCCGTTCATGATGACGGAGAGTATGTAAACGGACCGCTCGCGGCTGGGCAGGTTTTCTCCATCGATCCACAGTTGCGCGTGCCGGAGGAAAGCCGCTATCTTCGTTACGAAGACGTGATCGTGATCACATCGAACGGCTACGAGAACTTTACTGACTTCCTGCCAACCGAGCTCAACGACCTTGAAACGCTAGTTGGACAAGGCGGTATCTTAGAGAAAGTTCCAGCGGCATTAGAAAAGTAGGGGGCTGCACTCGGAAGTTCAGCCTTGGGGATGATCTCTGCTACAGCTCACTGACCGGCACGCGGTGTTTCGCCCTAGTAGCCGCCCGGCCAAGGCTTTCTTTCTATAGCAATATCGTTTTAGCGAATCCATTCGCGTCCCCGACCGTCTCTGGCATAGGAATCTGCTTTTCAGCAGATGCCGGGTATCCTTATAATCCGGCTGCTCTCATCGAGAGCCGGAAACGATATGGGCAACGATGACAACGGCAATTCAGGACCTGAATGTCGCATTGCGATCATTACAGGGGAAACCGGCGCTTTCCCGGACATGCAGCATTGCTTGTCCCCCCGGTTCTCCGCGACCCTCGCGCAGACCGAAAAGCAGATTCAGGCTGCCGTCGACGATATCAGTGTTCGCGCAATCTTGATCGACCTCGACAGCGTGGGGACGAATCAATCTCAGGCGACGCAGTTGCTCCAAGATCTCCGCCAAGTCCGTGAGGATCTGGTTCTGGTCGCAGTGACCCGATCCAATAGCCGGAGCATTCCCTTAAAGGCTAGCCAGGCGGGTGCTGACGAATTCTTCCTCGCTCCCCTGGATTTCCAGGAGCTGCAGATCGTGCTCTGGCGTGCCATTGAAAAGCGGCGCCTGCAGCTCGAAGGGCAGCGTCTTATCGACCAGGCTGAAAGCAAAACGTCGTTCTGCGGACTCATCGGCGTCAGCGAAACGATGCAGCGCGTCTATCAGGCCATTCAGGCGGTTGCCGACAGCAACACCACGGTTATTCTTCGAGGGGAAAGCGGCACGGGGAAGGAGCTGATCGCCGGGGCGATCGTACAGCTCAGCAGTCGCCGCGACAAGCCATACGTTTGTCTGAACTGTTCAGCGATTCCAGAAAACCTGGTGGAGTCCGAACTATTTGGCCACGAGAAAGGCGCCTTCACCGGTGCCGATTCTCCCAAGCCAGGCCTGATCGAATCCGCCCACGGGGGCACCCTGTTTCTGGATGAAATCACGACCCTCGACCACGGTCTGCAGAGCAAGCTGCTTCGCGTCCTACAGGAGCGCACGGTGCAACGCGTCGGCGGGCGCTCTTCAAAGAAGATCAATTTCCGGCTGATCGCCGCCACCAATGACAATCTGGAGGAACTGGTCCGGCAAGGCCGCTTTCGCGAAGACCTCTATTACCGCATCAACGTTGTTCCCATCTTTATTCCGCCCCTGCGAGAACGTCCGGGGGACCTGCCCCTGCTCGTGGACCATTTCCTGAGAATCTATTGTGCGGCGAACAATCGGCCTCTCAAGCAGCTCGAACCCGAGGCGCTGGAAATCATGGAAGACTACTCCTGGCCGGGGAACGTGCGTGAGTTGGAGAACGTCATTCAGCGGCTCATCATCATGAGCAATTCACCGGTGATCCGAGCCTCCCACCTCCCGCAACCCGTGCTCTATTCGAGCGCCGCCAGTCAAGAAGCAATCTTGATCCCCGAAGATGGGGTAGATTTCGACGGGGAGATGGAGCGGATCGAATTGGCCTATCTTACCGCCGCACTGAACCGCACCCGGGGAAGAAAAGCGGCCGCCGCCGCCCTTTTGCGCATCGATCCCCAACGCATGAAATATCTTTGCCGGAAGAGGAAGCTCGCAGCCGCGCAGGGTTAATTTTTAACCCATAGCTGGTTAATTATTAACCCATTGGGTTAATTTTTAACCCTTCGATTCATCCTTCTACCGGGGGAGGGGAGTCCAAGTCATTGATTATAGAGGCCCTGCCGGCACACGCTTTCTGATGCCAGTTTGGCATCCGTTGTGCACTAGAGGGAAATGCAAGTTGAAAATCAAAAAAACCAGGAGCAGGCAATGTCGATTACGAAGAAATCTCTGATCAGCAACCGTGGAGCCAGCAAGAAAGCCATCGTGACCAAGCCCGAGGTAAACAAGATCTCCGCGACGAAGGTAGCTGCTACCAAGGTCGGTGCGACGAAGATCACTCTACCTAAGGTCACCCTGAACAACACGCGCGTGGGCGTGAAAATGACGAACGTAACCGTCAATTAGTAGACAAAGCGTCACTGCCTGCTGAAAAAAGGGCCGGTGTGCGAACCGGCCCTTTTGTATTGGATAGACATCTTTACCAGACCTTGCGCCAGACAAGGTCGCGACTGAACCGATAGGCGAACCCTAGCAAGCTGCGTCGGGCCACCAGAACCTTAGCGGAGCCCGTCATCCCCGCATTCAACTGACCATCATTGGCAAGCACGACAGTTCCCACGTAATACCGGGGAGGGTTGATCCCTTGCAACTGATCCTTCGTCAGTAATCCCCCCGCCAGCGAAGACGCCGGCGCAACCGCCGAGAGCACTCCGGCCATGGGTTTCACCCTCCCATGCACCAGCAGACGAACCGGCTGAGGAACTTGGACGTCATGCATCTGGAATTCCGGGATGTACACATTGGCTTTTAGTTGGGAGAGGTCGTCGACTTCGAGGAGCATATCGCCTTCGCTAACCGAGCGTCCGACGAGATCGAAAGCATGCGGAGTCATCACTACACCGGGCAGCGGTGAAGTTACCGAGAGCCTGGCTGTTCGTTCCGCGGCAAGGTCGTGGTTGCGCAACCGATATTGCCGTTCCTGTTCGGCTCCTGCAAAGTCGGTATAGCGCAAGGCTGCCGTGTTGGCCCGTGCCGTCGCTTGTCTTAGTTCGCTCTCCGCCAATGCCGCTTCGCCTTCAATGCTGGCGTTGCGCAACTGCAAAAGCAAAGTGCCTGCAGCGACTTGCGATCCTTCTCCCACCGATACCGAGGTCACGGTTCCAGGCACCGCAGCCCGCAACACAGCACTCTGCTTGGCTTGGAGAAGAAAGGGCCCTTGTACAAAATCCGGCCATATTGGTATCAGTAAGACCAGCGATGCCGCGGTAGAAATCAGAGCAAGGCGGGCAGGGGTTAGCCAGCGTATTACGCGTTCTTTCTTGTCGAGATACAGCGTTTTCATGAAAGCCACCAGAAGTTTTACTCGCGACTTGAAGACCCAGAAACCTATTGCCAATGCAGGCAGGAAAGCCCACTCGGGGGTGAAGGATCTCAGAATGTGATACGTCACAATCATGAGGAATGACAAAAGGCTGTAACTGTAGACTCCGGACAGTACGCCGTACACGGCATACATCGGCCGTTTGCGTCGGGGAACATAAGGAACCTCGACCGGCAAGCGGAATACATGCTTGCGCACCGAGGCCGAGAGATAGGCGGTGGCGGTTTCCTTGAGCGATGGCTCTGCGACCAGCTCGGAGAAGATCAAATAGCCGTCGAGCTTGATCAGAGGATTCAAGTTCAAGAGCGATACACCGACTCCGGTCACCATCATGACTTTGTATGCAAAGTCGTGTAACGTCATTCCGGTTGGGGTACCCCACCACACCGCCGTCGCAAAGAAGCAGACAACCAGGTCCAGCCAGATCCCCGCGATGGCAGTGGCAATCCGTGCCCATTTTCCGGCCATGACCCACACTTGCGTTGCGTCACAGAAGAAAGTGGGGGCGAAGTAAAGGAGGCAAAACCCCATTTTTTCAATTTGAGCTCCAAAGTGCTTTCCCACCAGGCCGTGAGCCGTTTCGTGAATGGCGGCCATACCCCCAAACAAGAACCAGAACTCAATGAGGTCAGAGCCCGACTTCTCGGTGAAGTTGTAGAACGCGAAGCTGTCAGCCCATACCTCAGCAAAACGATCGGCCCACATCCATCCCATGAGGATGAACATGCCAATGCTCGTCCAGACAAACCAGGGAGTAAAAAGAAACCGCACCTTGGGATACAACCAAGAGATGTATTTGTCGGCGTCGTCCCAGGTCTTTAGCGTGATATCAGAGAGATCTTTGACCGCAAACCGTTTACGTTTCTTGCCGCGGGAGGCGCGCAACTCCTCTTGCAGCGTAATGTTTTGCTCCATGGGGGTTTTGTAGAGCAATTTGCTATTGCTTTGCAGGAAGCTTGCGAGCTCCCTCACTTCGTCGGTGGAAACCGGAGTGCCTGTTTCGGCGGTGAAGAGTTCCCCAATCGCTTCATGGGTGCGCACACCGTCGAACATCTGAATCAAGGTCCATTGCGCTGGAGTAAACCGAAAAACAAATTCACTTCCCGGCATTTTCGTCAGGACGACAGGCTGGCCCTTTTCATTGTGCTCTTTCGCAATTACCCGTGGATCCAGTTTGGGAGGGGTCTTGCGGATGATCTGCGGCGGAAGTTCCGGCAGGGCTACGTCGAGAGCGCGAACAATATTCATCGGGTCTTATCGCGATCAGCGGACATCGGGCAAACGGAGATCGGCGCGCATCCCAGGACGCAGGCCCGAAGTGTCTCCCGACAATTCGGCAAGGATCTCGATCGTGTCGCTCGCCGGATCGACCACTGGACTGACCTGAATCACTCTCGCGCGATAACGATGCGAGCCGTCGCCAGTTTCGCTCGGGGTGATCCCGACCATCGTTCCCGGACGGATGTGTCCCAGAAACCGCTCCGGCAGGGTTACACGGATGCGTAACGGCGCAACGGCTGTCACCCAGAAGAGTCTGTCGTTTTTCGTGACGCTCTGACCGCTGCGAATGTAGCGTCGCGCCACGACTCCATGGAAGGGAGCGGTGATACGCGTCTTCTCCAACTCGAGCTCCAAGGAGTGCTCGACCTGTTTCGAGTTGGCTAGCAACTCGGAGACTCGCTTTACGTCCCACTCATCGGATTCGGCCTTGTATTTGGCATGCTCCAATTGCTCTTTGGGAATGATCTGAGCCTCCCACATCTTTTCGGCGCGGGCATAGTCGGCTTCGAGAACCTTAGCCTCCGCCTGCCAGTTCTTCAGGTCTGCCTCCATGCTGCGCGTTTTGGCGCGAGCCGCTTCGAGCTCCGCTGAAACCTGGCGATCATCCATTTTGGCGAGCAGTTGTCCTTTTTTTACCGAGGTACCGGGCTCGGCGAAAACGTCCGCCATAACCCCATCGCGTTGCGCCGCGACATCGACCTGGTCTTCGACGATGATGGGCCCGGAGGCGACGAAATCCATTTGCAGAGTTGGGGTCGGGTGCGCGGTCGGAGTAGGACTTGGCTGAGGCCGAGGCTCAGCGGCAGCCACGGTTGCCGGAGCGTTCGAGGGGGAACTGGAACAACCCACCAGGAAGAGCAAGAATGCCACTGGAACGACGACTTTCCTCATGCAATCAACCCTTACCATCTCTACCATCCAAACCAGCTCCAGAGCCTGGTCCAAACCCAAATACCAACCCGACGAAACATGACAACTCCGGCGGGACGCCATCCCGTCGAGATCTTTCCGCGGCCCTGCATGCCGAATCGAAGAGCGCCGTCGGGATTTGGAACCATTACCCGCGCATAAAAAACCGGCTCTGCATTCTCGAGAACTCCTTGCGGACTCACGACCGCTACTTTTCCGTGGAAGGTACGCTCCGGAAAACCGTCAAGCTTCAGGCTGGCTGCCTGACCGGGCTTCAAAAGGGACACGTCGCTTTCCCCGACCGCAACGTCGACCAACTCTTCCGAGTTGTCCACGACATCGGCGAATCTTTCGCCTTCCTTGAACTTGTGACCAACCAGGTTCTCGATTTGGGGTGTGGCAATAACGCCGTCAATCGGCGAGCGAATGACGGTCTTCGCCAGGCGCTGCCCGGCACGTGCCACCTCGGACGCCCAAAAATCCGCCTGGGCTTTCTGGATTCCTGCCTCTGTCCCGTCGTTGTTCGCGAGCGCCCGGTCCATTTGCGCCACCGCGATCTGATGTTTCGCGTTCGCAGCCGCGAGAGCCGCCCGGTATTCCCAGTCCTCCAAAGATGCAATTGGGGCATCTTTCTTGATCACATCGCCCTCGCGCACCTCGACCGAATGGATCACTCCCTCAAACTCGGGACCGACGTGGGCCACGCGTGCGGGGGCGACCACTGCATTGCCGTCAACCCGCAGCGGTAACCGGACGACGAGCAGACCGACCACCGCGGCCGCCGCGGCTACCATGATTGCCACACGTCGATGTTTCTCGAGCGACAGGAACTTTTTCTTTTTGTCCACCAGAGGCTGCAGAACCCCGATGAACGGAACCTCCTTGTAGAGCGAGGCATTTCGAAGCGCGACCGTCGCTTGGCTGGCCAGCACCTTGATCATTTCCAGGTGGGCTTCGGAAAGAAAGTCCGGATCGGTGCTTTCAAACAGGAGCACGCCCACGCGACCTTCTTCGTCGACCAGCGGAATCAGGTGGCAGGCGCGTGCGCCGGTCTCGGCAAAGTACTGCTCGAACTTGGCCCTGGTCTCTTCCCGGTCGGAATCGATCTGGTCTCCACGTTGGGTAATCAGTATCGGTTCGCTCAAAATGGATGCCCACCGCAAGATTTCGCGCAAACTGCGGTATTGGGGATCGTCAGCATTGAGTTGCGTGGTGCCCGACATCGCCCGCAAGCGAATCCCACCGCGCTCATCCAATGCAATGGCTGCGCGCTCGTACGGGATCACTGCAGCCGGCCCGTTCACGACCGCCTGCAAAACGCGATCCAGGTCGAGCGTCGATGTGATTTCGCCGCTGGTTTTGACGAGGGCTTCAAGGATTTCTACCTTGCGCTCCGCCGACAACAAGCTCGCGTTGTGCAGCGCGCTGCTAGCGGTCTCGGCAAAGGTGGTGAGCGCAAACAAGTCGTCTTCATCGAAGGGCGTTCCGTCTAGCTTGTTCACCGCCTCGACTACGCCAACTAAGGCGCCGCGGTCCATCAAGGGGACGACTAGGAGCGAAAAGATCGTGCCCTCGGCCACTCCGGCGTTGCGTCCGACCAGCCGCTCGTCTTCCGCAGTCTCGATCAGCAACGGCTCGCCGCTATCGGACACCTCGCCCGCGACACCCTGGTCCGGCGTTTGGGTCTGCCCTTCTTGCGTCGTGGGATCGTTTCCCGCCTGCTGCATGAGCGTGAGCGACTGATCCCCCTCAAGCAGCCAAACATTGACAGCCTGGCATTCCAGCAGTTCTTTGAACTTCGATCCCATCAGCGGCAACAATTGATCAAGTTCAAGGGTGGAATTGAGAACCTTCTCAAGGTCATAGAGATGAGTAAGCCGGGTTATGGAAGAAAGTGTGGAGTGACGTTCCTGCTCGTAGTCCGTGGCACTGGCGAGAGCGCTGGCCGTGACCTCAGCGACCGGTAGCAACCCGGATAAGCCGTCGGTTCCCAGCTCGCCGTCGAAACTGACGATCTCGATGGTTCCGACAAGGCTCCCTCTGGCATTCAGTGGAAGATAGGCCAGCGATTGGAGCGTCCTCCGAACATGCAAGTGCGAGTATTCTTCTCGGAGTAGTTGTTTGCCGGAGAGGACGAGCGGCTCGGGATTACCCGCCCATGTTCCGAGCACCCCGTGTTCAAGGGGTAGAGATGCCTCAAGAACCGAGACATCGCCCACGGTGGCTTGCGGTGTCCAGACCCGCTCTCCAGCTTGGTCCCCGAGGAGGTAAATGTTTATGCCGGTACCGGGTAGAAGGTCCCTAACCGCCTGCGCGGCCAGCCTTGCACGAGGTGCCAGCTCACGAGAATCAAAAAGACGAGCCGAAAAGGCGGCCATATCCATCGCCACCATCGGCCCTTGGGTCGCCATTAAAACGGCCTCTAAGTGACATCAGCCACGAACACGGGCGCGTGAAGCCCACTTGCAAATTTCAAGGGCTTCTTCTAAGTTGAGTGACTCTAGCAAAGGGACACCGCACTGTCAACGCATTGCTGAATCGCAAGAGCGGGGGGTTAGGCGATGGATATTGAGGTTCGCAGCCAGGGGCAGGTGAAAATCGTTAAGCTGCGCGGCCGTCTCAGCCTTGGCGAACCTGTGGACCGCTTGCGGGCTACCATTGAGGACCTGCTCGCCAGTGGCGACAATCGGCTGGTCTTTGACCTCGGCGAGCTGACTACGGTGGACTCCAGTGGCATCGGTTTATTCAGCAAATTCCTGACTTCTACCAAGCAACAGGGCGGATCCCTCAAGCTGGTCAACCCCTCGAAATTTGTCGTCCAGACGCTTAAGCTAGTGGGACTTTTGAACCTTTTCGAGGTCTTCTCAGACGTTCCGGCAGCGGTCGCCTCGTTTGCCTAGAACCGCGCCGGGATGTCCTCATTGCTGGCTTTCCGGAAGATACCAGCAGTTCCCGGCTGGCTCGAAGACAGATTTCGAACCAGCCGTTCGAAACGATTCGCAATCGAGCTCAGTGCCGGTTGGCGTATTGCATGCCAGCTTGCGTTTCTGCGATGGCACGGTTGATATAGTCCAAAGCTCTTTCCCGATGGCCGCCTTTATCGGTGGCAGCATTCTCCAGATTCCGTTGGGCTTCGCGGAGGTTTTGCATAGCGGCTTCCATATTGGGCTGACGTTCATACCCTTGATTCTGCGCCTCCCAGCGGCCGCTCCATCCCCCCTGACCCCAATCGCCCCGTCCCCAGCCACGGAACTGAGAGCCATCAATTGTGCTACCTTCGCGGTATTCGAACATGCGTTCCTGGCCGTTTGGACCTCGGGCATAGATACGCAGCACTTTGACCTGTCCCGGCGCGGGATCAACACCAAAAGTGCTATTCCCCATTCGGAAGCTACGATCGCTTTGCGCGAGTTGCCGCAGCCGATTGGTCACGTCTACGTGACGAGCTCCGGTTCCGTACTGGGCGCTCAAAATGGTGTATTCGCCTGAGTCACCATAGCCATTTTGGGCCACGGCCAAGCCCGGCAGGAACAGCAGCAGCACCAGCAACATATTGAGAGTTCGGATCTTAAGCATAGGATTCTCCTGAGCGTATTTCACATGGTTTTAGCAGAGTCTTAGATGCAAATAGGATCGGCAGGGAGATTGCCATTCCTGACAGGATTACTTCCCGGCCGAAGGTGTCATACACTAGGTTGCCTATGGCATCGGTTCATATCGAGCATTTCTTTTTGGGTTGTCTTGCACACGCCTCTTATCTTGTGGGGTCGGAGGGCATCGCGGCTGTGATCGACCCCCAACGAGATGTGGAGATCTACCTTGACGCCGCACGCCAGCAGGGCTGGAGGATCCAGCACATCATCGAGACCCACCTGCACGCGGACTTTGTTTCCGGTCATCACGAATTGGCGGAGCGGACGGGAGCGCAGATCCGGCTTGGCGAGGGAGCGGGCGCCTCGTTTCCCCATACCGCTGTGAAAGACGGTGATTCAGTTCGGTTCGGGAATTGCCGATTCGACTTTCTTCAAACTCCAGGTCACACCATGGAGAGCATTTCGATCGTCATGACGGATTTGGCGGAGCCTGCCCGTCCGAAGGCAATCTTCACCGGAGACACCCTGTTCGTCGGGGATGTGGGCCGCCCCGATCTATCGGCCACCCACACACCTCAGGAACTTGCCGCGTTGTTGTATTCGAGTTTGCACGACAAATTGCTGAAGCTCCCTGACGATACCCAGGTCTATCCCGCCCACGGCGCTGGGTCTCTGTGCGGACGGCAGATGAGTTCAGAACGGTCGTCGACCATTGGCAAAGAGCGCCTCACAAATTACGCGCTTCAGGCCCGGTCCTCCGACGAATTTGTTCACCTGTTAACGGACGGATTGCCTCCTCGGCCGGAGTACTTCGGACGAGACGTGGAACTCAATCGCCAAGGTGCCGGGGCTCTCGCCGAAATTCCTCCACCCCAAGCGGTTCACGCGCCAGACGTCTTCAGGCTTCAGGCGGAAGGCGCAATCGTTCTGGATACGCGACCGGCCATGCAATTCGCTGTGGCACACGTACCTGGCTCGGTCCACATCGCGCTCTCGGGACAGTACGCCTCCTGGGCTGCCCGCATTCTCGGTTTAGACAAGCGGATTATTCTCGTCGGCGAAGACGCTGACCATCTGCGCGAATCGCAGATGCGGCTGGCTCGCGTCGGCATCGAAAACGTGAAGGCATACTTGGAGAACGGGATTGCCGGCTGGATTGCGGAAGGCTACCAGCTCGACTACATCCCGCAGATTTCTGTGCAGGAATTTTCAGAACTCCTAGAAACGGAAAAAGAGCATATTGCCGTGCTCGACGTGCGAGAGCCTGGCGAAGTGGAGGCAGGCGCGATAGAGAACTCCGTTCGCATCCCCTTGGGACAATTGCCGAGTCGAACCGCTGAACTTGATGCAAGCAAGCTCATCGTGGTTCACTGCAAGGGCGGTTATCGCAGCTCCATCGCAACCAGCATTCTCCGCCGCGCCGGATACCGTGACATCGCCAATCTGACCGGCGGATTCGACGCTTGGAAGACGATGGCAGCCGCTGCTTAGCTGGCTACCTCTCCGCCCGTTTCGGATGGAGTTTGCGGATCTCTCACGCGCGTTGCTATGCTAATGCAACATGTATCGCGACTTCCATGCCCAAGACCGCTGGACCAAAAAACAGGTGCATTGTCTGTACCAGGCGCTGGTTGTTGCGGTCGCCACCCGCCATGCCGACGCGGTCGATATCAAGTTCCTGGTCGATGGACGACCGGTTTGGGTGGCCTTGCCGCTGGCGGCGTGGGTGGAGTACACGAAGCAGACGGGCAAGACCATCACCGATCCCCTCGCCATTGCAATCGCCGGCCATTACTTGAAGACCGCACTCCAGTCGGGCGAAGGTGTGGGTCGCGAAATGTATTCCCTGACCGTTCCCCAGACTCTCGAGCATCTGGAGGCACTGGTGAATGAAGCGCCGGAGCCGGAAGTCGCGGCCCCCTAGTCGGTGGCGGAAACGCCCAAATTCAAGTAAAATCTAGGTTTCCAGTAGATCTCAGATCCTCGGAGCAGTCATGGCACAAGTATGCGAAATTTGCGGCAAGGGGCCGCAGTTTGGAAATAACATCAGCCACGCCCATAACGTGACCAAGCGGCGCTGGAACGTGAACCTGCGCGCCGTTCACGCCAAGGTCAAGGGTGGCAACAAGCGCATCCGCGTTTGCACTTCCTGCCTGCGCAGCGGAAAAGTCACGAAAGCCTAGGCTAGCGTCCTTGAATCATTTCGATCCAGAGATGTATTGATCAGCTCATGATCTAATTTCTGGTCAGGAATTCAATGGCTCACTGAATTCCCACAAGCTGCACGTCAAATATCAGCGTAGAATTCGGCGGAATCACAGGAGGGCGCCCTCCCTCCCCGTAGGCAAGCTGCGGTGGAATCTTGAGCTGGCGCTTGCCCCCGACCTTCATCCCGGCAACCCCCTCATCCCAACCCTTGATCACATCCCCGGCGCCCAGGGCAAAGGTGTAGGGCTGTCCACCGACCGAGCTATCGAACTTCTTGCCGCTCGTAAGCCAGCCGGTGTAGTGAACCTTAACGGTTTGTCCGGCAGCTGCGGTCGCACCGGTTCCCACTTTAGTGTCCCAATATTGCAGGCCTGAGGGTGTGGTGGTTCCAGGCCCAGTGACCTTGGTTGGCACATTGGGGTTTGGGCGCGCCGACGGTTTTTTTGCAGCAGTACCGGTTGCCGATTTGTGAGTCGGCGTTGTCTTGTGCGTCGGAGCTTGGGTGGGAGATGTGGCGGTCTGTGCCATCGCCAGGCTCGCTCCCAGACCGACAAGTGCGAACGAAAATAGTCCTCGTTTCATGATTCCTCCGAAAACTGCTAAGACGCGATTCGGTGATGTCTTGAAGATGATCTCATTTGGGGACCAATGCAATCACGTCGATTTCAACTAGAACATCTTTCGGCAAGCGAGCCGCCTCAACTGTTGACCTCGATGGTGGTGCTCCGGTGAAGTGCCTGCCGTAGACTTCGTTCATAGCGGCGAAGTCGCTCATGTTCTTTAAGAACACAGTCGAGCGCACAACCATCTGGAGGCTGCTTCCTGCGGCATTGAGAATGGCGGAAAGGTTCTGAATGACTCTCTCGGTTTGAACGGCCACATCGCCTTCGATCACCAGTTGTGTGCCCGGATCAATCGCCACCTGCCCGGAGACGAAAACCAATCCGTTCGCTCGAATGGCCTGCGAATAAGGTCCGATCGCTTTGGGTGCATCGGGGGTTGAAATGACTTGGCGCATGTTCCTCCGTTATTTATTACGCATGGGAGATGGTAAAAATGAGAACTTCAGATTGGCGCGCAGGCAACAATCTGAAAGCTTCAATCTGTCGCCCGCCCATCAAACTCTTTGAAGTCGCTGCACGTCGTGCACGCCTGGGATCTTGCGCACCCCCTGGATGATGCTTTCCAAGTGTTTCAGGTCAGCGATTTCGATGACGATGTCCACGTTAGCTTGGCCATTTTCGGTTCGCGCACCAATATTGCGGATGTTGGTGCTCGTATCGCTGATCACCGCAGTGATCTGCTTGAGCATGCCAAAGCGGTCGTCGCAGAATACCGTAAGCTTTACCGGGAAGGCAGTCGGAGATCCCTCCTCCTTGCCCCACTCGACCTCGATGCGCCGTTCCGGTTCGTACATCAAATTGGTCACATTCGGGCAATTGACCGAATGGACGGCAACCCCCTTGCCACGAGTTACGTAGCCGACGACGGTCTCACCGCGAATCGGATTGCAGCATCTCGCGCGATAGACCAGCAGGTCGCCTTGGCCCTTCACGCGAATCGCGTTACTGTGGTCTCCCCCGAAGACGCGTCGCACAACATTGCCGATGCCGGATTCCTCTTCGAGCGGCATGGTGGATTCGGGCTCAGAAGCAGGCGCCAACTTGCCGAGGATCTGGCGAGCGGAATACTTTCCGTAGCCGATCGCGGCAAGCAGATCGTCAGGCTGGCCTAATCCGTAGTCGGATGCGATGCGCTGCATCTCGGCATCTTTGATGTCCTTGAGGGAGATGCGATATTTGCGAGCTTCTTTCTCGATCAACTTCCTGCCAATTTCGATGGCTCGTTCGCGCTGATGGACGTTGAGCCAGTGTTTGATCTTGTTTCGTGCACGCGATGACCGCACGACGGCTAGCCAATCGCGACTCGGCTTGTGGCCAGGCTGGGTGATGATCTCCACTATGTCGCCGCTATGCAGCTTGTGGCGAAGCGGGACCATTCTGCCATTCACCTTTGCGCCCACGCAGCTGTGACCGACTTCGGTGTGGATGGTATAGGCAAAATCGATCGGCGTGGATTCGCGCGGAAGCACGACCACTTTCCCCTTCGGGGTAAATGTGTAAACCTCTTCCGGGTACAGATCGACCTTGAGCGTGGAGAGGAACTCGCTCGGGTCGGTAACGTCGCGTTGCCATTCGACGACCTGTCGCAGCCACGCCAGTCGCTGCTCGTCGCGCGCGGAGACCGGACCATCCTTGTATTTCCAGTGTGCGGCGATGCCTTCCTCAGCCATGCGGTGCATCTCTTCCGTGCGAATCTGGATCTCGAAGCTGACGCCCTCTTCGGTAATGACTGAGGTGTGCAGCGATTGATACAGATTCGGTCGGGGCATGGCGATGAAATCTTTGATGCGCCCCGGGACCGGTCGCCAAAGGTTATGCACAATGCCGAGCACGCCGTAGCAATCCTGCACAGAATTCGTGATTACGCGCATGGCATACAGGTCATAGACCTGATCGACCGAGATGCGCTGCTTCAGGAGTTTCTTGTGGATGCTATATAGACGTTTGATACGGCTCTCGACCTTGGCACTGATGCTCGCTTCCTTCAATTTCTCGCTGAGAACGTGCTCCACGGCGGAGAGGAACTGCTCGCCTTTTTTTCGGCGAGCCTCAACCGCGTCATGGACCTGCTGGTAGGCAATCGGGTCGAGATAGCGAAAGCCAAGGTCTTCGAGCTCCCCGCGAATCTTGCCCATACCGAGCCGGTGAGCGATGGGCCCGTAAATATCGAGCGTCTCACGGGCGATCTTCTGCTGACGGGCCGAGGGAAGATGCTCGAGCGTACGCATATTATGTAAGCGGTCAGCCAGCTTGATGAGCACTACGCGGATGTCGTCCACCATGGCAAGCATCATCTTGCGCAGGTTCTCGGCCTGTTGCTCTTCCTGCGACGAAAAATCAATCTTGCTGATCTTGGTGACGCCTTCAACGATGTGCGCCACCTGCTCGCCAAACTCTTTACGCAAATCCACGATGGTGACCGAGGTGTCTTCCACCGAATCGTGCAAAAGGCCGGCCGCTACCGCCACTGCATCCATCTTCATCTCGGCCAGTACGAGCGCTACTTCGAGGGGGTGGACCAGATACGGCTCGCCGGAAGCTCGCTGCTGACCGGAATGATGTTTTTGCGAAAACTCGTAGGCCTTGCGCACCAGCTCCAGATCGTCGTTGGGGCGGTTCTCGCGCATTCGCCGCAACAGCTCGCGGAACTTTGTCACGGTGAGCATGTTGGTCGCGATTTGTTCGCGCAAAGTAGCCATGAATGCGGCACAGCCTGCCGGAGGTTAGTGGATCAGGCTTCCGCCCGCGAATGTCGGCGAGCGACCCAGAACGGGCCCGGTGGACTGCTTCCTTGTGTCTGATTATAGCGGGGTGCAGCGTTCAAGGTGCAGGAGGTCGCAAACTCTGGAACTCGGCCAGTTCCGGATCGGTAGAATATCTGCGCATGTCACGCATCCTCATCAGTGGGGCTTCGGGACTGATCGGACGAGCCCTGATTCCTGCGCTCGAGAAACGAGGGGACCAGATCTACCGCCTGGTTCGCCGCGAGCCTCGCCATCAGCGGGAAATCGGCTGGAACCCAATCGAGGCGGTCCCGCCCCCGCTAGTTTCGGGCTTTGATACCGTGATCCACCTTTCCGGCGAGTCGGTGGCCGGGCGCTGGACGAGAAACAAGAAGAAATCGATTCGTGACAGCAGGGTGATGACCAGCCGCAACCTCGCCACCGCGCTTGCGCAGGCCGAGAAACCGCCGCAAGCCTTTCTCTGTGCCTCCGCCATCGGCTACTACGGAAATCGCGGAGACGAGATCCTCACCGAAGAGAGTCCGCCGGGAAGGGGTTTTCTCGCAGGAGTCAGCCTGGAGTGGGAGCAAGCGACCCACCCCGCCCTGCAAGCCGGAATTCGGGTTGTGAATCTTCGGATTGGCATCGTACTCAGCCAGGCCGGGGGTGCCTTGAGACCAATGCTGCTCCCCTTCCGATTTGGCCTAGGCGGGAGGATTG
>Ga0157378_10001740_pt1 | contig 19535 bp, 13 predicted proteins | sample M65metaG_FD_115309 | JGI IMG/M metagenome (GOLD analysis project Ga0157378, IMG submission 115309) | Miscanthus rhizosphere microbial communities from Kellogg Biological Station, Michigan, USA - M6-5 metaG | ecosystem: Host-associated > Plants > Roots > Rhizosphere > Soil | place: USA: Michigan...
CTCATGACACGGACCACGGCTCCGCCCACGATGACGCCCGCGCAAACCTTCCAGACACTGTGCGCGCGTTGCCATGGCGAAAAGGGAGCCGGCAACGGGCCGAATGCGACCTACCTCGATCCAGTTCCGCGGGACCTTACGCGTGCAGAGTTCATGTCGACCAAGCCGCAGGCACGGTTGGTCTCTTCGATTCACGACGGCGTGGCCGGAACTTCGATGCCGCCCTGGAGAAAGTCGCTGACAGACGCCCAGATACAGGGGGTTCTGGATTACGTGTGGGCTGCGTATGTGAAAGAGAAGCCGCGCCAGATCAAGGCGCGCAAGCTGCCGGAAGCGAATCCGGTCGCGATGTCCACAGACTCCGTGCACCGTGGCGAAAGTATCTTTCTCCAGCGTTGCACAGGCTGTCACGGTCGAAAGGCGGATGGACACGGCCCGAACTCAATCGACATCACGCCGCGCCCACGCAACCTCACCAATACGGCCTTTGTCCAAAGCGTTTCCGATCGACGGCTCTTCGAATCGATCGAGTACGGCGTCGACGGCACAGCGATGCCTTCGTGGATTGACTACGGTCTGTCGCAAAACGACGTGGGCGACATTGTGAACTTCATTCGCAGTCTCAACAAGTCGGGCAAGTGATCAGCAGCGAGAGTGATGACCACTCCGGGAGGAAGGAATGGCAGTACAACCAATAATTGCATCTGCCCCAGTTGCCGTCGGGCAGGACATTCACCAGGACACAACGGTGAAGATGTTTCTGCTGGGAGCGGTCGGATACTTTGCGATCGTGGGCGTCATTGCTCTGATCATTGCGGCCAAGTTCGTTTGGCCTGAATTTCTAGGAACGGTCTCGTATTTTACATACGGCCGCATGCGGCCTCTACATGTGAACGGAATGCTCTTCGGCTGGCTGCTAGCGGCAGACATGGGCCTTGCCTACTACATCGTTCCTCGCTTATGCGGCGTAAAGCTCTGGAGCGAAAAACTGGGAATCGCCACGTCGATTCTCTGGAACATCATAATCATCAGTGCCATCTTCTCGTTACTCGGCGGATACCAGAAGGGCCTGGAGTACGCAGATCTTCCCACTCCCGTTGCCGTGCTCGTGGTGATTGCGTGGATTATGTTTGGCGTCAACATCTTCGGAACCATCGCCACGCGGAAGTACCAGCAGATGTACGTTTCCACTTGGTACCTCATGGGCACTATCCTGTGGACCGCCTTTGTTTACCTCACCGGCAACTTCGCAACGTTGCTGCCCGGCATCACGGGCGTCAATCAGGCGAATCTGACCTGGATGTACACGCACAACGCCGTGGGGCTCATCTTTACCCCGGCTGGTCTTGCTGTCGCTTACTACTTCATTCCCCGGGCATCTAACACGCCGCTATTCAGCCACAAGCTCTCGATGATCGGCTTCTGGTCGCTCGCGTTCGTCTATGTATGGACTGGCGCTCACCACATGCTTCACGGACCGATCTCTCAATGGCTCCAGACCATCTCCATCGTGTTCTCGGTGATGCTGCTGATCCCGGTCTGGGCGGTGGTTTACAACTTCATCGCTACGATGAAAGGGCAGTGGCATCAGCTTGGCGACAACGTCTCGCTCAAATTTCTGATGTCCGGCACGGTCTTTTATCTGCTCACCTGCTTCCAGGGACCGATGCACAGCTTGCGCTCGGTGAACGCGATCGTCTCGAAGACGGACTGGATTCCCGGTCACGCGCACATGGCGGTCCTCGGCACCTTCTCATTCCTGGCGATGGCGGGCGTCTACTATGTCATTCCACGAATTTTCCGGACAACCCTCCACTCGGAGACGCTTGCCAACTGGAGCTTCTGGCTTTTCCTGATCGGCGGCCTTGGTATGTTCACGGCGCTGTGGCTGGGCGGCTTCTGGCAGGGCTGGCAGTGGAACAACCCATCCATTCCGTTCATCGACACCGTGGTAGCGCTCAAGCCGGTGTGGATGGTTCGATTCCTCTCCGGGATTCTCATTTTCGGCGGAATTGTCCTCTTCATGTTCAACATCATCTCGACCGCGATTGGAGCTGGGCAAAAGCACGACGTGGCTCAGCCGGTAGCGGCAAAGGCATAGGCGAAGGGAGATCGTATGCTGCAAAAGACTGATTCGAACGCGACATGGTTCGTGGTGGCTGCCCTTGGCCTCTTCTTCATTGGTGGCTTGCTGACCACGGTGGCTCCTCCTCTGCTCGATAAGAGCTGGAACAAGCCATTTGAAAATACAGACCCGGCGAAGGGACCGACCGGCAAACTCGTGGGCTACACCGACCGCGAGATGCGCGGATATCGCATCTACATCCGCGAAGGCTGCAAGTACTGCCACACGCAACAGGTGCGCACGCTGGCGAGCGATGTGAAACGTTCGGGCTGGAAAGGTGTCGATGCCCCCGTCTCCACTCCCGATGAGTTCGTCTACGACTGGCGTCAGACGTTTGGCACCAAGCGCACCGGTCCAGATCTTGCACGCGTCGGTGGCAAGTACAACAAGCAATGGCACGCGGCGCACTTCCGCAACCCAAGGGATCTGGTACCAGGCTCGATCATGCCGCCTTTCCCGTGGATCGCAGACAATCCGCAGGAATTGGACGATCTCGTCGCCTATCTGCAGACGCGTGGCCGTGCCAAGGATTGGCGTCCCGACAACGACTACGAGAAGTGAGGCGAAATCATGAGTGACGCAACCTACGCCAGTGTCTACTTCTCTTACTTCTTGTTCTTTCTGCTCGCGGCTGGTGCAGTGTTCTTCTTCGTGCGATCGCTCAAGGATGGTTATCTGGGATCTGACAGCGAAGAGCCGAAATATCGCATGCTGCAGGACGACGAGGACGATCTACCAACAAATTCGCGGAGAACATCATGACCGAAGAGAACAAATCGGAACTCACGGAGTACGCCGGCGGTTGGATCACCGAACGGAAAGGCACGGGGATTCCTGGCTTCTTGAAACTCGCGTATCCCATTATCGTGATCGCGTGCGCTGCCTATCTCTTCATCTATATGAATGGCGAAGTCACGCACTCCACGCGCGGAAGTCTCGTTCAGCAATTGAATGCAGTCACCGGAAACGCGAACACCTTTATGTACGTGGTGTTGGCGCTCATTGCTGCTTACGTGGTCGTGTTGCTCGCATTCCTCTACAAGAAAAGTAATCACTAGAAACTAGGGAAATAACATGGCGGAAGCGGACGGACAATTTGGGCTGATCAGCGGGACAGGCTACTGGATGGAGATGGTCAAATGCCAGGACGCCTGTCCCGTGCACACAGATGCGTGCGGATATGTGATTGCCATCGCGGAAGGCCGTGATGAAGACGCATACCGCATCGCGCGCGCAACCAACCCGTTTGCCTCCATCTGCGGGCGTGTATGCGGCGCTCCGTGCGAAGCAAATTGCCGCCGCGGAAGCCTAGATCAGCCCGTCTCCATTCGCGCTCTCAAGCGTTTCGTCACAAGCCAGTACGGCCCAGAATCCGGAGACTCCGCGCACTACATCGCCGGCTGCAATCGGGAGATGCTTCCCTCTAATCGCGGCAACTACGAACCGGTTGCGGTCATCGGCGCTGGCGTTGCTGGCTTGACCGTGGCACACGATCTTGCCATCGTCGGCTACAAGGTCACTGTATTTGAGGCGCACTCCACGCCAGGTGGAATGCTGACGGCCGGTGTTCCGGTCTTCCGTCTGCCGCGCGAACTGGTGATGGCCGAGATCAACGCCATCCTCTCGCTTGGAGTTGAGCTGAAATGCAACCAGCGGCTTGGCCGCGACTTCAGCATCGCCGACCTTCGTACCCAGGGATACAAAGCAGTTTTCCTCGGCGTTGGACTGCCGAAGGGACGCAAACTGGACCTGCCGGGAGCTAGCCTCTCAGGCGTGTACGACGGCATGGATTTCCTTCGCGCATTCAACGAAGGGAACCCACTCCCCGTAGGCAATCGCATCATTGTCATCGGCGGCGGTAATGTGGCCTATGACGTGGCGCGTTCCGCAGTACGACCACTCGATGCTCTCGAAAACACCGAAGCCGCTGCCGACATGGAACGCGGTGAAACCATGGCATACGATGTCGCCCGCTCAGCCATACGCCTCAGCGACGACAAAGAGGTTCATGTCGTTTGCCTCGAGAAACGATCTGAGATGCCGGCAGATGAGATCGAAGTGACCGAGGGCTCTGAGGAAGGACTCATCCTTCATAATTCCCGAGGCCCTCGCGGAATCGTCGGCGAGAACGGGAAAGTTGCCGGGCTGCGCACCGTAGAATGCAGTGCCGTGTTCGACGCCAATGGCCGATTCAACCCAACCTTTGACGAGAGTAACGTCGAGATCATTCCTGCTGACACCATCATCTTCTCCATCGGCCAGTCCTCCGACCTTTCGTTTTTGCAGCCTGAGGATGGCGTCGAATCGGTTCGCGGCCTCATCAAGGTTGATCCGCAGACATATCAGACGACCGCGCCTGACGTCTTCGCCTGTGGCGATATCGCGCACGGCCCGCGCCTCTTCATTCATGCAATTCGTTCAGCGCAGATTGCTGCCCGCTCCATGCACGATTACCTCCGCGGTACGCACACTGAAGTAGTCGTGCACTCTTCGTGGGAGAAAGCCGCCTATACTATGCGCGAAGATTGGGACCAGCTTCGCCGGGCACACCCTCCCGTGGCGCCCGCGCGTGAGCGCGCCAATTCGCTCCAGGTAATCGAAGACATATTCCCGGTAGATGCGGCGCGTGAGCAGGCCGGCCGGTGCCTTCGCTGCAATGTGAATACGGTCTTCGAGACCACGATTTGCGTCGCCTGTACGGGATGCGTGGATGTCTGTCCAGAGGATCTGATCCGGCTCACCGGACTTGATGATCTGTGCAAGACGGCGGAGGGAGAGGAATGGGTTGCCGGGTTGCTTGGCGTGCCTCCTGCCGAGATGGAGAAGATCCCGACTGAGGAGTTGAAGGCCCTTGGCGGAGTCCTGCTGAAAGACGAGTCCATCTGCATTCGTTGCGGTTTGTGTGCCGCGCGCTGCCCATCGCACGCCATTACTATGCAGCGGTTCAACTACCGCCGCCAGTGCGTCAGTCTGCCCGGACTCAATCTCAATCTAAAACACCCTGCTTCTTCCATTTCTTCCATGCAAACCCAGGAACAATCATGAATGCCGGCGACCTCTCGCTCATGCTGACCTTCGGCTTCGTCAGCAGCCTCCACTGTGTGCAGATGTGCGGTCCAATTGTGCTCAGTTATAGCGTCGCAGCCAATGCCGCACAGGGCCGCCGGTCGTTTCTTGGTCTTCATCTCGCATACAACGCAGGCCGCTCTGTCACCTACATGATGCTTGGCATGATCGCAGGTTTTGCCGGCGGGGCAATGGGATGGGTTGGACAACTCGCCGGGTTTCAGAACACCGCTGCCATTGTGGCCGGCACAGCCATGGTTCTCACCGGCATCGCAATGTTCGGCTTCGCGCCTGGCCTGCAGGACTGGCGCGGGTTTGCTCTGCCGCCTCGACTCCTCCGGCCCGCAGGAAAGCTGATCGCATCGCCGCAGCCCACCGCCAAATTCTCGCTGGGACTGATGATGGGTTTCCTGCCTTGCGGTCTCATCTACGCGGCACTGATGAAAGCAGTTGGCACCGCGTCTCCCATCGAAGGCGCCCTCACCATGCTGGCCTTCGCGCTCGGAACCAGCGTTGCCCTCGTTGTCATTGGCCTGGGATCCTCGGTCGCGACCATGAGACTCGCACGTTGGGGAACCACGGTCTCCGCGATAACGGTATTAATCATGGGGCTGGTCCTTATCGGTCGCGGCGCGTTTGCAGGTTCCATGACGCACAACCACATGATGTGAATGTGATTCGAAGAGTATGACGACGAAACCGCAAGCAGAGAAGCCCACAAAATCGCGAACCACCATTCCCGGGACGCAATTCCACCGCATCCGGAAAACAGTGCAGGCAATTTGTTTCGTCATCTTTGTCACCCTTCCGATGTTCAACATCATGCGCCTCGACCTGCCGCGCCAGCGCTTCTACTTCTTTGGCGCGGAACTGTGGATCAGCGAGTTCTCCATCGTATTTCTCACCCTCATGTTTCTTTGGATACTCATCGCCGCAATGGCCATGATCTACGGTCGCTTTTGGTGCGGTTATCTGTGTCCGCAGATGATCTTCAGCGAAACAGCCAACGGCCTGGAAAAGGAAATCATCCGCTTCGTGAATAAGAAGATGCCCAGCGCCGGTCCGCGTCTCCGCCGGCTAATCGCAGCGGTTCTGTTCGGCATTGTGCTTCTTCCGGCCTCGGTCTTCGTGACGTTTGTCTTTGTCTCATACTTCATTCCCCCGCTTGATCTCTTTCATCGCTTGCTCAGTCTCGATATCCGCACCGTGGGCGGCATCGTAGGCGCAAGCGTAACGCTGGTCACTTTTCTTGACTTCGCCCTGCTGCGCCAGCGCTTCTGCACTGCCATCTGCCCCTACGGCTACCTCCAGAACATGCTCAAGGACAAGCACACGCTCCTTGTCCATTTCCACGATCCCAACGATGAATGCATCAAGTGCAACAAGTGTGTGCGCGCCTGCCCCATGGGCATTGACATTCGCAAGTCCGCGCATCAGCTTGAGTGTACGCACTGCGCCGAGTGTATCGATGCGTGTTCCGGCATCCTCGGAAAGCTCGGTGCGCAAACCATCATTCAGTACGCATGGGGCGATTCTGGGGCCAAATCCGCACCGAAAGAGAACTGGTTGCGTCGCATCGGCCTTCGCGATGGAAAACGCGTCGCTGCACTCGTGCTCTTGCTCGTATACGCAACCGGCCTCTCCATCGCCATCGGCCTGAGACAACCCGTGCTGCTGCGCATCATGCCCGACAGGATCACGCTCTATTCCGTCGCCGCAGACGGCAAGGTTCACAATCGCTTCCGCATGGTCGCCTCTAACCGGGGTCGCGTACGAGCCCGCGTCTCCTTGTCCGTGGCAGACCTGAAAGAAGGAAGCATCGCAGGCATCGCCGGGCAAACAGTTTTAGAACCCGGACAAAGCATTCAGGAGCAGTTCGATGTAGTCGTGCCGCTCTCGTCTCTGCATCCAGGCGTCAACCGCATGCGGATTCTCGCTGACGTCGCGCCGGGCAAAACCGGTCAGCAATTTTTAGAGACGTTTTTCGCGCCGCAGGAAGATCCGGCGACGCCCGGCGCAAAGTAGCCAGCAGTTAAACCGCGGGATCTTCTCGGAATTAAAGTATGCACTGGAGGAAATAACCCCATGAATTTGAACCAATCCCTTGAGATCGCGCCGCCGCGGCGCAGTTCCGTCACACCGCTCACGGTGTTTCTGTGTCTGATCATGGTCTTCTTCTGTGCGGTTCTCGTCTTCGTGTATGCCGCTACAAAGCGCGCCAACCCAGTGATGCTCGATCAGCAGGGACACCCTCTGAGCCCGAACTCCCGGCAAGCGAAGTGATGACAACCGTCGCGACGGCGTGTGGCCTCTGCGGGCTCGACTGCCCGAACCAGGCGATCACACGCACCTTCGAAAACCGAAGTCTCGATTTCTGCTGCATGGGCTGCGCCAATGTGTATGCCATTCTTCTCGAGAGCGGCGTTATCTCAAGCGGCCAGAATATCCGCGACACAGAAGTCTTTCGCCGCAGTCTCGAACTGGGTCTGATCTCGAATCCCGCCATCAACCCGGAAGAAAGCATCTCGATTGATCCCAATGCGCCAACCGCGGAGGTCCTGCTCCAGATAGGTGGGATGTGGTGCACTGCCTGCGGTTGGCTCATCGAGCACGCATTGAAGAAATTGCCCGGCATCATCTCCGCCGAGGTCCTCTTCGCGTCCGACCTCGCGAAGATAAAGTACTGCCCCCTCTCTCTGCCGCCGGAGACCATTGCGGCCCGCATCTCCAGGCTCGGATACCGGACCACAGAATTCACAGGAGACAATTCCGTCGCAAAGGCAGACATTCGCGATCTGGTCATGCGTCTCGGCGTCGCGGCATTTCTCTGGGCCAACATCATGGCCTTCAGCGTCATCCTCTACGTGGGTTACTTCGAGCAGATTTCAGCGAGCGCGAGCCGCCTTCTTCCCTTTATTCTTTTTGCGCTGACGACACCGATGATCTTCTACTGTGCGCTTCCCATCCTGCGCTCGGCAGCTATCGGCCTCTGGAATAGGCAAATTCGAATGGAGGTCCTCCTCTCCCTGGGTGTCCTTGCTGCCTATGGCCTAAGCATCGCGCAAACCCTGCTGGGGCGAACGCATCTTTATTTCGACACCGCGGCTGCTCTTGTAACGCTCGTGCTCGCGGGAAAGCTGATAGAGCGCGGTGCAAAAGAGCGCGCTATGCACTCTATCTCGATGCTCTATCGATTGATGCCGAAGAAGGTGCGTATTGCCGATCGCGGTGAGGGGCGTTTTGTTTCCATCGATGCGCTTCAACCAGGCGCAGTGTTCATTGTCAAGGCCGGCGAGCGAATTCCGGCGGACGGAATCCTTGTGGAAGGACAAACGCAGACCGATGAGTCGCTGCTGACCGGCGAGTCCACGCCCGTAAGCAAAATCATCGGCGACACAGTCGTTTCCGGAAGCCTGAATGCCGGTGGAGTGATCAGGGTCTGCACTCTTCGTACCGGCGAAGGCAGCACCCTCGCCCAAATTATCCGAATGGTAGAACGGGCGATGAGCAGTCGCGCGCCTATCGAGCGCACTGTAGACCGTGTCTCCCGCGTCTTCGTGCCGGCAATCATCGCACTGGCCTGCATTACATTTGTAGTTTTGGCGCTTCTTGGCCTTCCAATGGGCACGGCGCTTCTTCGCTCAATCTCCATTCTCGTGATCGCATGTCCGTGCGCTCTCGGACTCGCCACTCCACTCGCGATTACTACAGCTATTGGCTCTGCGGCGCAGAGGGGAATTCTCATCTCCCACAGTCCCGCCCTGGAGTCCATAGGAAAAATCGATACGGTCATTCTCGATAAGACGGGGACTGTTACGACCGGAGCTTTCCGCCTCACCGAGTACATGTTGGCTGCGGAGCATCCTGATGCTGCAGATGCATTCCTGCGCAGCTATCTGCCGGCTCTGTCCGGAATCGAGTTGTTTTCTGAGCACTTGATCGCTCGCTCCGTGGTTCAGTTTGCCCGGGAGTTTGGCATCGTTCCCGAAGTGGTATCCTCGGTCGACGTTCGCAAAGGTTGTGGCATTCTGGCCACTTGGCACGGCCGGCGCATGTTCATAGGAAACCGCGCTCTCGTTGACGCCATGGGCGCTCAACTAGATGCAAAGCTGATTGAAGTCGCGCAACGGTGGCAGGCGGCTGGGCGGACTGTTGCGTATTTCGGATTCGAAAGAGAAGTGGCGGGCCTGCTTGCCTTTGGAGATTGCATTAAAGAAGGCGCGGCCGGAGCGATCGACCGGCTCCGCGAACGAGGCCTTTCCGTAAAACTCGTCTCCGGAGATTCCATAGCCACCACCGCAACCATAGCCAATGAGCTCGGGATCGACGATTTTATCGGAGAAGCTACACCCGAGCAGAAGGTGTCGCTCGTCGCGGAGTTGCAGCGCAGCGGCAGGAGAGTTGTTGTAGTTGGAGATGGAGTAAACGACGCACCGGCTCTTGCTCAGGCTGATTTGGGTATCGCCCTGGGTACCGGTGCGGATATCGCAATGAGTTCTGCGCCTATTGTGCTTGTTCGAGGAACACTCCAGAAGATAGAGGAGACCTTCCTTCTCTCATCCAGAGCCACAAGAATCATCCGTCAGAATCTCTTCTGGGCTTTCTTCTACAATATCGCGGGAGTGAGCCTTGGCATCGCAGGAGTGCTGACGCCAATCGTTGCTGCTGCGGCCATGCTCCTCTCCAGCGCATCCGTCATCGCCAATTCCATGCGTCTGCGTCAATCTTGTTCGTCGCACCCGGCGTCCTGATGGGCCGGAATGGCGTGGAAATTCCCGCTCTACGGCCATGATTCGGGACACTGGCTGCCGATTCGGAGCGCCTGCCTATCAGGAGCTCACAGCGGGATGTCAGTGTCAGGCCCAAGTCATGAATCATGCGAGGATGAGCCTGGCGCCAGAACCCATGCGATAGAACGTCTTCAAGTCGATTCATTCGCGTGCCGATAATTCAAAGAGTCGGTTCATCCGCGACGGCATATATGCACCCAGACCCTAACGACTTTCGAAACGCGACCTGCTCCCCCGCAGATGAGCTTGCGCCCTCATGGGATGGGTCAAATTGCTGTATCGATTTCGTACACCCAGATTCAATCGCGACCTGCTCGGAATCCGACAAAGTGGCTCGGTTAGCGTGGCTCTTTGAGAATTCGCGCGACGCGATCGTCGTTTGTTCTCTGATTGGCGAAATTCTAGATTGGAGTCAGGGAGCCGAGAATCTGTTCGGCTACGCCGCTGCGGAGATGATTGGAAAGAGCCTATCCGTTCTTTTCAACCAAGACTGCCCGGATCTGAATCGCATTCTGGCTCAGCTCGGAGATGAAACGTTTCGGCTCGACGACAAATGGGCATGTCGGCGTAAAAACGGTGTTCCGGCATTGATGTCGTTCTCAGCGTGTCCCATAAGAGACTCGCAGAACAGATGCATTGGGTTGATGATGATCCTTCGGAATGCCGGCGAAAGCGAGAAACCCGGCAATGAATTGCTGGCGGGCAATCAACTGCGCTCCCTCGCCGACGATTGCCCGGCTATCATGTGGGCGACTGGCCCGGATGGCTCAGTTCAATATGGCAATCGAGCGTATCAAGAATTCTTCGGAATCAACGCCGATGAAGTGACATCCATCGCTTGGACAGAGCTGATCTACTCATTCGATCTCGAAGAGTATCTCCAGAAGCTCTCAGATTCAGTGAGAGATCAGGCACCGTTCAGCGCGGAAGCGCGCACTAGGCGAGCTGATGGCGAGTTGCGTTGGATCGGTTCACGCGCTCAGCCGCGTTGCTCTGAAACAGGAGAGTTTCTCGGATATATAGGGCTCACCGCCGACATAACCGATCGGAGAAGAGCGGAGGAAGAGCGTCAACTTACCGAGGCTCGCTTGTGCGCCATCACGGATTCTGCACGGGAGGCAATCATCATGATGGACTCCTCGGGAGCAGTCAGCTTCTGGAATCCCGCCGCAGAACAGATCTTCGGCTACTCGAAGGACGAGGCGATTGGTAAGGTACTTCATTCTCTGATTGCTCCAGTGAATGCGGCGCAGCCTAGCAATCGTTGTATCGAACATTTTGTGATGACCGGGAACGGTGCCGCTTTGGGCGCGACGATCGAGCGCATCGCATGCCGCAAGGATGGACAGGAGATCCCAGTCGAGCTATCGATCTCGTGCGCGGTCTTAAACGGAGAGCGGCAAGCCATCGGTATTGTCCGCGACTGCTCCGATCGCAAGCGGATTGAGGAAGAGCTGAAGAATAGTGAACAGCAGTTCCGGCAACTCGCAGAGTGTATCCGCGAAGTGTTCTGGATCATGAACACTGAGGGAGACCGTCTGCTCTATATAAGCCCTGCCTATGAACAAGTGTGGGGCCGGCCAGGAGCCGAACTTTTTCGCGATCCTATGGCTTGGAGTAATGCCGTGCATCCGGCCGACCGGGAGCGGGTACTCCTTACGGCCCAGAGACAGATGCGAGGCGAGGATGTCGTTTCTGAATTTCGGATTCACACACCTGAGGGTAAGACGAAATGGATCCAGGCCCGAACGTTCCCAGTTACGGATGTCGATGGCAGGATGCTTCGCGTTGTTGGGCTCGCAGTTGACATTACCGATCCAAAAGTCATTGAGGCCGACCTCAAGGAGGCCAATGATCGCTTCAACCTTGCTGCGCGTATAGGCGAAGTCGGTATATGGGACTGGGATCCGGTGCACAGCCGGATGATCTGGGTCGAGCAGATGCTTCGTCTGCATGGCATAGCCCGGGATCAATTCGATGGGACAGAGGAAACATGGAAACGTTGTCTGCATCCGGACGACCGGGAACGAGCGATGCGCGAATGCCTCGACGCTCTCGAGGGACGGGGAGAGTTCGATACTGAGTTTCGAGTCATCAGAGGCGATGGCAGCGTTCATAGCATCCGGGCGATCGGCCTCGTCCAACGTGATGCTTCAGGAAGAGCATTCCGAATGATAGGAACCAATTGGGACATTACGGCCCAACGGCAGGTGGCTGAGGAGTTGAGAGTGAGCAATGTGCAATTGCAGCAGGCTATCGTCCGATCCGAAGAGTTGGCCGCCGCTGCCGACAGGGCAAACTCCGTCAAAAGCGACTTCCTGGCGAACATGAGCCACGAGATCCGAACTCCATTGAACGGAATAATCGGGATGACGGAACTCTTGCTCACGAGCGACTTGTCCGACGAGCAGCGTCATTGTGCCGAGGTTCTTGGCAAGAGCGGGAAATCTCTTCTAGTCCTGATCAACGACATCCTGGATCTGTCAAAAATCGAAGCGAAGAAACTCGAATTGGAGACTGCAGCTTTCGATCTGTGCGACTTACTTGATGATGTCATTAGCCATTTCGCGATCCAGGCGAACTCCAAGCGTTTGGGCCTCGTCAGCATTATTCAGCCCGGAACTCCGTGTTGCCTCTGGGGCGATCCGGGACGTTTGCGACAGATACTCGTCAATCTGGTGGGCAACGGAATCAAGTTCACTGGAGAAGGGGAAGTAGTAGTCGAAGTCTCGCTGATTGAAAGAGTAGGACATGATGTTCTCCTTCATTTCTCGGTCACCGATACCGGCATCGGAGTTCCGAGCGACTATCGCGAATTCCTCTTCGAGAAGTTCACTCAAATGGATTCTTCGACTACGCGGAGATTTGGCGGGACCGGATTAGGCCTGGCAATCTCGAAGCAATTGGCACAAATGATGGGTGGACAGATCGGCGTCAACAGCCAAAAAGGCAGAGGGGCAGAGTTCTGGTTCACGGCGCGCCTCAGCGAAGACGAGATCGCAAGCGCAGCTTTGCGAATGCAAATCCCTTCCGATCTTCAGCGAACTCGAATGCTGATCATAGGCGTCAGTCAATCTCTTCGAGTATCGCTCGCAACTATGGGAGCAGCATGGGGCCTTCGAACCACCATTGCAGAGAGTGTTCATGAAGGTCTTGCGCAACTCTATGAAGGTCTGGCAATCTCCGATCCATTTCACGTGGTCGTACTCGACGCGGAGTTGCCAAGGTTGGACAGGAATTCGTTGCTCAAAGAATTGCGATCCATCGACGATTTGCGGATCCTTCACCTTGACCCTTCCGATGTCGTGCTGGATGACTCGGCGGAAGAGAGTCACTCGGACGCGCGGGTGCAAAAGCCGGTCAGGCGCAACATGTTTCTCGATGCAATCAAGCGCGCTCTCCGTGATGAGGATCCTGGCACGAGGAATGAAAGCCGGGTAGGTGACGCCAGAAATCGAGAAGCGCTCCCTCGCGCGCGGCTGGCAGTAGGCCGTGACGTAAGGGTCTTGCTTGTGGAGGATAATGTCACCAATCAGCAGGTCGCAATAGGGATTCTCGCCAAGTTCGGTGTGAATGCAGATGTCGCGTCCGATGGTGAGCAGGCAATGCATGCGCTCGAAGCTGCCCGCTACGATCTTGTGCTGATGGACGTTCGGATGCCAGTGATGGACGGGATCGCTGCGACGCGCTGTATTCGCGATCCCGAGTCGAACGTCCTCGATCATGACATGCCGATCATTGCTTTGACCGCTAGTGCCTTGACCTCCGAACGCGACGCCTGTCTTGCCGCCGGCATGAACGGCTTCTTGTCCAAACCTTTCACGCCTTCGGAACTGTTTGACGCATGTCGCGAATTCCTCGAAGAAAATGTAACGGTGGTTCGCATCCTGGGTAGCTATACCTGGACGCAGGCCCGGTTGCACAGCCACGGAAACGCTACCGTTCAACCATCGGGAGGGCAGGACTGGAGCACTCCCCGCAATACATTCGACATACGAGGCCATTGGCACGCTTCGCGAAACTGGGGTGTCGATGCCACGTTCAGCGGGAACTCTAACGTACCCTCGTCCCTGCCAATTCCGATTGAAATCGTTCCCGGGCATACGCGCGTGGACCTTGGATTGACACGGAGCATCGGAGAGCGGGTCGAATTCGTCACGGGGGCAACGAACTTACTCCGCGCCCGGCACGAGGAGTTTTATCCCGAAGATTACACTCTGAGCTCCTACATACCACGCAGTATCTACATTGGCTTGACTTGGGCCCGGTGAGATTGCATGCATGACAGCAAAACGATCAGTGGCGCTTACCGTTGGGTTGCTCTTGTTGAGTGTAGGTTCGCGGCTCGCCGGCTCCGCGCAGACGGCAATTCCTGATGAATTCCAGGTGCGCGCTGCGATCATAGCCAACCTCGCCCGTTTCGTGTCCTGGGCCCCGCCAAAGGGAAATGTTCATACGCCCATGATCGTCGGTTTGCTTGGAAGCGACCAGCAAAGCGCCGCATTGGAAGCTTACTTGAGTTCTCATACGATCGATGGAAGAGCATTTCAGGTCCGGAAACTCGAACGATCGGATCGGACGGATGACTGTCAGATTGTGTACGTATCTCCATCGGAGAAGCAACACTTCGAAGAAATCGCGGATTCTCGCTCCTGGAATGGCGTCCTGACAATCAGCGACGACCGCACCTTCGCCCTCACCGGCGGTATTGTCGGATTGCCGGTGGTCGGCGACCGAATAGAGATTCAGATCAACCTCTTTCGAGCGCAGCAAAATGGTCTCTTGATCAGCAGCCGTTTGCTGGGCTTGGCTCGAGTCATACGGAAGGCCGACACGAGATGAAAGGCAAGCTCCTTCACCGCCAACCAATCCGCACTAGGCTTATTGTGCTTTCAACGGTAGTAGCCGGATGTGCTCTGCTGCTCGCCAGCATGGCTTTCTGGGCATATGAGTCCGTTCTCTATCTCCAGACGCTCGAGCGAGAGTCCTCCACAATCGCGCAAATGCTTGCAGATAACAGTGTCGCTGCTTTGACCTTCGACGACAGAGCGGCGGCCACCGAGATTGCGAATACTCTCCGCGCTGAACCGCGAGTCATCAAAGCATGCTTCTTCGGCGCCACGGGAACGGTTCTTGCCACCTACCGGAAAGGAGGCGACGTGGAGCAATGCCCTCCAATTAGTCTGGAGAACAGTACGCATCTCACCGTGCATCATTTGTTGGTCTTTCACCCAGTCACGCTGAATCGAGATACCATCGGCTCCGTATACCTGCAGATTGATCTAGCTGAAATGTATGTAATGTGGATGCGGTACGGCGCCATCAGCGCTCTCGTCTTGTGTATGGCCACACTGTTTGCGATGGGGCTTTCGTCCAAGCTGCAGAAAATGATCTCGGATCCGATTCTTCATCTCGCGAACATAGCCAGCCAGGTATCCGGAAGCGGGCATTACTCTCTTCGCGCCGTCAAAACTTATGACGACGAAACAGGCCAGCTGATCGACCAGTTCAATGACATGATGGAGAAGATCAATGAACGGGATACAAGTCTCAAACGGGCGCAGGACGAACTCGAGACGCGAGTCCAGGAGCGGACGCAGAGTCTGGTGAGCGAGATTGCAGAAAGGAAGTCCGTTGAACAATCTCTCGTGAATGCCAAGATTGCAGCGGAGGCCGCAAATACGGCAAAGAGCGGTTTTCTCGCCAACATGAGCCATGAACTCAGGACCCCTCTTAACGCTATCCTGGGGTACGGCGAAATGTTGGAGGAGGATGCGCGCTCCGCCGGAAACACCTCTGCCGCGACTGATCTGCAGCGACTTCTGTTCGCGGGACATCATCTTCTTGACCTGGTCAATGACGTTCTCGATATATCGAAAATTGAAGCAGGGGCTTTGCATCTGCATTCGCAAAGAGTGCACAGCGATGAAATTACTAAAGAAGTCGCCGCTACCGTTGAGCCGCTGGCACATAAAAACGGAAACCGCTTTGAACTCAAGATCGGCGCCAGCGAATTTATCAACGTAGATGTATGAAGTTCAGACAAAGCCTTCTGAATCTGTTGAGCAACGCCTGCAAGTTCACGAATCATGGCACGGTGTCGCTCACTGTCTCGCGAACGCGTCAGGAGAGCCAGGATTTCCTCCGTTGGGAGGTGCATGACACCGGCATCGGCATTGCTCGTGAAGATATTAAGCGCCTGTTCCAGCCATTCGTTCAGGTCGATTCATCCGCTACTCGTCGCCATGGCGGCACTGGTCTAGGACTTGCCATCAGCGAACGCCTCTGCAGGCTGATGGGAGGCAGGATCACTCTTGAGAGCACAATCGGTGTGGGGAGTACCTTCACCGTCCTCATGCCGGTTGCACGCAGTTGACGATTTCAAGTGCACCGAATGGGAACAGTGAGGAATTCCATGCGAGAAGAACTCTGATCAGGCACCATCTAGGTTCTTTTGCGATCAGTGCGATGCGCGCCCGCCCGCCGATTGTTCAGCTCTTGAAGGGACGCATGAAGCCCATCTCGCCGAGATCGGAATCGGATGAGGTATTGCCTGGTCGCAAACCTGCCATACAGTTTGGTCCTCAACGCACGGAGTTCAAGGCTCAAACGAGGGAGGCGCATCTTTCGGTGCAGTTCCCCAATTCTTATCTGGGGACGCACCCAGATCGAACTCGATCGTGCCGCCATGTTCGACAAAGCTCTCTGGGAGCCAGGTCTTTGTCCAGGCTTCGCCATTAACCTTCACGCTTCGCACATAAGGCGATTCCGTCGCCGCGCCGTGCGCTCTGACCACGATGTCTCCACCCGTGCGGTGGATGGCAATCTTCGAGAAGAGCGGGCTGCCTAATACCAGTTCTGCGCGCCCAGGAATCTCTGGATACATCCCGATCGCCGACCACACATACCAGGAGGACATTTCGCCCAGATCATCATTGCCAGGCAATCCCTTGGGCGAGTTTGTCCAGATAGTGTTAAGAACCTTGCGGACAGCCTCCTGCGTCTTCCAAGGTTGTCCGAGGAAATCGAACAGCCATGGTGTTTCGATAGAGGGCTCATTATCCAACTCGGCGTGCAGGCCGCCCGATTTGGTGACGGCGAGACTGCCGTCCGGGTTGTAGAAAAAAGCATTCAGCCGCTGGCTCGTTCTATCCATGCCGCCCAGCATGGCAAACAGCCCTTTCGCATTGAACGGAACCATCCAAAGATATTGCGCTCCGCTGCCCTCTACAAATCCCTCATCCGACGCTGGATCGAACCTCGGCCACGAACCATCCGCGTTACGGTTTTGGATGTAACCGTCTTCCCTTGTGGCCTGCGGGTTGAAGATATTCTTCCAATACTGCGCTCGTTCCAGAAACTGCTTTCGTGTGGCATCTTCGCCCAGGCGCCGTGCAAGTTCGGAGATGGCGAAATCCGCAGTCGCATCTTCCAATGTGTCTGCTGCTGGTCCCCATGCATTTGCGTCGACCGGAATGTAATGGAGCGATAGCCACTTGTCCAACGACGGCCTCTGTCCGATGCACTCCACTTCGCATCCCTCTTTGCTCAGGTCATGCGAAGTCGGTAGAGTCGCAGCCTTCAGCAGAGACTGATAAGCTGCCTTCACATCGAAGTTCTTTCCGCCGAAGGCCAGGATATCTGCGACAGCCGGCGCCGCAGGGTCCCCATTCATGACGTGAGTGATGCCGGCATTATGCGTCCAGCGATCCCATTCGCCTCCGTTCTGGTTTGCCTGGTTCAGCAACGATTGAGCGAAATCCCCGGCAACCTCCGGCTCCAGCAGCGCCAGTAACTGCAATTGAGAACGATAGACATCCCAACCCGAGAACGTGCTGTATTGTGTTCTCTGCGGCGAAGCCACACGATGCACATTTCCGTCCATTCCCAGATAACGCCCATCAACATCGCTGTAGACGTTCTCTCCCATAAGAGTGTGGTACAGAGCGGTGTAAAAGACGACCTGCTCATCAGGGGTACCGCCTTCAATCTGTATGCGATTGAGCACCTCATTCCACGCCGCGTTTGCGCTTTTGTGCACGGTATCGAACGATGTCCCTGCTGGATCTTCCGCTCGCAGATTAGCCTCTGCATTCTGCTCGCTGACATAAGAGATGCCCACTCGCACTCCGACCGTCGTTGTCTTTGAAGTATCAAGAACGACCCAGCCGCCAGACCCCTTACCCGGTGGGACAAAACCCTTATCACCGTAGGTCGTACCTCCCGTTGCCTTGGAGATGCCCGGCCGCACGGTCGAGTCCTCCCATACCCCTGTCTTCGAGAACGGCGCATCGAAGTGTGCAACGAAGTAAAGCGTGTAATAACTGTGGCGGTCGGCCGTACCGATATAGCCGCAAAAGTTCCCGCTGGTCACCGATCCAGACACCATCTGCGTTCTCGAATCGATATCGATATGCGCATCCGAACTCCCTGTTTCTGAATAGGCAGTTCGTATCAGCATCACCGCCGGCTTGCCCTGCGGATACGTGAAACGCCCGGAGCCAGTGCGCAGTGTTGCCGTCAGCTCTGCTACAACGTCGTTGTCAAGCTTCACTTTGTAATAGCCGGCCCGAGCAATCTCGTTGTCGTGGGAAAACGTGCTGCCATACTTCTCCGCGCCGCCGTCATCAGCTGGCGATGATGTGATCTCTCCGACATAGGGCATGAACGGAATGTCGCCGCTGGCTCCGGCACATCCGGTTCCCATCAAGTGCGTCAATGAAAAGCCGCTTATCCGATCAGAAGAATACTCATACCCGCCCGGCGCGGCGGGTCGTCCGCGATCGTCACGCATCGAACCCGGCACCCCTTGCACCTGTTGTCGCGGATGTTTCCTTGGTTCTTCCGGACTCCACGCCAGCATTCCCAAGGGCAAGGTTGCACCTGGATAGTCGTTCCCGCCATTTGACGTACCGATCAGCGGATTCACGAGTGCTGCCGCATCTCTTTTCGGCTCGGTACGATTCTGACAGGTTGCTGAAACGGATGCGAAAAGAACCAATAATCCCACAAGACCCAAACCGCTTTGCGTAATCGCGCGAAACATCAACACCCCAATTGAATATCAGATGCGTACATCGAACCCATCCATCATCGCACTCCGGGTAGCCCGGAATCTTTCACCGTACGCGCACTGAGAACAACACATGATGCCCCAGGATGAAGAGTCTGCGGCGATCTGAACCTCCGAAGATGAGTTGCAGGGGCCTCTCAGGAACGTCAATCTCAGCGATCTGCTTCCCATCGGGTGAGTAAACGAAAACCTGGCCGTTCGCAACATAGACATTTCCATGCTCGTCTACAGCGACGCTCTCGCCTCCTCGCTGAGCGAATGGCCTCAGCTCCGCCAACGTTCCATCTGCATTGACTCTCGCGCTGTACGTTATGTCTTCCGACTCGCTGCTTACATAAACCTTCTGCCCGGGCTCTGCGGCGATGAAGCCATACGTATCGAGGTTGTCGCTGAACCTCCAACCTGAAGTGTCGTTCGCCGGACCCTGCTGAAATACTCGTCCCGCCGGCAGGATCACGCTTCCGTCCTTGGATACATATTC
>Ga0157378_10001741_pt1 | contig 19520 bp, 17 predicted proteins | sample M65metaG_FD_115309 | JGI IMG/M metagenome (GOLD analysis project Ga0157378, IMG submission 115309) | Miscanthus rhizosphere microbial communities from Kellogg Biological Station, Michigan, USA - M6-5 metaG | ecosystem: Host-associated > Plants > Roots > Rhizosphere > Soil | place: USA: Michigan...
ACTCCCTTACCTTATGGGAGCAGCAGGTAGACTTGATTCTCAACAAACATGGACTGATCAACGCCATTGTGCATCCTGACTACTTGATCGGCGCCCGCGAACGTGAGACCTTCCAGGGACTTTTGGCCCTGTACAGCCGCCTGCGGCAACATAAGAATGTTTGGATAGCCTTGCCGAAAGACGTGAGTTCATGGTGGCGGCGGAGAAGCAAGATGCAGCCGGTCTACCGAGACGGGCACTGGGAAATTGAAGGGCCCGGTTGTGAGCAGGCGCGTCCGGCATTCGCCAGCCTTGATGGCGACCGGTTGGTCTACAGCATCGTGCTGCCGGGGGGAGATATCTCCCGCTTTTCGTCGCAGCGTGAGCACGCGTCCGCCATTTGATTGATGTTCAGCTGGATGTATTGTCCTTTCTCCCCTAAAGACAATTGATGGTAAGTAGCTTCCGTCGGCGGGCGTAATTCCTGCTGAGGTGAGGACGCAGGTTTGTCGCAGTTGGTTGAGCTGGCTCTCAGAAAAGTTGTGACGGCGGAATAGAAAGGGATACGAGCGGTACAGGAGAACCGAAGATGCGCAAATATTACAGATTTCTCGATGGACTCAGGAAGTTCGCGAAGGCGCGAATGGAACCAGAGGAGGCGATAGCCCTCGCACGCACCCTTTTGGCGAAACGTATCGCTGCGCGCGAAGATAACTTTTTGACTCTGGCCAAGAAAAGCATCTTTGAATATTCGCCGAGCCCCTATCGCAAACTGCTCGAACCCAAGCACATCACCTTTGAAGACCTCAAATCATGGGTCAATAAGAATGGACTGGAAAACAGCCTGCGCAAGCTGGCCGATGAGGGCGTTTATTTCACCGTAGACGAGTTCAAAGGCAAAATCCCAGTGGTTCGCAACGGCGTGACCTTTCGCTGCGAAGAAGGCGCGTTTGATAATCCATTTCTCTCCTCGGTATATGAAGTTCGAAGCGGCGCTACCCGCAGCGCAGGAACCCGCATCCGAATTGACTTTGACTACCTACATCAAAGATCGATGTATGACGCCCTGTTGCTGGATGTTCACGGCTGCCTGAATGCCCCGGTGGCAAACTGGTTTCCTGTATTTCCTGGAGCGCCCGGAATTAACTCCAGCCTGCGCTTCGCCCACATCGGAAATGCTGTGCAACGTTGGTTCTCGCAGGTTTCCGAAGATCGCCTGAAGGTGAACTGGGAGAAGAAGATTGGCACGGGTCTTATCTTCTTCATGAGCAAGCTCTATGGATGCCCGTTGGCGGGGCCGGAATACGTCAGTCTGGATCAGGGTCAAAAAGTAGCCGAATGGGCGTCTCAGGCGCTGTCCGAACACGGCAAATGTGTCGTCTACACCTTCGCAGGCTCAGCCGTGCGGGTATGTATCGCGGCTGCGCAGGCAGGTATGGACCTTACCGGCACCCGGTTCCTGGTGACGGGCGAGCCCCTCACCCCGCAAAAGAGAAAAGAGATCGAAGCGACCGGCGCCAGCGTGGTGCCGGTCTATGGAATTTCCGAAGCCGGTGTAGTGGCGGCGGGTTGTAACCAACCGCATGCTGAGAGCGATCACTGCCACCTCTACAAAGACACCACTGCGATCATCACTCACCACTACAACATTCCGCACTTCTCGTTGTCGCTGGACTCGCTACTGTTTACCAGCCTCTTGTACGAGTCTCCCAAGTTGCTGCTCAATGTCGGAATGGGCGACTATGCCGATATCTCAACCCCAGCTTGCGGGTGCGAGTTCTCGGAGGTCGGTTTTGACACCCAGATCAGCAATATTCGCAGTTATGAAAAACTGACCGGCGAGGGTGTGACCTTCGTCGAAACCGATTTCATCCGCATTATTGAGAAAGATCTGCCGGAGGCCTTCGGTGGTACCAGCACGGACTACCAGTTGCTTGAAGGAGAAGACAATAACGGTCTGACCCGTTTGCAGCTCTTGGTCAGCCCGCGCGTTGGAGAAATCGTCGAAGCTCGCGTCCTGGACAAATTCATGTCACTGCTGCGGCGGGCCGAAGACAACTGGTGGGCGCAGTCGGGAACCGAGATGTGGAAGCAATCACAGATGGTCCGCATCAAGAGGGAATTCCCGGTACCTACATCGAGCGGGAAGATTTTGCCCTTCTATCTGATCAAGCCGGCTGAACGCGCCGCCATGACTACGCTATCTAAGTGAGAGGATTACCATGGGATTTCCCGTACAAAGATTAAGAAGACTGCGGCAAAACGAGCCGCTGCGAACCCTGGTCAGCGAAACCCGGCTGAACGTGAAGGATTTCATTCTGCCGCTTTTCGTGGTCCCGGGGAGTGGAATCAAGCGCGAGATCAGCTCACTTCCCGATAACTACCACCTGTCGATTGATTCGCTGATTGAAGAAGCCAAGAAGATCCGGGATCTTGGCATTCCAGCGGTGTTGTTATTTGGAGTGCCGGAGACCAAGGACGATAAGGCTTCGGGAGCATATTCTCCCAATGGCATTGTTCAGGAAGCGGTGCGGGCACTCAAAAGCAAAGTGCCCGATCTCATTGTCATCACCGACGTCTGCCTCTGCGAATACACTCCTCACAGTCACTGTGGGATTCTCGAGAACGGCTACCTGGTCAACGACGCCTCGGTGGAACTGCTGGTCAAGACCACGGTATCCCACGCCCAAGCCGGGGCCGACATGGTCGCTCCCGCGGCTATGCTGGATGGCGAAGTGATGGCCATGCGCAAAGGATTGGATGAGAACGGCTTTCACAATCTTCCAATCATGGGCTACTCCGCCAAGTACGCCTCGAAGCTCTACGATCCGTTTTTTAAAGAAGGAACGCAGTCCGCATTGATGTCCGGCAACAAGCGGACCCATCAGATGGACTTCGCGAATTCCAACGAAGCCATGCGGGAGATCGCGCTTGATATCGAAGAGGGAGCGGACATCATTATCGTGAAGCCCGCGCTCTTCTATCTCGATATCGTCTATCGAGCCAAGCAGGAGTTCCAAATGCCACTGGCCGTTTATAACGTCAGCGGAGAATACGCCATGATCGACGCTGCTGCGAAAATGGGCCGGTTAAACAAAGACGCGGTCATGATGGAGGCGTTAACTTCCATTAAACGGGCCGGCGCGGATCTGATCATCACCTATTTCGCCAAGGCGGCCGCCCAGGTGCTGGTAAAATAGCTGCGCGCCGCCACGGACTTTACCCTCCCCATTTGAAACATGAAGCTCCAACTGATCGGGATCAACCACAAGACCGCGCCGGTCGCAGTGCGCGAACGTCTTGCCATCCCTGAGTCCCATCTGGAAGAGGCGATCAAGCGCCTCACCGCACACCCCGGAGTCGATGAAGGACTTATCCTAAGTACCTGCAACCGGGTGGAGGTCGTTGCCCACTCCAATCGTGGCGATGCCGACCTTCGCGGGTTCATCCGCGAATACTTCCATCTCGAGCCCGCTGCCTACGAACCCCATCTTTACGAATATCAGGAACACGACGCGGTCCGCCATTGGTTCAGGGTCGCCGCCAGCCTTGATTCCATGATTGTGGGGGAACCGCAGATTCTCGGCCAGGTAAAAGAGGCGTATACCACGGCGCGCGGGGTAGGGGCGGTTGGCTCCCGCCTTGACCAGTTGTGCACTCGGGCTTTTGCAGTGGCCAAGCGGGTGCGCAATGAGACTGCGATCGGGTTGTCTCCGGTTTCGGTTGCGTCGGTGGGAGTCGAATTGGCCAAAAAGATCTTTGGATCCCTAACCGGCAAAAAGGTGTACCTGGTGGGCGCCGGCAAGATGGGTGAACTGGCAGCCCGACATCTATTGGCGAATGGAGCAAGTTCGATCTTTGTAGCCAATCGCACCTTCGACCGGGCCGAGCGCCTGGCGCGTGCCTTTAACGGTGAAGCGATTCACTTCGACGAGCTCTACCAGACCTGTGATCAGGCTGACATTGTAGTCACGTCGACAGGGGCTCCGACCGCCATTTTCCGGCGAGAGCATGGTGAGCGATTCATAAACCGTCGCAAAGGCCGCCCGATGTTCTTCATCGACATCGCAGTTCCGCGAAATGTGGACCCGACGATGAACAAGGTCGATGGCATCTTCGTTTATGACATCGACGATTTACAGCAAGCTGTGGCGGCTGGCATGGCCAACCGCGCCAGCCACGCCAAAGAGGCAGAAGCCATCGTCGACTCAGAAGTACAGGGATTCGAAACCCGTCTCCGGTCCCTGGATGCGGTTCCTACTATTGTTGCGTTGCAGGAGCATTTGGAAGCCATCCGGCAGGAGGAAATCCTGCGCGCCCGGGGCCGATTAGGCCAGCTCTCACCCGATCAAGAGCATGCCATTACCGCGCTTACTCGTGGCATTGTAAATAAGATTCTTCATACACCTATCAGTGTTCTGAAAGATTCTGCGGGTCGTGGAGACGTCAGATCGACCGTGGATCTCGTACACCGTATGTTCGACCTCGAGCGAAACGCCGACTGAGTCTTTGGCATCCGAGTCGCGTTTCCTTCCATCGTCTCCCTCAATGAATTTTGAAATCCCTGGATTGGAGCGCGGGCAATGGATTTGAGGGCTTTTATTGACCGCCTGTCGGCCGCAGGCAGGTTGCGCCGCGTCGAACAGCTCACGGACTGGAAGTTAGATATTGGCAAACTCATTCGCGAAGAACATGTGCCCTTGCTCTTCGAAAACATCAAGGACTATCCCGGCGCCCGCGTGTTCAGCAATGGACTGGTGGACGAGTTCTGCATAGCTATTGCTCTCGGCCTGGAGAATCGAAAGCCCAGAGCCGTTATCCGCGAGGCTGCGAAGCGTGCCCGAACCGCAATCAAGCCAGTCCTGGTGGAGCAGGGACCGGTACTGGAGAATATTGTAGAGGCGGCTGGCATTGATTTTTTCAAGCTGCCGGTCCCCCACTGGCATCCACAAGACGTTGGGCGATACATCGGTACCTGGCATCTCAACATAACCAAAGATCCTGAAACCGGTTCGCGTAACCTCGGCGTCTATCGAATGCAGGTCGTGGGCCCCAGAGAGGCGACCGTAAGCACTTCTTCCGGCAGTCATCTGGCTCGCCAGTTCGTTAAAGCCGAAGCCATGGGACAACCGCTGGAGATGGCGGTCGCGATCGGAGTCAGCGAGGCTTTGATGATCGCAGCCTCGGCAGCCTGTCACTTCGGCGTGGACGAATACGAACTCGCCGGCGGACTGCAAAATCAGGCTGTCCGATTGGTGAAGTGCCGATCGATCAATCATGAAGTTCCGGCCGATTCGGAAATCGTAATCGAAGGACTCATCAAACCAGGAATCCGCGTGCAGGACGGACCTTACTTCGACTACGCCGGGAAGCCGAGTACCAACAAGAACGCGTTCCTGTTCGAGGCCACCCGATTGTTGTTTCGCAACCACCCGATATTCCGTGGAACCTCGATCGGCGGGCCTGGCGCCGAAGATCATCAACTCTTTGCCTTGCTTGCTCAACTTAATCTGGTCGATTTTCATGGGGCTCCAGCAAAACAGTGGGTACAGAACCAATTCCTTAAAATGAGGTGGTTTCGTCCCTTTCAATTTGCCGGCAGCGTAGGGTCGATCATTCGCAAGGTCAGAAATTGAGCTTCTGGTGAACCTCTCCTTCAGATCAGATTCACCTGCCTGGCATCATGTGGCATTTGCAGCTTTGGCTCTTGTAGCGTTGTCCGTCGTTCTAGAGCCGATCTCGACCCTCCTGCGAACATCGCTCTCGGACGACGCGCATTCGTCGATCCTGCTGGTGTTACCCATCAGCGCGCTACTATTGTGGCGTCAGCCACAGAAGATATTTGGTCCCATCCAATACTCCAAGGTTTCGGCTCTGTTCCTGCTTGCGATCCTGGGGCCGTTAGTCTGGGTAGCCACCCACGCCAACTCCCTTCCGCAAGAATCCTGGTTGTCGTTTTCAACACTAGGGTTCGCCTGCTGGGTGATCGGTTCCTTCGCTCTCTGCTACGGTGGGCAAGCCTTGCAACGAGCATCTTTCCCACTACTGCTGTTGCTCCTCGCCGCTCCGCTGCCTGAGAGTTTCAGAACCCAGGCCATCGTATTTCTTCAGAATCGGTCCGCCGACGCCACCGGCCTACTGTTTCATCTGGCTAACGTTCCCTTCAGCCGCGCGGGCGTGGTTCTCACTTTGCCGCGCGTGACAATCGAAATAGCACAGGAATGCAGCGGCATTCGCTCAAGCCTGGTCCTGCTGATCGCCACAGTTGTGATTGGACATCTGCTTGTTAGGTCCTGGTGGTCGAAAGCGGGCTTGCTGCTCTTGTTTGTTCCCTTGATGATTGCCAAAAATGGACTACGAATCTTTACTCTTTCCATGCTGGGGATGTACGTCGACCCGTCGTTTCTGGCTGGGCGTCTGCACCGCAACGGCGGGATTCTCTTCTTTGCTCTCGCCTTTGCCTGCACCTGGGGAGTAGCCGAGATTTTTCACCTCCTTGAATCACGAAGGACAGTTTTACTTCCAAAACATGCCCCGGCATCCGCAATTGCCGCTAAGAATTCTGCTTAGTTTTCCTGCGACCCTGATTTACTCTGATTGGAGCTTCTCACTCACTTGAAATCGTCACCCATTGTCGTTACCGGAGGCGCCGGTTTTATCGGCTCCAATTTCATACTGCAGTGGCTTGCGGTCGAACGTTCGCCCGTTATTAATCTCGACAAGCTTACCTACGCTGGAAACCCGGCAAACCTGGAGTCGGTTTCCGCAGATCCTCGTTACAGCTTCGTGCAGGGCGATATCGGTGATCCGACCTTAGTCCAGGAACTTTTAGACCGCCACCAGCCTCGAGCCATCGTCCATTTTGCAGCCGAGAGCCATGTCGATCGCTCTATTCACGGCCCGGACGATTTCATTCGCACCAACATCAATGGCACCAGCGCTCTCCTGCAGGAAGCGCGCGCCTACTGGAACGACCTTGCCGGCGAACACAAGTCACAATTTCGCTTTGTGCAGATTTCCACCGACGAGGTCTATGGATCTCTGAAGGCGGAAAATCCTCCTTTCGCGGAGACCAACGCCTATGCGCCCAACAGCCCCTATTCGGCGTCGAAAGCTTCTGCAGACCATCTGGTTCGCGCCTACCATCACACTTACGGACTGCCCACGCTCACCACGAACTGCTCCAATAACTATGGACCATTTCAGTTTCCGGAAAAGTTGATTCCGCTGGTGATCCTGAACGCTTGTGCGGGCAAACCAATTCCGGTGTACGGCGACGGAAAGAATGTTCGCGACTGGCTTTTCGTTGGCGACCACTGTGAAGCCATTCGTGCGGTCCTTGCCCGCGGCAGGGTTGGGGAAACTTACAATGTCGGCGGAAACAATGAAAAGATCAACCTGGAGATCGTCGAAACCATTTGCAACATTCTCGATGAACTTCGGCCCGGCGATCCGGTCGTTCCGCACCGAAAACTGATCACCTTCGTAAAGGACCGTCCCGGCCATGATCGACGCTACGCCGTAGACGCGCGCAAGATCGAGCGTGAACTGGGATGGCGTCCGCGGGAAACCTTTGAGACCGGGATCCGTAAGACAATCCAATGGTATATGGCCAATGAGACCTGGACCCGGAATGTAACGACGGGTGTCTATCGTCGGTGGATTGCCACGCAATACTCACTATAGAATCGCTGCACGCACTTAAATTTTTTGAATGTCCAAGAACTCCGAATCCAACTGTAAAGGGATCATCCTTGCCGGAGGTTCGGGCACGCGGCTCTATCCCGTGACCCATGCCGTCTGCAAAAGCCTGCTGCCGATTTACGACAAGCCGATGATCTACTACCCTCTGTCGACGTTAATGCTGGCGGGTATTCGCGACATCCTGATCATTTCGACTCCTGAAGACACCCCTAAGTTTGAACACCTGTTAGGCGACGGTAAGCAGTGGGGCCTGAGTTTCTCCTACGCGGTACAACCGCGGCCGGGCGGGATTGCACAGGCATTCCTCGTAGGCGAGCATTTCATCGCGGGTGCAAGTTGCGCTCTGGTGCTCGGCGACAATATCTTTTATGGCCACGACTTTGCGAAAGCGGTGTCACAGGCGGGCGGAAGCAAGAAGGGTGCTCGTGTATTCGCGTATCCGGTGAACGATCCTGAGCGCTATGGTGTCGTGGAGTTTGACGACACGGGCAAAGCTTTAAGTTTGGAAGAAAAACCCAAAAATCCCAAGTCCCGATACGCCGTCACCGGTCTTTATTTTTACGATGAGCAGGTGGTCAGAATCGCCAAGTCGCTGAAGCCCTCCGGCCGCGGGGAGCTCGAGATCACTGACATCAACAAAGAATACCTGCAGCAAAAACAGTTAGACGTAGTCGTCATGGGGCGAGGAATGGCATGGCTTGATACCGGTACCCATGAGGCTATGCTCGAAGCATCACTGTTCATTCAAACCATCGAAACCAGGCAGGGGTTGAAGATTGCCTGTCCGGAAGAGATTGCCTTTCGCAGCGGGTACATTACTGCCGCACATCTTGAAACCATGGCCGCCAAGATGAGCAACAACGGCTATGGAAGGTATCTGTTGCAGTTGCTTCGGGAGAAGGTGTTCTAAACCATGACAACCCAGATGGCGAGTTCCATGCTCCGAGTGACTGAGACACCCCTGGCTGGCGTCTTGATGCTCGAGCCGCGCGTCTTCCGCGATGCCCGCGGTTTCTTTCTAGAGAGCTACAACCAGGCGGCTATGAGTGAGGCCGGAATCACGCAGCACTTTGTTCAGGACAATCATTCCTCTTCGGTTCTTGGAACCCTGCGAGGGCTGCACTACCAGATACGCCAAGCGCAGGGAAAACTTATTCGAGTGGTATCAGGAGAAATCTTCGACGTTGCGGTCGATCTGCGGCGTAGTTCGTCAACCTTCGGAAAATGGTTCGGCCTCCATTTAAGCGGAGAGAACAACCGTATGATCTGGATCCCAGAAGGTATGGCCCACGGGTTCAGCGTAGTCAGTGAAGTTGCCCATGTACTCTACAAGTCGACAGGCTTTTACGCTCCAGAATACGAGCGCACCATTGTCTGGAACGATCCTGAATTAGCAATCGACTGGAAACTGCAGCACGCCCCTATCATCTCTGCCAAAGACGCGAAAGGCGTCGCTTGGCGGGACGCAGAAACCTTCGAGTAAGCCACCTCTTTACCGGCGTCCTGCCGGCTTACGGACTCGGAATCGCCGCAGCCACTTCTTCCGAGTACGCGCTTTCCACCCCAGCATCTACCGAGGTTGCGACGTAGTAGTACGTCGCTCCCGACTTCACGGTGGCATCCGTGTAGCTTGAGGTAGCCAGCGCCTTGGAGTTCAACTTGGTGTACGGCCCGCCGGAGCGCGTTCCGCGATAGACGTTGTAGCCGTCAATTCCGGCGCTGCCAAGGTCCCAGCTCAGGTCGACGCTGTGTTGAACGACCTGGGACACTGCGCTACCGCTTCCGGTAAAGCTTTGTGTGGCAGGAGAGTTTGGCGCGTCACTTACAAAAATTATTCCGCCGCTGATGGAGCCTGACGCCTGTGGAGTGAATGAAACCTTGTACGAGATACTGCTGTTGGCGGGCACGGTCACGGGGAAGTCTATGCCGCTGACCGAGTAGCCCTGACCATTCCAGCTTGCGGACTCGACCACGACATCTGTGCTCCCTGCAGATAGAGTACCCGTCAATGTCTTGTTATTTCCGAGCGCGACTCCGCCAAAGTTAAGCTTCGAAGGAAACACCACTAATTGACTTCCGACGATGGTGCTGCCGGTAAGGGAGACATCGGACGAACCTGACGCGCCGGCGACGAAGATCGACAACTGCCCGGTCACTTCTCCAGCGGCCTTTGGAGCAAAATTTACTGTAATCGTTGAGCTCTGCCCCGGGGTAAGGGTAAAGGCAGCAAACGGAGCTGAGAGGGCAAAACCCGGGCCGGTTACCACGATCTTGTTGACCGTTACGCTTCCGCCATTGGTCTCTGAGGAGTTGGTGACAATTACCGAAGCCTGTCGGCTATCGTTTACCGCAACCGCACCGAAATCGAGGCTGGCCGTGTTGAACACCAGGCCGGCCGCGTTAGCAACGGCCGACTGCTGCGAGCCTTTGGGACTTCCGCCGCACGAAGCGGTCATCAGCCCCGCGACGATTACCAATATCGCGACGTGCCAGTTGCGCACCTTGGCTTTGACCTTCTTCATCCGCCCTCATTTTCCGGTACGAAGTTGAAGAGCAATAGAGGCCCATCAGCCATGACCTCCAAGCAAAGTGGCTAGATACTTCAGTAAGTTGAAGGGAATCCTTGCGCCGATAAAGAAACTTCGGCCAACGGCGAGAATTACCAGTTCCAAGTTCCTTTTAATGTGAGGGAATTTTAACCCTACCTGCTGTGGAAGTGTATGTATCACTAGTACATGCGTCGCAGTGTACGGGCGATTCTGTAGGTTTTGACCGGAATTGAAGGCATTCCAAAGGTCTTCTTATGGGTTGCTAGGGGATCGACCCAACGCATTGAAAAATGGCCGTTTAAACGACAAATGGCCCGCAACAGTTCGCTCTGTCGCGGGCCATTTTCATTTTGCAGTCTTGACCCCTACGGTGTTGGCACAACCGCGGCCACTTCGGACGAGCGTTTGCTTTCGGCGCCTGCTCCGTCCAACGAGGTCACAACGTAGAAGTAGGTTTTTCCCCCTGACACAGAGGTGTCGGTATAGCTGCTAGCTGCGTCAGGAGAACCATTTACTTTGGTGTAGGGCCCTCCCGAAGTGGTTCCGCGGTAAATATTGAATCCCGCGATGTTTGCGGAACTATCGTTCCAGGAAAGGCTGACCGAATGTTGCGGACCGGTCGGGCTCACCGAGGTTCCCGCGCCGCTCAAGGTTTGCGACGCCACTGAGCCCGCCACGTTCGTGGCGAATGAAAGGCTCGCGCTGGCCGCGCCGGTACTCTTCGGAGAAAACTTGACCGTGAATGAAATACTCTGTCCGGCATTCAAGGTGAGCGGCAGGGTTAGACCGCTGACGGTGAACTCTGAATTGGTCGTAGTGATGGACTTGACCACCGATGAAGATCCGTTTGCGATTAGCGTAGCCGTTTTGTTCAGGCTGGACCCCACTGCCACGTTGCCAAAGCTCAAGCTGGCTGGTGCTGCCGAGACGGACCCTGCACCCGTCCCCGTCCCCGTCATCGGGATGTTGACTCGTCCCGACTTTCCCCAGGCCACCGCAAGCGTGCCTGAATACTTTGTCCCGGACGCGGGCTTGAAGGTCAGGCCGAGAGTGAGGCTATCGCCAGGATGGAGGACCAGGGGCAAAGATGGCTTGCTGACAGCGAAACCGCTGCCCGAAATGTTCGCGGAAGCCAGCGTAATTGAATGCTCGCCGACGTTGGTTAACACTTCCCGAAGTACCGCGGTCTTGCCGACCTGAAGAGAGCCGAAATTGACTTGTGGAGCACTCGGTGAAATCGACGACATCCAGCGATATCCGAAACTGAACTGTGAAGTGGACAGCAGGCCGAAAATCAAGAGCCAATAGACACCGAGCCGAGCGGGCTTACATTGGGGGATAGGCATGTCCCGATTCTCTGGATTTCGGGCATGGATAGTAGGTCTGAAGGGGACATCGCGATACTCGCGAGTCTGTAACCTTTAGAGAGGCACACTCAGAAGTTCATCCCAACCTATTGCGCGAGGTGATAGAGCAGTATTCCGTAGCCAACGCCCGCTGGATCGGATGTTCGCGCGGTCTGAAATGCCATGAAGCGTCCATCGGTAGATATCACAGGATTCGACGCCTTACCGCCTTCGTAATCATTGAAGTGGGTGAGGCGTGACAAATCTTTTCCTGTGCCATCGAGCCGCAACTTCCAGATGTCGATGTTTCCCGCTCCCCGCGTGCCTCCGAGTTGTTCGCACTGGCGGTCCGCTTCTACCGTGGTATAAAGGCCGCCCGGAAATATTCCTTCTACTTCGTTGTAGCTTCCCGGAGCTTTTGAGAAGTTGGTCACTTCGTTGGTTTGAAGATCGATGCCCATAACGGATGCTCGTCCCTCGGGCTCGTAACAGGTGAAAGTCATTTTGCGGTCAGTGTCGTAGAAATCCTGGGCTTCGATGGTGCAGCTCCGATCCTTGCTCTCATAAACCGTTTTCTTTCCCATCAGCTTCGGAGTTTCTCCTGACAAATCGAGGTCGGCAACGATGAGCCTTGAGGCTCCTGGTGCCAAATCTGGCGCCTGTGCGGCAGTCTGCGAGAATGCGATCTTCATACTCTTCTTCGAGATCGCAGCGCCTTCACTCATTTTTTGGTCGAGCTTCACGGGCTTAGATCCGCGCTGCTTGCTCAAAAACCATAGTTCGTTATCGCGCTCGCGGCTGATGTGCGTATTTTCAAAGTGATCAGGGCCGATGACGATGTAGTCGCCGCTAACCAGGTGCATCACGCGAAGAAACGCCGCGCCAGGAACATTGCAGGTAAGGCATTGGACGACTCGCGTCTTAAGATCGATAACCATGGCATCTCCAAAGCTCTTGGTCATGAACGCCACGCGCTGGTTATCAGGAGATATATCAGCCCGCTCTCCGAAACGGGTTAACACTTCAATATTCGAAGGCAGATGATCGAGAGGGCTCTCCGGGCTTCGAGCATCCAAGGGTAGAAACAAAGCGAGCAGGACTACCAGGCTTCGCATGCGGCATGTTAGCAGAGAAAGGGGGGACCGGCGTCGCCCTTGTTTTCATTTTAAACGAAACAAACAGGCAGGTTAAGGCGTTGGGATGGACGCTTTGACTTCGTTGGAGTCGTCGCTTTCCAAACCGGTGCTGTCGACCGAGGTGGTTACGTAAAAATAGGTGGCTCCGCTTAGCACTGCACTGTCGGTGAAGAAAGTTGAGGAAATTGCGGATGGCGTCAACTTCGCGTAGGGCCCACCGGTCTTCATGCCGCGGTAGACCAGATATCCCGCCGCTGAGTTACTTGGGTTCCAGCTAAGATCCACAGAATGTTGAGGAGCCGCGACACCCGATCCTGCCAAGGTTTGGCTTAAGGTGGCATTAGCGGTATTGGTTTCAAATGAGAGGTTGCTGGAGGCACTGCCGCTTGACTGCGGCTTAAAGGTGATCGTCAGCGTGGCACTTTGCCCGGATGACAAGGTTAGTGGAAACGAAGCGCCGCTCAACGAGAACTCGGGATCGCCAACATTCCCGGATGAGATGGTCACACTTGAATTCAATGCGCTCAGTGTGGTGGTCAGCGATTTGCTGGCGCCGACGATGACGCTCCCGAAGTTGAGTCCAGCGGGACTTACTGAGAGTTGCCCGGCAGCGGCTCCGCTTCCCGAAAGTGAAATTGGAGAAATTGTGTTGGAAGCATCTGATACCAGCGTCAAACTGCCCGAAGCGCTTGCCGCGACGCTAGGCGCGAAGACCACGTTAAAGGTGAAACTCTCCCCCGCGTTTAACTGCAAAGGCAAATATATTCCGTCCAGACTAAAACCAACCCCGGTCAAATTCGCGCGAGAAAGGGTGAAGGTAGATCCACCGGTATTCTTCAGGGTTTCCGGCTGGCTCTTCGAGTTTCCAGTTTGAACGCTCCCAAAACTGAGATTGCTGGCGGTTGCCGTAAGGACTCCAGGATCTGGCGCATCGTAACCGGTTCCGGAAAGGGACGCCGCGAGCGAGGGATTGCTTGCGTCGCTGACCAAAACCAAGCTGCCATTGCTCACGCCCGCTGAGGTTGGCGAAAAGTTGACGGTGAAATGCGCGCTTTGTGCGGCATTCAGTTTCAGGGGCAACGACAGGCCAACCACGTGAAACCCAGCACCGCTCACATTCGCCTGTGTGATAGTGACCGGAGACCCGCCGGTATTAGTCAAGGTTTCGATTTCTGATTTGGTCGTGTCCACCTGGATACTACCAAAAACAAGCCTTGCCAGACTCTGCGCCAGAATCGCGGGAGAGGGAACTGCTGTCGCCGTCCCCGAAAGCGATACAGCAAGCGTTGGATTCGAAGCATCGCTGGTCAGATTGATAGCGCCGCTATTGTCTCCCGCTGACGTTGGGGAATAGGTAACCGTAAACGAAGCGCTTTGCCCGGGGTCAAGTTTCGCCGGCAGTAAAAGCCCGCTCATGCTGAAACCGGCTCCCGTAAGGTGGGCCTGCGAGACGGTCAGTGCTATATCCCCGGTGTTGGTCAATGACTCCGACTGACTCTTGCTCTTGCCTACTTCAATGCTGCCAAAATTCAACGCTGAAAGGCTCGACACCAAGACTCCGGGAGCCGTGGGTTTGGTAGCTGTGCCAGCCAATGAAATCGCCAAGTTTGTATTGGAAGCGTCACTGACAATCGTCAGCGTTCCATTGCTGTTCCCCGCCGCCGTAGGAGCGTAAACCACAGTGAAAGCCGTGCTTTGCCCGGCGTTAAGCTTTAGCGGAAGGACCAGCCCCGAGCTACTGAAACCGTTGCCGTTCACCGATGCCTGAGAGATTGTCACGGTAGCATTTCCAGCGTTGGTGAGAATCCCGGATTGTGACTTGGTACTTCCAACCAGCACGCTACTGAAGTTAAGGCTGGCTAGGTTGCTGTTGAGCGTCCCGTTGGGCGCCGTTGGCGCATTGCCGGACAACGAAACCAAAGTGACTGGGCTGCTTCCATCGCTGACGATCGTCAAACTGCCGTTTTGATTGCCCGCAGCCGATGGGGAAAACACCACGTTGAAGGTGGTGCTCTGGCCCACCTGCAACGAGGCTGGAAGGTTCAAGCCATTCAGACGAAAGCCAGTGCCACTCACCGTAGCCTGGCTGATCTGCAAAGGCGACGTCCCCGCATTGGTCAAAGTGACCGGCTTAGTCATACTGTTGCCGAGCTGCGCGGTTCCGAAACTCAAGCTTGCGGGTGATACTGCGAGTTGTCCTTGGCCAACTCCCATCCCTTCCAGAGGAATCGTAGTGTTCGACTCAGAGTTTCCGTGGCGACGAACGCGAGATGTTATAGCGGAGCGATTCGACGGTACCAGGGACACGCTGCTGCTCAACGAAAGGGAGCCGCCCACTAGGCCCACGCCTTGTGGGGTGAACGAAACGGTGAAGACCGCGGTTTGCGTTGGCGCCAAGAGGAGGGGAAGAGAAGGACCGCTCAACTGGAATGCGTTGTTACTCACGCTGGCTTGCGAAACGGTGATGTTGGTGGAACCAGTGTTGGTAAATGTCTCATTCCGGGTCTGCGTTTTCCCTTTGAGGACTCTTCCAAACCTCAAGTTCGAAGGAGTCGCTGCAACTTTTCCGGGAAGTACAGCCGTGCCCGTCAGCGTAACGGTAGTCGAATGGCGAGCGCTACCAATAGAGATGACGGCGGAGAGCGGTCCGGCTGAGTGCGGTGTAAATCGGATCGCGACTCGCATACTCTCGCCTGCTGAGATTGTTCGCGGGAATCGAGGCGCGACAATCGTGAACTCAGGATTGGTAACCGTTGCCTGCTGAACCGTAATGGCCCTTGAGCCGCGATTCGTGACCGTTTCCGACAAATGCCCGCTGTTGCCAACTACAACCGTCCCGAAATCAAGACTGGGTGCGCTGACTGATAAGACCGAATCAATTGAGCTGGCGGGAGCCTGACGTCCCTGCAGCGGCTCGCATCCAAGCAAGGTGCCTAGGACGAGAGTGAGAGTGAAAATTGACCAGGGCGACCGGAGATCCTTCACAGAAGGTCCTTAAATCTAGCCGCAAGCGTCGCGCCGGCGGCGGGGGATAGATTTCACTGCACTTGCCCTGTAAGCAGTCGTATTTAAGTAAGGGCTGGGTTTGCAGCATGGTCAGTGTGGCCTGTCCTTTCTCGCATGAACAGATTTCGGACGGCCAATGGCGGATAGGAATTAAGTAACAACGGGTACCATTACTTTTCGTTGACGCGAATCGCGGTTTACATTAGGCACCATTCGTATTGCGAATGACAAAGTGGAGAACGCAGGTGATGAAGCAACTTTTTATCTTCGTACTGATCGGAATATTTCTTGGATGCGGTGGAGGCGATTCCACTCCTTCCCCGACGCCAACTCCCACCCCATCGCCAACCACGCCGAGTGTCAAGCTCACGTCGTTAGTCACCGAGTTGTCGGAGCCGCTCGACCTTGAAATATCGGACGACAACTCCGGGCGCATGTTCGTCGTGGAGCAATCGGGGCGAGTGAAGATCATTTCCAATGGTGCGGTTCTGCCTACTCCTTTCCTCGATATTTCTGGAATCGTCTCCCAGGACGGAGGGGAATTAGGGCTACTGGGAATTGCATTTCATCCCGGATTTGCCACTCACCCGATCTTCTATGCCAACTACACTCAAACCGTGGGCGGTCAATTGAAAAGCGTTATCGCTGAATTCCAGGTGAGTTCAGGCGATCCCAACGTGGCTGACTCCACCCCCAGGGTTCTTTTAACCGTGAATCAGCCTTTTGCCAATCACAAGGCGGGTCAGTTGGCATTCGGGAATGATGGGCTTCTCTACTTCGGATTAGGGGACGGAGGCGATGCCGGCGACCCGCTGAACAACGCGCAAAATACCACTTCTTTCCTGGGGAAAATTCTAAGGATTGATGTAGACAGTGGAAGCCCCTACGGAATTCCCACGGGCAACCTCTTTCCTGGCGGCGTCGGGGGGTTGCCAGAAATATATGCCTACGGATTCCGCAACCCCTGGCGGCTCTCATTCGACAAGCCTACGGGGCGCCTGTTTGTCGCGGATGTAGGCCAAGGCAGCTGGGAAGAGATCGACTTCGTCGACGATCCCGCCACCAAGGGTGGGAACTTCGGTTGGAGAGTGATGGAGGGTTCGCACTGCTTCAACCCCTCCTCGGGATGCGACATGACTAACAAAGTTCTCCCGATCTTCGAGTACGACCACAGCAATGGCAACATTGCGGTCATCGGGGGATACATCTATCACGGCACCGCGGTCGCAGGGCTGGCTGGCATGTATGTCTTTGGCGACTTGAGCGGAAAAGTTTGGGGATTGAAACAAAATACCGACGGCACTTGGACTCAGGTGAACCTGCTGACGGGTACCTTCCAGCTAGCCTCGTTCGGACAGGACGCAAGCGGAGAGCTTTACATCGTCGACCATAGCGGAAGCATTTCCAAAATCGTTCCCCAGTGACCCCAAGACGGGGAATGCTGTGCAAAAGTTTGCAGCGTTGTGCCTTGAGCGGTCGAATAACTCCAGCTAAGTAGCCTGTAATCAATGACATGAATCTGGCCGCCTTGGTTCCCGATTTGCCATATATCCCACTAGGAACAAGCTTTTAAAGCTTGTTTCTAGTGAGGACCTTAAAGATGCGCTTCGCCTTTGCCGCCAGCTTGCTGGCACTGATTTCGGTTCCTTTATCCGCCAGCACAGCCCACAAATCGCAGCCATCGCTGTCCGCGCGCGAGCAGCAAGTCTGGTCTGCAGCCTCCCATCGGGCCGAGTTCGCCGAGGTTCCTAGAACTACCCGCGCCAGTTGTGACGCCAGCGAACCACCTCAGGAACTCACCACTCCCAACCCGGTTCTGGACGAAGCAATCTCGGGAAAAATTGAAGTCAGCGTTATCGTCGGCTCCGATGGTCATGTCCATAGCCCTCTGATTCTCGAGAGCGCCGGCACTGATCTGGACTCCACCGTCTTAAAGGCTGTCAGCAAGTGGCGCTTTCGTCCAGCCACGTGCAATGGTGTTGCTACCGATGCCGAAGCCAAGATCGCGTTTTCGTCTCGGTAACGTTGCGTAATCGGCTAAAATTGACCGCAGCATGAACCAGGACGACAAGTCGACAGTGCAAAAAGCTCCACGCGCAGATTCGCTTCCGCAATCGCCGGAAGAAGTTGATCAGTTTTTCACCAAGCTCCAGTCCGACATGCGGCGACCTGATCTCAGCCAGGACGCGATTACCGAGGCATTCAATTCCATTCAGCGGCTGGCACAGGATGGTGAACCGGGCCACCCCGCACACGCTCCTACGGCTGGAACCGCCTGCTCCGCGTGTGGCACTCCGAACGATCACGGCGGAAATTTCTGCGTCTCATGTGGAGCCCCGCTTCATCAGGCGCCCGGCGAAAATGCCAATGCTCCGGGACGGCACCATTACCACCATCATTATCACCATCATCATTTCTCGGGCGCACCGGGTGGGTTTTCATTTCCCGTGCCGTCCACCGGGGTTCCAGTACCATCTACGGCGTCCAATGTAGCTACCCGCGTCCGGAATGCGGGACCTTCGCAGCCCATGAGCCGGGCGGAAATTTCGTTGCGCAAGATTTCTCAGGACTGGGCCTTTGCCTGTAACACCAAGCATCTGGATGACCTGGTGGGTTTATACGCTGCCGACGCCATCGTGATGCGGCCCAACGTCCCCCCTATTCGCGGCCTAGGCGCAATTCGCGAATTTCTATTCGCCGCGCTGGATACCGGATTGGGCGAAATTGAATTTGAGCCGCTTCGAGTGGAACTGTTCGGCGATATCGGTTACGAAGTGGGGCGCTGCAAGATGCTGGTGCCAAGCAGCACCGGCAAGCGGCGCGAAGAGCGCGGCAAATATTTGATGATTTCACACAAGCAGGAAGGGGAGTGGAAGGCCATCGCCGATTCGTGGTCCATCGATCTAAGTCTGTCGCCCGCGGTAGATCCGGGGGCCAAGCCCGGCGTGCCGCCAACAATTCCGCCGCGCCCGCCACGCAAGTAGTTCCTCTAAATCGCCACACCCAGCTTGAGCAAATCCTGGCGCAGCTGTTCGGCGGTTTCCATTTGAATTGTGCTCATGCCCAGCCGCTTTGCGGAATCCAGATTCAATTCACGGTCGTCGATGAAGCAGCATTCCTCAGGGGGCATTTGCGTTATTTCCAGGGCAACGTGGTAAATGGCTTCCTCGGGTTTTCGCAGGCGCACGAAGCAGGAGCTGACAAATACATCAAAGATTTCCCGCAAACCGAATTTCGCGATGCGGAATTCATTCAGATCGCGCGATTCGTTGTTAATGGTCCCCAAGCGATATTTCCCTGTGGCGTTCAAAGACCGGGCCACAGTAAGAACATCGCTGTAGGGCTGCGAAAGGGAATACATGTAGTCGCGGAACGCATCTTCGGTAAACGGCCGGGGACGGTAAAAAACCGTGCGCTCGAGATAATCCGCTAAATTGATTTTTCCGCGCTCGAACGACGACACCAGCATCTCGTGCCGATCTTCGAACTCAGTTTCGTCGAGTTGGAACTGCTGCAAGGCCTGCTTGCGTTGCTTGTGGTCCCACGCGTTGGTAAGCAGGACTCCGCCGATGTCCCAGAAGACGGCGCTGATCTTGGGCACGAAGGCCTCCGGTATAGTCGGCTTCCATCATATATTGCAGACTCGGTCGCGACTGCCGATGCTACACGGCTTCCGCCGGCGCTGCGGCAATTTGAAATTCCAGCTGTTGCTTTCCTAGTTGCGGGTGCGTGGCGGTGAGCCGAACGGATCCGGCCTCTTGTTTCGCTCGAATCCATATCGCTCCGGTCCCACCAATCAG
>Ga0157378_10001746_pt1 | contig 19498 bp, 14 predicted proteins | sample M65metaG_FD_115309 | JGI IMG/M metagenome (GOLD analysis project Ga0157378, IMG submission 115309) | Miscanthus rhizosphere microbial communities from Kellogg Biological Station, Michigan, USA - M6-5 metaG | ecosystem: Host-associated > Plants > Roots > Rhizosphere > Soil | place: USA: Michigan...
CCTATGACCTTTGGGCTCAGATTCGGTTTCTCGATGGCGGAGTGGCGCTCGGACCCGATTTCAAAGATTTCAAACGCGATCTCGATCTCACGAACGACCTCGTTTCGGACCCGCACCGCGTTGACCGCTTCCAGCGAGCGCTCGCCGGCGTCTTCGCGCGAATCGCCCCCTTCACCGTCCGCGAAACGAAGGGTACCGTTGAAATAACTCTGCCAGAAAAGGAGTTGCGTAACATCAAGGTGGAGCTTGAATCCCGGCAGGGTGAAATTTACAAGCGTTTCCAAAAGGATCTGTCCGCAATAGTCGTGAAGGATGGCAAAGCGGTGCTGGACGACGCCGAGGAAATGCTTAAGCGCCTGATGCGCCTCGTGCAAGTCGCGTCCAATCCAATTCTGGTCGATGATTCGTACCGCGCCATTCCCGGAAAGTTCGAAATCCTTATGAACCTTGTCCATACGGCTGTCGATGTGGGGGAGAAGATGATCGTCTGGACTTCCTTCACCGACAACGTCGATTGGCTGGCGCGAGAGCTGGCGGACTTCGGCGCCGTCAGGGTCCACGGTAAACGCAGCATCTTTGAGCGTGATCTCTCCATTAAGACCTTCAAGACCGATCCAAGTTGCAAGATTCTCATTGCAACGCCGGCTGCCGCGAAAGAAGGATTGACGCTGACCGTTGCGAACCACGCCGTTTTTTACGACAGGTCGTTTAGTCTCGACGACTACCTGCAGGCCCAGGACCGCATTCATCGAATTTCACAGACGCGCTCCTGCTACGTTACTAACCTCATCGCGACTAATACCATAGACGAGTGGGTCGATGTTCTGCTGGCCGCAAAACACCTGGCGGCACAGCTCGGACAGGGCGACATCACTCTGGACGAATACTCTCAACAGGCCACGTACACCTATGGCGCGATGATCCGAGACGTGCTTGGCCTCGATGGAAACCACAACAATGCCTGATACCAATAAAGGAAGTGCCTCCCCGTCGAACGGCGGATCCATCGTCATTCTGGGCGTGGAAGTACCCACGACCACGCAGCTCCTCAAGCAGAGCACTCTCAAGTTCTACGCGGACAATCCTAGGGTCTATTCTGTTGTGCGTGCTAATGGCAAAGTGCCGACACAGGATGAGATTCAAGAGCAGTTGAGCCAACTAGACCATGTTCGAGAGCTCCGTGATGACATCAGACGAAACGGCGGGCTGCTTGAACCGTTGATTGTTCGTGATAGGACGCTCGACGTGCTGGAGGGGAACAGCCGCCTGGCGGCTTATCGTCAGCTCGCAGCGAAAGAGCCCATCAAATGGGCGGAGGTCAAATGCACTGTATTGCCAGCAGATGTCAAAGAATCGCTGATCTTCGCGCTTCTCGGGCAATTTCACATCAAAGGGAAAAAGGATTGGGCACCATATGAACAGGCTGGTTTCCTGTACCGTAGATTCAAAACCCACAACGTCACCGCCGGCGGGCTGGCCTCCGAACTGGGCCTGAGCGCGAAGAAAGTCGGGCATCTCATTGATACCTACGAGTTCATGGTCGAGCACGACGAGGTGGACATCAACAAGTGGAGCTATTACGACGAGTATCTGAAATCGAACAAGATCAAGAAGGCACGCAACCAGCATCCGGGCATGGATGATCTAGTAGTCGAAAGCATAAAGAGTGGCGACATCGAGCGAGCAATGGATTTACGCGACCAGCTCCCGGTCGTATGCGCATCGCCGGTGGTATTGAAGAAGTTTGCCGAGGGCAAAGTCACGCTTGCTGAAGCCCATGAGCGGGCGGTGGACTCGGGAGCCGACAGCGTTCCTTATAAGCGCGCTACTGCCTTCCGGAAATGGATAACGGAGCCGGAAATCGATACGATGCTGGCCTCCTGCCCAGGGAAGGTGCGCGACAAGTTGATTTACGAATTGCGGAAAATTGCGCTCCGTATCGTGGCCCTTGAAAAGAAGCACTCATAACGACGCTCCCAAGCTCCGAGGCGCGAGGCAGAAACAGTAGTGATGTCAGTCAGAAACCCTTCGACTCCCTCTATCGAGGGCTTCAACTGAAATCAGCGCGTCCCCTTTTTGCGTTCCTTCCCATCAGACGAATTCCAGCCGAAGTTCACGCCCCACTGCCGTCGCGGCCTTCCGCAGAGCGTTGAGCATGACCGCTTCGTAGGAGGGGCGAGCAGACATCGGATTAAAACCAGCAACCGAGAGCCTCCTTTCGTGCATGGACTCGATCGCCGACGGGCGCCAAGATGCGCGTTCCTTAATCGTCCTTGTCCATACGCTGAACGATCACTGCCGTGGGGGAAGCGGAGACGATCCCGAAACTCAAAAGGCATGCACGGCAGAGGAAGCTCCTGCGCAAAGAGACTGAAAGAACTTGGATATTGTTACGGAAAAGAAGGCGAAGCGGGATACATTCAGACTGAGCGAGGGCGCACGGGTAGGATCTCCGGGACGCGCTGTTTTATTTCGGGAAGTGAGCTCGTACAAACCGCGCCGGATGGGATAATACAGGATGGAAAACGACTGCAACGTTCGCGAGAGGTTGATGACCGCTAGGAGGCTGCTCGGTGCAGGATGGTTCTGATCTAGTCAATCAGCTCTCTCAACTGGAAGAAAGCAAGCTCGTTCGTCTTTTTCGCTATCTTCTCGAATTCATCCCTGTTTTTGGAGAGTCAGCTGCTAGTGACCAAATCCAGCGAGACCCAATTCCGCTTGATCTTGCCGACGCTGAAGTGCAACTCAAAATTCTCGGCGCTGTCCGCAGCGTGAATAGTTGGGCATATGCCTGGCTTTTCCATGTGATACATTTGCCGTCCTTTCTCTGGGACCCCGAAGTCATCGAGACCCTTCTCAAAGCGCGACTGCATCAAGCTTCTGAGAACCTGAAAGCCAGCCAATACTCGCTGTCTGCGTTATCGAGAAAACTGGACCCACCCGAGTGGTTTGATCCAATTCCTGAGGGTTGTGACTACTACGTTTTCACAAATGTGCTCATCGACCCGGAGGACGGTGTGTTTTCAAAAGTGGCGGAGTACGGACACCAGTGCTTTGATGAACTCCTGGGTGGACGACAACGAGTTCGCGTCGGATTAGGAAGCCCCGAGACAATTGTGAGGGGGCATAGGAGTCAGCTAAGCAACTTTATCATCGACTTGCTCAATATGCCGAGTAGTTACTACTTCATAGCTCGTGAAGGTCGAATATCGGTCGTTCCAGTAACTGAGCACGGGAGCTTCCTCGCCAATTCGCGAGGTTGTGCAGAAGAGACTATCGGTGAGGGTTTATCTGCGGTCATTTCGAGTGACCTAACGGTAGCGGGTCGGCCTGTTGCGACCGAACTAACTGAATTGGAACTGCTTATAAACAGCGCGACAACCAAGGAACGAGATCTTCAAGAGTTCTTCCGAAAGAATCCTGAACTCATGTTTGCGCTAGACGAACGATATTGCGAGATCCGCCCTCATGTCTGCCTATACGATGAGAAAGGCGAGCGATTGGTGCCCGACTTCACTGCGAGGATTCAAGATTCGCGCATTTGGGATATTATCGAATTGAAGCTTCCGCAACACTCGGCGTTAGTGAGGCGCAACAACCTCGAACAGGCGGCCGCTGCTGCAGCGCGCGGAATCGCCGAACTGCTGCAGTATCGGGATTTCTTCAGTGTCCGTTCCCATCGTGAACGTGTGAGGGCCAAGTTCGGTAGCGCCCCATATGAGCCAAGTCTAGTTTTGGTTATCGGGCGGGGACGATCAACTCAACACTATGAGTGGCGAAGCGCGCGAGTTGGATTTCCAAGAGTAAGAATTGTTTCGTACGATTATCTATTTGAGCGAGTACGAAAGTGTAGCGCGTCGTTAGCGGCGGCCGCTAAACCTCGACCAAGTGACCCTCCGCATCGCTTCAAACCGTGAACACTATTTGAACACTGTTAAGCGCTCTCCCGATGCTCAGAATGAAAACTGGGTGTGTCCTATCGCCAGAACAAGATCGACAAAAACGCCATGATCTTTGTTTTCAATCGACAGTCGTTTTCCCAAGCTGGACGTCATGAGGGTCAACACCGGTGATACTCGTCGTCCCTCAGCTGCTTACCGCAATCGCGGCAATGCCGCGGCGGCGTGTGCTCGGTCATGTGCCGCTTGATGCTGGCAGAGGACCTAAATCCTCGCCGGCAGATGGGACATTTGATGGGGCGGTCGGACATCAGTTTTATTTCCTTTTGTAGGCCGTCGCGTCTTGCGTTTTTTCCTGCAGGCGGATATCCTCGCTTAGGTTGTTGAGTGCCTCGTCCTGACAGTGTCCGTAGGCGACGACGCCCAGCTCCGGCGAAAATGCTGCATAGAGTGTTTCCACTTTGAGCGTGAATGTTGTCATAGGATCGGTGGGTTAGTGATCTTTGCTGGAAGCATAGCATCGCGGGGAAGAACTGTGAAGTGATACCGGATGCTGCAAATAGGTCAAGGCGGCAGGACCGCTCCGGTGCAATAGTGGCCTTACTCCAAGCCGGACAGCAACTTTGCCATGTTGGTACCAAGGCCCGTTGCAATGATGCGCAGAGTTTTGAGTGTCAGGTTTTGCTCTCCGCGCTCAACCGCGCCCATGAAGTTCCGGTGAATGCCGCACTTGTCCGCGAACGATTCCTGCGTGTAGCCGTTCTGAATTCGCAGCCGGCGAATGCGGCGGCCCAATTCCTGCTGCAAATCCTTCATCCCCCATAGTGTCGCGGGGTAGCAGGCGCGATGTCTAACGCTTATAAGTGGGCCAGTTATAACTGTGATATACTTCGGAGGAAAGCACCCAGAAGCTGCACTCGAAAGAGACACCTTGCAAGGGACGACCGGAAAGGAGGCCCGCAGTGACAGCTTGCACAGACCTCGCTGGCGGCGGTGGCGGCGGAGGCGGTTAGAACCGGCCCGTCGCGTCCGCGTAGTGAATTCTCCGGTGCTAGTCTAGGCCAGCGCCCGAGAAAACCTTAACCCTTTATCCGGCGAGCCCTCGCGGCTTCCACGTGGCGGCTCGCCGCCCACCCAATGGACTTATCCACAGACTCCCTGGCCGCATGGGCCACCATCCTGGGAACAGGCATCAGTCTTTTCGGCTTGATCCAATCCCGCGCCTGGATCACCATGATCGGGTTGTTCTTCGTTGCGGTGGCGGCTGGCGCGCTCATTTACGTACGAAAGGAGCGTCGACTCATACAGTCTGCCACGGTCACCGTGGACAGGCGAACACTGGACTCGCTGAACGCAGCCAATCTTGCCAGACGCCGCGAAGACAACCTGTCGATTCAGAAGGTGGCGCATCTGGCGAAGATCGACGGCGAAGACCTCCAGATTACCTGGCGCTACGCTGGGTACTGCCGAATCGAGCACGTGGGGGTGATTGAGTTCAGCATTGATTCCGACAACAACGTTCCTTTTGACGACCTTCAATGCTTTGCCTACGACTTGCAGCACGACCCTGGCCGAAAGCACAAGATTCGGCCTGTTCAGATCGGGGCCGACGGCATTTCCAAGAAAGTCGCCGTGCCGTTTCTTCGGCCCCTCAGGCGGGAAGAAAGCTTCGATGTGGTCTTGAGGTGCGAACTACCCGGCTGTATGAAAGCCGGTGTCGACTACTACTCGTCAACGCTCTCGTTCGATCAAGAATCGATTCCCCAATGCACCGTACGCCTCACTTTTGTGGGTCAGCGGCCCTATTGGGTGCGAGTTTACGAAGACACATCGCAAGGGATGAAGCTCGCCAACGATTTGCCCCCGGCGCGTGAAGGCCGGGACTTCACAGAGTACGACGATGTCACGCAAAACCTCGCTGGGCAGTCCGCGCGGGTGTATGTGTTTCGACGCACCTCGGTTTACCGCCCGAATCACCAATCCCCGCATTCGAGCGGAATGGGAGTGGCCGGGAGAGATGAAGCCTGACCGTCGCGAGGAACGAATTGAGTCTACGTTGAACCGGATCAAACCCTTCGTGAGCACGAAGTCATCCGCCAAGTTGCCTCTGCCAGTGCAGCGTTCCGAAGACGGCGCCTTGCGGTCCGCACCGCGCATCGTCGTGTCGATAGAAGAAAGACCGCGAGCGGTTCCCCAACCAAACAGTTCGATTAAATGCGCAGGCGTGAATAGGCGTAGACCGCCACTTGTAGTAAAGCAGAGACCACATCAATCGAAGACGCAAGAGCCTCACATGCCAGAAGAGGCTCCGGCCGGAATTTGCCAAAACCTTCAAAACACGTCTCTTCTTCCAGCAAAACTGTCGTAGCGACGCGACATCTCGACACGACAGTTTTCAAAACAGGCGGACCTCTTTTCCCATCGAAGTTTCATAGGAGATCAGAGAGTTTAGATCCGTTCGCTGAATGAGATCGAGGCGGGTCAACAGCACGGCCCGGCGCAGGCCACCGATAGACTTGGCCATAGGCTCCGCCTCCCGCCAAGCCGTTTGAGGGCTCCCCTGGCGGAGTGTTGATAGGTCGGGACCGGTCGCTACAATTCCCAAGGGCTGAGCAAGGCAGATCCCCTTTGGTCGTTCGCTCGCGCACGCAGGTGGTGGTGGTGAAGGTGGAGGCCGAATGCCTTTGATAAGGTTTTTCATTCATTAGGTAGTCCCCTGAATTTCAAAACGCGGGCCGCTGTTGCGGCCCGTCCAAAAGGTAGTTGTTCCGATTAGGTGCCGCCCAAGTTTGGGCGGCTCTTTTGTTCAACTAGTCCCGCCGCCTAGCGAAAGCGCAGGCTACCCTGCTAGCGGGGCGGAAGGCTGCTAAGCCTGAAGCCCTGGAGCGTCCCCCGAGGTATCGGGGGTTCGGTCCCAACGGGCCGAAAGCGGAACCGCCCAGCGCTAGCGATCGCGAGAATTCGCGAGGGGCGGCGGTAGCAGGGTAGCCTGCGGTGAGCAGGCGGCGGTACTAGTTGATTTTATTGGGGCAATCGCCCTCTGAAGGTCGGTTGCTAAACCGACGAGTCAACCGACCTGTCGGAGGTAGTTTCCGCCGAACTTTCGGTGGGAGCAGCCCTTAATCGCGGGCTGTGAAACATCAACTTTGAGTTTCACAGGCTCCGATGGGATACTGATTGGGTCACATGAACATTCTCCAAATGCTTGAGGAGCTGCGCTCAGAGCGACAGCGGCTTGAGGAAGCAATTCTGGTGATCGAACGCCTTGCGGCCGGTGGCGCCAAGCGCCGAGGCAGACCGCCGAAGTGGATGGCGGCTACCAAGTCGGCCGAGGGCGGCACAGAGCCGAAAAAGCGACGGGCCTTCAGTGCGGCAACCCGGAAGAAAATGGCCGAGGCACAGAGAAGACGCTGGGCTGCTAAGAACGCAGCCTAGGTTCAAGCTCTAGAAGCCTGCCAAACGCAAAAAACAGCCTCTGTAGAGGCTTACTATTGCGATGACGAGGAAATCCTCGGCCGCAAGATTTCGAGGGCTTATAGGGGCGAATTTTGCGTCGGGCGATACAGCCACGGATACTTGGTCACCAACATGGGATCGAACAAAATCAATTCCATCGGCCCCTGGTCAAGTTCCCGGATCATCCATGCACGAATAGTTTTTTCGTGGAGCTCGCTCCCCTTTTGAGAGAAAAGTCTGCCCATCGCCGGGTACTGTTTGGCCATGGCCGCCTGTGCCTTTTCAAACCGCGCTTTGTACTGCTCCGGCGTCAGGCCGGCCAACCGCTGTTCGCCTCTCAGTGGACGCGGGCGCTCGTCGCCGCGAGCCATGTGTTGCGCAGCTGCTTTTTGTTCCGGCTTCTGGTGGCGATCGAAGTCGGCCAGCGCACGGGACGTGTATTGCAAGATGCCACCAAAGGTCTGTGGCGTGTAATTTGAAGTCGACGCAGCTTCCTTAGCGAAGCTTATGAGGTGTTTGGCGCGCTCCAGCCCATGTTGGCTGATAAGAACTAAGGCCTGAGTGGTTTCCCTCGGTAGCGGATGGTGACTTTGCACCCCGTGGAAGAGCTTATGAAAATGTAAAAGCAATTCTTGGGCCTGGCCGACGAGTGGATCAGCACGTTTGGAGTAATCGTTGACGACAATTTTTGGATTCTCGGGCTGGGCGTCAAATGTCGTCGCCTCTTGCAATGCATCAACGGCAGCCGCTTTGCCTTTTTGAAAAACCAGCTTGTAGTCGTTACCGTCTTTCGTTCGTTCGATGACGATTGACCTTAGGACTCCGGTGCTCAACCGCCTGCCTTGCAGCTCGGCGATTGGTCTGGCCAAAGCTTGCTTGCGGTTCGACGCGAACCGATATGATGGGTTCTCTTTAAGGAGACCCAGGTCATAAAACAACTCCTTGCTGCAGCGCTCATAGCGAAACTTGTCGGCCATCACCAAGTCGACATGCGTGTAAAGGAGCTGGCCGATCTCGGTTTGCAGTTTGAAGAACTCTTCGTCGAGCAGAGGCTTAGTGTAGTTGTTCAGTAAGTTGGAAAGGATCTCCTTGTCGAACTGAAAGTAACCTTGCTGGTTAGTGATGTGGCCATGCTCTTTGCGGGTAACAATCTTAAGAGTATCGAGAAAGGTAAAGAAGGTCTCTTCCTCGTACTCGCGTTCGGGCGTGTCCTTTTTGTGATAGGACTTTGTCCAGCGCAGCGGTGTGGTTCGTAGGCGACGAAGTGATCCGGTCACCGCGGCGATGACGTTACTGCCCCAGCCCTTTTTTTTTAGGAGGCGGCTGATCGCTCGATCAGAAAAATATACCGGCCGATTGGATGGCTTGCCATTCTCTTCCCAATGCCGGATCAGGGCATAAAACATTTTCTGGTCCTCGGTAGTTATTGTGCCGAGCTGAGTAAAACCGATTTCCAGTTTGGCCACGCCGCGCGTGCCGTCCGCGAAGGAAATCTCTCGTTCCAGAGTTCGCACGACGGGCACCTTTTTGGAACTGGCTGGCCGCCATAGAGCCGGCCATTTTTCCACGTTGAGTTCAACACGGATTCTTGGCAGCTTGGGTTTCTCCGCCATGCCAGCCCTGTTGTTGCCCGAACGCCGGGGCACCTCATTTTGGCTCTGCTCGTGCTGGTTGTTTGGATCTGTGGTCAAGTACTTGATAGTTATTTGTTTCGTCTCGTGGGGGTTTTGAACACACACGTTGACCTTGGATTGTCGCCGACGGTACTCCCCCACCAGGGTAGGCGACAGTGTGTGGTGTATCTAAGAAAGTATTAGGGTATTCAGTTTGGAAAAAGGTTCGAGACCGCTTATAAACATTGACTCAACTCAACTGGCCCTCATATGCATAGCACCAAGATTTCATATGGTTAGCACCAAGTTCTCATATCGCTAGCACCAAGATTTCATATGGTTAGCACCAAGTTCTCATATCGTTAGCACCAAGATTTCGTCGGTGGCATCGACTCACTGCTAGGGAACCGGGTGGCGGTGTCATATGCTTAGCACCACTGGTGGGTCAGAAGACGGGACATTTCCGGACAAAAGCTCTTCGAGCATCCTGTTCTTGACTGAGTTTTCTACACGTTCGTCGATCAACAGTTCGACGAGCGCGGTTTCAATGCCCGGCCGGGGAGCGGGGATACAGGTGATGGTGCCGTCGATCCGGTAACGGCCAACAACCCGATGCACAGCAAATCTTTTCTTGCTTTGTTTTCGAATCATGGAAGGTATGTTAACGGAGGAAAACACAGGTGAAGGTAGCGTAGCAAAGAAATATAGTTTTGAGTAGGGGATAACTTGGGGTATTGGTTCCGTTAGGTTCCTAACCAGACCATACTTCCTAATTCGGTGCTGCCAATACTTGCCCGTGATCTCGCTCAACGCGCCAGCAGTTTCGCTGTTAGCACGCCTCGGAGCACCCGCATAGCGGCTCGGTCGACGAAACGGGCTGGCCCCTGGATGAGATCCTCGTGGCAGGACGAGCAACAGAGGGAAGGCTCCATCGAGCCTCCTGATCGCCTTATCCACGTGCTCTGTGGAGTTATAGCCGCGGTCCTCCCTCTGCAGAAGAGCCGCGGGTGGCGATAGGGAAGTCCCACCAGGGACCAGCCTTGGTATTTTAGCAGTGGCCCTTGACATCATCTTGTTGAAAACTCTTCCACACTCTATGCTTCACCCACCAACTTTCGAAGGAGGTGGCAATGCAAGACAACTGGGTAGACTTCAAAGCGATCAAAGCCGCGGTCACCATGGAAATGGTCCTCGGCCGTTACGGGGTCAACTGGCTACGGAAGAAAGATGACGAACTGCGCGGGCGCTGTCCGATTCATCAGGGCGAGGGACAGAGCACCTTCCACGTCAGCCTCGGCAAGAATGTATTCCATTGCTTCTCGTGCAAGGCACGGGGCAACGTACTGGATTTCGTGGGGGCGATGGAAAAATGTTCGGTGCGGGACGCTGGGGAAAAACTCAGCGAATGGTTTGCTGTGCCTGCGGAAGCACCGGCGGCAGCCAAGCCGAAACAGACTCAGAGTGGCGGAGCGAGCACAGGCGCGGAGACAAATCAGCCCCTGAAGTTCCAACTCAAGGGCGCTGATCACGAGCACGCCTATCTCAAGGAGCGCGGCATCACGTTAGAGACTGCGCAGACATTCGGCGCCGGCTATTTCGGCGGGAGAGGCTCCATGCACGGGCGCGTCGTAATTCCGATTCACAACGAGAGGGGAGAGCTGGTGGCATATGCCGGGCGTTCCACCGATGGCAGTGAGCCGCGTTATAAGCTGCCTGCGGGATTCCACAAGTCTCTGGAGCTGTTTAATCTGCACCGGGCGATAGGGGAGAGCGCACAAGGACGGGTAGTCGTGGTTGAAGGATACTTTGACTGCATGAAGGTAAGCGCGGCGGGCTTCCCCTGTGTGGCGCTGATGGGCTGTTCGCTGTCAGCCCAGCAAGAGGAACTGCTGGCGCGCCACTTCAACACCGTTTGTCTGATGCTCGATGGGGATGAGGCAGGACGAACCGCGACCGACGAGTGCCTGCTTCGGTTGGGGCGGCGGATGTGGGTTTGGGCAGTGATGCCAGCGGACGGCAAGCAACCGGACCAGCTCAGCGGCGAAGAGCTCACCGAGTTGCTCGGAAAAAGAAAACACTCCCTGGAATAGAGGAGCGTGGTTCAGCGGATGACCCTCGTGGTCATCCGCTTATTTCTTTGTTTGTCCTTGCTGGAGATCCAGCGGCGTCAGGCAGGTTGGGCTCGTCGCTCCGCTGGTGGGACATCAGTCTTTCGGTGTTCTGGAGGGCTCCACGATAGCCAGGAGCTGGCGGGCGTTGGTGTACCTGTAAGCCCTAGAATCCTTATATCCCGGGTTGCGCTTATAGCTGAAGCCTTCGTTCTTACGGCTCTCTGATCAAAAAAGCACAGGCGTAGCCCATCAGGAACATTGGCCAATCCTGTCGAGCCTGAGCCGAACCCGTTGATTATCACGCCTGTGGGTTATGCTGGATAGCTCGGGCCGACCACAATGGAATTCAAAGTAGTTTACACAAAATCTTTCAACGGCTATCTGCGCGCGCTCCACCAGCAGGGCCAGAAGAAGATTGTGCAGGCTGTTCGCGCAGCTATTTCTGAAGCTGGGATGACTGGCGAAGTCCGCTCGTTGCCGCGCACCAAACACGGCGAAACGCGAATTCCAGATGTCGAGAAGTACGATCTCTCCGATGGCCATCGCCTCGTAGTCCAGCTTGTTGATGGACCCGCAAGAGTCCGCGCCTTCCTTTTTGTGGGATCTCACGACGACACTCAGAGGTGGCTGGACTCGCATCGAAACTATCGCTGGATCAGGAGCCGGACGGACGGCACTTTGGAGTTCGTCCAACTAACCGAAACAAAAGACGACCGACACGTCCCGGCGGATCGGGTTGATCTCGAAACACCTGAAGATGTCTTGGCTCTTCCACTTCTTCGGGTGCTTTCTCCGGAGGAATTTCAGCGGCTAGGCCTACCTGCCGAAGCGCAGGAACTCGCATCAAGGGTCTGCGGTAACGACTACGAACGGGATGCGGAGGGAATTCTAGTCCGACTCGATGAACTTGCAGGCTGGGAGAAGGCGAGTTTGGTCGTGGATTTGCTGGCACACGCTCACGCCCGAGAGTGGGAAGAGCTCCATCAGCGAATCAACATATTGAGCGACGAGGCGACCGTGATCGCGGCGACCGAAGTCCTTCCCGCGATGCTGGCGCCGGAGAACAGCGAGTCTTTTGTCACCTTTGACGATCCCGACGAGTTTAGCAACTTCTTCGAGAATAATTCCCTGGCTGACTGGATGCTCTTTTTGCATCCCGAACAAAAGAAGGTTGCCGAAAGGGAGTTCAAGGGGCCCGCCCGGCTGCGAGGTGTGTCTGGAAGTGGGAAGACATCCGTGCTGGTTCATCGCGCCCGTTTTCTTGCAAAGAAGTACCACCAGCCTGTTCTGCTCGTGACGCTGACGGAGAGTATGCGGAAGCTCCTAGATCACCTCGCGGATGATCTATGCGGTGTAGAACGCAGCCTCATCATCACCACGACGATGACATCACTGGCGAGGAATGTCGTTCAGGAGATTCATTCACAGTCATCTGGCTTCTACACGCTGATCAACTCAGCGCAGTACGAAAGTTTGATGTCCACCATTCGTCAGCGTGTACGATCACACTCCGATCTCCCTCGAACACCCCTGCATTTGATGGACGACGAAACCTTGCTGAGCTTCCTCGGCGAAGAAATTAGTTACGTGCGCGGGCGCTTGAGTCCAACGGAGCTTGATCAGTATCTCGATTCACAATCCTTTCAACGTAGAGGCAGAGGCCTACCGCTCAACGAAACCGCCCGCCAGATTCTGCTCGACGCTATCCGCGCTTATGGGGATCATCTCACCGCTAACAGCTTGCTGGACTACGAAGGCGTGGTAGCCGAAGCCCTGAAACTGGTGAATGACGATAGACAAGAATTCAACAAGCCACGCTGTATTCTTTGCGATGAAGTTCAGGACCTCTCCCAACTTGAGCTCGCGCTACTTGGGCGGTTGCCGACTCCGGGTGGAGAACGTATCGCCGACGCTGAAAACGGCCTTTTTTTGGCGGGCGATGGAGCACAAACCATCTATAAGAGGGGATTCAGGCTTCGACACCTGGGCATCGACGTAAGTGGCCGCAGTTTCAACCTTCGGAAGAACTATCGCAATACGAGCGAAATTCTAACCGCTGCCTTCGGCCTTGTTTCGGAATACGAATTCGCTGATGTGGATGAAGAAAATATAGTAAAGCCCTCGGCGCCGGAGTTTGCGAAGCGGCGTGGCTCAAGGCCCCTGATTGTTCGCTGCTCTTCGCTAACGGAAGAGGTTAATGTGGTCGCGGAGACGGTCCACTCTCAGTTGATGGCCGGCCAAACGCCAGGCCAAATCTGCATCGTGGGTCCAAATGTTAGGATTCGCGAGGAAGTGCAACGTGCCCTTACGTCCCGGGGTGTCGTACATACCGACCTACGTCAGGATGCTGATTACGAGAGTGATCGTGTCAAGGTAAGCACGATCGAGTCCGCGAAGGGACATGAGTTCGGAAGTGTGTTCATAATGGGCCTAATTGAGGGTGTATTGCCCAAGGCCGGCTGCGATGAAAGTGAGCTTCCGAGAGAGGCGGCACGCCTTTACGTTGCTATGACCCGTGGGCGCGACGCCTTGACGCTCACGTATAGTCCCACTGGGGCCTACACTGCTTCTCGCTTCCTACACGCAATTCAGCCGCATTGCGACGAGGCCCGCATCCGCGATGGCCACTTACAGCGTCTCCGTTCATCCTAAGACCTACAGTCATCTCGTAGTTGGAGTCACTCCGGAATCCAAATAGGTGTTTAGTCGTTGCCTCGTTATGGAAACTATTGGACAACCGGCTGATTTGTCCATCTTTGCCGGTGGCGATTTTGCAAAGCGACTTATTGAGGCGCGCGGATCGGAAGAGTTCATTCAAAAGCGGGTCGGCGATCTCTATCCGGGATTTGACCAACAGGTCGTCGCGATGCGGTTGATTGAATGGCCTAAGCAGAGATTCACGCAAGGGGGATATAGCTGTCCTGGCATTGGGCAAGTCACGGCCGCCGCACGGGCCTATGCCGATGCCAAAGGTCGATTGATCTTTGCCGGTGAACATGCGTCGCCGGCTTACTTTGGATACACGGAAGGTGCTCTTCAGTCGGGTCTTCGCGCCGCCCAAATCGTGGCCAAGGAAAGCGGTCTCAAGCAGGCCCAGCATCTATGGGAAGGCGTATGGCGTCGTGGCTCCAAAGTCATTTAGTCCTCAATGCTTTGGCCGGTGTAAGCCGAATCTTGGTATTCTTATAGCCGCCTAACCTCAGGGATAATCGCTCTGAAAAGGTCATTATGTCCGAGCATTCTGTCGAGCCAGAATCGCCATCGATTCAAGAGCTTCGCAGTTTGTTCGAGAACTCAACCAAGCCTAGCCAAACGCGACTTGCGGCGGCAGTCGGCCTCATAGAGAGAGGGGAGGCGATCAGCTGTGAACTCGCATTTGGGCTTTTAATTCACGGTGAAGGCGCGGACAACGCGAATGCGCTCCTCACATACTTTGCGAAGCGAGGCCGATGGGAATTGCTGCGTACTCTGATCCTGAGCGAAGGCGCCAAAGCTGGGCTGCGGATTTCCGCGGCACGGGAACTTGAGCCGTCAGACTATTGGCGTCTTGGCCGCTCCGTATACCCGTTGATTGCCTCAAACGCAAATCACCCGATAGGGGATCGGTTGGAGGCGTTACGGAATCTTCAACTCTATCACTACCCTCCAGCCGTTAATGATTTAGGGCAACTGGTGGCCAACGGGCCGCCCGAGATTCAGCCGGTGGCGAAGGAGACACTCAGCAGCATCTGTTCGGCTTTGGTCCGTACCGAACCTCTCGAACGGGCTTGCGTGATCGTCGGAGCTGCGTTCGAATCCGAGGATTGGCAGCATCTGGGAGCCGATATGCCTGCGACCTCATTGACTCATTCACTGTACCTTTGGAAGCAGCGCCAATACGATGACGCGATTACCGACGTCCTTTGGAGCTTGTCGAATCAATTTTCCGCGGGGCTCGGTTGGTCACTGGCCGGTCACATCTGCCTCGAGACCGGCGATGCGCGTCGTGCACTCCAATACTTTGAGGAGGCAACTTCGACACGGCCAGAGGTCCTCAACGAAGTCTCATCCTCAAGACTTTTGTCGCCAGCCCTGAACCCGTTAAGCCACGAGTTACTTAAAGGCTACACGCTCGCGGGCCGTGGCGCCGCGAAGGCAGCACTCGGCTTTCCGGGCCCAGCGATCGCAGATTTAACAGATTCAATTCGTGTTGACGGAGGGTTTACCTGGAGCTTTTTTAAGAGAGCGCTCGTGCTGAAATCAGTTGGACACTATAATGACAGCCTTGCCGATCTGAACAGAGTGTTAGAGTTGAATCCCGACCATCGCGAGGCAGAAATGGAGCGAGACGAGATACACAGATTGCAGCGCTCATCAGCACCGATCGATGACCGTGAGGCTCCTCCATCGGCGAGTCACGATCGGGGATCAGTGACCGCCGAGCACAGCCCGAAAGACCACAGGCCTGTGAATACGGAGGAGGCGCCTGATGCGCTGAAGGCCCGTCGCGACGAGGCAGAGCTCACGTATCACAAGTACCGCAAGGGAGAAGCCAACCTTGAGATGCTGTACGCCGCTCTCAACGCCTACATTGATGATCTCGAAGAACAGCGCCTGCAGCGCGCTAGTCAACCGCCAACGAGCGTCTTTCTGGGTAAATACGACGTTTACGAGACCGCGGCGGCGCTCGCCTACGCGCTTGGTTTCAGCGGAGAAGCATTTGAACATGCCGAACGTGCGCGGGCACGCTTTCTGCTCGATCGCTCGCTGAACAAGATCGAGATGGATGTCCGGCGCCTTTCGGATCCTACGCTGCTGGACCGAGAAGCAGCCTTGGTACGCAGGCTCACAGCTCTTAATCGTCAAGCCCGTACGCCTAATCTTGAGACTGTTGATCCGCTGGCCGCTGACGAAGAGACGATTGTTGACGCGCTCCGTGAAACCCGACGCCAACTTCTCGAGATTCGCCAAGAGATTCAGCTGCAGGATCCTGCATTTGCCGCGTTGCGCGGGATGCGGCCCGCGGCGCTTACCGACGTGCAGACGCTGCTGCGTCCTCACGAGGCGCTGCTGGCCTACTGCGCAACCGAGGACCGCGTTCTGGTCTTCACAGTGACGCAGAAGCAGATGTGGGCCGATCACGTGAACGTTTCCCGCAGCGCGCTTTCAGAATTCGTTCGCAACTATCGAAGCCACATTGACGCATTCGCGCGTGTACCGCGGGACATTACGATCGAACCGAAACAGGCGACACAGAGCGTGACGCCAAGTCTCCCCGTGAACGCGGATCTTGTGAATTTGGAGAGGCAGCTTTATGATCTCCTCCTGCGAACGGCGCTCGCGCACCTCGAGGGCAAATCAGCGCTGTGCATCATCCCGCACGGTGATCTACACCTCATTCCTTTCCACGCCCTACGGGCGGACAGTGAATATGTGATCGAGACGTTCAACGTATGGTACGCACCAAGCACGAGCGTGCTTGATCTTTGCTACCAGCGTCAGCGGCGGAGTCGCGGACGGCTGTTAGCGATGGGGAATCCGGACCTCGGAGATTTGACATACGCCTTACCCTTCGCGGAAGACGAAGTCATGTCGATTTCCGCGATGCTTAACGCGGAATCGTATGTGGGTCCCGACGCGAGCCTCGATGAGTTAATCAAACGGTGGGGCGATTGTGATCTGATACATCTCGCGTGCCACGCTTCATGGGACCCGCATCAGCCAGAATTTACAGCGCTGTTGTTATCGCCGGCCGGCGGCGATGACGGTCGTCTTGAAGTGCACGATCTGTTTGCGCTCGATCACGACCTTCTCTTAAGCCAGGTTGTGCTGAGCGCGTGCCAGACGTCTTTAGGCCTGGGCGCTGACCTTATAGGGCTGACAACAGGGTTTCTCTATGCGGGCGCGCCGGCCGTCATCTCATCTCTCTGGCGGGTTGATGATCACTCGACGAGCGAACTGATGCTAGCCTTTTACCGCAACCTTCTGACGTCGAGCCGGGTTGAGGCCTTACGCCAAGCCCAATCCGATCTGAAGCGTGCGGCTCGTCACAGCCACCCGTACCATTGGGCCCCCTTCAAGCTTATCGGCAGTCCAGCGCCAATCGATGCTGAAGGCTCCGAACTCTCCGCCTTCAATCTTGTTCACCGCAATACGTACCGATCGGCTGATGGAACATTGTCGGCTCCGGCGCTGAGGGATGCGATACTTTTCGCGACATGGGCTGAGCCGGCAAGACCTGACGATTCGGATCTCGAACGGTTTACGCGGCGGGCCGCGCTCGTCGCTCTTTCGGTCGAAACCGGCGACTTACTCTGGAAGCGGGCCGGCAGTCTTGACGGACGCGCAAGTTGCAATGTGCCCGGTTTGGTGCACTTCAATCATGATTCGGGCCTCATCGCCCTCATCCAATCCACCGGAGAGGTCGCGTGGGAGCACAAGGTGCCCGGCAGTTTCAAACAGTCTCTCCGTTACGACGGCAGGCTGCTTTATCTCGGCGGGCGTTCCCGATCGGTAGTGGCAATCGATCCGGTCTCGGGCGCCATCGCATGGGAGCAATCCTTACCGCGACCGGCCAGCGGAGGATTTGCCATTAGCAGAGATGCGGTTTTCGTCGGGTGCAATGATCATAGCGTCTATGCGTTCCGTTCAGAGGACGGCGCGTTGTTGTGGCGACGAGATATCGGGTACGGAGAGTGGGGTGATACGCTCGCCTGGTTAGACTCTGGTGTGCTCCATACTACGGCGGGTAGTTTTGACGTTTCCAGCGGACAGTTCGACGCGTCCTTGTCGGTCGAGAAAGACCAGGCGGTCATCGAAAAAGACCGGCTCATTATAGAGAGGGTGGCGCGGTTTCCGGCCGGGCGCATGATCGAGTTCGAACATACAGGAGCCTACCATGAAGGCAACATCGCGATCGTCGTGTCGAGCGAAGGGCGCCGCGGAAATGTCCTGGGCTTCTATGATCTTGCGAGCGGATCGCCCTTGAGACGACTGTCGCTAGGGAAAGAACCCGTGACCGGTTTTGCCAGAAAAGACGATAGGATCGTCGTTGGCGTTGGCAATCGTCTGATCGCGTTTTCGATTGAGCTCCAATCCACCAAACGTTGAATTGCAATGACGCTGGATAACGCAGATGGCCTCTTCGATTTTTCGGCCGCGCCGGAACCCACCCTCCTTTGGAGGGCTGTCACGCAGCGGTTTTATGACGCGCCGGCCCTTCGGATGGAAGGCCCACGGCTGTATGTGAATGGTTGCGCGCTCGATCCTGACACGGGCAGGCGTATCGATGAAGATGCCGGACCCACACCGAACGGCCTCTTGGCGGATCTCGATGGAACCATTTTCACGCTCGAAGGGGGCCGATCGAGGCAAACTGTTATGGCACGGACGCCAACTCATCAGCTCAAATGGAGTTCGGCATTACGGCCCGCAATCTTCAATGGTCCCATGCTTTCCTTGTGTCAGGGCCTGCTGTTGATCAGTGGGGCGGGACAGGGTGGATTCTCATCGCAGCGGTTTATCAAACTCTCGAAGGGGTACGTCCTCGCGCTGGATCCTCAGTCGGGTGACCTTCTCTGGATGTTTGCCACCGATGGCGAAGTTAGTCATCGGCCTGTGGTTTCCAATTCGCGTCTCTTCCTTGCGGACAGCGATTACGAAACGCGACACGTCTATTGCCTTTCGACAACGCCGAAATCTCGCTTGGGCGAGTGTCTTTGGCAGTGTCAGCTCGCGGGCGCGCCGCAAGCCGGCACGGAAGCTGGCGGGTTTGTATATTGGGGTTCTTATAGCGGTCCAACGGGCGCTTATCTGTATGCGCTGGACGCCGCGACCGGCACCGTGCGATGGCGATTTCACGCAAAGCGGCCGGTCGCGTCGCTATCGCCTCCATGTGTCATCGACGATTGGGTCTTTTTCCCCTGCGAAGAGGGCTACATTTATGGACTCGATAGGCTAACGGGCGCGTTGCGCTGGAAAACCATGGTGGGTGATGCAAAGACTATCACGGAGACCCCCACGGGCGTCGTCGTAACCGACGCCGCTTCGGGGTTCGAGGGCTGGAGCGAGGAGGAGCGGCGCGAATGGGAGCAGTACGAAAAAGAGCGCGAAACTCAGCGAGACACGCCCCTGGAGTCGAAAGGAAGCAACGACGACGAGGACACAGCTGCGTCAGAGCGTAAGCTCGCGACGTGGGCGTTCGGTAATCGTTTGTACGTTTTGGAACACAACGGCTTTATGGGCTGTTACATTGTGCCGCGTGCGACCCTCCGAGGGTCATCCCTATGAAGTGGTTTGGTAGCAAGCCGCAAGAAGTATCAACAAACCCCGGTCGAGGTGCGTGGGAGCTGTTTGCAGGCCAAGGCTACAGAGGCGCGAAGGCGGAGTTTCAACGGTGGCAGGAGGGGGATTCAGAATCCGCAACAGCGTCATTTGGCTA
>Ga0157378_10001747_pt1 | contig 19479 bp, 21 predicted proteins | sample M65metaG_FD_115309 | JGI IMG/M metagenome (GOLD analysis project Ga0157378, IMG submission 115309) | Miscanthus rhizosphere microbial communities from Kellogg Biological Station, Michigan, USA - M6-5 metaG | ecosystem: Host-associated > Plants > Roots > Rhizosphere > Soil | place: USA: Michigan...
CTCCCATTCCCGAGGTCATCGACGCAGCCTGCACGCCCGGTCTGCGTTTGACCGAAGTGTTTGAGACGCTCGTCGAGGGTTATGCCGATCGTCCCGCGCTTGGGCAACGTGCCCGTGAGCTGGTGACCGATGCCGGGACCGGCCGCACATCGGTACGCCTCTTGCCCCAGTTCGACACCATCAGCTACCGCGAGTTCTGGGACCGGGTGCGGGCGATTGCCCGCGCCTGGCGGCACGACCCCGTTCATCCCGCGACCGCCGGCGATGTGGTCGCGACGATCGGATTCGCCAGCGCTGACTACTTGGTCGTCGACACGGTGTGCGCCTACCTCGGACTGGTGACGGTACCGCTCCAGCACAACGCTCCGGTATCGCGACTGCGGCCGATCATCCAGGAGTGCGGACCCAGGATCGTGGCAGTCAGCGCGGACTATCTCGATCTAGCGGTCGAGTCCGTGCTGAGCAGTCCGTCGGTATGCCAGGTGATGGTGTTCGACTACCAGCCCGAAGTCGATGAGGAGCGCGAGAACTTTGAGCGGGCTCGTGCCCGCCTGCACGAGGCGGCGGGGCCGGTGGTTGTGACCACGGTAGACGAGGTCGTCGAGCGCGGCAGCCGACTGCCGGTCGAGCCGGCGTACACCGACGGTAGCGATGAGCGCTTGGCGATGATCTTGTACACGTCAGGCAGTACGGGGGCGCCCAAAGGTGCCATGTACACCGAGGGGATGGTGGCCAAGCACTGGACGGGCCTCTACTTGTCGCCTGGCGTCCCTGCTTTCAACGTGAGTTTCATGCCAATGAACCACCTCGGTGGAAGGGTACCTTTGGCTTCGGCGTTCATCGCCGGGGGTACCAGCTACTTCGTACCCAAGTCCGATTTGTCGACGCTGTTTGACGATTGGGCACTGGTGCGGCCCACTCAGATGGTTTTGGTTCCGCGTGTGGTGGACATGCTGTTCCAGCACAATCGCATCGGGATCGATCGAAGGATCGCCGACGGCGCAGACCCGACAGACGCCGTAAAGGACGCCGCCGCCGAGTTAAGGGAGCGGGTGGGCGGCCGGGTGCTCGGTGGCGCCATCGGCACTGCCCCACTTGCCGCGCAGATGAAGGCTTTTGTGGACTCGGCGCTCGACGTCCACATCGTCGACGGCTACGGGCTGACCGAGACCGGACTGGTCAGCATGGATGGTGTGATCAACCGCAAGCGGGTGCAGTACTACAAGCTGATCGACGTTCCCGAACTCGGTTACTTCCGCACCGACCGGCCCTATCCGCGCGGGGAGTTACTGGTCAAAGCCGACACGACGACGCCGGGCTACTACAAGCGCCCAGAGCTCACCGCCGCGATGTTCGACGCGGACGGGTATTACCGAACCGGTGACGTGATGGCCGAGATCCAGCCCGATCACCTGGTCTATGTCGATCGCCGCAACAATGTGCTCAAGCTCGCCAACGGCGAGTTCGTCGCTACGACGAGCCTGGAGGGCGTGTACAGGGCAGCACCACTAGTTCGGCAGATCTTCGTGCACGGCAACAGCGAACGGTCAAACCTGCTCGCGGTCGTCGTGCCGACCCTCGATGCACTCAACGAGTTCGGCGACGACATGGACGGAATGAAGACGGCGCTGCACAAGTCGCTGAAACAGTGCGCCGCGGCGGCACAGTTGCAGTCCTACGAAATGCCAGTCGACTTCGTGATCGCGACGGAACCGTTCACCGAGGAGAACGGATTGTTGTCCGGTGTGGGAAAGCTGCTGCGGCCCCGGCTCACGGAGCGTTACGGCGAGCGGCTCGAGCAGATATACACCGAAACCGCGGTCGCCCAGGTCAACGAGGTACGGGCGCTGCGTGAGACGGCGGCCGATCGACCTGTAGCGGAGACGCTTACCCGCGCCATCCGCGCTCTTTTCGGCAATACGTGTGCCGACACCGATGCCCATTTCACTGACCTTGGCGGAGATTCGTTGTCGGCGTTGACATTGTCTACCTTGCTCACAGACATCTTGGGGGTCCAGGTGCCGGTCGGCGTGATCCTCAGCCCGGCCAATAGCGTCGGAGGACTCGCGGCCTATATCGAGGCACAGCGCAGGACGGGTGCCCAGCGTCCGACCATGGCTTGCGTTCACGGCCCGAATCCGACCGTGGTTGTTGCCGGCGAGTTGACGTTGGACAAGTTCATCGATGCCCAGACTTTGTCGGCCGCAAAGTCATTGCCGCGTTTCACCGGTGTACATGCGCCGCACACTGTCCTGCTGACAGGCGCGAACGGCTGGCTGGGTCGCTTCCTGACCCTGGAGTGGCTGGAGCGGCTATCCCGCCGAGGCGGCAAGCTAATCGTGATCGTGCGCGGCCGCGACGCCGACGAGGCCAGATCGCGAATCGAGGATGCGTTCGACAGCGGTGATGCCGCATTGCTCAGCCGATTCCTGATGCTGGCGGCCAATCACCTCGAGGTGATACCTGGTGATATCGGCGATCAGGATCTCGGCATGGACGTGGAGACCTGGCAGAGGCTGGCCGACAGTGTAGATCTGATCGTGCACGGTGCCGCACTGGTCAACCACGTGCTGCCTTACGGCCAGTTGTTCGGCCCGAATGTCGTTGGGACCGCGGAGCTCATCCGGCTGGCCATCACTACTCGAATCAAGCCGGTCACCTATCTGTCCACCATCGCGGTGGCGCGGACGGTGCCCCCCGGCCAGTTCGAAGAGGACGGCGATATCCGCCGGGTCAGCCCCATCCGCCCGATCAATGACGATTACGCGAACGGCTACGCCAATAGCAAGTGGGCCGGGGAGGTCCTGAGGCAAGCCAACGACCTGTGTGGAGTGCCGGTAGCGGTGTTCCGGTCTGACATGATCCTGGCGCACACCCGATACCGCGGGCAGCTCAATGTGTCTGACATGTTCACCCGGCTGATCTTCAGCCTCCTGGTGACCGGCATTGCGCCCCATTCATTCTACGAAAGCGATGGTGTCGGCTGCCGGGCGTGGGCACACTTCGACGGCCTGCCGGTCGATTTCATCGCCGCGGCGATCACCATGATCGGCACCCGGGTCACCGCGGGTTACCGCTCCTTCGACGTGCTGAACCCTCACGACGACGGTGTTTCACTCGATGTGTTCGTGGATTGGTTGAACCAGGCCGGTAACAACATCCGGCGCGTCGACGACTATGACGAATGGCTGAGTCGGTTCCAGGCCGCACTAACGGGTCTGCCCGAAGCGCAGCGTCAGCAGTCGGTCCTGCCTCTGCTGCACGCCTTCTCCAAGCCGCACAAGCCGATCCGCGGCGCGGCAGCACCAACCGACGCGTTCCACTCTGAGGTGCTCGCGGTCAGAGCCGGTCCCGACGACATCCCGCACATCTCGGCGGAGCTGATCGCCAAGTACGCCAATGACCTACGGCAGCTGAGCCTATTGAGCTGAGTCCGCCCGCACCGGCCTGACGGCGCTCGTCGGCGCGCCAACCGAGCGGACAACAAGGTGAGAGTAAGTGCAAGACATCAAAATTCGTCCGAAAAGGCGGATAGCCCCACGAGGAGGACCGACATGAGTGACCCCGATCCCGGCAGCGACCGACGGATGGCAGCGCGTAGCCGATACTGTCGCTTCTGGTCCTCCGCTGTTTCGGGTCCAGGTATACGAGTGATCGAACTGCATGTCCTCGGGATGCAGGTACAGGTGCTGTCGATAAACATGGGGCGGCGCTGGCCTCCTTCGAGCTCTTGCCGGAGTCCGGCGAATGCGGCGCACTGGCGGGTCGATAGGACCATCACCGTCGAACGCCGCCACGGCTTTGTAAACCGTTATGGACAACAAGATTTCATCAAGAACAGCCAGCTCCTGCTGCTGTTGTTGTCGGAAGTCTTGGAGTGTCTGAGGAGGACGACGCAGCGTGGCGTAGTGGCCTCTTCGATGGTCGCGAGATGGAAATGCCGCACAAGTCATCGCAGCGTGCAGCGACCAGCTGAAGCCGGTACTTAGTAACACTGCGTCCTTCTGGCGCAGCCATTTTCTACGTCGGCCACTAGGGCCGGTGCAGAACCGAAAGGTGACCCCGTGACAAGCAACGAATCTAGAGACTTTTCAAAGTTCTGCGCCGCTATGCGCGACCGATTGTCGGATCCGCATCTCGACCTCGCCACCATCCGGGACATCGTCGAGACGGCACACATCGCGGCGAAAGAACCCGAAGGTGTCACTTATGCAGAAGTCGACGCCGGCGGGGTCGAGGCCCTCTGGTGTATTCCCACCGATAGCGAGGCCCGCACCGTTCTGCTGCACAAACCACATGGGTGGCAGCGTCCTCACATCGATGCACTGCGACCGGAAACCTGCCGCCCATATCGCCAAAGCCGCCGGTATGCGATCGCTGGTGATCAACTACCGGCGTTCGCCGGAGCACAAGTTCCCTGCACAGATCGAAGACGTGGAGAAAGCCTACGATTGGCTGCTTGGCCAGGGCTACCGACCCGAGAACATCGCCAGCGTCGGGCACTCAATCGGCGGCAACTTCGCTATCGGCCTGGCGATACGGTTGCGCGACAGGGGGGCCGCGCTGCCCGGCGCGGTTCTGTCCATCTCGCCCTGGTGCGATCTGACGCTCTCAAGCGGTTCCATCGACACCAATGCCAGCGTGGACATGGTGCTGACGCGTGGGTTGCTGGAATTCTTCCGTTCCTGCTGGCTCGATGGAACGGGCGTGCAGTGGACCGATCCGCGGGTGAACCTGCTTGAAGCGGACCTAAGCGGCCTTCCCCCGATTGCAGTCTTCTACGGCACTGACGAGTTGCTCGCGGATGAGGCGGTGCATTTCGCGCTGCTGTCGGAAGCGGCTGGCAACGATCAATGTTTGCGGCCCGTTCAGCGCGGTCAGCACTCGTTCATCATGGGCGCCGGCCGTGTGCCCGAGGTTGATGACTCCATCACGGAAATGGGGAAGTGGTTGCGTCGGAAGCTTCTGCTGAGGGCGGCGCCGTGATCAAGGGGTCGGCGCGATCGGCACCCGAAACCCTGTGCCATTCAATCGAAACGAAAGGAGCTTAACGGTCCATGTCCGTCCCCGTCGTGGCTCCCGGGCGCTCAATTGCCCATCGGATCGTCAGTCGGGTGGCTGTCTCGCCACCGGGTCGTCGGTTCGTCGGTGACTTCGGTGCCCGCATCGATCCGACTCTGCTCCGGCTCACGCGGGGGCGAGTTTCCTCCGTTTGGCCGTTCCCCGCCGTCGTTATGACGCACGTCGGCGCCAAGTCCGGCAGGACCCGCACGAGTGCGCTGGTGTTCTTCACCGATCGAGGGCGCGTCATCCTCATCGCCTCGAACTTCGGTGAATACCGAAATCCAGCTTGGTACCACAACGTTAAAGCGAATCCGCACGTGACGTTGTACGGGGTGGGCATCCGCGGGTGCTTTATAGCCGAGGAGATCTACGATGCCGAACGCGACCGTCTGCTTCATCGCGTTAAAAGCTGCCCCGGGCCATACGCCAAGTACGGGCAGGCCGCGGCCACCCAATCAAGATATGTTCCTGTCATTGCATTTACGCCGCAAAGCTGTGGGTGCGACCACGCCGTGGTCGAGCCTGGGCACTAAGACTAGTGCGTCATCGCCGACGTGATTGGCACGCAAGGAGCGGGCTTCGCACGGTGTCCAGCACTCGGGATCACGGCCCACCAGTCAAGAACGCAAACGGCGTGGCGACGTGTAACACGCAGAGCCTCACCAATCACCATGAACGGACTTATATTCACATGACAAAGCGAGATGGCGCCCACGACGAGGACTACGACATGCTGGTCATCGGAAGCGGATTGGGCGGACGCGTCGCAGCGCTGCAGCTGACGAAGAAGAAAAACCGTACACGCCTCTTGGCGATAGGGGGGAGGTCGCCCGACGGACACTTCGCAGAAACAAGCTGGGATATCAAGCGATTCGCGTGGGCGCCATTGGGGCTCAAAGGCACACGGCGTATCTTTTGGCTGCCCAAAGTCATGGTCCACGCCGGAGTTGGCGTCGTCGGCTGCTCCCGCGTACTGCGGCGGATGTGGAAATCTCGGTCGTCAACCAACTGCGACTGCACGGCGTCGACGGACTCCGAATCGCTGCCGGGTCCGTCACGCCCATTGCACCCTCGAGTAGCACCGTGGCGGCTGCCTACGCGATTGCAGAGCGTGTGCGGCGGAGTCGATCAGGACGTGAGCATCGCCGATCGGGACGACGACTTTGTAAACCGTTGTTGGCGAAGCATTCTCAGCAAGCAGAGCCGATGTCTGCCGCTGTTGTCGGCGGGACTCGGATGTCCGAGGAGGGCGATGCGGTGGCGCGCAGCGGCTTCTTCGACCGCCGCTGATCAGGAACGCAGCCCAAGTCATTCCCTCGCGGGTTTACCTTGGCACGAATTCATCCGACGCGTCGCCGCCGCCGAGGCCGACGCCGAGCGCGCCGCAATCGGCGGTGCACACTTTTCTTCATTACGGCTGCCCTTCGTCATCGGCATTCCCTCGAGGACGAACTCGTCTGGCCGCGCTGATGAATCGTCTGGCGGCAGACACAGTTGAGAACCCTCCGGCATGTCCCACCGCAACCCGAATACTCGAGGCCGTCGCCGAGCGCGCTGCGCAGCGAACACTGGCGGCCGGATGACACCGCGAACGAGATGACCATGGACGATTCCGACGTTCCGGCTCAGTCATCCTCCCCGCGAGGGGTCGGGAGTGACGCTGAACTTGCGACGCGCTTCGAGCGCGAGGCCCTCCCACTGCTCGACCCGCTTTACCGGGGCGCGCTGGCGCTAACCGGGGACCGGTCGGAGGCAGAGGATCTCCTGCAGGAGACGATGATGAACGCCTACAGGGAGTTCGGCATATTCGCTGAGAGCCCGAACCTGAGGACCTCGCTGTACCGGGCCTTGACCAATGGCTACATCAGCATTAGGCCCGATGGACACCGCCAACTCGCCGAACGTCCGACCGACACGACCACCGATCGGCAACCGCCGGCTGCGGCAGCGCGCTCATCGACTGGCCTGAGCGTGGCGCAGGCGGAAGCGCTCGAGGCGCTACCCACCGCGGTGGTCACCAAAGCCCTGCACGCATTGGAACGAGACACCCGAATGGCGGTGTACTACGCCGACGTGGAGGGCTTCTCCTACAAGGAGATCGCCCACATCACGAACCGCTCGGTCAGCGCGGTGATTTCAGTGCTGCGCCGCGGCCGCCATCAAATGCGAAACCTACTGCTCGCTGCTCCCCGGGAACCGGCGGCAGGCCCTCTTCTGAATGATGCGCCGAAGAACACGGCTCAGGCGCAACGCGCGACGTCGATACACTCGCCACTCCGTCCGTTGTCCGAGGCCGATACCTGCGCCTGTCGACTCGACTGGTTTGAACGTGAGATCCTTCGCTTCGTTGTGGTCTGGGCTCCGCACGGCAAGTTGTGGGACGAGGACGTCTACCCCATGTTTGGCATGAGGGCCGAGCAGTTGGTAGACAGATTTCGCTCGATCGTCGCCGCATTAGTGCCTCGCTTGGATCACGTTGCCCAGTCCGATCGCGAGCTACTGGACACAGCCTGCCATCTGCTAAGGACGCTCGGGCAAGCGCGATAGGTCGGATCGTCGAATAGCCTGAGCGATCCGAAAGCTAGTTCACCGACCCAATGGAATTTCGTGCGCAGCGATTCCGCGGCGAGATCGAGATCCGGATCGGAGAGCCATCTCATTCTCCAAATCGTCGATGATGGCCATGCTACGCAGGGCGTTATACGAAGTACGCTATGCGTACGGCATAGACGCTCCGGGGGCCACACGTAACGCCAGCACGGTGGCCAAGGGCATCGGCAAAGCGCTGACCGCGCCGGCCCCGCACCCGTTAGCTCGTCGGTAAAGACGCATACCTTCAGGCCGCGGTAGCCAAGCTTCTCCTGGGATATAACTACTCGCCAGAACGATTGGCCCGCACTAGATCAGCGCCCTTTTCGCCGATCATGATGGTGGTCGCGTTGGTGTTGCCGCCGATGATGGATGGCATCACGGAGGCGTCGATCACCCGGAGATTGTCGACTCCGCGCTAAGTACTCAGTTCCAGGCGAGACGTAGGAGTACTCCGACATCTCCACCCGACACCGGATCGAGGACATCCTCCGGTTCACAACCGAAGGCGGCAATCGACGAATCGTTCGGGCGGGCGGGTTCCGGGACCCTGAACCCGCGATGATCCGCCTGTCGATTCGACGCCGGAACTCAACTTAGAGCAGCGAACTGGTGAAACCTCCGTCGACACCAACGTGCTTCCGTTGCACCGGGCCGACTGATCGCTGGCGAAGAAGACTGCCGCCGCCGCAATCTCCTCCGGACGCCCGTAACGGGTCTGTTTAGCGACCACGAGGTCATCAAAGCCCCCGAACTCGAGGCCGAGCGCCTCTTCGAAGTCGCGCTGATGGGAAGTGACGAGATTGGTGTCGATGAATCCCGGGAGCAGCGCGTTGGCTCGAATGCCATGGAAGCGGAGTTCGGCCGACAGGGTCTGCGTGAGGCTGCGTACAGCAGCCTTGGCGGCGGCGTAGCTGCCGATCAGCGGAGAACCGGTTGTCCCCGAAATCGAGGAGATGGTGACGATCGATCCGCCTCCAGGTTTGAGTAGTTCTGGGAGTGCGTGCCGGATGGTCAGGAACACACCATCGAGGTTGACGGACATGACTTTTCGCCAGTCAGCGAACGAAGTCTCAGTCAGAGGCGTGGTGGTGGCTATTCCGGCGTTGGGCACGACGACGTTCAGCTGTCCGAACGTCGATACCGTTCGGGCGACGAGATTCTCCACCTGCGTTTCATCGGCGACGTCTGCGGTGATTGCGATCGCTCCGTCGATTGATGCTGCGACTTCCTCCGCCGCAGCGGCGTCGATGTCAGAGACCACGACACGTGCACCCTCGTCGGCGAAGGAACGCGCGATTGCGGCGCCGATACCGGCTCCCGCTCCGGTGACAATAGCGACCTTGTTCTTCAAAAGATCCGTCAAGAGTATCTCCGGTTCTTGTTGGCATGGACGGTGCGGGCTTGGGCACCGCCGCACCCCAAAACGCAGTTGGTTATTGATCCGGTTCGTCGCGTTCGCCGGTTGGCGGTTGTGGCGCAACGCGCGGCCATGGGTTGAGTGATTCCAGTTGTGCTGCCAGGGCGACTAACTGCGATTCGCCGCCCGGCGGCGCGACGAGTTGGATACCGATCGGTAACCCGCTGGGGTAACGCGCGGCGGGAACCGACATGGTGGGAAACCCGGCAAGATCCCAGGGGTTCAGAAACGGCGCGAGTCGGATCGAAGCCAGCGCGTTGGGTGTCCAACCGCGTGCACTCCAACGCCGTGCTGCCGGTGGCAGTGTGGCGAACATGGGGGTGATCAGCACGTCATGGTCAGCGAAGAAGGCGTGTGCTCGGTCGATCCATTGCTGTCGCGGGACTGACTTGATCAAGTTGGCTCGACGCACCATGCGGGCGGCGCGCAGGTGCCGCCGGGTTCGCTTCTCCAGGTGCGTTGGCGCCGCGGTTCCGAGCCCGCCCAGCCAGCGGCTGAGCAGGGCTGGCGTCAAGTTTCCGTAGTGTGGTGTTGCTTGCCGGACGTCGTGCCCAGCAGCACGCAGATGTGCAGCTGTCTGTGCGACCGCCTCTACGAACTGCTTGGGGATCGGGATCGGCCCGACGAAGCCCGGCGGCCGCACCGATGTCGCAACGCGCATTACCCCGCCGGAGCGATCGCGGCCAGTTGCGGCCGTTGGGCCAGCACCGGAAGCAGAAGAGCCGCATCAGAAACCGTCGTCGCAATGGGACCGTGGCGCAACATGCCAGACCACTGCCAAGCGTCGTCCGCGGCAACGGTGCCGGTTCCCGGTGAGATACCCACCAGGCCGCACATCGCAGCAGGTATACGTATTGACCCAAATGCGTCCGTGCCATGAGCCAGAGGCACGAACCCGGCGGCGACCGCAGCTGCGCTGCCGCCCGACGAACCACCGGCGGAGTACCTCGGGGCCCAGGGGTTGGCCACGATCGCGTCCGCATCATCGGTCATGGGAAATTGACAATTTTGCGGAGTACGGGTCGTCCCAATGAGCACAGCGCCAGCGGCGCGTAGCCGCTCGACGACATCACTGTCGACAGCAAAAGGCTCTGCGGTGGAAGGTGATTCCCCAGCCGGATATTCGCCGGCGATGGCAGCGACTTCCTTCACCGCGATCGGGACTCCAGCCAACGCCAGCTCACCTAAGTCCGAGCGGTCCGCCAGGGCAGCTGCCTCGGCAAGCGCCTCGTCGCGTCGTACGCGACGAAATGCGGCCAATGCGCGGCTGTCGCCGGCGATGCGCGCCAACGCGGCTGAAGTAGTCGCAACCGGGTCGACTCGACGCGCTCTCACTTGCGATGCAAGATCGGCGGCGGTGCTCACCTCGTGGCTCTCAGCGGGCATGGTTTCTCCTCAAGAAGTAGCGCATTCGTGAACCTCTTAGCTATGGGGTTTTACTACGCGGGATCGTGGGCGGAGTCGCCTTGCCGTAGACCCGCCATGCGTGACGGCTAAAGGCGCACGGAACGATGACCGGTATAAGGAGTCGCGCCGGCAGGTGCGCGTTGGAAAGCGTTCGCCGCAGCATCACCGCAGGATCGCCCTCGTACATCAGCACGTCAAAAGCCAAGGGCAAGAGTCGCTTCGAAAAGGCGCTCATCCGGTCCTGGCCCATCTGTACCCACTCTGCGGCGGTTGCGTGGATAGCGTCCCATACCCGCCGGATGCCGGATCGGTCGTGCCACCGTGCTCGCAGGAGACTGATCCGCGAATTCGTCGAAGCCTCAGTGGGCCCGTAGGCGGTTCTGCCATTGGCGATCTCAGTACACGGGCACTGGAGGTGGCCGGCGGAAGTACAGTCCGCCCGACCACTCCCAGACCCGCTTCTGACTCAGCCCGTGCTGGGCAATCATATTGAGGTCGTTCAAGTGCCGTTGCAATGGCGACGATCTCTGCAATGCCCCTGCCCCAACCGTGTCGACCAACAGCTGCACCGCATCCCGGCACATCGTGCCCGCGTGGACCACGCAGCCGGCCCATCGAGCCCGCTGATCAAACGAAAGCTCCTGCCCAGCAGCAATGGTCGCAGACAACTCACCCAAGGTGCCGAAGACAAAGCTACGCGAGGCACCGATCATGGAGGCCGCCCGGGCCAACCCGGGCAACGCTGCCGGCTCCTCCGTGGCCGCACGCATAGTTGCCCTGCTGGTCTTGTGATCCAACGCTTCTCGCGCATTCACGAACGCCTCAGCCGCCACCCCCAACGCGACACCGACACCACACGCCACCGACATCCCATACCAGGCATACAACGGCTCGGGCCGCCGGCGTTGACCAGGAATGAAGGTGTAGCTCTCTGGTACGAACGCGTCATTGATCACGTAGTCGTGACTTCCGCTGCCAGCCAACCCGACTGGATCCCAGGTATCCAGCACCTGCCAGCTGCGCCGGCAACATCGCCACCCGGAATTCGGGCCGCCCCGATGGCGCCATCCTGGGTTGCCCGCCCTGCAGGACTCTGGCACCGCCCACGATGACATCGGCGTGATTGATACCGCTGCCGAAAGGCCAACGACCCGAAAGCCGGTACCCGCCGTCGCAGACCTCGAGCGCGCCTACCGGCCCCTGGAAGCCAGCGGTGATCATATCCAAATCCGGATACAGCTCACGCGCAGCGGATTCGTCAATATATGACGCAAAATATCCACTCTCCACCCCAATCATCGCGCACCATGCCGCCGAGGCGTCGGCTCGGGCCAGCCTCTCCACCACTTCCAGCTGCGTGCCGACGTCCAACTCCGGCCCACCCCACGCCGCAGGCATCGCCATCCGAAACACACCGGCCGTCCGCATTGCTTCGACGACCGGCGTGTTCAAGCGACGCGCCCTTACCGCTTCGTCCGCATGTTCGCGGATAGTAGAATCGATCTCGTTCACCCGATTCAAGATCGCCGGTCCATCCAGAACATCATTGAGTTTCTTCACTACGTCGTTCCTGTTCCCTCTGAGCCACTACAGGATTCAACGAATCGCTGAGGACTATCGATCTAATTCTTTGAGCGGTACCGATCACCGGGTCATGTTTCTGCGCCCCCGTAGCTGTCGGCGACGCCGGGTCCGGAGGATCAACTGGCGTACGTTCCTGCAGGGCGGCGACGATGTCGCACGGTTGATCACCTGGCCATTCGCCAAACGAGCCACTTTTCGGGAAGGTGCTCATCCCGTGCTGACCCATGTGTGCCCACGCGGCAGTGGTTACGCAGCGGGCCTTGTGCTGCTTTATCGACTCGATCGCCTGCCGTGTGCCGGCGTTATCGTCAGCGATCACGTCGTTTGCGTGCTCTGTCATTGCAGGTCAATTCCGGTCGACCGGCGAGTCCTCGGGATCCACCGTGCGTGACATTTCACGCGGAATCTAAAAACACTCACGCTTGACGCCGTTCGCCCTTGAAGTAAACGATTTGGTGCGAGGTGGCCAGCAGTGCTCGGTCGCGAGTCCACAGCTGTGCGCTTTGATCGAAGTACCCGCCGGATAATCGGTTGGCGCGGGCGGTTCCTAAGACGTAGTCACCGCCCAGGGCGTCAAGCTGCTGCTGATCGGCATGGAAATAGGTGGTCAACGAAATGGTTCCGGACGGGACGATTCCGCCGCGACGCAAGAACACTCGCGGGTAGAAGATGTCGCACAGGGCGGCCAGGGCCGGGTAGTCGACAGGGCGCTGTGCGTTGTCGCGAATCCACAAGGTGCTCGTCGATGACCGCTTGGGTGGCGCGTGTTCGCCGGGAAAGGCGCCTTCGACGAAGCGCATGTCGTAAAGGCGTGCCCAGGCGATGAAGTCGCCTGGACCAGGACTACCGGGGGTGAGCTGTTCTGGCGGCGGCGCGGTCGGCGGGTGCGCTTCGGTACTAGCCGAGGTATCGCGGCGGACGCCGAACACCGCGGTCGCGATGGTTGTGACCGCGCCGTCCTGATTGAGTTCAGCGATCCAGTGTTGATTGGTGCGGTTGGTGCGCGCGGCCCGAAGCGAGACGTCGAAATCGCCGTCGGCGATGGGCGCCGTGAAGTTGACGGTCAGCGCCAGTGGCTCACCGATGCGGTCGGGGTGCGTTTCAATGGCACGCAGTATGACGGCGGCGGTGATCCCGCCGAACGGGCCGACCATGTTGGCCCACTCCGGATGGGTACGGCCGTGCCTGACGTTTCCGTCGATGGTGTCAAGGTCGATGGCATTGTCGAACGGGTGTGGTGGGGTCATGCCGATTCCTTTGGGCTCAGCGTCACTGCGAGCATTGGGCGCAGGGGCGTGACGAGGCGTTGTGATGACTAGTTCTGTGACTGTTGGCGCGAGGTACGTGTCTGGAATCGGACTCGAACCTGAGCTTGCGTGATGGTTACGCCGAAGCCTCGAGGGCTTTTTGGTCCTCGTCGGCGAACGTGTCCTCCAGCTGTAGGGGCGAGTAGTCGACATCGATGTCTTCGAGCGGCCGGCCCCTGGCGCTACTGATCGTGCCGAATCGTCGCATCCCCTTATCGGCCGCGTATTGCTGTAGCTCACCCGCCATCAGGCCGAACGGCATCTCGTCGTAAGGGGCGAAGGTGTCGGTGGTGTTCTGCAGCACCAACGGAATGAGTTCGTTCATCCGTGATTCGAATATGTTCCAATTCTCGTCGTCTGCGGCGACATGGCGCCGACACGTGAAGGTGCCCCAGGCCATGTGACGCCGCTCGTCGTCACCGATGCGGCGGACCAATTCCTGCATACCGGGAAGAATGCCGCGACCGACGCAAATCCGGTGCCACGCATAATATCCCGTCAGGGCCGTCATGCCTTCGATGACGTGGTTGTACGTCACCGAGGCGCGTATCTGGGCGGCGGGTGAGGCATCGGCGGACAACGTGTCGAGCGATTTCGGCAATTCTTCGTAGAACATCTGGCGGTAGCCGGGAAGGTCGTCGAGGTAGTGATGCATGTCGTATGTATTCCGACCGCGTCAAGCCACATACGAAATACCTGCGTGTGCTTGGCTTCCTCGAACGCGAACTGCGTCAGGTACATCTCGTCGGCGAGGCGGCCCTCGTCGCGCATCGCCGCCATGAACGGCTGAATATCCTGGGTGACCGCTTCCTCACCGACGATGAACTGCACGCACAGCCGCGCGGCAAAGTCGCGCTCGAGGTCCGTCAGGGACTCCCAGTCGGCGCGGTCGCGTGAGAAGTCGATATCGACGGGATTCCAGAACTTCGCGTTGCCACCGGCGAAGAGCTTCATCGGGAGGCTGTCCCAGTTGAGCCCACCCGCGTCGAGCGAGCGTGAATGTGTCCGTGCCATTGGTTTCTCCTCATCAAATCACGTCGGGGCTTGTCAGTCAGTGCGTTCAACGCGCACCGATCAGGCTCGGCCAGCTGCTGGAAAAGTCTTGTTAGGCTGCGAAAATCGACTTGCCATTCTGCAAGCCCTGCAAGCCCTCAGGACCCAGTTCCAGGCCCAAGCCGAGTTCAGTTGTTGCGCGCTTCTCTTCCCCGCGTACGCAAATGGTGCGGTCATGCCGATTCCATCAGAAAATGATCAGCAGGTATCACGCCGACTAATCGATCGCGGATCTCGGCCGAGAATCGCAGCACGGCGCCCACCGGCCGGTGGTGGATGGAGGCTGCGACGATCTTGCCGCTCGCGTGACGCTCCAGAATTGTGATGCCGGCGATCTGCAAGCCACCGAAAGCCGTTGCACGCCACTGCAGATACGTTGTCGCTGCATTTTGCGATTCGGCCGTGAACTCGATGGATTCGTAGATGGCGCTCGCGGCGGCCAGTACGGTGCCACGTTCTGCTTACCCTCGACCGGCTTCGCCAGAGCGGTGGCCTCTAAGACGATGTCGTCGGCGAACCGCTCGGCGAAGGCGCTCTGCAAATGGTCGACAAGACCGCGGCGCCACCCATCGACGCTCTTGCCGTCGTACCAGCCCATATCAACCATCTCACGTCTCTCGTGGCTGCCTGTGCCTCATAGTCTTTGGCAGTTCATTACGCGTGTCCAAGACCTGATCCGCACCCCGCGATACCGAAAGGACATCGACCGAGGTAGCCGAACACGCGACATCCACCCACGACCGACTTGGCGGAAAAGTGACTCTCAATCAACGGCAGTTAGTACCGCCGCGAGACGGCACGAACGCAGACACGATGGCAATCTGAGGGCACACCAGGCCCGGAGCGATCGTGATCAATGCCTCGGTCAACGCCATGCGCCCGGAGGTGCAATTCGCGGATTACAACGCCAGCAAGGCCGCGGCCGCAAGTCTCGCCGCAATGCTGGCCGTGGAGTGGAGCGCCAAGGGCTTGTGCGTTACCTGCTTGTGCCCCGGATACTTTCGCGCGAGCATGACTGCTCGATACCTCGACGACCCACAGACCGCCTCTGAATTGCTTACCCGCATTCGAGCCGGCCGGTTCGGAACTGCCACCGACATCGTGGCGACCGTCGAGTTCCTCCTCGGCAATCAGGCGTCGTTCCTCAGCGGCGCCACTATTCCACTTGCCGGTGCGAGCAACACCTAGTCAGTCGCGGCCAGCCAAGACCAGTTTTTCCGCGAGCAGCGACGGATTGGTGTAGAGCACTTCGTGTGAACCGTCGAGCGTCACCAATCTGAACACCCCAAGGCGGCGGGCGTTGGCCAGATACCCGTACTGGGGGTCTCCTGGTGGAAGGCCGGCGTCATCGTGGCACAGCACATAGCTTCGCGGGACCGTCGTCAAGTCATAGAACGCCCGCATGTCGAGCTTCTCCACGGATGGCCCAACGGGCTCCGGTGTCAGCATTCGGTAGGTCTCTTGCGCGCGAGCAAGGTCGGCGTCTCCGATGAAGGCGTCCCGCCAGATTTCCCAGGGCAGCATCGCCGAGTTGTCCGTCGACAGGGCCGCGAGTTGCGGGAGCATCTCTTGGTAGGCCGGTGGTGCGTTGTCCAACACGCTGGTCCCATGGGCAGGCACGAAAGCATTCCAGAACACCAATCGTCGTATCTTCTCCGGTATTTGCGCCGCCAGGCGAGCGATGACACTGCCCCCGAAGCTGTGGCCCACGAGCACGACGTCGGTGAGGTCGTACTCGCTGATGTAATCGGCGAACGACGCAACGCAGTCGTCGTGACTTACGTCGCGGTCTGCGTCGATGCCGTGGCCTGCCATGGTCGGGTGATGGGCTTCGTGGCCGAGCTTGCGGAGTTCTCCGGCAACATCGGTCCAGGCTTCCCCGTCGTGCCAGGAGCCGTGTACGAGGACAAAGACGGACATGTGGTGCGCCTTCCTGTGAGTGATTCCCGAGGGCTGTTCGATGACATGCACCACCGCATTCGCCAGGTAATCTGAGTTGATCAGCCACCAGTGGATCCGCCTGTGACCAAGACTCGCCCCCTGTTCATGCTTGTGACGACGTCTTCGTTGTGATCTTGGGCGGAGTAGCGGTGCCGTAGAGCCGCCGAGCGTGGCGGCTAAAGGCGCGTGGAGCGATGATCGGCATCAGGAGACGCGCCGGCTGGGGCACGTTGGACAGAGTTCGCCGCACTACAGCAGGATCGCCCTCATACATCAGCATCCCAAACGCCAAGGGCAAGAGCCGCTTCTCGAAGGTGTCCATTCCGTGCTGACCCATCTGCACCCACTCTGCGGCGGTGATGTACTTCTCGGCAAGAGGAAGCACGGCCTTCTCTTCGAGCGCAGTGTGTTCTGTCAGGACCCGTACAAGATCACCGACCACCGTCGCCAATCCTTCTCCGTCGTAGCCGCATCTGCACCAGGCGCCGAGTCGATAGACCGCTTCGTCGTGCGCAGCCGCGATGGCCCGATGTTGTTCGCCCATGACAGCAACGATCTTCGTCGCCTCCGCCTCGGCCCGTTCGAGAAGCAGAGGCCACAGAACCAGGTCTTCGCCTTCGTGATGGGTATGCAGAATCTGGCACACGAGCAGTGCGTGCGCACCGATGAGAGCCCTACGCTTCGCATCGCTTCGCTCCGTGCCGCGGATTAGACCGGGCAGCAAGCTGAACTCGCGGCGCAGCATCGTATGAACGAGGTACATCTCGTCGACGTCAGCCATCGGTGCTTGCGGTGGATTTGTCATCTGTCGGTGTCCGCCGTGGTGAGTACCACTCGGAAGCGGGCCTGGTTGGCCAGCATTCGCTGGTAGCCATCGGCGGCCTTCTCCAATGGCAGGGCCTCCGCCATCGGCCTAATGCCCTGCAGTACAGCGAAATTGAGGGTGTCCTCGATGTCGCTCGGGGAGCCGGTCGAATGGCCACGCACAGTGCCCGCGATATTGATCAGCTGCACCGGACTGACCTGCACCGGGTCGAGGACACCGGCCAGCGTCAGCAGTTCACCGTGCGGTCCCAGCCCGCCGATCGCGGCGGTGATCGCCTCGGCGTTGGTGGCGGTGGCCGCGATCACCCGCGCCCCACCCAGGTCCTGCAGTTCGCTGGCCACATCGCTGGCTAGCGAGTCGATGCAGTGATGAGCGCCGAGTTCGCGGGCGAGGTGACTTTTCTCGGGGCCGCGCGCGATCGCGACGGTGCGAAAACCCATCTTGACCGCGAACTGGACACCGAGATGACCCAGTCCGCCAATCCCGAGGATCGCGACCAGATCACCGGGCCGGGCGCCGGTGTGGCGCAGCGAATTGAACATGGCGACTCCCGCGCACGCGAGTGGCGCGGCGTCAACCGCCGACAGTCCATCGGGAATACGGGCCAGTGCGCTCGCCGGCGCTATGACGTATTCGGCGTATCCGCCGGGAAACGTTGCGCCGGTGACCATGCCGACTTCGCAGTGCACGAAGTCGCCGCGCCGACAGCCGCGGCACCGCCCGCAATGGCCGCCCGACCAGCCGATCGCCACACGTTCACCCTCGCGCCAACCCAACACGCCCTCGCCAAGCGCGTCGATGCGTCCAGCGATCTCGTGACCGGGGGTGACCGGGAACCGCAGACCCGGCAATATGTCGTCGACGAGAACCGAATCGCTGTGGCAGATGCCGCAGGCTTCCACGGCGACCCGCACAGTGCCGGGTGCCGGATCGGTCAGTCTTCGATCGACAAGGGCCAGAGGTCCTCGCGGTGAGGTGACTTGGGCAGCTCGAAACGTTGTCATGATGCGCCTTCCCTACTTGCCAGACCGCTTGGCGCGCACTAGATCGGCACCCTTTTCGCCGATCATGATGGTGGTTGCATTGGTGTTTCCGCCGATGATGGACGGCATCACGGAGGCGTCGATCACCCGGAGGTTGTCGACTCCGCGCACCTGGAGTTCGGGGTCGACGACGGAATCTTCATCCACGCCCATCGCGCAGGTCCCGACCGGGTGGTATTGGGTTTGCGACCAACACCGGATGTGTTCGGTGAGCGCGGCGTCGTCGGGAACGCTGTCGGGCAGCCGCAGCGCACCGAGGCTGGCCTTGAGCGGTTGATGGTCGGCTATTTCCAGTACCGCGCGCAGGCCTTGTATGACGGCCTTGAGGTCGGCGGGCTCGCTGAAGTAGCCGGCGTCGATGCGGGGTGCGCCGAGCGGATCGCTGGAACGCAGGGTGAGTCGACCTCGGCTGAGCGGACGCGTAGCTGTCACCAACATTGTGAAGTTCTCCGGCGGCAGACTGAATCGGCCATGGTGCACTAATGCGGTTGGTCCACAGGTCAATTGAATATCGGGGACGTCATTGCCGTTGGTGCTGAGAAAACCGCCGACTTCGCCACCGATGGAGCAGAAGGGGCCACCACCGCGCTGCTGCCAGCGTGCCATGTTTTCCGGGGTGGCCAGTTGCAGCAGATCTGTCGAGTCTTTCGTCGCCCAGACGATGGGGGTCATGGTGTGGTCGTTGAGGTTGGCTCCGACGCCGGGCAGGTCGACCTTGACCGCGATGTCGTGTGCGCGCAACTGCTGGGCTGGACCGATGCCCGACAGCATCAGTAGTTGCGGGGAGTTGAGCGCTCCTGCGCTAAGGATCACCTCGGCATCGGCGCGCGCGGTGGTCTCGACGCCGGCATGCACATAGGCCACCCCGTGTGCCCGCTGACCATCGAACAGGATCTCCGTGGCCGGCGAATTGGCCCGCACCGTCAGGTTGGGTCGATCGTGCACGGGTTTCAGATACGCGTCGGCAGTCGACCATCGCCACCCGTCATGACACGTCACTTGGTAGACGCCCGCACCGATTTGGCCCGACCCGTTGAAGTCGTCGTTGAACGGCAGACCAACATCGACGGCCGAGCTGATCCAGCTGTGCGAGAGCTCGTGGGTAAACAGCATGTCCTCGACGCGCAGCGGGCCTTCTTTGCCGTGAAATGGTGCTGCGAGTCGGCTATTGCTCTCGGCCTTGACGAAGTAGGGCAGTACCGCGTCGTAATCCCAGCCGCTACAGCCTTTCTCGCTCCAGCCGTC
>Ga0157378_10001748_pt1 | contig 19475 bp, 14 predicted proteins | sample M65metaG_FD_115309 | JGI IMG/M metagenome (GOLD analysis project Ga0157378, IMG submission 115309) | Miscanthus rhizosphere microbial communities from Kellogg Biological Station, Michigan, USA - M6-5 metaG | ecosystem: Host-associated > Plants > Roots > Rhizosphere > Soil | place: USA: Michigan...
CGTTTTGCTTATGGACCTCGACGGGCTCAAGACCATCAACGATCGCCATGGGCACGTCATCGGCAGCCGCGCGCTTTGCCGCGTTGCCACGATTCTGCGTCTGAATTCGCGTTCGATCGATACGGCGGCGCGCTATGGCGGGGACGAGTTCGCCCTCGTGCTGCCTGAAACCAACGTCGCCGCTGCGGAGCAGGTTGCCGAACGGATACGAAATTATCTTGCGGACGATGACGAGATCCCCAAACTCAGCATCAGCGTGGGCGTAGCGACATTTCCAAAATGCGGGAATACAGTCCAGCAGTTGCTCGAATTTGCGGATCGGGCTCTGTATAGCATGAAGGAGCAATTAAAGAAGGGAGGAATGGAGAAGCGCAGGCGATCTTGACCGTCTCCTGCGCCCCGCAATCAGTACTACCCTTACCGTCCGGTTTCCCAGAAGTCTTGATTGGGATATGGAAAACTGACCGATACTTCGCTCGTCACGATGTCGCGAACGCGCATTCCCACGACGCTGCAAAGCTGTTCCAATGAATTGTTGTTGTTGACGAGGAGCAAGTCCTGACCATCCTCGATGGGAACGGACAGCAGAAATACCCCGCCGTTCGCGTTTCCGCTTATCGCTTTGGCCTTTTCATAAAAGGCCCCATCCGACGTCGACCGGCCGTACACCATCAGCTCAATATCAAGCTCTGACCGAGGGTTAACACGGCGTTCTGGTAATTCCATTTGCCCTAAAGAGTCTGTACGGTCGAGCCCGTTACTGGATCTTGATTCTCGTGCGGTTCGGATGGCGTCGTAAATCCGGCTCATGAGTCGTAACCTCGGCGAAGAGAGTATGTGCAATCCGGGCCCAATTTGAACGCGACGATGATCGCAATAGTTCGAGTCCACGCCAATAGCTGCATGGTTCTAAACTCTACTGGTACGCCGGGACAGGTACCGCCTTCTCATTCTCGCTTTTCTTTCGCCGCCACAATTCCTACTTCCAATCGTTGCTTTCGGCCGTGGGATGGCCTTGAACCGGCTGCGACCCCGTGAGACGATTCCCCAACTGGCGCCAGTGCAGGCGTGATTCGCGATACCTATCTGCTCCTGGCGGGAGGAAGCCGTGGACCGAAGGAAATTTATCAAACTGGGCGGCGCCGCAGCCGTTGAACTAGGCGCGGCCAACGCGCTGATGTCTCAAGCACAGCCCGGCATGTCGGGAATGCGTCCTTCTGCGGCTCCTCAGGAAAACTCCCAAGCGGATTTCACGCTCCGGATTGCTCCCGTAACCGTTGAGCTAACGCCCACGCGCATCATCAGCACCATCGGTTACAACGGAACTTCTCCGGGGCCGGTGCTTCGCATGAAGGAAGGGAAGCCTGTTTCCGTCGATGTCATCAACGACACTGATGTTCCCGAACTCGTGCACTGGCACGGGCTTTTCGTACCGCCGGAAGTTGACGGTGTGGAGGAAGAAAACACGCCTATGGTTCCTCCCCGCGGCCGCATCCGTTATCAATTCACTCCGCGTCCTGCGGGAACGCGTTGGTATCACACCCATACCATGGCGGGGTCCGATCTGCATCGCGGAGCATATACGGGGCAGTTCGGCTTTCTCTTGATTGAGGGTGCTAACAATCCTGGAAATTTCGATCAGGAAGTTTTTCTCGCCCTGCGGGAATGGGAACCTTTTTTCAATCCAGAAGAGGAAGACGACGATGATTCCGGCCAATCAGGACCCCAGCCTGAACGGCCCAAGACGATGGACACCAATCCCTCCGGCCTTGAAGTGGGCTACCAGATGTTTTCCATCAACAACAAAGCCATGGGAGCGGGCGAACCAATCCGCGTGCGCCCCGGCCAGAAAGTGCTGATGCATCTGCTTAATGCCAGCGCGAGCATGAACCGCACTCTTGCGTTACCCGGCCATCGATTTCAGATTATCGCCATGGACGGCAATCCGGTTCCCACGCCGCAATCCGTGGATACCATATACATGGGGCCGGGAGAGCGCGTGGACGCGATCGTGGAAATGAATCAGCCGGGAGTCTGGATATTAGGAACCACCACGGATGATGTGCGCAATGGCGGCATGGGGGTGCTGATCGAGTACGCCAATCAGCACAAGCAACCGCAATGGGTCGCGCCGACGAAATCCGTCTGGGACTATACGATTTTTGGACGCACGGCCAGCCAGCCTGCGCCTGACGCTACGATCGATATGATTTTCCAGAAAATTCCCAGCGGCTCGGGTTTGTTCAACAGTTGGACGGTCAACGGCAAGGAATATCCCCACGACCAGGAATTTGTGATGAAGCAAGGCGCCCGCTACCGTCTGGTGTTCCGCAATCGCAGCGAGGACGATCACCCGTTGCACATGCACCGGCATTTATTTGAGTTGGTGGAGATCAACGGAAAGCCTACTGCAGGTGTGATGAAAGATACGGTGATCGTACCCGACTACGGCCGCGTCTCCGTGGATATGATCGCCGATCAGCCTGGCCTCACCCTGTTCCACTGCCACATCCAGCAACATATGGACTACGGCTTCAAAGCCCTGTTTCGCTACGCCTGATCACGGCATTTCAGGGCAGCTGAGGTGGCTTTTGTGGCAGTTTCTTCTAGCGTTCGCCTTCAGGCGAGCATGGCATGTAATGAAACCACACTGCCCGCCTGAACGCGCCCTCTTCAAAACGTCATTTATTCGCGTGCTCGGCAAGCCGCTCTCTATTTATTCGATTCAGGGGCCTTCGCCGGAGTCCCAATCTTGATGGTCACGCCGAATCGCTTGTAATTTTCATATTTCACCACCATGCGAATCGGAATGTCACCGCCGGAGAAATGCAGAACGTCATTGGACCGCGTGTAGGTGGGAAACCAGAAGTGCCCTTCCACGTTTTCGCGAAAGGTTTCGAAACGCGGAAACACGTTTTCCTCGCCGCCTTTCTTGCGCACGTCGGGGACAGCCTTGCCGTCCGTTTTCACGATTTGCAGGTCTTTGTCCTCCACCCAGATTCGCCCCTGAAAATATCGCTGATTTTTCTCGATCGTTTTCGGCGACACTTCGAAAACATAGGCCGTCAGCTCGTCCAGCTGTACGTGGTCGAGGTACTTGATGTTGTATTTGGGCAATTCCGAAGTAGTCAGAACGAATGGCTGCACGTGCTCGAGGTCGTCCAGGTCCTGCTGTGACAGCTGAATGCGCTCGAGGGTGGGCGTGGGAGCGTAGGTCACCTTCTCATACCTTTTTCCGGAAGGGGTGAATACAATTTCACTGGTCATTGTGTATTCGCCGTCGGGCCGCCGGCTCGAATCCAGAGTCTGGATGGTGAACGTTTGCGTATAGGTGAAATTATCGCGTTCAGTCTTGAACTCTGCTTCCTGCGCGGCGAATTTCTGGATGATTTGCTCGACTGGCAACGTTGGCGGTCCCAGAGCCGGAGCCTGCTGAGATGCGCTCGCGGAAGCGCCCGCGGAAGGCGACGCTGGGGACTTTCCGGACGAATCGCTTTGTGCTTTAGGTTCAGCCGAATTGGTTTGCCCGTATTGCCGTGCGGCAAGGGGCAGGTATCCGCACGCGATCGCGATACAAGTCATCGCGATCGTAGCGCACGGTCTGCGATAGCTTGTAGCCAGATGAAGTTGATGAACTGCCATGGCAGATTCTCCCCGCAAGTTTCTGCTCCAAAACACTCGCAACAAAATCCGCTAACCGAATCTCAGGATTCCTTGACATCTAAACTAAAAATTTAGCACAGCGGACGATGGGAACACCACGTGCGTTTCCCGGACGATTGGTCTTCTCTGGATTGGAGCACGCCGCCGTCGCAGGGGTTGCTTGGTGAAACAGCTGCCACACCGGCCAAGGTTCAAAAGGCCGCCAATTGACACCAAACTTGGATGTCTGATACGTTCGCGCGTTCCTTCCTATCTTGTGTTAAGGAATTGCATGAGTCCAATACCGTGTAGCGCGCAGAAAGCAGGCAATTTTGTCCACGGCTCCCGGCAAGTCCCGTCGCCTCACCGGCATCGATTGGATCATCTGCGGCGTGGCTTGCATCGGCTTTGCGTTTGACACGTACGAACTACTGGTTCTGACGCTCACCGTCCAGCCCGCATTGACCGAATTTCTTGCCGCAAAGCCGGGAAGCGCGGAGTTCAACCACTGGATTGGATTGATGTTTTACGTGCCGGCCATCGCCGGAGGAATTTTCGGCTTGCTCGGCGGCTACCTCATCGATCGATTTGGCCGCCGCCGCGTTTTGTTCTGGAGCATTCTGCTGTTCTGTTTTTCCGCCCTGGCCACCGCCTACGCATCGTCAGCGTTCCAGTTGTTGCTGTATCGCTGTATCACTTTCGTCGGCGTATCTGTCGAATTCGTGGCGGCGACGGCCTGGCTCGCGGAACTTTTTCCGGAGAGGGATCAGAGAGAAACCATCCTGGGTTTTACACAGGTGTTTGCCTCTACCGGCGGTATTCTGATGAGTGGCGCGAGTTACCTAAGCCTGTCCATTGGGCCGCTGCTTCCCGCGATTCATGGCGGCCATGAAGCATGGCGTTACACAATCCTGTGGGGAATTCTGCCGGCCATTCCGCTGCTCATCGTTCGTCCGTTCCTCCCTGAATCGCCCATCTGGAAAAAGAAAAGAGAAGAAGGCACGCTGCAACGCCCAAGCATCCTGGAATTAATGAGTCCGGAATTTCGCAGGACGGCTCTCTTGAGTTGTTTCATGATGGCTTGCGCCTATGCCGCGTCCTTCGGAATGCTTCAGCACTTTGCCCGCATCATTCCCGGTACGCCCGGAGTGCGCGAACTCAGCCATCTGGAGCAGCAGAAAATCGCCAGTGTTTTGCAGGGCTATCAGGAAGCCGGAAGCCTGGTGGGACGAATTCTGATGGCCATTCTGGCTATTTTTATATTGAGCCGGAAACGCCTGTTGCACATTTTTCAGATTCCGGGCCTGATCCTGATTCCACTCGTCGTTTTGCTGCCAGCAATTCGAGACACCGCGATGTCCCCCTGGGGAATTTTCTTTCTTGGAACCGTCTCTGTCGCACAATTCAGTTTCTGGGGAAATTATCTGCCCACGCTGTATCCCACTCACTTGCGCGGCACGGGAGAAAGTTTTGCGGCCAATGTAGGAGGGCGGATGCTGGGAACATCCGCCGCGCTGATCACTACCAACATCGTGATTCATATGCCTGGCGGGACCGCCACGCGCCAACTCGGCTATGCGGCGGGAATCGTCGGGTTCCTGGCGTACGCATTCGGTTTCATCGCGAGTTTCTGGTTGCCGGAGCCTCCGGAAGAGCGAATTACAGAATAGTTGTTTGCTGATCCTGGAAAAAAGCTCCTGTTCCGAAGACCCGCGCTACACAGGGTGCGGAGAAACTCAAAACGCAGTCATTCTGAGCGAAGCGAAGAATCTCTCTTTGTTTGTTCGCTTGTGCCTAAATCGAAGAGAGATTCTTCGCTTCGCTCAGAATGACAGAACAAGTCATTTTTTCCCAACCTGCGCGGCGAGCCGACGCGCCCTGGTGTAGCCCGCCTCTTCAGGGGCGGAGGATTTTGTAAATCACTATCGAGGTCCAAAGAGGCAACGATTCCCGTAATCCTATGCCAGCTTCAGCCGCATCAACTTCCGCGCGTTCCCCTCGTAAATCTTGTGCCGGTCCTCCGCGGACATCTCCACACCGTCGACGCAGCGAATGGTCTCGCGAATATATCCCGGTCCCTTTTCCGGATCAAACGGTGAATCCGACGCAAACAGAACCTTGTCCGCCCCAAAGAACTCCAGCCCGCAACGCAGCGCCGGCAGCGACCCAAAAGTCGCCGTATCGGCATAAAACATCGTGAAATATTCCTGCGGCCGTTTCTGAAGTTTCCTCCCGATCAGCGCCAGATCTTCTTCTTCGGTCCGCGCTCCCAGTTGATCGAGTCCCGGCCCCGTCCGTCCGGAAAAGTAGGGAATCATCGCGCCCAAGTGATGGGAAATAATCTTGAGATTCGGAAAGCGGTCAAAATATCCGGCGAACACAATTCGTGCCATCGCCACGGAAGTCTCATAAGGCCATCCAAATACCCACCAGAGCTCAAATTTCGATTTTTTCTCTGTTACGTAGTCGGCGAAGCTGGAAGATCTGCTCGGATGAAGCCAGATCGCCACGTTGCGCTCGGCCAGCTTTTCGAAAATCGGCAGGAAGTCGGGTTCATCCAGAGGACGCCCATTCACGTTCGAATAAATTTGCACTCCGGCGGCGCCCAGTTTCAAAACAGCGCGGTCAATTTCCTCTACGGCGGCCGCCGTATTATTCATGGGGAGCGCAGCCACGAATCCCGGAAAACGATCGGGGTATTTCACCACCAGTTCCGCCATCCCATCATTGGCGGCCTGGGCCAGTTCTGGCGAGGTCTTCGCGTCTCCAAGGGCTTCAATCGGAGGCGCCGCCATGCTTGGTACCTGGCAATAATCGCCGAAACGATCCATCATCCGGAACCGCACATCGAGGTTGACCATAGCGGGAATGTTCGCTGTTCGCCGCTTGATCGTCGTTCCGGATTCCGGAAGCCTCATCATCCGGTCAAAGTAATTTTGCGGGACAATATGGCAGAAGATATCGATTTTCATGAATTCCTTCTCTCTTGAATTTGCACAACGGGGAGCGCCAGGCAATAACAAGAATCGTCCAGATAATTCGCGCATCCGATGCTTGTCTGATGAGGGGGAAACATATCAAGCCGGGCGGGGAGTGTCAACGAAACCGGACCGCCAAGTTATGACAGGAGTGGACCCGTAACCCTTTGCAAAAAGGGATACAACCTTCTATTTGGTTCGCGAGTCAAATCGAGCGAAGATAATCATTGCCCGCGATCAGCGATAGTTCAAGTCTCTTCATTTCTGAATCATGCGGCCAATCGGGGGAATGGCCGGCAGGCAACACACCTGCACGCCGCGTGAAGTGCCACCGATCCGCAAATTCCATTGAACAGAAACCCAATGGGAAGCTTCGGACTACAGCAGGGAGTGATTTTGAAGATTTTGCGAAGATGGAGAACATTAACCGAAGGCTTTGTCCTCAGCGCGATATTGCTGTTCGCACTGCTTCACGCCACGTCGGGATCTGCGGCCGTGGGCGACGAAAGTCCGCAAGCCTCTTCCGGCAATATCTCGGGAAGAGTGAGCGTGGCGTCGTCACAGGGCGTAAGCAATAACCTCTCGGCCATCACCGTGAAATTGACAGGCCCGGCCCCCTCCACGGCCACCCAGGACGCGGTTTCTGACAATGAGGGTCGATTCGAATTTACCCGGCTGGCGCCCGGAAGCTACAAGCTGGACGTAACGGTTGACGGTTTCAAGCCGTGGTCCGCAACCGTCGCTGTTACAGCGGGGCAGGCGACCGTGCAGGACGCCGCTTTGCAGCTGAATCAAATCGAAGAAAATATGGAAGTAAAAGGCGAGGCTACTGAAATCGCCACGGAGAGCGTGAGCCCTACCGCGACCGTAACCGAGCAACAGCTCGAAACTCTTCCGCTTCGCACCGGCAAATTTACGGAGGCCCTTTCCGTCAGTCCAAGCGTAATTAAAACACAGGAAGGCCGCTTAAATTTCAATGGGCAGGCGGAGAGCCAGGGAATGCTGCTGGTGGACTCAGCCGAGAGCGTCGATCCGGTGGCGGGCAGCTTCGCCATTCCCATCCCGGTCGACGCGATTCAATCCATCCAGGTATTCAATACGCCGGATAGCGTGGCCTACGGCGGCTTTTCCGCGGGCTTGACGCGTATTGATATCAAGCCTCCGTCACCGCTGTGGAATTACAAATTTCTCGATTTCCTTCCGTCTTTCCGCGGGAAAAACGACAGTATAGTCGGCATCGCGAATATTACGCCGCGCTTTGAAATCGGCGGACCTCTGATCAAGGACAAACTTAATTTTTACGAAGATCTGAGCTACGAATTTCGACGGGACCCGATCCGCGGGCTCACCTGGCCTTTCAATGAAACCTACGTGTATGCCTTCGACTCGTTCACGAATGTGCAGTGGATCCTGTCGCCCAAGCATCTGATTAATTTCAACCTCAACATTTTTCCGTCCACCAATCTTTTTGCCAATATCAACACGCTGATACCACAGTCCGCTTCGGTGAATTTTCGACGCCGCGGATCTTCTTTCGGAGTGTCGGATGCCTTCCAGTTCGATTCTGGAATCGTTCTGACCACGGTCTTGCGCTACACCAATTTCTATACCGATGCCCATGGACAGGGAACGGCGCAGATGACCATTAATCCAGAGGGCTGGGGCGGAAATTATTTCAATACCGCGGAACGCAATGCCAATCAGGTGGAAGTTCTCCCGGCTGTGCAGCTCACGTCGAAATCTTTTCTCGGCCGCCACGATATCCGATTCGGTCTTGACTACCTTTTCCGCACATTCACCGGGAGCAGTGCCTCGCGCGCGCTCAGCCTTCTCGAGCAGGACGGAACACTCGCCGAGCAAATCATGTTTCAAGGTCCGGGCAGATTAAACGGCACCGACAACGAAATTTCAGAATGGGTCGAGGACCACTGGACGTTGACCAAGAGCCTTTCGGCCACCGTTGGCGCGCGTCTCAGCACTCAGACGATCGGCCTGGACGCTGCGTTTGCGCCACGTGCGGGCCTGTCTTACTCCATTTCCAAATGGAAGACCGTGATCCGAGCCGGCACCGGGTTGATCTACAGCCACGTTCCGCTGCTCGCTCAGGATTTTGCCGATAATCAGACGCGTGTGATCGCATTCTCATCCGGGCCCTACGCCGGCCGCAGCATTACTTTGCAGAATGTCTATCTCCCCGGAGCTTCTGTTTCCAATCCGTCCAATCCGGAAGACCCTGGAAGCAGTCCTCGAACGTTCACCTGGAACCTGGAGAGCGAGACCTCCATTCGGAAAAATGTCACTTTGCGCGCCGGATACTACGAGACGCACACCGACGACCTCTTTATCGTGAATCCGATTCTCCCTCCCGTTGTTCCTCCGACGGTGAATACAGGACTCCTGGCTTTGGAAAATACCGGAACCGCGCATTACCGCCAGGCCCACGTGACCGCTCGCTATAATCCGAATGAGAAGGGCGAGTTTAATGTTTCCTATTCGTGGAGCCGCGCGCGCGGCGACCTCAACACTCTGTCGGATACGTTCATACCATTCCAGATTCCCGTCTTTCGCCCCAATATTTATGGTGTGCAACCTTCGGACGTCCCGCACCGCCTGCTGATGTGGGGCTTTGTGCATGTTCCGTTCTGGAGCCTGGTCTTCAGCCCCGTTGCCGACATCCACTCCGGCTTTCCTTATTCGAACGTCGATGTCCTCCAGGACTATGTTGGCGCGCCAAACAGTCTCCGATTTCCCACGTATTTCTCACTGGATGTAAAGGTGTACCGCGATTTTCCGCTGCGGATCCCTTTCAAAGAACGACCCAAAGGCAAAATCCGCAAAATTCGCATCGGAGTCTATTCGCTGAACGTTACCAATCGCCAGAATCCTCATGATGTCTTCAGCAATGTGACGGCTCCGCTCTTTGGGCAGTTTGCGGGCTTCCAGCGCCGGTTCACGGGGCTTGCCCTCGGCCTTGGCGAGTGAGTAGGTCCGATCGGTATCCTCTGCTAGTCGATTTCGTTTCGATTTAGCACTTAAATCGTAATGCGCCGGCCATTACGGCATACATACACATCCCGAGAGTTACGGCGTCGTGACTGCGGTATTCTGTAGGCAGCGAAGAGGTGCCGCATGAGCCGGGCTGTTTCTCATCCTCACTGGGGCAATCCCCCCTGGGCCATCGATTTTCAGCCTGCCCGGACCAACATGCCGTCTGAGGTTGATTTCGCTGTTGTCGGAGGAGGATTTTCAGGACTCTCCGCAGCGGCCTGGCTTCGCAGATTTGAGCCCGGTAAATCAGTGGTTTTGTTCGAAGCGGAAGCGATCGGAGCCGCTTCGAGCGGTCATACAGGCGGAATGGTGCTGGCGGAAACAGCGGCCGGAGTTCTTCCGGGTCTCGGCGACGTGCTTTCCGGATTTAAAGCGATTCTTCAGGACCTTGAGGTTCACTGCGATCTCCACTTACCCGGGGTGTATGAAATTGGCAGAAGCGGCGGGCTGCACGATTCACCCATTTCTTGGTCTGATTCCGGATCACTGCGTGCGGTGAAGCAGGTGCCGGGCGGAATGATCGATCCCGGAAAAATGCTCGGCGGGCTGGCGCGCGCGGCGGAAAAAAACGGCGCGCATATTTTCGAAGAGATTTGCATCGACAATATTGAATTTGCAGAGCCGCTTAGCCTGCGTTTCCATGGCGGCGATCTTCGGGCGCGCAAGGTGCTGCTGGCGACGAACGCCATGTCTCTCGAGCTGAGCGAGCTCGCGCTCGGGGGACAACCGAAATTCACGCTGGCCGTGGCCACGGAACCGCTGGACGCGCTGCAGTTGGAGAGCCTGGGCCTCTCCTCCGAACGGCCGTTTTACACCATCGATTTCCCGTATTTGTGGGGCAGGACCCTGCGCACGGAAGGCGTTGTGTTTGGCGGCGGGCTGGTCCATGTGAACGACTGGCGCGAACTCACAACGCTGGACGCCCGTGTGGGGCAATCCAGGGAACTCATCGAGAAGCTCGAAGCGCGTATTCGCGGCCTCCACCCTGTGTTGCGGACAGTTCGATTCACAAACGAGTGGGGCGGGCCGATCTTGATCGCCAACGAATGGCGACCGGTCTTCGCGCAGCATTCGCGCAGCCCAAATGCAGTTGTGCTGGGCGCCTTTAGCGGCCATGGAGTCGCGCAATCGGTCTATCTGGGAAAATGGGCCGCGGAAGTTCTGTGTGGTCGAAAATCCCTGCCCCAGTGGAACCGAAGCCTGAAATCAGCATAATCGGAGTTGATGGGCTTACGCTTTCATTGCCATCTTATTCAGTCTCTTCGACGATCCTCATTTCTCTCGCATTGTGCAGGGAGCTATTCCGGTTTAGATTACCGCCGGCAGGCAGCTTGGGTTCTGTTGCATTCCGATGGCGGAGCGTTCTCAAAGTTATGAACGACGGAGGAAGTTTCAAAATGCGAAATCGCTTCATGACCCTGGTAGTGGTCCTGGCGGGAGTTTTAGTGACAACGCATCGGCCGATCCTCGCGCAGGGTCAGGCGACCGTCGCGCCGATGCATGTACATCACGTTCATCTGAATTCGGTGGACCCAAAAACTGCCGCCGACTACTACCTGAAGCCGTTTCCGGCGTCGACCACCAGGACGACGTTCAACGGCTACGAGGCGGTCAAAACAGGCAACGTATATTTGCTCTTCACGAAGGTAGAGACGCCGCCGCAGACGGAGCTGACCGGGCCGCAAACCTCGGTCTGGCATTTCGGCTGGAATACGCCGGACTCGCGCAAGTACAACGAAGACTTCCACGCCAAGGGCCTGAAAATCGCCCAGATGTGGGATGCTGCCGACGGGAAGCTCGTGGACATGTCGAGCGACACTCTGCCAGGACTGCCAACGCAGGAGCAAATCCTGGAGATGCGAGCCAAGGGAGTGCAGCCAACCCGAAAGGGCGGCTTCGGGTATCTGCGGGGACCGGACGGAGCGATGATTGAGAACGCTCAAAGCGGTCAAGTCGAACGGTTCAACCATATACACATGTACCACGAGAACCCGCTGTGTGCGATCCAGTGGTACGTTACCCACCTCGGTGCGACCGATCCGCGAGGCAGCGGGGACAAACCCCTGGCAACAATCACGGGGGATTGCAAACAGCCTTACTCCCCGCCGACGTGGCCATCGTTCGCCAAGTTTCCCGGTTTCGTTCGCGAGCCGTCCGGGAGTGTGCTGTTCGACGACATCAATATTTTGATCCGTCCGTGGCCCGGCGGCGGTCTGGTCAGCCCGCGAGGACATATCGTTGACCACTGGGCGCTCAGCGTCGCAGACCTGACATCGACTGTGGCGCGGTTGAAAAGCGAAGGAATTAAATTCCTCGAAGAGATTCACCCGTGGGGCAACACGCGAGCAGCCATGATTGAAGGACCGGACCGGGTTGCAATTGAGATCGTCGAGGTGAAATGAATCGGTGCGACTATAAAATCAGAATCGGCTATAAAGTCGGCCGCTCTCAAAATCGTGAGTTATTTTAGCTTCAGAAGTCCAGGTCAGCCGAAAAGGGAGCAGTCTCATTTCGATAAGTTATCAAGGAAATAGGGAGAGAAGTTTGCATTTTCCGGTGGGCGCCGACGTGTCATCTGCCGGTTGATAACCTTGCGACGCAGGGACTAAAACGGGATCGCTGCGGATTTGAAATTTGATACGCTGGGCCAGGATTATTGATGAGTTCCAATTTGAGCGGAGCGGCGGCAATGAATGACGAACGCGACGAATTGCGGCTGCTGATCAATTCACGAAATCCAATAATCACGGTGGAGACGGCGGAAGAGGAGCGGCTGGAACATCTGCTCACCGCGATTGCCGTAGAACTGTGTGTTCCGCTGTACACGTGGAGCGTGACGGCGGGCCTCTCGAGAATCGAAGGCGCGCCGATTTACGCGACCGCTCAACCGGAGCAGGTTCTTGCGAATATTCAGGAGATCCGCGGAGACGCGATATTTCTACTGAAAGATTTTTCGCGGTATTGCGACAACGACAAGATCTGCAGAATGCTGCGAGATCTGGCGGAAGCATTTCGCAGCGTGCGTCGATCGATTGTAATCTCGTCCCCGTCGATAAAGTTGCCACCGGAGATCGCAAGTGAATCGGAACCGTTTGCGTTTGGTTTGCCGGACGCGGATGAATTGGCCATGGGCGTGAAACGGGTGCTGGCGGAAATAAGTCTTGAGCAGCATATGAAGTTCACTTTCGATGCCGTTAGCATCCGGCGGGTTGCGGAAAACCTGGTTGGTTTAGAGGCGGAAGACGCGATGCGAACGTTCCGCAAATGCCTGCTCGCGCGGGGCAAGGCGGATGCGGGGCTCGCCGAAGCGGTGATGGATGCTAAGCGTGCTGCGCTGCACACGGATGGACTGCTTGAACCCGTGCGGCGTGATGCTTCATTCGCGGACGTAGCAGGGTTGAAACATCTGCGAGAATGGCTGACGAAAAGACATAGCGCATTCACCCCGGAAGGGCAACGATTCGGACTGATACCACCAAAGGGCGTGCTGATCACCGGCGTGCAAGGTTGTGGGAAGAGCCTCGCGGCGCGGGCCACGGCTGGCGAATGGGGAATCGAGCTGGCACGGTTGGATGCGGGCGCACTCTTTGACAAGTTTATAGGTGAAAGCGAGAAGCGGCTGCACAAGGCGCTCGACTTGTCGCAAAAGTTGGCGCCCATGGTGTTGTGGATTGACGAAATCGAAAAGGCGTTTGCATCCGCGGGAACGAGCGGCGATGCGGATGCGGGATTGTCGCAGCGGTTGCTGGCCACGCTCCTGACATGGATGCAGGACCGGGAAGGTGGCGTGTTTCTGGCGGCGACGTCGAACAACATCTCCGCCCTGCCTCCAGAAATGCTCCGAAAGGGGCGCTTTGACGAGATCTTCTTCGTTGATTTACCCGATGCGGACGTGCGCGCTGCGCTTTTTGTGCTGCATCTGCGGAAACGCGGACGGGACGCGACTGCGTTTGACTTGACGAAGCTGGCGGCGGCGAGCGAAGGCTTTTCAGGCGCCGAAATCGAACAGGCGATCGCGGCCGGCCTCTATACCGCATTCAGCGCGAAAGCGCAGCTCTCCACCGACATTCTTCTTACTGAAATTCATAGTACAAAGCCGCTCAGTGTGACACGTGCGGAAGACATTCAGGGCGTCCGTGAATGGTCCAAATCACGCGCCGTGCCTGCGGATTAGAAGTTTCATCACTCTTTGTCGCCCATTGGCGCAAACAGCCCAACAAGACCGACGGCAGAGTTTGCAAGCGTCCATCGAAAACGCCCCTGAAATCCCAAGTTCTTTCGTTAAAATCGCACCCTGCAGTCATGGGTTGTTCGAACCCTCTGCGCCGCAGAATCAGATGGTTATGACACGCGATTGGCATGCCAACTAAACTGTCAGGCTAGGTCGCGTAGCCAGCCAAGGCGGTGCTTGCGTTTGAAAATACGCTCTTGACGGAATTACCCATTGTGCGGACTGTCGTCGCCGCAACTAAGGCGATGAGGACAAGCAACAACGCGTATTCCACGAGGTCCTGGCCCTCTTCCTCTTGCCATAGGCGTTTTAGCAGATTTTGCATTTCGGTATTCCTCTCAGAAAGCTAAAAGTAGCGGCAAACATCCGGTAATCCGCCCATAGCTTCTTAGGCAACTTGTACGCCACTCTTGTAACGAAGCCGGAGTGCCACTTAACATGCCTATTTTCAGTCTAGTAGATAGCGTAGTTACCGAATTGCGGTCCCTTACCTGCCCCAAGACACCTTAAATCGTCCAAGTTTGGTGACACTTTGCACGGAATTATGTGATTTATTGAGGCTAGGTGTTAGGTTGTCCGGTTGACCTCTTAGGGCTTATGGAATATGGGACGAGCGCCTCGCACGGACGTTTGGAATTCGCCCGGTTGCCCGCGGGTCGCCGATACGGATTACGATCCTCTGATCTGATTACCAGGTATTGTAAGCGGTGTTTTCAAACGGGGAGACCTGCTCGGAACTGGAATGCACATCGGTAATTCCCGGGTTCGTCTGCAAGGGGTCCAGCAGCACCTGTTCCGATTCAGTTTTCCAATCTTTGTTACGTGTGATGGGGTCGGTCGGAATTCCGGACAGATATTTTGACTGCACCAGATCGTCAAGCGACGAAGGTCCGGCCTCTTTGTCGAGCGTGTATTGCTGAATCGCGTTGCGCATCACAAAAAGATTCTGTTTGAGCGTCGCTTCTTTGGCGCGCAGAACCGATTTCTCATATCTCCCCGCCGCGATGCTCGCCAAAATCAAAATGATCGTGATAACAATCATCATTTCCAGAAGCGAAAATCCAGCCGCGCAAAATCCGCGCCGCGTGGACCAGGCTCCGCGACACCGCAAGGTTCGCCAACGTGAAGCCGAAATGTGAATAGGATTCATACCGCTCTACCAGTCCGAATATTTTGTCCCGTCGACCGCCGCTGCCTGGGATTGAGAATACACGTCGAATACGTTGTGCCCGCCCCAGCTCGTGGAATCAGCGTCATCCTGCACGGCGCGCAGCCCCCATTCTGCCTTGCCGGTCATCGGGTCAACCGGAATTTTGCGCAAGTACCGAACCTTGGTGGGCGCGTCCGTCGCTACTTGGCCGGAACTGCCAGCGGAACCGAGCGCTGGAATGCCACCTCTGGCGCCAGCGCCGAATTGTGATGCGCCACCGTTTTGTCCGGCTCCCAGTTGCGGTGTCCCGGCCGATCCAAACTGGCTGGTATTGCTCGCTCCGGCCAGCGCCGATGCGCTGATCCCACCGGCTCCGCCTCCGCCGCCGCTGATGCTGACGCCGTCCACTAGAGTTTGCAAATCAGGCGGATAATTCTGACTGCCGACTTCCGTGCGAATCAGATTCTTATCGGCGTCGTCCTTGTACCGATCGATGGCGTTGCGCATTTCCCGCAAGTCATACCGTAATTCGGCTTCTTTGCGGTGCTGGATGGTCATGCGAAACATGGGAATCGCGGCGGAGGAAAGAATCAGAAGAATTCCAGTCGTCAACACCAGTTCGATCAGGGTCAATCCCGCAATCCTGTTTCTTCGGGGAAGCGGAATGGATGTCTGTCGATGCATTTGCATTGGCCTCGTTATTTATTGGACCCGGACAGTAGCTTCGCCCGTGACCACCTGAATCGGCCGCTGCTGGGAATCCTTGGCGTTTACCTGAACGATGGAAAGCTGTGAGTTGCCCGCGGCGAGCGCTTTCACGACGATACCGACCAGGGTGCCCGATCCGCTCACTCCCGGAGTATTCGGCATGCGCGTCGCCGAAATAATGGCTTGCCCGCGTTCCTTGTCCACACGCTCCACGATGGCCACTTCCTGCGTTCCGCCGGACAAGAATCCGCCCTGTCGAACGTCTTCGACGGAAATTACCGCCGGATTGAATTGCAACAGCATCGGGATCGAGTACAAATCCTGCACGTTCTGAACGGTGACGCCAATGGTGGTGGTCTCGCCCGGCTTCAGAGCAGAAGTGCCGGGCTCAAATTGCAGGGAAGCGTTCTGAGAATTGGACGGATTCACAGCCGCGGGCGCAATGGCAGCGGCCGCAGGGGCAGGCTGAGCCCCGGGCGTGCCCTGCGGTTTCGCGGGCTCCGGCAGAAGCACTGCATCTTCGAGTCTCACTTCCGCATTGGTGTCCGTTCCGGAAGAGATGCTGCGCAAGTTTTCCGCCGAGATCGATGGCAAACGCACAATATGCGGGATCAGCACAATCAGGATTTCGTCCTTTTCGTGATCGACCGTGTTACCCGCAAAGAAATATTTCAGGAAGGGCAGCTTCGCCAAGCCCGGTATGCCCGTGGTTGAACTCGTATCGGTCTGCTCCATCAGCCCGCCCAGCACGTTGACTTCGCCGTCTTTCAGGCGGATGTCGTGCTCGATGCTGCGCTGGCTGATGATCGGCTGGTTGATCCCGCCAATGTTTGTGGAACCGGTCTGCGACGAAACCACCACGTTCACCTTCATGCTGATGTCGTGGTCCGCGTGAATGCGCGGAGTCACGTCCACGTTCACGCCGACGTCAAGATATTGAAACTGCGTGTTGACCAGGGGATTGACTACACCCGCTCCGGTTCCCGTCGATCCGACGCCGATACCGGCCTGGAAGCTTCCAGTCGCGACCGGGATGCGGTCGCCGATGCGCAGTTTGGCCGTCTGTCCATCGACGACGCGAATTTCCGGATCGTCAAGGATCTGAGTTGACGTGTCCGTCATCAGGAACGTCGCGGTGGCGCTGGGCATCGTCAGGCTGTAACCGCTGCTGAAAATGTGAGGATCGGAGACCAGCTGGTTAATAGTGGAAGTATTGTTGGTCGTAGTCGTTGAAGAACCCGCGGTGGTTGTGGTCGTGGTGCCAGGATTCGCGAAGGACGCGGTAATGCTGGACGGCGGCGTGATGCCCAGATTGCGCATGCGGTCGCGACGCGCTTCCATCACCGCCACTTGAATCACAACTTCCGGCTTGGCCTTGTCAATGTCGCTGATAATCTTTCCCGCCAGCAACACGCGGTCCGGAGTGTCACGGATCACGATGGCGTTCTGCGCATTGATCTGCTGAACGCGGCGCAAATCGAGCAGTTGCCGGATGCTGGTCACGATTTCGGTCAATTCCTGCGGCAGCACGGTATTGCGCAAATAAAATGTCTTCACCACTTCTTCTTCGTAATCCTTGCGCTTCTGCGGCTGGTCCGGGACCACGAAAATAATGTTGGAGGTTACCGGGCGCCAGAACGCCTTGCTTTGCAGCGCGGAAATATTCAGCGCCTGTTCCAGCGTCACGTTCGTCAATTCCACGGAGATGCGCCGCGAAGTGAAATCCGGATCGAAGATGACGGTCAGGCCGGCCAGCTTCCCGATCGCCTCGAAAACCGCTTTCGAATCGTTGGTGGCCTTCATGCTGATGGGCGCGCGCGACATGGGCATTATGCGAGGCGGCCCGGCCATCAGCTTTGGTTCTTCTGACGGAGCGCCGCTGGTCGAAGGAGTACCGGGTGAATCGGGCGTACCCGAAGGCTTGATCCCCTCTTTGGCATTGATCAGGTCCATGGTGGCTTTAACTTCCTGCTGCGCCACCGCGCTCGATGGATCAATCATCTGTGCCTTGCGGAATTCGGCTAGTGCCAGCTCCAGATTGGCCTGTTCCCGAAAACTCCGGCCCTTATCCACGTGCCATTGCGAGGCTTCGAAACGCGCCCGCGCGGCCTTCAGTTTGTATTCGGTATTGTTGGGTGCGGATTGCAGCGCTTTGTTGTACTCGTTGAGGGCGGTGTCGTAATCCTTCAGCGCTTCGGCTTTTCCCCCTGCGCTGATTTCCTGGCCGCCTCTGGGACAGCCCGTCAACAGCAGCGCCGCCATCGTCAGCCCTACTGCACACAAATTGCGAAGGTTCATCCGCGCTCCACTTGGTGCGTTAACACCGAATCAGTCTAGCATCCGCCTAAAACTCGAACAAGGTGCGAACTTGCTTCTGGTTACTGGGCGCAGCTAAGATAGCTGGCCGTGGCCAAATCGCCCAAAACACAGGAAAAACAGCAGGCTGAGGTGCTCGTGGCGCAGAACCGCGCCGCTTCCTACAATTACCACCTTCTTGAGAGGCTGGAAGCGGGCATGGTGTTGCTTGGCACCGAAGTGAAATCTCTCCGCGAAAGCAAGGCCAACCTGCGGGACGCCTACGGATTGATTCGGCGCGGCGAGGTTTGGCTCGTGAATTTCCATATCGGCGAATATCTGCCGGGAGGTCCATTTAACCACGGACCCCTGCGGACGAGGAAGCTTCTCCTCCGCAAGGAACAGATTCACAAATTGGAGCGAAAACTGGACGACAAGGGCTTGACGCTGATTCCCCTGCGCATTTACTTCCGCGAAGGCATCGCCAAGTGCGAGCTGGCCCTGGCCCAGGGCAAAAAGAAATGGGACCGCCGCCAGACCGAAAAAGATAAAGAAGCCAAACGAGAAGTCGGCGAAGCCATGCGTCAATTTCGACATCGCTAAGGTAGCACAGACTTCAGTCTGTGGAATTTGACTTCTATTCGTGGCAACAACGATCTCAACTTAGGTAAGTTACGCAAGCATTTCAGAAAGTTAATTTTTCGCGCAAGCCTGCTCTCGGGCGGCGCCATTTCATCGCAAGAAGGGAACCTATGGAAATTACGGTAGACACCCGCCCGCTCGCAAATCTGGAAACCGAAGCCCTGGTGACATACATATTTGAGCAGGAAAAACCTGCGGAGGGCGTCCTCGCCCAACTCAATGAAGCAGCGGGCGGCGCAATCGCGAAGCTGGCCGTGGCCGGCGAGCTCACCGGCAAAATGCTGGAAACCTCACTGCTCTATTACCCGCAGGGACTCGCCGCGCAGCGCCTGCTGATTGTAGGCGCAGGCAAAAAAGACAAATTCGGCACGGCCGAACTGCGCAGACTTGCCGGGACGGCCGTACGGCATCTGAAATCCCGCCAGGTAAAGCGCATCACATTCCTCGCGCGCGAGAATGATCGCACGGCAGCCGCGGCGCAAGCCATCGTGGAAGGAATGATCCTCGCCAATTTCGATTCCGACAAATACAAGACCGACAAGAAGCCCGGAGGCGAAATTACGTCCGCCGCGCTGGTCGGCTGGGAAGAATCCTCGCGCGCCGACGCCGATCGGGGACTCGCGCGCGGCGTCATGATAGCCGAGTCGCAGAATTTTGCGCGCCAGCTGGGCAATGAACCTTCCAACCATCTCACTCCGCGTATGCTGGCTGACCGCGCCGCGGCCATGGCCAGCGAAGCGGGCCTCGCCATCGACATCCTCGACGAAAACAAAATGGCCGA
>Ga0157378_10001749_pt1 | contig 19473 bp, 15 predicted proteins | sample M65metaG_FD_115309 | JGI IMG/M metagenome (GOLD analysis project Ga0157378, IMG submission 115309) | Miscanthus rhizosphere microbial communities from Kellogg Biological Station, Michigan, USA - M6-5 metaG | ecosystem: Host-associated > Plants > Roots > Rhizosphere > Soil | place: USA: Michigan...
ACCCGTCCGACGCTCTAATGCTGTTTCCGCGAGTTACCCTTCCTCCCCTGATGAAAAAGGGCGATGACCCGAAGACCGACCCCTTCGGATTGCGCTACGAGTGGGAATCGGCCACGGGTACGGGCGATTTTCCGTTCGACACGCTGCTCGTGACAGGTGCGCCCACGGGCACGGAGACCACCATGATCCTGGCGGCGAACTTCGCCGGCCAGCTTCAGTTTGACCTGGCGCAGAGCGTGAGCAACATTGAAGGCAACCTTGAGGTTCAGTACCCCGCGCCGGCCGATCCGAAAGACCAGAACAGCGTCAATGCGGCCGACGAGTATCTGCACGACCTGCTGAATTACAACACTCTAAACGTGCTCGCAAAGTACCCCGGCGCCGCGAGCTTCGCTCACCTGAATCCGGCGACGGAACTGTTTCCGGTGTACTCCGCGAAGCCCGCCCAGCAGACCGTCGAGCCAAAAGATCACTACAGCGCGTACTTTCACTTTCGCTACACGCAGCCCGTGATCCCGGCCAATCCGAACAGAGCGGCGAGGTTTTTCGCGGAGCTTTACGGGCGCATGGATCAAACCGTCGAGCTCGGGTTCAACATCGAGCACACCTACGGATTGACCATCCCTCTGGCCGCGCAGGGAAGTATTGCGGCATATGTAAACTATCCGCCGGTACTGCCAAACGAATTGACGCTGAACGGAAATGCCGCAAAAAGGGCGGCAGCCGAAGACCAACATTTTTGCACCGTCGCTTTGGTGCAGGGGCCGGACAGCGACCAGCTCAGGCTGACGTTCCGTCCGTCGTGGCTTTCGCCGGCATGGGCAGCCGATCCCGATTGGGGGCCGTTCTCGGTGGCGGCATGGCGAAGCGTAGCGGAGATGGCGCATGCCGACCGCATTACGCTCACTGGCAAATTCCTGAGTTTCGACTTTCGGACAGCGCTCGAAGAATCGACCGACGACGTGCTGGCTCAGGGCTTCGTCAAGGTTCCTGCATTCGATACCTGGCAAGTAGACCTGACGGCCACCCTGCGCATGGCGGGCGGTCAGTGGGTGAAGGAGGGACAGATGGGAAATCAGCGGGACCCGATCCCGCTGGCCGGCGATAACGGCTTGCGCGTCGGCTCCGCTTGCACCATCGTGGAGTTTGATCTGACGCTGGCGAGGCCGGCGGCCGTCCTTCCGCCTGCCGGGGCCTCGCTCGTGTTCGTCCGGCCCGCCGCAACCGTTGCCACGGGAACCGAGGGGCAGGCGATGGACCCCGTCACGGCAGCCGAGATCGACGGTCCCTATGCGGCCTGGCTGGCGGGGCTGGCGTCGAGGAGCGCGCCGATCTCCCCATTGCTAACCGGAGACGAAAAACAGTATGCTCTCGACCTGCGTTCCCTACTCGGGGCGACTGATCGCGAGGCAGGGGCATGGATCGCGCCCCGCAGTCTCGCCGGACCTGGTGGACAGGCGATTCCGTCGATTTGTCCCACTTCATTCCGCCCCCTGGCGCGCCACGCCTTGCTCGGCGACGGAACCTACCAAACCGTATCCAACTACTTTTGGGGTCTCGACATTGTGTTGCGCGGAGCCGTCCAGGAAAGCGCACAAATGCGCGCGCCCGAGTGGAAGGCATACTTCGATTCCCTGCAGGCGCGCGCGGCGGACCTGACTGGATTGACAGACAAAATGGTCGCGATGGCAATGCCGGTGCCAAATGGAAAATCCGCTCTGCTGGACCCAGAGGTGGCCAGTTGCGCTAACGATCTGGGCGGCGCAACCCCGGAAGCCGCGTCTTTCCAGGCCTGGCTTAAGGGCGAGATCCAGGCCGCTCCGGCCATTTTCGGCGACAGCAAAGCATTTCTCTACACAAGGCTCAAGGGGAACGGAGGCGACGGGCTCACTCCACAGGAATTCGCGCGGCTGAACTTCACCAAGCTGCTGAAGCGCGAAGAGAATACTCTGCCCACACCGGTCATTCAAAAGGCGACGGACGCCGACCGCTTTCTCCTCTGGGAATCGCTGCGCGACCTGAAGGACCGCCCCGGTTTCGGTTTCGCCGAGACACTCGACAATCTTCGATACCGCGACGATTTCGAGGTGCGCGAGTTTTCCCTCAGCAGTCTGGAAGGACTGGTAGAGCAGTTGCGATCTCCCGCTCCGGATACCCCCGAGCCCGATAACGTAAAGCTGGTCGACGGAAAAGTGCATATGCCGGCGGGCGGGTTTGTTCCCGGCGACGACGCAGCCGTGGTGAAGCTGCCTTCGCGCGAACCGGTGACGGCACCTGTTCACCACTTCACCGGCGTGATCGATCGGTGCCAGAAGAAGGACGACTTCGATACGGCTGCAGCGGGGGCGCTGGTGCGCGACAACTTGCTGACTGGGTCGGTGACCGCATTGCAGCCTGGAGATCCGACAACTCCGATCGCATGTATTGTGGGACGGCCGGCTTCGACGTTCGCGCGCCCTGCGGACGAACTGGATAAGTATGTGTTAAGCGCGGTCTTTTCCATCCGGGGCGACGAGGAAGCAACCACGGAATGGAACCATGCGTTCGATAACGACCGCTTCCATCTTCGGATGGATCGTCTGGCCGCCGCGACGCCGCCGAGCGGGGGCAAGCCTGATGCTTTCATAAGCAACCTGATGACGGCCATTAGCCCGGACATCATTCCGGGCCTGCACGATTCCGTTCTCAGGCCGGAGATCGTGAACTTCTTCAGCCAGGCTATGCAGCCGGCTCCGCCTCCGGACAATGTGGCCGAAGTAACCGTGCTGCCCTATCTGGAAATTGCGGCGGCGGGCAATGGGGCGGTGCTGAACTTCAGGAACGCGGACGGCACGATTGTTACGGGGATCGAGGCTTATCTGCTGAAGACCGGAGTGGCATCTGCGGGATGCGCCGCGCCGCCGGATGGAAGCTCGATGATCCTGCTGATCAACATGCAGGCTAGTATCTGGACAACCAGTTGGGTTAGCGTTCAGCAGACTCGGAATCTGCTGAACGGCGAAAACCAGGTTCACTTTGCCAGAGAATTTGCCACTGTGGCGGCCCTGGCGGGACCGCAGGACGGGGTTCAGGCTCTCGTCACGCGCGACGAGAGCCTGAACCTGCCGACAACTCTTGCCCGGCAGACTTATAGCACGGCGGAACTGGTGCAGAAACTTCTTTTCGATACGAAGCTGTTGAAGTCCGAGGTTACTGGCGACCAATGGCGCAGGTTTGATCTGACCGTGACCTTCCACTCACGCCAACTAGTGACCCAATGGACTGTATACGTTGATGAGGCCGGCAATCTGAAGGAGGACAATACCGCCATGCCGCATTCGTCGCTTGCCGAGAAGAGTTTTGCAAGCCGCGGGCAGAGTGCCGACTTCGATTTGAAACGCGATTGGTTGCTTCTCGACATCGACGATTATTTCGTAGATTTTCACTGGAGCAGCGGATCGAACGTGCCGTTCTTCAGCATCGATCACGTAGCGGCTACGTTCAGTTAGTGAATTTCAAGCGCAGATGAACGGCAAGCGTTATGGCGAAGAGCGGGTTAGAATACAGATTTACGGACCGTTCGAGAACGTGATAGTGATCCAGCCGGTGGGGCCGAGCGATCCTGACAAAGAGTTGGTAGGTGCAACACAGGATCTGCTGCGAGGGCAGGGATACCAATCCATGCCCAGCCCAACGTCACCGACTACGGCATTTTCAGCGTCAAAAACGAAGGCAGAGGTAAACGGGTTCCGCAGCGATAATGGACTAGAGGCGGAAGACGTGTGGGCAGACGCACATCGAACTCACACGGCTCCCTCGATCGATCGGAGATTGTCAAGCAAGGCTAGGATGCTGTTGAAATGCAATATCGTTTTGTTGAGCACTATTCTTATCGTCTCCTGTCAGCCGAAATCCGTCCCTCAGGAGTTCCCGTCCTTATCGGAACGCATCGGCGTCGTATCGACGAAAGCAGGTGAAGGCTGCTTTGAAATTCAGAATTCTTCCATCGGAGCGGACAGCCAAATTCGCATTGTCAATCTTTCGGGACCGCAAACTACAGAGATGGCTCGCCTCGGCGTCCGTGCACCCTCATGCGGCAGTAATCGCGATGCCGAGGATCTGAACGCCTATGAGGTTCGTTTTGAGAAGGACGCCCGGGTAGGCCAGACACCAGCGATCGGCATTGTAAACTATTTCGGCGAGATCAAGAAAGCTGGTGACTTGGTATCAGCCGATCTCGATGGGGATGGGCAACTGGAGTACTTTCACTCCTGCACGAGCACGGAAGGAATTCATTTCACGGCCTGGAAGGGTAAACCTCTTGCAGGGAAGTTGCGTTGGCATCAATATCACTATCTGGGCTATGACGTGACACCAACTTGCTCTGAAGCAGAGCTTGGATCTACGAAATGAAGAATATATTCTGGGGGTAATGACGATGCCATTGAGCGGACCAGCATGGGTTTCGAAATTTCCAACTAGTAGCAGTCTGAATGACTTGACAGACCCATTTCGAGCCTGTGCAAATCGATTTGTATCGGCATTGCGTGCGGCGGGCGCCAATGTAATCATCAGCGATACACTTCGGCCACCAGAGCGCGCCTACCTGATGCACTATTGCTTCGCCATTGCCCGGGAGGGACTCGATCCTGGTGCCGTTCCGCCGGTGACTGGCGTCGATATTCAGTGGGTGCACAAGAACGCGGCGGGTGCGGTGGATTTGGCCGGATCGAGAGCCGCGGCAGAGCAAATGGTTAACGGCTATGGAATCGTCTTCAAGCCGGTCTTGAACTCACGTCACACTGAGGGGAGGGCAGTGGATATGGATATCAGTTGGAAGGCCAATCTCGTCATCGCAAAGGCGGATGGCACTAAACAAACGATTTCCAGTGTTCCTCGAACTGGAGCTGAGAATACAGATCTCCACAACGTCGGAGCTTCATACGGAGTTATTAAGCTCTTAAGTGACCCTCCACATTGGTCTTCCGATGGACACTAGGACTTAAAAACCCGCTACTTCGCTACAAACGACAGTCTTCGGAACAAGACAAGGACACTTGATGCAAACATGGGCAACATTTTCAATTCTCGATCGGGTGATGCCCGCTATCGGAAACTCGGGGTTTCCTGCCGCGGACATCGGAGAGAGCGCAATGTAGATTCAGCCGTCCAATACGTCAACCCTTCTGGATCGCGTGGCGTAAAACCCCAGCCGCGTCGAACACCAGCGTGACGCCGGAGGATTTCTTCCCTTTCTTCTGCGACGTAAACGCGCTCAGCATCATATGAGGGGACTCATCTGCGGTGGTCCATCGGCTCATCTCCAGTGGATAGAGATCGAAATCCACCTTCGGTTTCAGCATCAGGGCGGGAGCGTTTTCCAGGATGAACTTATGAAGCGCCGCTTGGTTTTGCGCCCGGGCAGAGGCGTCGGGATCTGGCAGGCCCACTAGCTTAATCTGCTGGGACTTGAACAATTTTGGATCGATGGCCGGCCATCGCAGCGCCTCATCCGTGAAGAAAGGTGCCCCTTCCGGCTTAATGCCTCGCCTCCGAAATGCTTGCATGAATGCGTCGCGAACACCCCACCCATCACTCGGATCATAGTCGGAGTCAGCGGTAATGCAGGCGCGAAGATAATCGCCGAACTGTAAAGGAGGTGGCGGACAATAATCCAGTGCTCGGACGCACGTGTTGAATACGCGGTCCGCGACGCGCTGCACCTCCACCGCAAGGCTTTCAGCCAGCGGATAGGGTAGATCCGCACTGTCCACGCGGCCGCCGCCGGATCGGTAGATGCGGAACAGACCTTGAGAGCGCCGGACATAGATCGAGAAAAAGGCATCGAAGATCGCAGCCAGAAGGATCTCTCCACGCCCATGCGGCTCTGTCTCTGTCTTGAGAGCGTTTGGATCGGGTTTGGCAACTGCGGAGCGAAGCCCGCCCGATTTGCCCATCGACTCCCCAAAACTGGTAGCAAGGCTGATTAGAGGATTATTTTCCGCAAGCTCGGCCTGGATCTGGGGAGTTGCCGTCGTCTCGCCGTCCGCGCGCAACACCGACCGGTAAATCAAGCCTCCGGTTCTCTGGATGGTATCGAGGAGTGCGTCGCGATGACTATAGTGAAGCAGCATCGCACATAGATCGCAAAAGCCTTCCATGAATGCGTACGTGTCGCCACCGCCGGACGTAAAATCCGGCCGGATGGCGTCGAGCAGAGCGTGCGTAGCGACGTGGACCACAACATCGTGCGAGAGGCACGTAAAGATGGTCTGGCCCGGCACGATTCTCCCAGTGGCTGCTTCGCTGGCGGGAAAATATCCGAAAATCATCCCGCCGCTGCCGCTGTAGTACGCATTCATCATTCTCACCGCATGCGGATAGATGCCGATGCGCAGCGGAATGGTACCTTTCGGGGTGCGCTTCTCGATCGATCGCCCCAGTGCGGCCTCAAACCGCCGCAGCGTCTCGCTGGTTACCGCATACACCATTTGCTGGTGGAAATGCGGATCGGATTCACTGGGTTGAACTCCGCTCTGCATCGCGATGAGCGGATCGTCCAGGTCCACCGGATCGTAAAAACAATCCCGGCTGCCGTCGTAGTCGATCACCTGGATGCGCCGTCCCACCGGCCCAGGTTTGAGCTTCTCGTATTTGACCTGCAGCGTGATGATATTTCCGGGGCCGTCACCCCGGGTGGAATCGAAAGCGTAAACCCTGAGCGGCCGAAACGACGGAGGCTGGACTGCTGACGCGACGGGCGGCGGTGGTTCGGCGGGCGGAGTGTTGAACCTCTCGTAGCCAGAAGAATCCTCTCCCGGTTCTCCGGCAGCGACACTGGGTGCAACTGTGTAGACAGCCTTAGGGCGGGAGGCTTCTCTTTTGCGCTTGTAATCCGACACGCGAGCCCGCTACAAGAGATAGTCCACAAACACGCTGCCGACACTAAACTTGCCTGCCTTCGGTTTCGGCAGAGTTGGTTTGGTGCCCTTCGCGCGTGGGACCTTATTTTTGTCGATTGTTACCTCTATTTGATCGCTGCGGACCAGGGCGCTCTTCTTAGCCAGAGCGTCCATCAGCGGTCCTCGCGGCACCTCGGATTTATTTGCTACTGAACCAAAACTATCTCCCTGCGTCGAGCACATTGCCGTGAAACCGGCATTCATGTTCTCTACGGCAACGATGGGCGTCGCATTGGTGCTCCCGTGATGACCCACCTTATAAAAGTCGATAGTGCCCAGTACCTCTGTCGCATTTTTCCCGAGTTTTTCATCCGGCGTCGTAGTGGGCGTTCGGCCGTCGTACAGCCAGTTCTCCCAGTTGCCGGCCTGCGCGTCACCGGCAAACAGGAGCTTCTTTCCCTTGAAGCCAAAGAGAACAACCAGGCTTTGATTATTAAGGAACGAATCGAGCTGCTTCATTGCGGTCATCAGCGCCGCAGGCTGGGCATCCAGCACAGCCTTCTCCAGCAGTTCCGAGGGCGCCTTCCCCGCAGCCGCACCCGCGCCTCGCGGTCCGAATTCGCGGAACGCGGATGAAGGATAGTCGGCCGCCGAAGCCTGCCAGTCGGGCGCGAAGGGCTGGAGGCCTTTTCTGTTCCGGCTCGAGTCAGCGGCGCCTGCGGCAGCGGCAGCTTGCAAGTACTGCCCTACACCCTTCTTCAGATCGGTCAGCTTCATGAACGCCAACGCATCCTTCGGCGGAGGACCCAGAATTTCGGCGGTCAGACCGGCCTTGACAAGGCTATCCGGCAGTTCTGGTTTCTGTCCGCTGTGATAGTACTTCGGCTTCACGCCAAGACCCGCCTTCAGCAGCGCCAAAGAGGCTGCATTCGTGCCACCACCCTTGCCCTTACCCTTGCCCGCCGTCATTTCGAGCACTTTTCCGGTGGCGTTTTCGAGAATCGCTAGCATCTCGTCTTTCCCCGGGAGGGTATCCGCCGCCAGCGCCAGCGAGTTCTGTGCGTCCAGCGCCATGGACGTCATCTCCAGCTGCAGCTTGCTTACCTCGGGGTCATATTCCGTCTCCCAAAAAGGCATCCAGATTTCCTCGACTTGGAATTTCTTGAACTCCTCCGCGCAACGGCTGAAGCCGATGATGTGGTCCATGTGCCGATGAGTGACGATGATGAGCGCGAGCTTGTGGTCGGTCTCAGTCGCCATGTGGGCTACCGCTTCTTTGATGGTGCCTATGTCGCCCTTGCCCGTCTTCCCATTGGTGACCCCACAATCAATCAGAATGTGTTTTGGGCCGCTGGAAGACGGAACCGTGAACAGAAAGAAGTCCCCGAACCCCACGCGGTACATGCGAACGCGTAGCTCACGCGATGCTTTCTTGCGAGTTGCAAATTTCATAGTCCCTCGTGAACCATGGCGAAGTTGATTTGAAATCGATCCGGATCAGAACCTTCCACCAGCCCTGCCTGCTGGCTATGGCCGCGTTGCCGCTCTTGCCGCGCCTTACCTTCCTTACCTTGTAAGTGCTTAGGGATTACATAGCGGATTTGCGCGCTATTCGGAATCTCTCCAAATGGATTCAATCCAGGCTTGGAAATGATCACCGTGGCGCCGCCGCGTAGGGGAAACGTTCCCACTTCCGGCGAACCGGGGACGAAGGGTACATCGCGCCTTTGTACCATCTCTATCACCATCTCAGTACGCAGGCTCCCATCCGAATCGACGCGGAAAACGGGATGATAGGAAGGCACCGCCACCTCGAGATCAGGATCGAATCCGAGCAGCTTCTTGTTGGTGGGATTGTTCGCGTAGGCCTTCAGGACGGTCGCGTTGCGCTGCTTTTGTTGGCGACTGAGACCATTGGGGTCACCGAAGTCGAGCCCCTCAATCGGAGGCAGCGAGCCCGGCTCCACGGTAGGCCAAGCTATGGCACCCTCGGAAAAGAAACTGGCAGTCTCCGGCGTAATGCCGCGCAGGCGGAAAGCCTGCATAAAGGCATCCCGGACTTCAACACCGTCTACTGGATGAAGATCCCGCTCCACGGTGATCAACGCGCGAAGGAAATCCCCATAGGTCAAATCCACCGGCGGACAATAGTCCAGGGCCCGCACGCATACCTGGAAAAACTCCTCCGCCGTTCGCGACGCCTCCGCGGCAAGCCGCTCCGCCAAGCTCCCGGGAATATCATCTTGATCCAGATGCCCGCCACCCGCCCGATAAATTCGAAACAGATCTGCAGTACGCCGCACATAGATGCTGAAGTACGCGTCAAACACCGCGGCCACCAGGATCGAACCACGTGCGTGCGGCTCCGTAAATTTCTTGATGTCATCCGAGTTGGGACGAGTTCCCAATGCAGACCTCAAACCAACACCGCGGCCAGTGGCCTCTCCAAACTGTTGGGCCAATTCTATGAGTGGATTTCGCTGCTTGACCTCCGCCGTGATGGCCGGCGTCAGTCCACCCTTCGCACCGGCATACTGGCTATCGGCCGACATGGCCGCGTCCCCCTGCAGTTGATAGTGGTAGATCGCCCCGCCGGTCCGCTGGATTGCATCCAGCAGCACTTCCTTGTGCGTAAAGTGACGGAATAACGCGACGATGTCGGCGAATGCTTCATGAAAAGCCGGGACATCCGGATTCGTGTTCTCTGTAAAGTACGTGCGAATGCCGTCGATGATGGCGTGCGTGGTTTCGTGAACGATAACATCGTGAGAGAGACACGTGAACACCGTCTGTCCGGGCAAATTGCGCCCGGGATTGTTGGTATCTGCGCGGAAATAACCGAAAAGAATGCCATGTGCTTTCGGGGAATAGAAGGCGTTCTCCGCGACCATCGCATGTGGATAGATGTTGAGCGTGTAGATATCACCCGGCAATGCCCCCTGTGGGGAATTCTTTGTACGCTCTTCGCGGCGCCAGTGTATTTTCCTTCCTAGAGCCGCCTCGAAATGCTGAATCGTGTCGGTTACCACCGCATACACCATCTGCTGATGGAAGCGTGGATCCGACTCGGACGGGTCCAGACCGCCGCAGATCAGAATGTTGGGATCGTCCAGGTCAACGGGCTCATACCAGATCTTATTCGTCCCGTCGTAGTCGACAATCGCGATGGCATCCGGCGCCCGTTCCTTCACAACCGGTCCGGGTTCCAGTTTCTGATACCGGACACTCAAGGGCATCTCATTCCCTAACAGACGTCCCTGGCTGGGATCGAAGGCGTAGGCTTTTAGAGGCCGCAACTGCGGATCAGGATGGTGAGAATTCTTCGCGGATCCGGCACCGGATGACTTCCGTTTTCTCGCTGCGGCCATCTCGATATCCTCCTGCCAAAAACGTTTTTTGGCGAAGCAAGCTTCACGAAAAACTATACCTTATCGGTTACCAAATTTGTTGGAATAACTGAACTTGGTTTGCTCGAGGGCCAAAGTGTTCACTCGACGCGGCCATTGTACTTCGGTAGACCTCTGAGCCGTCCCTGGCGAAGACACCCGATAGCCCCGATCGAACACCCATTGAGGTTCTCGATGGATTTCGGCGGGCGGTAGTACTCAACGGCAGCCAATCTTTCAAGGACTGGGCGATCCCCTATTTCAGGCCGATCATCCTGGTACAAATATCTCGGAGGGTCTGCTCGATTCCCGCTGGAACCAGGACATGCTCACGGGTTTCCCCGCCGCAAAGGTCTCGCTCCCCGGACGGTGTCGCCCCCGAGCCTTTCGGAAGTCCCTCGTCATCCGTGCAGGCGTCAACGATAGCGGCGACTCCGGGCCCAAAATGGTCGCGGATGTAAACGCGAAGTGCCTCACGCCCACCCGGATAATTGCTCGCTTGATCCTCCAATGAATCATGGAGTAAAGCAGCAATTGCTTCGTCTTCGGATCCGCCATCTTCAATCACAAGTGCGGCCACAGCGAGCAAATGGCCGAGATACGGAATCTTCGTGCCTTTCCGAGGTTGTTGCCTGTGAAGCGTGGCCGCGAACAACAGCGCCGCATCAAATCGTTCTGTAAGCATAAACCTTCTTCGAGCTTCCCTTTGGGAAGTATAGCGGTGAGTCGCACAGGTTCGCGGAGTGTCCCTGGAAGGGATTCGCTTAGTTCGCTTGCTGAATCAGTTCCTGGAGTATGGTGCGATGCAGACCGTGCGGTCTCCGATCGCCCCGCTCCCAGCGCCATAGGGTGTTGACGTTGACGCCGATCTGGCGGGCGAGGGCTGCTTTGGTCAGCCCCAGCTTCTTCCGTAAGGCGGCAATGGTTCGCGAGGAAAGTTTACTTTTTGCCGAGGGAGTGCCCGGGCGCTTCGGCAGGAACCCATCTCCGGCAACGAAATTCTCGACCAGCGTGCGGTAGGAACCGACCGGTGTGTTCTCGCCCCGCTCCCACCCCGCGATGGTCGATTCGTCAATGCCGAGCTTCTGAGCGAGTTGCTCCTGGGTAAGCCCGAGGCTAAGGCGTACTCTCTTGAACTTTTCAATCAGGTCGCCGCCTTCAGGCAGGGGATTGTGCCCACCAATGACGCTACGGGCAGTTGGAAGCTGCTGTTCCGAAAAAGGGTCCGGTCCCCAGCCCGCGTCCCTATATATGGGATAAGGGTGCAGGGGCATGCTTCTGAAACGGGGATCGGCGTGTTTCTGCTTTCGCGGTGTCCGAAAATCATTTCTTTTTCTTCTTGATGCGCATCAGGAGTGATGCTCGCTGCAGGAGGATGTCGGGTGTTCCTGTGCGAAATGGTGTTCTGGTAGCGATCTCGCATCCCCACTGGGCGGTTCCTTCGTGTTCAAAGCATTCGCGCGGAAAGTGGTAATTGGCTTTGGGGTTGTGGAAGAGATGGAGTCCGTCGAGGAGACTCTCTTTGTGCTCGGCTTTTGGGATGCGGCCCTGCGTCACACGGTCTCCTTTGCCGTCCATTCGTTGTACTCCGACGAAGTATGAACGGTAGTTCGGATCATCCTTGGCGAGAGCGGCTACCTTTGCGACTGTTGCTACGTTGCTAAACATGACGGCGCTGATTTCGGGCATGGTTGGTTCCACGAAATAGCCGAGTGGGACGTCTGCGCCGTTGGCCTTCTTGATGTTCGGCATTAGCTGAGGTGGTTCTTCGCCCTGCCAGTGTCGGGGGTCAATGCCATACAGCACGCGTAATGGCGGGTAGACGCTCTCTTTGAAGAACCATGGTTGGTCAAAGGGGGCGACCGCCAGGACGAACGGGAGCTTCCCGATCACCGGAATCGTGGAATAGCTCGTGCGGTACTTCTCGTATTTTGAGGTGATGGAGTTGGCGAAACGAATTGTTGCGTCGTCGGTGACTTTGGCGAGGTCCACTTCCCTCCCTGTCTTCCAGTCCCTCTGCCATTCGGGCGTTCCGTCGTTTGCATTGCTCGCGACGACGGCCTCGATGCAGAACGCTGGCTGTCCGTCCCGGAGCACGACGAAATCCGGTGCGGGATACGAGAAGTCCACTGTGAATCCCATTTGCTTGAGGCATGCGAACACGTAGAGTTCCCAGAATGCGGCGTTGAACGTGGTTTGGAACTCGATAACAAACTTGCCGTCCCGGTCCACAAACCCGTCGGACCAAGCGAGCATTTCATCACGATGAGACTGTGGTCTCGCCATGTAACCCAAGAAGTTCGGGTGGCAGCGCTCAAGCGGCACTTGCGGCGTGAAGAGATCAAGCATCAGGGAATAGTGAAATCCTACGCCAAACGTACCGTTAACGCCAGCACGCCATTACAGAATCACCCTATTCCGGAACACCACGAACCGGCGGAGTGCTCATCGAGTCAGAACTTGAGCTGGAACCGTACGGGTATGTTGTCACGCTGCGGCCCATGTTGTCGGCCAGTCTTGGGATGCCACGAATGCGGGGTCGGGTGGTCCGAGCATGACGTGGTATTCCGGCGCGCCGAATTGTGCGAAGAGTCTGACAAAGGCATGGATATCTGCCTCGATCGGGTTGTAAAGGATTCTGATTTCGTGCAGGCTTCCTGTTGTGCTGTTGATGGGTTCCTTCCACCATCCTCCTACCCACTGGCCAAGATGCTCGTCTTTTCCGAGGATCACGTTTCTGATGGGCGTGTTCGTGAACGCGCCGAGCCCGAGTGCGGCTACGGCCGCGCTGAAGCCGATTTTTGCGATCATGCGCACGAAGTCTTCGGCGGAGAAGTTGATGTGCATGCCGAAGAAGTCCGCGCCGGGGTACTCCTTGCTCGCCTCTTTCATCGTGGGCCCGGCCAAGTGCTTCACGTCAAGATTCGTAAACACGCCGCGGATTAGTGTGTTCGTCCACAATTTGGTGGGTGGAGGAAATAGGGGTGTGGGGAGATACGTTGGATACTTCGCGCGGGGAATTCGGATAGTCTCACGGACGCCGTTGCGTTCGATTACGACCGGGAGTGTTGGAGAGCGCTTGTCCTTCCGTCGGCTTTGCATAGCGAGCGCGTTGCGTAGATCAGGCCATAAGTGTCGCAGTGCACCATGCTCGAAGCGCGTCGTGATCTTCGCGCACAATGCGCAGCTCGCACGCTGGATCGTCCATGGTCCGTTCAATCCGTAGGGCACCGCATGCTCCGTGCTCAGGGGCGCATCGCGTTCTCCACAGTAGATGCACGCACCGATCTCACGGCCATTCGGAGAAATATGGTGATCGACCAGACCCTGCACGATTAAATGGTACCGCCTAGAGCGCTCATTTACTGTTGTTCGAATCCGCCGCGACCAGATGCTTCCGTCGCCAGGCGTGTTTTCCATAGATGTTGCCGAGCATGGAGTTTCCGGGCACGGGTATGACGAGGATGGTATTGGGGTCGATCAGGCGGAGTCGTTGTTCGTAGACTTCTGCTGTGCCTGTGTACCATCCGGTTCTTGTGGCTGCATCGGGATCATTCGGGTCGATGATGATGTGTCCTTTTTGGTATCGCGTGGGGATTCCGTGGTCGTCGCAATCGTAACAGTCCACGTAGAGTTTCGCGGAGGTTTTCCACGCCGGCAAGGTGACAGTAGCGGGACCTGCGCCGTGCATGCGTCCGCCAATGTCTCGGCCGACCACGTCGTGTGCTTCCCATGCACCAACCCAGCGCTTCGCTTGTCGTCGTTTAGTGGCCTGACCCACTAGGTTCAAGAGCGGGCTTACGAGTTTGAGCAGAACAGCCTCAATCGGCATTCCCTCCAGGATAACGAGCCAGGACCCTACCCGCGTGGTGTCGGGCAGGTGCTTGCTAGTATTGTGCGTATGCCTAGGGACATGCAGCATATCACCTGCGACATGGTGCGAGCGTTGATCAACGGCAATCCCGAGTCTCGATTTGACAACCATTGGATTGAACAGCGTGTCCTTCGGCATCACGCAGTCGCGTTTGCGCTGGAACTGCTCGAATACCGACAGGAACCTGACCCGTTGATGAACTTCAGTAGAGACTTCGGACACTGGGTTGGCCGCCAGTTCAGCCCTGATCATCTTGTCAAGACGAATAGCGGCCCAAGACAGGATGGCAAAATCGAGACGCTCAATCTCGCAGGCGATCGCATCTTCAATCAAGAGTGGGAAAAGCGCGACCCAACCAATCCCATCCCCCCATCAGCCTGCCCATAACGGCGTAGCCTTAGTGCAGTTGTCGTTGCTTGATGTACTCGCGCACGCTGGCAGTTGTTCTCTGGATTAACTTATTGACGACGCGTCGCTTTGTAGCATCTGATTCAGTGGGGTCGAAGGGCCACAGTTCAAAAACTAGAATTGCATCGAGGGGTTGCAGGACGCCGTTTTCTCGTGGGTCGGCGATGTAGTGTTTGACCACGGTCAGGTGCGCCTCCCATTGTGTTGGGTCATCCATGTGGTCTGACAGGACCCATAGGATGAGGCTTTCGACATCGCGCTCGGGCACGTTCGGAAGGAAATACGCGCGCACATCGGCCTTGGTGCGGTCGCTGAAATCGCCCGGTTCTTGCGGTTCCCCATAGTGTGCCTGGCAGCTCGAAAACGTCGTGACAAGCCCAGTGTCATTAATGGCATTAACGAGGGGAAGAATGAGCGGTGCAATTGGAGCCACACGACGTAGCGTACCAGCCGCGTTCGGGCGTTGCAAAAGGGGAGTCCCTCAGGATGGCGACGTTCTTATATATAGGATGGCGGTGGTTCATAGGGAGATGATTCTGCAACAGCTTTGGGGTCGCTCCCAGGCAGGGGATAGCCCGTTTCGCCGGCCTTTGGGTCCGGCGCGCTCAGGGTCTCTTTTTTTGCGGATTCCGCAAATCCACTGTCCGCCGCAACATTTGTATAGTTGCTAACTAACCAACTCGGCCCCCGCGATAAACACCCGATTCTCATCAGACCTCCAATGTCCGGCATCAAGCGAAGATCAGGTCCGCCGGTGCCGCGAGTTCGCCGCGCACCAAGGGTGGTCCATCGTAGAAGAGCTCGTTCAATTCGATGAGAGGAAGCGCTTTTGCTCTCCACCAACGCTTGGCTGTGGGCTTGATCTTGCCCCATTCGCCGCGCGATGTTGAAGAACTGGGACTTTTCGCCGGAGTATGAACGCGCCAGCGGAGATGGGCTTTAAATGGACGACATGAGCCACAATGATCACCAGGCATCCGACCCGCATGCCGGTCAAACAATGTCGGACATGCACGGGAGCCACGACGGTCACGAGGGGCACTCCGTTGCCATGTTTCGCGACAAATTTTGGTTGAGTTTCGCTCTCACAATTCCCGTCGTCTTCTGGTCAAGCGACGTTCAACGCTGGTTTGGCTACACAGCGCCTTCCTTCCCCGGCTCGAAGTTTATCCCCGCTATCCTCGGCACAGTTGTCTTCGTTTACGGCGGCCTGGTCTTCATCCGCGGGGCATGGAGCGAATTTGCCGATCACAAGCCGGGCATGATGACGCTTATCAGCCTCGCGATCATAGTCGCTTTCGGAACTTCGCTAGCAGCGACATTCGGCCTCTTCGAGATTGACGTTTGGTGGGAAGTCGCGTCACTGATTACGATCATGGTCCTCGGCCACTGGCTCGAGATGCGGGCCATTTCCCAGGCTCGTGGCGCGCTGAGCGCACTCGCCGCCCTGCTCCCGGACACCACTGAACGGGTAACGGGCGCCGACACTCAATCTGTTCCACTCTCCGAGTTGCGGATTGGCGACATCGTTCTTGTCAGGCCCGGAGCCCGCGTTCCGGCAGACGGCATAGTCGTTGAGGGTGCCGCCGATGTTGACGAGTCCATGATCACCGGCGAATCCAAAACGGTGCCGAAGGTGGCAGCCTCCAAAGTCGTTGCGGGAACAATTCTCAGCGGCGGGAGCCTTCGCGTCAGTATTGCAGCAATCGGGGACCAGACTGTTCTATCCGGGATCATGCGGCTCGTCGCCGCAGCGCAAGCTTCCGGCTCTCGTGCGCAGGCACTTGCCGACCGTGCGGCCGCGCTTCTTTTTTACATCGCCGTAGCCTCGGGTGCGATTACTTTCGCCTATTGGTGGTTTTCAGGTGATAAGGAACATGCGCTGATTAGAACCGCAACGGTCCTGGTCATTGCCTGCCCGCATGCCCTTGGCCTGGCGATTCCACTCGTAATCGCAATCTCGACATCACTAGGGGCTCAAAACGGGCTCCTGGTTAAGGACAGACTCGCACTCGAACGCGCGCGCAATCTGGATGTCGTCATATTCGATAAGACTGGCACCCTGACACGCGGTTCTCCTGTCGTGTCAGGAGTCGCGGCGGCACTTGGCACTACCGAAGACGATTTGATTGCGCGCGCCGCCGCTGTCGAATCGAACTCCGAACATCCCCTCGCCAAAGCAATTGTCGCCGCAGCCGGGCGCCGCGGCCTGGCCCGATTGGCGGCTACGAATTTCGAAGCGCTTCCTGGTCGAGGAGCGAAGGCGCTTGTGGAGGGCACGAGTATCGAAATCGGCGGACCGCGACTGGTGACCGAGGCCAGGGTAACGGTGCCGCCGGAAGTTGAAAAACTGACAGCCACATGGACATCTGATGGGAAGACGGTTCTTTATGTGCTCGCTCAAGGCCGGCTAGTCGGAGCTTTCGCCGTGGAAGACGAGATTCGGCCCGAATCCAGTGAAGCCGTCGCTCAACTTCATCGGCTTGGTGTCCGCGTCGCGATGATCACCGGCGATTCGAAAGCGGTTGCCGATTCGGTCGCCCGGCGTATCGGAATCGATGAGGTAGCCGCCGAGGTTCTCCCCGCCGACAAGGCCACAGCGGTGAAGAAGTTTCAGGCAGGCGGCAAACGTGTGGCAATGGTTGGGGACGGCGTTAACGATGCACCCGCTCTGGCAACCGCAAATGTCGGAATCGCCATCGGGGCGGGAACCGATGTGGCGATTGAGTCCGCAGGGATCGTACTCGTGCGTAGCGATCCGCGCGATGTCGTTGGTGCGATCGAACTATCCCGTGCTACCTATCGAAAAATGATCCAGAACCTGGTTTGGGCGACGGCCTATAACATTGTCGCCATTCCGGTCGCTGCTGGCCTTTTCGTCCACTGGGGATTCGATCTCCCTATGAGTGTGGGGGCGGTCGCGATGAGCCTGTCCACTATCATCGTCGCCGCCAACGCTCAGTTGCTTCGTGGACTTAAGTTGCAACGAGACACTCTCCCCCATGACGCTTAATGAACCGTACCCCGGTGTACGGTTTGCTCCGGGAGCATCCGGTAGCCAAACGGAAGGCGCGGCGGTTCCGGGAGAAGATGGATATGACCAACTTGAATCCTGAATCCAGTCTCGAACGCAGTCGCTTCGTCGAGCGTGGCCGACGACTGGAATACTTCACCATCTTCTGGAACAGTCTGGAAGCACTGGCTGCTCTGATCTTCGGCTTCATCGCCGGAAGCGTGGCGCTGGTTGGATTCGGCTTGGACAGCCTGGTCGAGGTAACGAGCGGAGCCGCATTGTTGTGGCGCCTTCACCAGGATAAAAATACCTCGCGGCGCGAAGCGGCTGAGCGACTCACCTTGCGGATCGTCGGATCGTGCTTCCTGATGCTTTCCGCATACATCGCCTATGATTCGTTGGCTTCGCTTGTTAATAGGGAAGCTCCAGCCAGGAGCCTACCAGGAATCGTAATCGCTGCCACCTCTTTGATTGTGATGCCATTGTTGTCGAGAGCCAAGAGACGTGTCGGGATCGGGCTCGGCAGTGCCGCCATGGCCGCTGACGCGCGCCAGACCGATTTCTGCACCTATCTGTCCGTCATCCTCCTTGGTGGTCTTCTCCTCAATTCGCTATTCGGACTCTGGTGGGCAGATCCGGCAGCAGGTTTGGTGATGGTTCCAATCATCGCCAAGGAGGGGATCTCAGCGTGGCAAGGCGAGGCGTGTTGCGACAATTGCCACTAGATCGTCGAGCGTGCGCGAACCACCCCTCGGCAGGGTCTGGAGCCTGGGTTCGAGGCAAATCCGGTTGCAGATTTGCCGGAAGTCCTGACGGACGCACGCGCACACTGAGCGTCCCGACATGCGCTAGGCGAACACACCAGATCGAAAGGTGGCGAGTTTTGTGCCCCTTTCTAACTTGCTATCTTCTGTTTAGGCGTCTGGATAGTGACAGTCCGGGCCGATCAACCGGCAGTCGGCCAAGTGTCACCGATTTGTCACCATTGCTCCGTCAAACTGCGTGAAATCAGATGAAGTCAGGTGAGGTCAAAAATGGTGCAAGTTATTGGCTGGCAAGAGGATTTGTTTAGTTTTCTTGCACTTGCTGAAGCGCTGAGATCGGTTTAGCAAACCGCTGCTTTCGACCCCTCAGCCACGTCTCCGCGAGGACCTTCTGACCTAAAGTGCGACTGACTTCCAACACGAGAGCCGACTGGTTGCTTCACACCCAGGAGGTCAAACCATTCGGGGTGGGGGGACGCTGCTTCGTAAGCAGCAGGTCGCATGCTTCCTCAGGCACTACGAACGGGTGGGAAATCGGAAACGGGGATCGAGGAAAGTCCAGACAGTGTCTGGAAAAATTGATTTGGCTGTCGAGGTGGTACTAATCCGCCTGCGCCCAAGGCAGGTGCGCTACTCCCTTCGAAGCGCTGGCTTGGGGTGGAAGGGGTCCTGCTTGAGTCTCCAACGCCGGCTGGACCGCATCGCCACGCACCTGCTTCCGTGGCAGGTGCGTCAGTCCTTTCGATTTAACAAATTTCGATAAAAACCCGGCTGACCACCCGAAATCGTCCACGACTTTTGGCGGATAGTGGCCGTGGCTCAAGTGCTTACCCAGGAAAGCTCATGACAGCGCACACACGCCGCACACGAGTTTCAGTTGATCTTGTCGCAGATGCAAGAAAAGGCGAGGCCAGCGGACGGCTCGCACTGACTAAAGCGAATCAGTGACACGATGCGCCCGCAGTCGGCATCGCCGATTGACTTGTCTTAACTGGTAGGAAGATGGCCACCTCCGCTCCCCCGTGCGGCCGGTTCTTGGCGACGATTCTGCCATTATGAGCTTCCACGAATCCCTTGCAAATCGAAAGGCCAAGGCCTGTCCCTTTGGAGGATCCCGGCGACGCCCCACGAAAAAATTTATCGAACA
>Ga0157378_10001750_pt1 | contig 19472 bp, 15 predicted proteins | sample M65metaG_FD_115309 | JGI IMG/M metagenome (GOLD analysis project Ga0157378, IMG submission 115309) | Miscanthus rhizosphere microbial communities from Kellogg Biological Station, Michigan, USA - M6-5 metaG | ecosystem: Host-associated > Plants > Roots > Rhizosphere > Soil | place: USA: Michigan...
CGGATTCACGCGACAACTGCTGGACAAGCACTTCCGGCCTTACCGGGCACACTTGCAAGTGACGATGGAACTGACAAGCGTTGGCATGATTAAGTGCTTCGTGGCCGCGGGACTTGGCGTGTCGCTGATCAGCGCCAGCTTCGCGCGCAACGAAGTTCGCGCCGGTGAGGTGAAACTGATTCCCATCGCGGACGTCGAACTGTGGCGCGAGTTGGGAATCGTTTACCGCCGCGACCGCACGCTGCCGCGTTCCTCCGCCGCGTTCATCACTCTGGTGCGCCAGCGCGCTGCAGAAAATCCCGACCTGGAAATCGTGCCCCGCAAAGTAGCTCGCGGCGGCGAACCCGCGGCCATAGCGTAGAGGTAGCACAGACTTCAGTCTGTGGCTTTTCATCGTATGTTGGCTGGCCGCACGGTCCGGGATATCGAACGAAAGGCCACAGACTGAAGTCTGTGCTACTAAGCTTTCTACTAAACCTACCGCACCGCTATCGGGTCGATCGTCGAACCAGTCCCGCCTTCGATTTTTAACGGAGTCATGATGTACGCGGATTCATAAGCGCGCGCAGCCGCGAGTTGCTCCAACCTCAGGTTTTCGACCAGGTAAACTCCATTTACAATCAGAAACATGGCGTGAATCGGCAAATTTACTTTTTGTCCCGGATACGGCCGCGGCTCGACGCAGCAGTTGTCTGCGCCCACGAGCATCGGATTCTGCTTGATCAGCCACTCGCCCGCCTCAATGCCTATCCCCGGCGAGGATTTCAAATATTTCTCCTTGTCCTTCACTGTGTACAGTTTGCCCCACCCGGTATTAATCATGACGGCGTCGCCCGCCTCGAGTTTCACCTTTTCCTTGACCAGCGCCTGCTGCAAATCGTCCGCCGTGATCACGTAGCCGGCGTCCAGCATGTCCACGCCCTTCAATCCCGCTACGTCGATCAGCACGCCGCGCGTCATGATGTCCGGAATTTTATCGACGCTGATTTTTGGAAATCCCTGCCGTGCCCCGGCCGCCAGATCAGTAACGGGACCGCCGCCGTCGGAAAAACTCATGTCGTGATCCGTGATGCAGTTGTAATATTTTCCGCCGTAAATCTGGTGTGCGAACGCGTCGAGTTGCGTGCCCACCTGGCCGAGTTCGGTGATCACGATCTCTTCGTTCTCGCCCCGCGTGCCAGGATCCGTCGCCGTGCTGCGTTTCATATGCAGGTCGAAACGCCGCGCGCCGATCAGCGGAAGTGCCGCGGAAAGATGAAACCCGAGCGTAAAGACTTCGCCCGTGCGAATCAATTTCGCCGCTTTCAGCGCCATCTCCGGCTTCATAAGATTGCCGGACCCGATTTCATCCTTCGCGCCCCATTTCGACGGGCAACGCTGCGCATCGCTCGGCATTTCCCACGATTGCGCGCGCAGTTCGACGCAAGCAGTTCCAATCGCCAGAGCAAACATCATCAGCCGAACCGGCCATTTCGCTCGCATTTCTTCCTCCGATGAATCAGCAAATTCGCTCAGGTTTATAGACTGGATTGGCGATCGGAGCAAGTAGCATAGGCGAGAGTGCCCGTGCTACCGAAACCCTTCGATGGACTACGCCGGGCGATCGCGAAGCAGGTCGATCATGTCCGGGTCGGAAGTTCTTGGTGCGGATCCGTCCGCTTCTGAGGGTTCCGGGATTTCTCCCTCGCCCGTTGCCAAAAACAGATTGGCTTCGAGGCCGTGCTGCTTGTCGTAGAGATCGCGGTATCGCCCAGCGAGCGCGTAAAGCGACGCATGCGTTCCGCGCTCGACAATTCTTCCGGCCTCCACCACCAGAATCTGATCAGCACGGCGAATGGTGGAAAGTCGATGCGCGATCACGAACGTAGTGCGCCCGCGCATCAGTTGCGCGAGCCCTTCCTGAATGAGCATCTCCGATTCGGAGTCCAGGCTGGAGGTCGCTTCGTCCAGAATCAGGATGCGCGGATCGGCCAGAATGGCGCGCGCGATGGAAACGCGCTGGCGCTGCCCGCCGGAGAGTTTCACGCCTCGTTCGCCGATGATCGTGTTGTAGGACTCCGGAAAGCGCTCCGCAAATTCGTCCACACGCGCGATCCGGCACGCCGCCAGAATCTCCCCCTCACTCGCATACGGCCGCGAGAACGCCACGTTCTCTCGAATCGTTCCGTCAAACAAAAATGATTCCTGCAGCACCACGCCGAGGCGCGTGCGGTAGGTGTCCAGCCGCACCGTCGACAGGTCCACACCATCCACGAGCACGCGTCCTGACAACGGAACGTGAAATGCCGCCACGAGTCCGATGATTGTCGATTTCCCCGAGCCGGACGAGCCGACCAGCGCGGTCACCGTCCCCGGCTGCGAGAGGAAACTTACGTCCTGCAGTACCGGTTTGCCGGGCTCATATGCAAAGGTCACATTTTCAAACGCCAGTTCGCCGACAATGTCCGGCAGCGTAACTGTGCGTCGCGGGTCTTCATCCTCGGGCCGCTCGTCCAAAACTTCCCGCGTGCGCTCGAGCCCTGCGACGGCTTCCGTCAATTGCGTGCCAATGCCGACTACTTGAAATACGGGCGCGATCATGAAGGCCAGAAACGCGGTGTAGCTCATGAATTGCCCGACCGTGATTCTTCCCTCCAGGACCTGGTGCGAGCCCACCAGCATCACCAGCGCGCCAACCACGCCGCCGAGCGCGGTCGTCGAAAAACTCATCATGGACATGGTGGTGAGCGATTTAATTACGTTGTCCAGCAATCGCTGCACGCCTTTGGTGAACACATCGTGCTCGCGCTGCTCCGCGTGATAGCCCTTTACCACGCGCACGCCGGAAAGTGATTCCGTGAGACGGCCGCTCACCTCGGCGCTGATTTTAGCGCGCTCACGAAAAATCGGCCGCAGGACGCTGAAGGCCTTCCGAAGCCCAACCATGCTGACGAGCAACAGCCCAGCCGCGAGCCCCGTCATCACCGGACTGATGCGCAGCAGCATGTACAGGGCGATGGCAGCAGTCAGCAAGCCACCGAGAAATTCCACGAGGCCCGTGCCGATCAGGTTGCGCACGCCCTCGACGTCGCTCATGATACGCGATACCAGCGCACCGGTTTTGTTCGCGTCATAATACGCGACCGGTAGCCTGCCGACGTGCTCCTGCACATTTCTGCGCAGCTCGGTGATCATTCGCTGCGCCGCTTTGGACAATGTTTGTGTCAAGGTATAGGAAGTCACACCCTGCAGAAGCGTTGCGAGCAGAACTCCGCCCACCAGCGGCATCAGTAGACGTGTCTGGTGATGGATCATTACGTTGTCGACCAGATATTTGGTGGTAAACGGAAGCGCGAGGCCGGAAACACGGTTGACGGCCATGAGCAGCATGCCCAGTCCGAGCAATCCGCGGCGCGGCCGCATCAAAGCCCAGATCGCGGGCAGCTGGTCCATCAGGCGAAGCGGTTTCTTCTTGCTCGTTTCGACGGCGTCTTCACGACCGCGCCGGGCGCCGTGACCACGCTCGGCGCGCGAGGACATCCCACGTTGCGCCCCCATGCCCCCGAATCCGCCCGGCATTCTCATCCGCTAGCCATCTTAGAGGATTTGCCCGCAGGCCGCCACCGCTGGGGATACAACGCATTTTTACTTCACGTCATCATGCGTCCGCGCAATTCGCCTGCGGGAATAAACTCCAACACAGATCAGATGCTGCGGCAGGCCGGCTCGTCACACGAAACAAATAGATGCCAACCATTATGATATTCATCGCACAAAGTTTACTAATGCTTTAGTTAGCGCGGGCTGGGCTTGCTTTCCGGAAGTCGCGGCGAGCGCCTGGCACGGCCAGTTTCTTCTTGACACTACCCAACCCCACACCTAGATTGAGAACGGGCCTCGAAAAAGCCCCCGAAAGCAAAGCGGTCGTCGAATTTCCAAAGGGGCGTTCGAGTGTTCGTTCCCATCAATTTTCCCGCACAGCCGGACGAGCGAGGCGGGACCCCATGAGCCAGCCACGAGGGAACGAGCACTGGATCAATCCACTGCTGGCGCGGCTCAACCTGGTTCGAAAATCCGGCCAGGATTCCGACCTGCTCGCCTTTTGGAAACAAATTGAAGATTCCGAACTAGCGGATCGAGTCGGAAGGCTCGTTGCGGAAATCAACACCGCCGCCGGTTACCACGTCCTGGAAATGCTCGAGTTCCTTCCTCCCCAAAAGAATATTCTGCGCATCTCCTTTGAACATCACCGCGTCAAACACAATTTGGAAATCGCGATTCGAGAGCGCGGAATCGTATTGATGTTTTCCACCTCCAAACGTGTTGTGACGGGTTGGGAGCGCTACGTTCCCGGCAATTCGATGAGAGACACTTCGACTCTGGTGTGGGAACAGGTAATTCATCCCGCGGAGGTAGTGGAACCGAACATCCAGGCATGGCTTTCTTATCTTCTCTCCGGCCTCGACAAGCAATTCCGGCTCGATCAAATCCTTTCCGGGTCTTCAGACGAGGGTGATGACAGCGGTTCTCTCCGCAAAGCGTCCGCCTAGTAAAACACCCTGGTGTAAAAATTTTAAACGTGCGTTGAATTTCACCTGTAAGATGGCGCACGCTGTGGCTCGGCCGGCGGGTCGTCAGGGCGCGGCCTGCGGGAACCGCTAAATCCGGACAGGAAAGATTTCGGCTGCGACCGGCCCGAGAGGTTAAAAAATGTCCAAGCTGCGCTTAGCGATGGCTTGCTGGAATTATGACCGTACGCGCGCCCTGCTCGAGGAGCGCGTCCCTGTTGACGGCATCGACCTGACCTACATCAACATTCCAGTCGAGGAAACTTTTTTCCGGATGATCCGCCATCGCGAATTCGATGTGGCTGAGATGTCTCTTTCTTCCTACACGCTTTCCATGTTCCGCGATCCGAAACCGTTTGTGGCCATTCCGGTCTTCCCGTCCAGATATTTCCGGCATTCCTGCATCTTCATCAATCGCAACAGCGGAATTCGCGAACCCAGGGACCTGATCGGCAAACATGTTGGCAATCCGGAATACCAGTTGACGGCCTGCGTGTGGATTCGCGGCATCCTGAGCGACGAATACAAAGTTCCGGTGTCCAGCGTTACCTACTTGCGTGGAGGCGAAGAAACTCCCGGGCGCACGGAAAAACAAACCGTCTCTCTGCCACCGGAAATTCGCCTGGAAAATATACCAAAAGACAAAACGCTTTCCGAAATGCTGCGTGTCGGAGAGATCGACGCCATCTATTCGCCGCGAACCCCGTCCTGCATTGCGCAGCGCGCGCCCAGCGTCGGCCTGCTCTTTGAAGATTACGAGTCCGTGGAGCGAGAATATTATAAACGCACGAAAATTTTTCCCATCATGCACACGGTGGTGATTCGCCGGGAAGTTTACGAAAAACATCCATGGGTCGCGCAATCGTTGTATAAGGCATTTGTCCTGGCGCAGCGCGAAGTCTATGAGGACCTGTACGAAACAGCCGCGCTGAAATTCATGCTGCCCTGGCTCATTCGGCATGCGGAAGACACGCGCGCGCTGATGGGAAAAGATTTCTGGCCCTACGGCGTTGAGCCCAACATGCACACGCTGAGCACGTTCCTGCGCTATGCCCACGAGCAGGGACTGGCCAAGCGGTTGCTCACGCCGCAGGAGCTATTCGTGCCCGAATCTCTGGAAGCTTTTAAAATTTGAAATCTCAAATTTTAAAAAACCGAACCGGCAAGAGAAGAACAGCCCCGAGGGAGATAATCCGCATGGCGGAAACTGGACCGGTCCCTGTGCTTCGGTGGTGGGCGCTCGAGCGCGGCGACATTGATGCCACCGTTGCGCAAGTCGGCTTCAACGTGGCACAGATGATCATTCCCGCATTCCTGCTCGCTCCCGTGGGTATAGCCATGGGCTTCAGCGTGAGCCATCTTTTGCCGGGTTTTGCCCTGGGATTTTTCGTTGGCTCAATGGGACTCACGGCGCTCGCCGTGAGACTCGCCCGGCGCGAAGGCCGCGCCAACGTCACCGCCCACGTGTACATCAACAATGTTCCGGGAATCATCGCGTATACGCTATCCATCATGCTGCCGATTTATCTGCAGACGCGCGATCAGGAACTGGCGTGGAGGGTGGGCGCTGCTGCGGTCGTGTGGACGGGAATTATCAAGCTCGTGGCCGCGCCGCTGGCAGGTACAATCCGGAAATTTATTCCCAAGCCCGCGATGATGACGGTGTTCGGCGCGGCCATGTACACCTATCTCGCGATGGTGTTGCTGCAGCGCATCTTCGATCAGCCGCTCGTGGGTATCGTCGCGCTGGCGATCGTTGCTACCGCAGTCCTCGCCGGAGTGCCGATCACCAAGTGGAAAATTCCGCCGTTCCTCGTCGCATGGCTCGTTCCGCTGGCCATCGGATTATCGATCGGCTACATTCAACCCGCATGGCACGGCTTTTCCGCGCAACTCCCCTTCGTGCACACTCCCGGCCTCGTGCAGGCCATGGGCCTCGCGATTCCCTACCTTTCGGTGATCGCGCCGATGTCGATTTACCAGGTGTTGCAGGATATCGCCTCGGTGGAAGGAGCAAATTCGGCGGGGGATAATTACGACGCGCGCCTGGTTGTCGCGTGCGATGGCCTCGGAACGCTTCTGTGTGGCGTAGGAGGGAGCATTATCACTCCCGTTGTCGCTGCGCTGCACCCGCCTTACAAAATGATGGGTGCGCGCATCGGCTTTTGTTTCTGGACGGCTGTAATCTTCATGGCCGTGTTTGTCAGCGGAATCTCCCTGTTCATGGCGCAGCTTTTTCCGTGGGCCATTCTGGCCGCGATGATCGCGTACGTGGCGATCGGAGTGGGTCGAGCCACGCTCCATCACGTGGACCACAAATACATCAATGCTGTGCTGCTCGGTTTGGTTTTGCCCGCGGGAGCCGTCGTAGGCTCCGCGATAGGCTCCGCATTGCCCGCGCTGAAACTTTCCGCCGCACATCCCGAAGTCCAGACAGCCTTGAATCGCTCCATCTACTGGTCATCGATTCAGGGACTCGGCAACGGATTTCTTTTCCTGGTCCTGGTGGTCTCCGCGCTGATCACCGAAATGATCGATCGCAATTTCGGGCGCGCCGCAGCCTGGTGCCTTATCGCTTCCCTCTTTTCCTGGTTCGGACTGATGCATTCGCCAACTCTGCACTGGGGCGCGCAGCCCATGTACGCAAGCGGTTGGCTGGCCGCCGCGTTCATCGTTTTCTCAGCGCGCTGGTGGCGCGGCGATCTCGCGCCGGCTCGCGGCAATTCCTAATTCACTCGAAAATCGAACGCTTGTAAGCGTCCGTCTCCGATGCTAAAAGAAGAACATGGACAAGGCGGCTACAGCCCTTTCGCCTGCCGAGCATCGGCGGCACCTCTTCTACGAAACTTCCCATTCGCCCTCGCTCGCCGATCTCGTGGGCTACGAACAAGCCAAGGAAATCATCGACTTCTGTTTTATCGCCAACCCCTATTATCCGACCGCCGCAATGCTGCGCGATCTTCAGGATAATTTTCCGAACCTGATCAAATCGTATCCCTCGAGCAATCCCGCCACCAGCCAAAAACACCTGGCGACGGTGCTTCACGTGAACCCAGACCACTTGATCATCGGCAACGGCGCGACCGAACTCATCGTGCTCATCAACACGACCCTGATCGAGCGCATCGCCGTGCCGGTGCCCACGTTCGGCGAGTACATCGAGAAACTGAAGGATCAGCGCGACGCCGAACTCTACGTCCTGAATCCCGCGGAGAGATACACGCTGCATCTTCCGGAATATCTCGATTGGGCGCGCAAGCGCGCGCTCAAATCGCTTCTGATCATCAACCCGGGAAATCCAACCGGGCAGGTTTTTTCGCTCGACGAAATGATCGAGTTTCTCAATCAGGCCAAAGACATGGAGCTGGTGATCGTCGATGAATCCTTCATCGACTTCGCCGGAGAAAAAATTCCCAGCCTGCTGCATGCCGCCGGGCAGTTTTCCAATCTGCTGCTGGTTCGCAGCATGAGCAAGCATTGCGGCGTTCCCGGCCTGCGCCTGGGCTATTGCTACAGCGAAAATCTTTACATCCTCAATCACATGCGCCAGTTCATTCCCACCTGGAACGTGAACACGCTGGCGCAATATTTCCTGTCGCTGCTTCCCGCCACTGACGCCGACTACCACGAGGGACGCAAGCGCTTGATTGCCGACGTCCGCTGGCTGTACGAATCCTTGAAGTCGATTCGCGGCATCTACGTCTATCCAACGGGCGCAAATTTTATTTTGTTTAAAATCGAAGGGGGGATGACGGCGGCCGAACTGCAGACGCTACTTCTGACCGACCACAAACTCTACGTCCGCGACTGCTCCAACAAAATCGGCATGGACCAATACCACATCCGGGTCGCATCGCAAGGCCGCGAAAAAGACGCCAAGCTGGTGAGCGCCCTGCAAACCGTTCTCCCATGAAGCGCCCCGCGGTTCTTGTCGTCACGCGCAGGACCGTTCGCAAACACAAGTACATCGACTATGTCGGCGAGTTTCATCTCTCCCTGCTGATTCGGCTGAAAACGCTTCCACTCATGGTGCCCGTCGTGGACGGTTCACGCGCCTGCCTCAGCGACTACACGCGCGGAATGAGAGGCTTGCTGCTCGTGGAAGGCGAAGACATCGAGCCGAAGCATTTCAAGTCGACCCCGGAAAATTTCACGCATCTGGAAAAAACGCATCCGCTGAAGGATGATATCGAAATCGATTTGATCCGGCTGGCCCTGCGAAGGAATCTCCCGATTCTCGGCATTTGCCGCGGTTCGCAACTACTCAATGTGGTCTGCGGCGGAACGCTTTACGGAGACGTACAGAAAGAAAAGAAATCCGATCTCAAACACATCGATCTTTCCAACTACGACGCGTACCGGCACCAGGTGTCATTCGTCGCCGGCAGCCCTCTGCAAAAGTGGTACGCCAGAAAAACATTGCCGGTGAACAGCTACCATCACCAGGGAATTCGCGACCTCGCTCCGCGATTTAAGCCGATGGCACACGCGGATGACGGACTAATCGAAGGCTACTACGATCCGAAGCGGAATTTTGTGGTGGGGCTGCAATTCCACCCGGAGCGCATGCTCGAGGAATCCGAAGGAAACTGGCATCTATGGAAAGCGTTTGGCGCCGCCGTCCGGCGCACCAAGTAGCACAAGCAATCTTGACTGTGCGATTTTTGCCATCGCGGCCAGATCGGCGTCGTGCGCGAAGCCTAGAAACCCGCACAGGCAGGAGTGCCCGTGCTACTCAACCTAGTCGCCCGCACCAAGCGTAGTTCCCGCCAGGTAGAAATATCCCACTTTGTTGTTGGCCGGAGTGCCGAACCACGTGCGTCCCTGCGCATCCAGATAAAATTCCCGCATCGTATTTTCCGCCTGCGGGAACGGATACTCGGTGACGTGACCGCTTTTCGGATCGAGATGACCGATCACGTCCAGGTGTTCGGACGAATACCAAACCGTGTGATTCTTGTCGATCGCGAGCGCATAGGGAGTCGTTTCGGGCCCCGGCAGCGGAAATTCCTTGAACGTTTCGGTCTTGGGATCAAACTGCCCTAGCTTGCCGGTTTGAAACTCAGCAAACCAAACTGTGCCGTCGCTATCGATCTGAATGCGCCGAGGACGCGCGTCCGGTGTCGGAGGCTGCCACTTCGTCACCTTCAATGTTTTGGCATCTACTTTGCCGATTTTTCCGTCTGGCACGTATTCTGCAAACCAGCAATTCCCGTCCTTATCGAGAGCCAGTCCGTACGCGGACGGAACTTCCTTGATCTGTGTGAACTCACGCGTCTTCGGATCAAAAACGGTTAGCGGTCCTCCCGTCGCCCACACTCTTCCCTGCGCATCAATCCGCAGCGTGTGCTTGGATCCGCCAGCAACGGTTCCTTCCTTGCCCGGCGCATACGCATCCTGATACTCCGTGATCGTCCGAGTGGCGGGATCCCAGCGTCCCAGCTTATTTGATCCTTGCTCGGTCAGCCACACGCTGCCGTCGGGCGCGGGAACAGCAGAGTGGATTGCGGCGGTGCCTTTGTTCGGCACCGGGTATTCCTGCACTTCTCCGGTTTTCGGATCCAGCCTGCCAATCTTGTTGGCATTGCCGTAGTAGGGCATCCAGTAGTTACCATCATTATCCGGAAACGCGCTCCACGGCATGCGGCTAGGTCCCGGCAACTCGTACTCAACGTAGACAATTTTCATTGCCTCATCGTCATACGACCGCACCAATTCCTTATATTTCGGCAGTTCGGCCGGGGATTTCGGCAGAACAGATTCCTGTCCAAAAAGCGAGTTGAGGTACGAGGCAACGTCCGACGAATTCTGGTCGCTGAAACCTCCGGCAACTCCCCCCAGGAAAAAATGCATCGAGTCCACCATATACGCGACGCGGTCCTTCCAACCGTCTTCATCGCGGCGCGCGGAAGCCATGCGCGACTGAAATCCATGGCACGCAAAACATTTGCCGAAGAGCAGATCCTTTCCCTTCGCCTCCGGGAACAATACCTCGCCCTGATATTGGGACAGATCGCTCCAGCGCACCATCCCTTGCGCGAGCGCAAAATCGTAGGAAGCGTTTTGTTCCGCGGCCAGGCTCACGTCGGTACGTGGATTGGCGCGATATCCGGGAGCTTTCACCTGCAGCTGATATTTTCCGGCGGGCAGATTCTCAATCTGATAGTGGCCATTCTTGTCCGTTAAAACGCTCACCAGAACGCGAGTGGTCGTGTTCTGCGCCTGAACGAACGCCCCGAGGAACGGACTCCCGTCCGGACTCTTCACGGAGCCGGTTACGGTTGCGCCTTGCGCAAATATGGTGAAGGAAAGAAAAACAATCAGGAGGCCTGCGAGATTGGAAGCAGACTTCATGGCTCCCCCTTTTCAGTTCTTGGGATATTGAGGTTGATTCTACCGCAATTCCACGAACGGGAGTGTTTTAGTAGCGCAGGCTTCAGCCGGCGGGTTTTAGTCCTAGCAAGGACAACCCCTCTCCGGCTAAAGTCCCCGGAAAAATAACTCGTTCTGTCATTCTGAGCGAAGCGAAGAATCTCTCTTCGATTTAAGCATAAGAGAACAAACAAAGAGAGATTCTTCGCTTCGCTCACAATGATAGCGTTTTGAGTTTTTCCGCAGCGTGTAAAGCCCGCGCCACTGCAAACAATTCTCTAATCCATCAGGATCGGCATGCACAACACCGGCTCGACATGAAAGTCCAACCGATTAATCTCCTGCAGCGCGCAACCCAGCATCGCGCTGCGTGCCGATTCCAGCGTAATAATAAACGGCAACGCAGAATGCGGATGCCCCGGCCGCTGCAACACCGCATCGATGCCGATCCCATAGCGCGACAAAATCGTCGCCACTCCCGCGATAATCCCAGGCCGGTCTTTTACCACGAAACGCAGATAGTAGGGCGCGGTGAATTCCCCGCTGACGTCTTTCGGCGTCTCCACTTCATGCAGACTACCGCTCGGCGACGCGCCGCTGCGCGCGATGGAATATAAATCCGACATCACCGCGACCGCGGTAGGATCGCCGCCCGCGCCAAATCCGGAGAACACCATTTGCCCCGCATACTGCCCCGTGGCCATCACCAGATTCTTGCTGCCCTCAACGTGCGCCACGAGCGAAGACGCAGGCACGAGGGCCGGCCGCACAAAGGCGCGCACGCTCAAACCGTCGTCCGTCTCTTTTTTGGCCAGCGAAATTTGCCTGATAGTGCAGTTCAATTCCCGCGCGTAGGCAAAATCGATGGCCTCGACGGCGGAGATCGGCCAGCACGGAATCTGCTCACTATGCAATCGCACGCGCAGTCCGGCCTGCGCCAGAATCACCAGCTTGGCGCGCGCGTCATACCCCTCGACGTCGTTCGTCGGATCGGCCTCGGCATATCCCAGTTCCTGCGCTTCCCGCAACGCAGCCTCAAAACTCGCGCCTGTCGCTTCCATTTTTGTCAGAATAAAATTGCAGGTCCCGTTGAGCACGCCCGCAATCTTGAACAGGCGGTCTCCGGCCAATCCATCCTGAATTCCCATGATCGCCGGAATGCCGCCCGCGACGGATGCGCCAAATTCCAGCCGCCTGCCCGCCTCGCGCGCTACCTCAACAAGTTCGGGACCACTTTCCGCAATCAATTGCTTGTTCGCCGTGACCACCGATTTTCCGGCACGCAGCGCCTTGCGAATCCAATCGCCCGCGGGCGTCACTCCTCCGGCCAGTTCCACAAAAATATCGATGTCCGAGGAAAGCACTTCGTTCAGGCGTTCGGTCCAGCGAACGCTCGCGGGCACCCAGTCGACTTTCTTCCGGGCAATCTCGCGATTGAAAATATGTGTCAGCTCAAACGTGTCGCTCGCTTCCTGCCCCAGCAGTTTTGCGACGGACCGGCCAACCGTGCCAAATCCCGCGATGGCGACCTTCAACTTTTTCCGCCGAAGCACTGGCTTCTTGGCAGAAGCTGCCTTACTTTGCGATTTCGATTTCGCACGATTCACTTTTGCCGACAATGCCCCACCTCGCTCTAAAATAAGTGCAAAAGACTGCGCTGCCTTTCAGGACGGAGGGATTATAAGGTATTTTAGCGACAGGACACGGAAGTTGTAGACGCATTATAGTTCTTGTGGCGCAGGCTTCAGCCTGTGGAAGTTGGTTCTGCATGCACTTAAAATCCACATGCTGAAGCCTGCGCCACAAATCCAGCCTGGCTATGCGACTTCCTGGGGACGGGAGGAATCAAATATTCAATGGCTCAGATTAACGAGCGGCTCCCGCAAAACGCCCCCGGTGAATTTTTTGTCGACGAAAGTTGCATCGACTGCGACGCCTGCCGCCAGATTGCGCCCGCAAGCTTCCGGGACCACGGCGGGAAATCAAGCGTCTACCATCAGCCGCAAAATCCGGGTGAATTGCACCGCGCGTTTATGGCGCTGGTAGCGTGCCCGACCGCTTCCATCGGCACTGTTTCCCGCCGCAGCGCCCGCTCCGGCGTGGAGGCTTTCCCGGTTCACGTCGCCGATGATGTTTACTATTGCGGATTCAACGCGGAAACAAGTTTCGGCGCATGGTCTTACTTGATCGTGCGCCCGCAAGAGCAAGGCGGAAATGTACTGGTCGATTCACCGCGTTTCAACAATCCGCTCGTAAAACGCATCGAAGAGATGGGCGGCATCAATCTCATGCTGCTATCGCACCGCGACGACATCGCCGATCACGCCAAATTCGCTGCGCATTTTCACTGTCCGCGCGTAATGCACCAGGGAGACTCAGCCTCGGCATACGGCGTCGAGCGCGTCATCAGCGGAACGACACCCGTACCTATCGACAAAGATCTGCAACTGATTCCCACGCCCGGACACACCCGCGGTCACCAGGTTTTCCTGTACCGGGACAAAGTTCTGTTCACCGGAGACCATCTCGCCTGGTCGCCCGAGCGCAACAGCCTGACCGCGTTCCGCGACGTCTGTTGGTATTCCTGGACGGAGCAAACACGCTCCATGGAAAAATTGCTGGCCCACCCATTTGAATGGGTGCTCCCAGGCCACGGCCGCATTGGACACGGCTCAGCAGAAGAAATGCACAATCATTTGGAGAATTGTATCGCGCGAATGAAGAGGCAATAACCAGTAGCACAGACTTCAGTCTGTGGATTTCCGTATGATCTTGCTTCGCGGCGCACCGCACTGTCTTCCGAGCGAAACCCAAATCCCACAGACTGAAGTCTGTGCTACTAAAAGTTTCACACCCGTTCCAGCAAAATTGCTATGCCCTGCCCGACACCGATGCACATGGACGCGAGGGCGTAGCGGCCCTTGATCCTTTGCAACTGTCGCGCCGCCGTCAGCACGAGTCGCGCTCCACTCATCCCTAGCGGGTGGCCTATCGCGATCGCGCCGCCGTTCGGATTTACTTTCTCGCTGTTGTCCGGCAATCCCAATTCCCGTGTCACGGCCAGCGCCTGCGCCGCAAATGCTTCATTCAACTCGAAAACGTCGACATCGTTCATAGAAATTTTCCAGCGCGAAAGCAGCTTTTGCACCGCATGAATCGGTCCGATTCCCATGTAGTCGGGTTCCACTCCCGCGGTCGCGGCCCCTACAACCCGCGCGATGGGTTTCAGCCCGAAATTCGCGGCCGCATTTTCCGAGGCCACAAACATGGCGCACGATCCATCATTGATGCCCGAAGCATTCCCGGCGGTGACGGTTCCGTTCTTTCGGAACGGGGTGAGCAGTTTGGCGAGCGCTTCGATCGTCGTGTCCGGGCGAATGTGCTCGTCCTCGGACACATTTTTCACAGTTCCCTTTGCGCCCGGGATCTGGACGGGAGTAATTTCCTCGGAAAGAATTCCTGCTCTCTGTGCGGCCACCGCCTTTTGCTGCGAACGCAGCGCAAAGCAATCCTGCGCGGCCCGATCGACCTTATATTTCTCCGCTACGTTTTCCGCCGTCTCCGGCATCGACGCGTTCCCGTACAACCTCAGCATCTCAGGATTCGGAAAACGCCAGCCGATGGTCGTGTCGTAGATTTCCGCCGTTCGCGCGAACGCCGTGACCGCCTTGGGCATTACGAACGGCGCACGGCTCATGCTCTCAACGCCACCCGCAATGGCCAGCGAAATCTCGCCAGCGCCGATCGCACGGGCGGCCACCGTTACCGCTTCCATCCCGGAACCGCACAACCGGTTCACGGTCATCGCGGGAACGGTGTAGGAAATGCCGCTCAGCAGCAGAGCCATCCGCGCGACATTTCGATTATCTTCACCCGACTGGTTCGCACACCCGTAGAATACTTCGTCAATCGATTCCCAGTCGCTCTTCGGAAATTTTTCTCGCAACGCCTTCAGCGGAATCGCCGCCAAGTCATCGGTGCGCACCTGCGACAGGGCTCCGCCGTAGCGCCCGATGGGCGTGCGAATCCCTTCACAGATGAATGCGGATGTCATTTCAGGCAGTGAAACCTCGCTGGCCGTTACTTGCCGCCAGCCGGGGCTGTGCTATCCGCGATGCTGACCAGTTCAATTTCAAAAATGAGCGTGGCGTTTGGCCCGATCACCCCGCCTGCGCCGCGTTCACCATAGGCCAGATTCGAGGGCACAAATACCTGCCACTTGGAGCCCACAGGCATCAGCTGCAAAACTTCCTTGAACCCGGGGATAACGTTTTTCACTTCAAAGGGAACAGGTTTTCCGGTCTGCGCGGAACTGTCAAACTCGCTTCCGTCCACAAACGTGCCTCTATAGTTGCACAGAACCGTGTCGCTCTCCGCGGGCTTCTTCCCCTGGCCGGCCGTCAGGATTTTGTACTGCAGCCCATCCGGCAGCGCCACGACTCCCTCTTTCTTGGCATTGTCCGCCATGAAGGCGTCGCCCTTGGTTTTATTTTCCATGGCCGCGGCTTCCTGAGCCTGCATCTGCTTTTGCCGCATCTCCTGCTGCAGCGAACTGAGCACCTGCTTCAGATCTTCCTCGCTCATCTGCGGCTTCGCGCCTGACATTGCGTCGCGCAATCCCGCCGCCAGCACGCTCGGATCCAGATCGAGCCCCTGCGCCTTCACACCCTTACCCATCTCCATACCGATCGCGTAGCTGACTTTTTCTTTTTGTGTCTTAAATCCAGCCGCAGGAGCAGTGGCCTGCGAACCGCTCGCCGGAGCCTTCGCAGGCGGCGTGGCCTGCGTTTTTGCCGGCGGCGGCGCCGGTGATTTCGCCGGGGCTTGCTGCGCGTTAACCGCGCAAGCGCACAGCCCGAGCGCCAATACTGCCATTCCCATCCGCTTCATCCGTCCTCCTAGATTGAACGACGAGCGTTGGCCAGGTTTGGCGCTCATCCTCAACCATAGACGGTAACCGATTGCCCCGGCCCGCTGCAAGTTTTCGCCGCCTCTTTTCGCGGAAAAAGACGACCCGGACTTCACTAGAACCAACTTGCTAAGTTGACTTTAATATGTCGCCGTTTCCCATCCCCTCGTGCAAATCGGGAATTTATGGCACAGTAGTGTCTTCTGATGGCCGAATCCGGGAACTCCTCAAACGCAGGGCGCATTGCCTTCACCTATCCCGACTTCAACCTTTACCAGTTGGCTCGATTTCTGATCGTTGCTGGACTGGAGATGCAATCGGTTGCCGTCGGCTGGCAGATTTACGAAATCACTAAGCGTCCGCTGGATCTGGGTCTTGTGGGGCTGGCCCAATTTTCTCCTGGCATTCTCCTGTTCTTGGCGACTGGACACGCCGCAGACGCGTTCAACCGTCGAAAACTTCTGATGGGTTGTTATGCGGGATTTGGAATATGTTCGGCGCTGTTGCTCGCTTACGCTTTCAGTGGTTTGCGCACGGTGTTGCCCATGTACGGCATCGTGGTCCTGCTCGGCGTCGTCCGAGCCTTCAACAATCCGGTAAGCCGCTCTTTCCTGCCGCAGATCATTCCAGAGGAGCACTTGCAGAATGCCATCGCCTGGAATAGCTCGGTCAATCAGGCCGGGACCATCCTGGGCCCGTCCTTTGGCGGCTTGATTTATGCGATTGCAAAAGGCCCGGCGCCTGTTTATACGACCGCCATGGTGGCCGCGGCAGGCGCGGTATTCCTGATGTCTCAAGTAAAGCTCCGTGCCAAGCCCCGGCCGAGGGAGCCGCTCAGCGTGAAATCCGTGCTGGCGGGACTTCGCTACATCGGCGAAAAGAAAATCATCCTGGGTTCCATTTCGCTGGACTTGTTTGCCGTGCTGCTTGGCGGCGCGGTTGCGCTGCTGCCTGTATTCGCGGCGGAAGTTCTGCGGACCGGCCCTTGGGGACTGGGCCTGTTGCGAGCGTCTCCGGCCATTGGCGCAGGCAGTATGGCGCTGCTCCTGGCCCATCGTCCGTTCCGCAGCCGCGCTGGCCTCACGATGCTGTGGTGCGTCGGTGGATTCGGCGCCTTCACGATTCTCTTTGGCATTTCCAGAAATTTGATTTTGTCGATGGTAGCTCTTGTCCTGGTCGGATGCATGGACATGGTCAGCGTCGTCGTGCGCTCCACGCTGGTACAGTTGGCGACGCCGGACGAGATGCGCGGCCGCGTGAGCGCCGTGGAGATGATCTTCATTGGCGCTTCCAACGAAATCGGCCAGTTCGAATCGGGCCTCACAGCGCAATGGTTCGGCGCAGTACCCGCCGTGATTCTGGGCGGAGTCGGAACACTCCTGATTACAGCACTATGGGCCTGGAATTTTCCCGAACTGCGCCGCGTCGAAAAATTAAGCTCGCTCAGGACGTAGGAGTGGCAAGGGCTTCACTTACGAAGTTTGGTCCTTGCAAGCGCAAGGCTGAACAGGCGGCGGAGAAACTCAATACGCTGTCATTCTGAGCGAAGCAAGGAATCTCTCTTTGTTTCTTCTGTCATACTTAAATCGAAGAGAGATTCTTCGCTTCGCTCAGAATGACAGAAATAAGTCATTTTTTTCGCATTCTGTAAAACCTGCGCTATTTTTTTTCGAGTGCTTCAGTCAGGGCGGGAACGATTTCGAACAGATCTCCGACAATGCCGTAGTCAGCCACCTCAAATATCGGGGCGTTCTGATCTTTGTTGATCGCCACGATGGTGCGCGAACCCTTCATCCCAACGACATGCTGAATCGCGCCGCTGATTCCGAGGGCCAGGTATAACTTCGGCGCGACGGTCTGTCCCGAACTGCCGATCTGGCGGTCCATAGGCAGCCAGCCCTCGTCGCAGATGGGGCGTGACGCGGCCAGTTCCCCGCCGAGAAGTTTTGCGAGCTTTTCGGCCAGAGGAATATTTTCGGGCGCCTTGATGCCTCGGCCCACGGCCACCAGAATCGGCGCTTGGGTGAGGTCGACGGCCTGCTTCGCTTCGCGAAACAGTTCGAGCGGTTTCGTTCGAATCTGTTCCGGCTTGAGGTCCACTGAAACGGAAGTCACGGGCGCCTTGGCGGAACCTTTGGCCGCTAAATCAGCGCGAAACGCACCCGCCTGAAACGTGGCAAACCACGGTGCCGCGCCTTCAAACACCACATCCGCAACCGTCTTCCCCTGAAACATCTGGCGCACAAAAATCAGTTTGCCATTTTCGTGGCGGTGAGCTACGCAATCGCCAATCATGCCCTTGCCAAGGGAAGCCGCAAGCTTGGGCGCGAAATCGCGCACCTGATAAGTGTGCGGCAGGAGGACGAGGTCAGGCTTAGCCTGGGCAATCGTCTGCCGCAACGCGACGGTGTAGCCATCCGGCGTGTAAGCGGCGAGCAGATCGTGTTCCACGAGCAGCACTTCATCGAGCTTGTTGGCGGCAAGCTCGTCGGCCAAAGCTGTGACGCCTTTGCCGATGACTACGCCGGTAAGACGGCTGTTCGTTTCCGCGGCAATTTGTTGCGCGGCGGCCAGCGTCTCAAAACTGGTCTTGTTCCATTGCGCGTCGCGCTGTTCGGTGATCAGCAGAATGTTCATCGTGTTCGAGCCTCGGCTATAGAACGCGCGCTTCGTGCTTCAGTTTCTCAACCAGCTTTGCGGCAACCTCTTTCGGCGTGCCGGTTAGAAATTCGGTCTTCTTGGATTTCGACGGCACGTAGATGCGCTCGATATGCTGTGTCGCCTCGTGCGTGACGCCCAGCGATTCGCGGGTGATCGTGGCGATTTCTTTTTTCTTCGCCGCCATGATGCCCTTGAGCGTGGCGTAGCGCACCTTGTTGATACCCGATTGAATCGACAGGACCGCGGGCATCGGAAGTTCCACCCATTGAAACCATCCGGCTTCGAGTTCGCGTTTCACCCTCAAACCGCCGTCCTGCTTATCGATCTGCATGATGATCGTGGCGTGCGGGTGGCCGAGAATTTCAGCCAGGAGCACGCCCGTCTGGCCGAAGCCCTGATCCTCGCTCTGCAAACCCGTCAGCACGAGATCAGGCTTTTCGCGCTCGATGGCCGCCGCCAGCGATTTAGCTGCTCCCAGTGGATCGAGCGAATGCGCCTTGTCATCCGCGATGTGCACGCCGCGATCGGCGCCCTTCGCGAGCGCTTCCTTGATCGTCTGCTTCACGCGTTCCGGCCCCATGGATACGGCGATTACTTCACCAGTGTGTTTTTCTTTCAGGCGAAGCGCTTCTTCAAGCGCATAACTATCCGGCTCGTTCATCTCAAATCCGATGTCCGTTTCGCGGATCCAGCTTGCGTCGGTGATGGCCAGAGGAGCGTCCTTGGCGGGCACTTGCTTGATGCAAACGACAATCTTCATCCGGACCTCGGGTAGCACAGGCACTCTTGCCTGCGCGGTTTTGTAAACCGCACGTGCAGGGTTGATCTAACCGCGATCGCAAAACCCGCACAGGCAAGAGTGCCTGTGCTACGAATTCCAGCGCTTGAACAGCAACGCAGCGTTCGTGCCGCCAAAGCCGAAGGAGTTCGATAACGCGTGCTCGACTGCAGCCTTGCGCATGTGATTTGGAATATAGTCCAGA
>Ga0157378_10001751_pt1 | contig 19468 bp, 16 predicted proteins | sample M65metaG_FD_115309 | JGI IMG/M metagenome (GOLD analysis project Ga0157378, IMG submission 115309) | Miscanthus rhizosphere microbial communities from Kellogg Biological Station, Michigan, USA - M6-5 metaG | ecosystem: Host-associated > Plants > Roots > Rhizosphere > Soil | place: USA: Michigan...
AAACCCGAATCCAACTGGTCCCGCGACGAAGTACCCTTCGTCATCCGGACCGCGATGGACGATTGATCTCGTCATCGCTTCAATGTCCGCACGGCGAACCGGCGCTTGGTCTCCGAAGTTAAATTGTCCGCAAATTCCGCACATAGAACTTGATATTTTGTGATCTTCGAGGGAACTACTAGGTCCTTAGAGCCGCGCCGCTTCGCCGTCAACTTATTCAGATAACAGCTTGAACTTGTCGATCGGCTTAAATGTTATCGCAGACGTCAGAATCACTCTGAGCTTACGCATCTGTTCTCGGCGATGAAACGCCATAAGCTCCTTGGAGATGGGCCTCTTTGCTCTTCGCACCGCTGCCCACCCATAACCTAAACCAAGTGCAAATCCTTCCACAATGTAGGGAGGCTTCACCATGCGATAGGTTACGCGGAAAAGCTCCCACACCGGATGTCCGCCGAGGTAGTAATCCTTTTCACCATACGAGAAAGCAGCTCTAAATTTGTTGCGTTCTGCCGTTCCTAAGCGCCGATGATGAAAGAATGATTTTTCGCGAAACGATCGGGTTTTCCAACCCTTCATCCGGGCAGTCGTGACAGCGATCCAGTCGATGCCCCCAGCCTTATTGGCGAAATACCCGCCTACATCCTCGAAGCACTGCCGTCGAAACAATTGGCATTGGCCCGAAACGTGCAACTGCCCTTCAAGACTGTCCGTTTCTGAATTGTATCCGCTTTCTTCGCGAAAAACCGTTCCAGCAACACCCAGTCGAGGATCCTCTTTAAACCTATTCAAGAGAAACTCAAAATGATCCGGGGCCAAAGAAACATCGGAATCCAGGTTGCCAATGATCTCATAGCGGAGGTTCTTTATTCTTTCTTGCCCGGCGTTAAAAGCATGCACTTTTGCAGCGAAATTCCGCTCGCGGCGCACCGGCAGATTAACCAGTTCGATCCAGTCATATTTCGAAAGATAGGCGTCGATACAGGACGCAGTACCATCCGTTGAGCCGTCGTTGACGATCACCCATTTTAACGGCAGGTATGTCTGGCGGGTCACAGACTCCAGCGTTTTTTTGATAAATTCCTCTTCGTTTCGCGCCGGCGTGATCAGCACGTACGATGGTAGAGCGTGGTCTTGCGCCATAGCAGCCTCTTCCGTTCTGGCGAAAAGGGGGCTAGTTTCCATGGGGGGCCGGTTGCTGCGCATATACTTCAGACCGCTCAGCGGTCAGCGATTTCTCATAAACTTCGTCAGGCTCGTTCACAATGACCTGACTGCCTCGATTTGAAAAGGAGAATGGGACGCACAAGAGATTCTTGAGCCGCGCGCGCAACTCTTTTCGCCGCTCAGGGGCTACAAAGAAGAGCATGAATCCGCCGCCGCCTGCTCCGAGCAGCTTCCCACCGAGAGCGCCCGAACCGCGGCCCGCCTCATAAATCTCATCAAGACTACTATTAGTGATGTTTTGCGTGAGGGTTCTTTTGATTTGCCAAGATTCGTTGAGCAGGTGTCCAAATTCATTAAGGGAGCGGTTTGAATTGCCGACAATCGCTTCCGCCTCATCCACCATTTGCCGCATCATTTCGAGTTCGCGTTTCTTTTGCGGCGTCACCTTAATTTGTTCTTTGGCGATTTCCGAAGCGATCCGGGAAAAACCCGTAAAGAACAGAGCACAATGTTGCTGGAGCGCTGCCAGTCTGGCGGCCGGGGTGATCATCTGTTTGACTTCGAATCCGCCGTCGGTATGGAAATCTATACGATTAAAACCGCCATAGGCGGCGCTGATCTGGTCCTGCGACCCAACGGCCTCTTTCACAACCTCTTGCTCAACATGGATGGCATCAAGCGCCAGGGCATGCTTATTGCGCATTTGCTCGTTCAACGCATAGAGACCCAGCAGGAAGCCTACCGTGAAGGCCGAGCTCGTACCGAGCCCTGTTCGAGCGGGAAGGTCCGCAACGTGGTGAATCTCAACTCCATCGTCAATTCCGAGAAATTCGAGACAACCACGAACGGAAGGGTGCTCAATCGCGCTGTTTTGATTAACATTTTCAACTTTCGAGTACGAAATCCGGGTGTGATATTCAAAAAAGGGCGGAAGGTGACGACAGGTGATATAGCAGCTTTTATCGATCGTCGTGGACAGGACGGCGCCACCATGCTCGCGGTACCAGATGGGATAGTCGGTGCCTCCGCCAAAGAAAGAGATGCGGAGTGGAGTGCGAGTAATGATCATGCTTTAGGTTCCTATTCAGGAAATTTAGGAAATGAAGTATCTGCGCACAACTTCAAAAGAAATGGTCCGGTAAGATCCGCGTCCAGGTGCGGTTCGCCTTTGTTCTCCGGCTCTTTCGCGCCGGTTTCCCTCCGACAAGCGAACGGTCATGAAGGCGACACTCTTTTCGGCCTGGATATCGGCGTCGGAATCGCCAAACAGGTCACCCCTGCAGTTACTATTGGGATCCAACGCGAGAATCTGAAAGAGCAGCTTGGGAAAGCCTCAAGTACAAGGCTTGAGCCCGCGCGTAATCCTCAGGCGTTCCAATGTCGATGAATATGCCATCTTGTTCGAGTGCAAACACCCTCCGATTTAGAAGAGCGGGAAATACGTCCTTCTCCAGGCTGGAGGGTCCGTCCGGAATGCTCTCGAGAATATCTCGATTGAAGACATAAACTCCGCCGTTGATAACGCCGGACTCGGGGATCCCCATTTTTTCACTGAAACGAACAACGCGATTTTTCTCGTCTACGTGGACTGTCCCATACCGCCCTGCGTCTGGGACCCGACGTACAGCGATACTCGCCGATCCGCCATGCTCCCGGTGGAATCGGATCAATCGGCGAAGATCAAGTTCATAGAATGAGTCACCGTTCATCACCACAAAATAGGAAGCCTGCGAAACAAAGCGCTCCGCCAGCTTAATGGCACCAGCCGTCCCTAAAGGGCGCGATTCTTCGGAATAGTCGATTGTGACATTCCATTTGCGGCCATCGCCAAACTCCTGCTGAATCTGAGCGGCCTCGAAACCCGTGCACATCACAAGACGGTGGAGTCCTTGCGAGCTGACTTGCATTACAAGCAATTCGAGGAAGGAGATACCACCGATGGGAGCCAGTGGCTTAGGCTTATCGGAAAGCACCGACCGAAGGCGCGTACCCAAACCTCCGACTAGGAGCAAGACCGGTATGTCTTCGAAGTGACTCACCGTTCCTATCATCGAATTGGCATTTTCCATCAAGTGGTTTCAGTGCGTTTTGGCGGCAGTCCTCACAGAACTGCTTGCCAGTAGTCCAACATCGACTTTAAAGTCTGCTCGAGGGAATTGAGAGGCTTCCAGCCCGTATCCTTACGGAACTTCTCCGTGCTGCCAAAAATTATTTTTTCATCCGACAGTCGCATTAAGCGAGACACGGGCCGAATCTCCGCCTTGACACCCGCTAAGCGAATTGCTGTGTCCAACACTTCGTAGATGTGATGAGTCTGGCTCGCACACAGATTGTACGCCTCACCACGTTTCCCCTTCATGCCCGCGAGATAAAATCCTCTCACGGTATCTTGAACATCCAGAAAGGCCCGACGAGGCTTCAAATTTCCAACCTCAATGACAGGAGCCTGCAAACCTTTCTTGATTCGCACCAATTGCCGCACAAAATCGGACGGTGCATCGTCAACTTTTCCCGGACCGGTAGTGTTGAATAGACGAATGTTGACAGTGGGGATGTGATAGTCGAGAAAGTATTCTCGCGCTAGCAAATCGAGACATACCTTACTGATTCCATATGGATGCAACGGTCGCAGCGGCTGTTCTTCTCTAACAGGAATCGCCGAGGCTGGCACATTTCCATACTCGGCGCTAGAGCATGCGGACACGATAACAGGAGGTCTACGCATGCCTCGAGCTGTCTCGAATAGATACAATGATCCCATGATATTTGATTCGAAGGTTCTAACTGGATCCTCCCATGATACCGTGGGCAGGCTCTGTGCTCCTAAATGGAAGATGTGTGTTGGCTGATACTGAGCCAAGACCTGTGAAACACGCTGCCCATTTCGCAAGTCACATGGTGCGAACTTCAACTTTGACATTCTTGGAAAGGACGAAGAGCCATTACAATTGTATGTCCCAACCACATTCCAACCCTGGCCTTGAAGATACCTGACCATGTGTGAGCCAATGAAACCCTCTGCTCCCGTAACAAGCGCGGTCTTTGTCATTCAACTTACCAGCCTTTATCGACAGGGTTCTAAGGTCGAGAACGTACTAAATCCTTATCTACCGGCTATCGTCATTGACTGAACTCACTGCGGGATGAGTTCGCCTTCGTTCTACAGTCACGATAACCGCGCTTAATCCACCACCTACAGAAATTCGCCTGCAAATCTTGACAAGAAGGCCAAGGAAATCGACGAATTTAATATACACGCCCTGCAACATTTGCGGCGCTAGAAGCATAGGCGCTGGAAAACTTGCCACTATTCGACCTTGGATTTCCGGAACCTTTTGTCGTGTCAGAACGGTACCGCACAGGCTGGACTTTGAGCTATGACCTAATCTCGCGACTTCCCACCTGATCAAAAGATTGTCCAGTCATCAAAGCTACATTGTGATGGGCAAATTTGTAGAACCACTGCGGCCAATGGAGCCAATCGTACCCCCCCTCGAGCTTGGCTCTAAGAAGCTCCACGTCATCCCAGGAATTGACGGAGAGCCTTGGCAGGAAGAAACGCGAGTCTCTCGGTTTGGCTCTTCCAATCGTCGAGGAAACGCCATTTGAGTAGCCAACATTTTGCAACGTGTCCGCGAGATATCGGGTAAAGTTGCGGTCCTCTTCGGGCAATGCGAAAGGATAGGAAAATGATTCGACCGGTGCTCCGATTCTTTGTTCAATCGTTTCCTTTGAATATCCGAGTTCGTAGCCAATCTGTTCCGGTCCGAGTGAACGGAAATCAGCGTGAGTCACGGAATGAGATCCAAACTCAATGCCTTCGGAATGCAGCGCACGGACTTCGTTCCAGGTAAGGTAATTAGCCCCCTCGACACGCACGGAGGTGTCTCGGATCCGGTCGGTAGCCAAAAAGACTGTTGCACTAAAGCCACATTGCCTGAGTAATGGAAATGCATCGGTGTAGAAATCCTGGTAGCCATCATCAAAAGTAAGTACCACGGCCTTGGATAAGTCTCGCGTAGTTTCAAACCCATTCATTAGCTCAGCTAGGCTGATCGTACGATAGCCGGCCTGCCGCAGCCATCTCATTTGTACGGCAAAAATCGAGACAGGCGTATTGATGTGATAGTAGGGGTGAACTTTCCCAAACAGATTTTGCGAAATGCTGTGATACGTCAAAATCGGCACGCAGTATTTCGCAGTCCAGCCCGTAAGTTTAGCAACTGGATGGCAAACATAGACCGTAGCTAACCGGTCAATCCGAGGCAATTGGAATGCGCGGAGAAACATAAATCTTCTGTGTCTTTACGAGAAGTTAACTGTAGTTAATACCCAGAGGGTGGAATTGAATTTGTTGCGTGCTGATTCCTTCGACTCGGAGCAGGAGAAAGGAAGATTAGGACTAAAATCGCCGGCAACGAAAACGAATGAATGGGCTCTCAATACCGGCGTTGCAAATGCACATCCAAATGGATCAGAAGTGACTAGCGGGTCAGAATCACCTTCTCCTCGACAAATTCCCTCACCGCGGTGATCACCTCATCTTGCTGGGAATGAGAAAGTTGGGGAAACATCGGCAGAGAGATGATTTCTCGGGCAACCCGCTCAGTTACCGGAAAATCTCCGGTCCTGTAGCCTAGGTTTTGATATGCCTTTTGCTGATGGAGCGGTATCGGATAATGAATGCCAGTACCAATTCCAACCTCCCGCAAACGGGCCTGCAACGCTTCTCGGTCCTGCGTCCGGATGACGTAGAGGTGATAGACACCCCTCGTCCAAGAGGCTTCCAACGGGAGGGCGACCGAATCTTTCAGGTCCGCAAACAACTTATGATAGCGCTGCGCGAGATTCCGGCGCGACGCGTTCCACTTCGCAAGATAACGGAGTTTGACGGAAAGCCAGCCGGCCTGGATCGAGTCCAGACGACCGTTGTAGCCTTCGATGTCGTGATAATACTTTTTCGCCTGGCCGTGGTCGCGAATCATTTTCATGCGAGCCGCCATACTTGCGTCGTTGGTGGTAATCGCTCCGCTCTCGCCACAAGCACCTAGGTTTTTACCAGGATAAAAACTAAACGCAGCGGCGACGCCCATTGAACCAGCGGTTCTCCAAGTGTTTGTCTTCTTGGAAAAGTACTCTGCCCCGTGCGCCTGGCAGGCGTCTTCGATGACAAACAGGTTGTACTTTTCTGCTAGTTCCAGGATAGGATCCATGTCCGCCGTCTGTCCGTAGAGGTGCACCGGCACGATTCCAGCCACGCGTTTTTTCGAGCTGCGCTCAATCAATTCCCTGCTACTGGAGTTCCAGGCGCAGCGCGTTTCCAGGTATTCTCGGAGCTTCTCTGGATCGAGTGTGTAGGTACCCTCGTGAATATCCACAAACGCGATTTGCGCGCCGGCTTGGGTGATGGCTTCGGTGGTCGCGATAAAAGTGTGCGGCACCGTAATAATGATCTCGCCGGGCTTGGTGCCCACAGCCATGAGCGCAAAACGCAGCGCGTCGGTTCCGCTGTTCACACCGACGCAATACTTCGCCGAACAAAATGCGGCAAATTCCTTCTCAAATTCCTCCACCATCGGTCCACCGATGAAGCCCGCGTTGCTGAATGCCTTCTTCACCACTTCCAGCAATTCCTGCTCAAGTTCCTGGTGCGGAGTTACTAAATCCAGAAACGGCACCTTTGTCGGGTTGGTCATGTCAACGTTTTCTCCCCGTTCACGAACCTTATAAACCTGGCGGGATTCCCCGCGACTATCGCGTTCGGCGCCACATCCTTGGTCACCACGCTGCCGGCACCTACAATTGCGTTCTCGCCGATGGTAACGTTGCAGAGAATCGTCGATCCGGAACCGATGGAAGCGCCTTTGCAAACCTTCGTCTTTTCAACTTTCCAGTCCGCCTCGGTTTGCAACTCGCCTTCGGCCGTCGTCGCCCTGGGATAGATGTCGTTGATAAACGTTACGCCGTGGCCCACAAAAACGTTGTCTTCGATCTCGACGCCTTCACAAATGAAGGTGTGGCTCGAGATCTTGCATCGGCGCCCCACTCTGGAATTCTTCTGGATTTCGACAAACGCTGCGATTTTCGTTTCGTCGCCGATTTCGCAGCCGTACAAATTAATGAATTTCGAAAGTCTCACATCTTTTCCCAGCTTCACGCTGGGGGCGATGCACACGTATTCGCTCAAAGCGTAATAGCCTCCCCTCGGCCACGAATCGAACGGTCAGCGGCTTCCAGAAGCCGCACGACGCGGAGACCTGCCTCTCCATCGTTGAAGGGCTTGAGGTTCTCGTTGATACACTTTAGGAAGTATGCGGTTTCGGCTCGCAAGGCCTCCACTTGCTCCACTTGTGGAGCCCACATGTCTCCCGAGCGATAGCTCACCAGTAACTGGTGCAGGTTGCTTGGATTGGTAGACATGCTTACACCCTTGTCGTAAACCCTTAGCTTTTCATCCGCTTCGAGGTCGTTCCAAACGAGCATTTTCTTTTCCCCGCCGATCAGGGTCGTCCGTACTTTCACTGGGGAAAGCCAGTTCACGTTAACGTGCGCAATGATTCTCTTCGGAAAGTACACCGTAATGAATGCGACGTCTTCCACGCCATTCAGGTGTCTTTCACCGGTGGCCACCACGGCTTCTGGCTTTTCAGAGATGACGTAATCCATGATCGAGAGATCATGAGGAGCCAGATCCCAGATCACATTCACGTCGTGTTGAAACAGCCCGAGGTTCACGCGTAGCGAATCGTAATAGTACAGATCGCCGAGCTCTTTCCGATCAACCAGCTCTTTGATTTTCCGCACCGCACCCGTGAAAAGGAACGTATGATCCACCATGATCTTTAGGTTCTTGCGGTCAGCAAGTTCCACCAACTCTTCGCCCTGGGCAGCGCTGTAGGTAAACGGCTTCTCCACAAACACGTGTTTGTTGTTTTCCAGGGCCTTTTTCGCAAGTTCGTAATGCGTCCAGACTGGCGTCACCACGGCTACCACATCGATGTCTTTCGAGGTAAGGATCTGATTCTCGTCGGTCGTGAAGCCGATGGACGGAAACACCTTTTTCAGGCGGTTTTCGCATTTCGCGTTACGGTCCGCAACCAGAACCACTTCACACTCTTCCTGCGAATGAAAGTTCCGAACAATGTTCGGACCCCAATATCCGTAACCAATTACGCCAATACGCATTTGTTGGTCTCCTTGAGACAGCGAAGGGCCGCACCGTGCGGGGGGACGGCTGCGCTTGTTGGAGCGCTTTTGTAGGAAACTTGTGACTGGAGTCCGTTACAGGGCAGATGCACTTCCGTCCTTCGACTGTCCGCTAGGTCCGGAGTACCGATAGGGCTAGTGAGCGCCCTCGCCCTGGATTACCGCTCCGGGAGTCTGCGCCAGAATTTTCAGGTCCAGCCAAAGCGACCAGCCTCGAGCGTATTTCAGGTCGAGCCTGACCATATCATTGAAACACGTGCGGCTACGTCCTTTCACTTGCCACAGGCCGGTGATGCCGGGCTTGATCTCGAGCACTCGGCGCCGATGCCAAAGATCGTAAGCTTTGAATTCATAAGGAAGAGGCGGACGCGGGCCGACCAGTGACATGTTTCCAAGCATCACATTCCAGAATTGCGGCAGTTCATCGAGACTCGTCTTCCGAAGGAACCGGCCGACGCGAGTGACTCGTGGGTCCCCTTGAATCTTGAACACAGGCTTCCCGCTGCCCTGATTTGTACCATCAACCTGCCCGGCGATGAACTGGCTGACATACTCCTCATGAATCCGGGCATCGCAATCCATTCGCATCGAACGGAATTTGAGTAACGTAAACTTTTTGCCGTACTGACCCAAGCGTTGTTGCTTGAATAGCACTGGGCCCTTTGACGTCAATTTGATCGCAAGAGACACTGCTGCAAAGACCGGAGTGAGCAGCACCAGGGCAGCTGCACTTCCAATGACGTCCATGGACCGCTTAATCCCGAGTGCCAATTTGCGCGATTCTTCCTTGCGTGACAGATCCGGATACAGCGTTGTGTTGGCGGAATGGTCTGTTCCATTCTCTTCCGCTTCCTGCGGGAAGAAGTGGAATGATACGGTGATTTTCGAAGCCTTATCCGCTGGCAGCCCCTCAACCAATGCTCTTTTCACCTTCTCGAGCATTCTGCCCTGTACGGTCTTCGACTTGGCGTTCCCAACTTCCGTGCAGATCACTCCAACCAGCTGGTCCTCAAGGTACCAGCCAACGATGTCCGTCTCTCGCGTTACGTTTAACAGTGCGCCGGTTATTTTGGCCAAAGTGCGATTTTTCTGCCCGTCCGAAATCGCGCTCTTCAAGTCGACAAGCATCAAGACAAACCGCTTCTGTGCGCGCTCAGCGCGACGGCGTTCCAGGTACAGCATGGAAACGAAAGCGTCCTCATGGAGAACAATGCGGCCGGCAGACACGCCCCTTTTCTCGAGAGTTACATGCGCGTCGGCGTTAAGCCGTCGCGTGCTTGCTTCCAGCAAATCCGTTCTGAGTGCACTCATGACCCTGTCTTTCGTTACCTCGAAATCTTCCCTAAGAGAACCCGTGTGCATGACTAGCCGAGGACGCGCGCCGGCATTCCCGATACGACCTGCTGCTGCAACTTCCTTTCACTTCTCTTTTCCAGAGAGGTCACCCAGGACAAGTCCACCTCAAGTGCTACAGATCGCTGCAGCAAAGTGACGGAAAGCACGACTCTGTGATTGCCCTTGAGATTGACCAGAATCCCCTCGATGCCGCTTAATTTGCCCGAGTGGATTTTGACCCTTTCGCCCACCTCAAGATACGGCCAAGGCTGGCCGGGAACGCCGGATGCGACAGCTACCTGAATCGCTTGAATCTCGCTATCCTCGATTGGCGTCGGCCTGCGCCCACAACCTACAACCTGCAAAACGCCCTGCGTGAGCACGACAGGGCGACGCTGGGTGTAGTCGAATCTGCAGAACAAGTAGCCTGGGAACAGAGGCTGCTCGACGTCTTTCTTTCGATCAGACCACTCCCGTATACTCTTGTACTTCGGGAGAAAGCATTCGAACCCTTGGCCCTCCAGTTGGGTCGCGACCAGGCTCTCTTTGCGTAACCAGCATTGCAGCGCATACCACGGAAACGGGGTTCTTACTGGACCCGTCGTACAGGTGGCCAGGTTCAAAACAGTGTCTCCTGAAGGCTCCCCAGCAACTCATCTCGGATGGGCTACCGCCACAAAACTTCCCAAGAGGACGCGAGGACCTCTGCCATTAGGGCAATTCACCTGCCACAATCAGAGCCAGAGATGTTCTCACAGCTCCGTTCTAGTTCAAGCTAACTCGTTGAAAAACCTACACTTAATGAGTATGATTTAATCCTTCAACTTCCCCGCTAGAGCTGACGGAGCACCGCGAGAGAAAAGCCGTGCCCTATTGTTGCAAACCGCTTCCGGGGCAAGATGGGAATTCCTATGCAACTCAGGTGCGAACTGTGGGTGTAGCTTTCGCCCAGAACCTAGGGCGTTAGGGTATGCTCGCCGGAGCGCGCTTGGGTTTCGAATCGGAGAACTCGTCTTTGGAGACCGCTTTTGGGCTGTTTAGCGAGCTTCGGAAGTCGCGTTCGATTTGAGGCCCATTCGAAGCAAAGGGGGAATTGGGCTCGGTCCGTATCTGATATGCTGAACGCGGATTCAAGTTGCCTGAAGATGGCCGAAGCTCGGCAGCATGAGGCTCTAGCGGAAGCCCTTTTAATCGAAGGGAGAATCAGTTTAAATGAAAGGTGTGGTCCTTGCGGGCGGAAAGGGATCTCGGTTGTATCCCCTGACGCGTGTCACCAACAAGCATCTCTTGCCGGTCTATGATCGGCCGATGGTCTTCTATCCCATCCAGACGCTTGTGGATGCGGACATTAGGGATATCATCATCGTCACCGGTGGGCAAAATTCCGGCGACTTCCTTCGTCTTCTCTCAAATGGCAAAGACTTCAACCTTCGTCGCATTCACTATACGTATCAGGAGGGTGAAGGGGGCATTGCCGACGCTCTGCGGCTAGCCGAACCATTCGTTGAAGGCGAGAAAATTTGCGTCATCCTCGGCGATAACGTCATCGAAAACAATGTGATTGAAGCCAAGCAGAACTTTGAGAAACAATCCGCGGGGGCGCACATCATTCTGAAGGAAGTACCCGACCCACAGCGCTTCGGCTGTCCGGAGATCTCCGACGGCCGCATTCTGGGTATCGAAGAAAAGCCTAAAGCGCCCAAATCGAATTACGCGGTGACCGGCCTTTATTTCTATGATGCCACGGTATTTGAGAAAATCGGCAAGACCAAAACCAGCTGGCGTAATGAGCTCGAGATTACTGACGTTAACAACATGTACCTGAGGGAAGAGACTCTAACCCATAGCGTCCTCGAAGGATGGTGGACAGACGCTGGGACATTTGAATCGTTGCTGCACGCCACAAACCTGGTCGCGAAGACCGGTGCCAACAAAGTTCCGGGCCGCGGCGCGCCTCCCAGACATTCGCGGGCAGGTGAATAACCTAGAAAAACTCTCGCCGAGACTCGCAAAGGAGATCGTCTTGAAACTCTTGGTTACAGGTGGCGCCGGCTTCATTGGGTCAAACCTTATCCGCCATCTGCTTACGGCTCGGTCCGACATTCACGTCGTTAACTTCGATAAGCTCACTTACGCCGGGAATCCGGAAAGCCTCAGCGACCTTGCCGACAATACCCGCTATCGTTTCATTCGCGGCGACATCGCGGATTCGAGTGCCGTGGCCGAATTGTTCTCGATCGGTTTCGATGCCGCTGTCAATTTTGCGGCGGAAACCCATGTCGATCGAAGTATCGAGGATGCTTCGCCGTTCCTGCGCACCAATGTCGGCGGGGTTATGTGCCTTCTTGAAGCCGCTCGCAAGGCTAGGCTCCCTCGATTTGTGCATATCAGCACCGATGAGGTTTACGGCAGTGCGCCTGAAGGTGCGCGCTTTACAGAAGAGACTGTGCTCGATCCGCGTAGTCCTTACGCGGCCAGCAAAGCGTCTGCCGACCACTTTGTGGCTGCCTATGCCAATACCTACGGCGTATCCGCCATCATCCTGCGTTGTACGAACAATTACGGACCTTTTCAGTTCCCAGAAAAACTGATTCCTCTGATGATCGCAAACGCCCAGGAAGACAAATCACTTCCCATTTATGGCGATGGCCTGCAGGAACGTGACTGGCTCTTCGTCGAGGATTACTGCCGCGCCATTGTTCTGGCCGTGGAAAAAGGAAAAGCCGGTGAGGTGTATAACGTATCCGCCGGAATGCCGCAGCCTAATCTTCACATCGTCCGAACGATTCTCAAACATCTCGGCAAACCTGAATCTTTGATGCAATTCGTCAAGGACCGTCCCGGTCACGATCGTCGCTATGCCCTCGACAGCTCCAAGATCCAGCGCGAACTCGGTTGGAAGCCGCTCGTCTCCTTTGAGGTTGGCATCCGGCAGACTATCGACTGGTATAGTGCAAATGCTTCCTGGCTCGAGCATGCTCGCTCCGGCGAATATCGCAATTACTACGAGCGCCACTACACGAACCGCGTGGAAACATTCAGCCGCTAACGCCCGTCACGACTAGGCACAGGAGAATGTCCTCGCCCACCCAATCACAAACCGCCGCGAAGGTAGCTCTGCCCGGCTCTGTTTCTCGCCGCGTCCTGCTCTGCGCTGCTTGGTTTACGGTAACTTGCCTGGTTTTCTTTGCGCCGCTCAGCCGTTTTGTCCGCTACGCGCTTTCCCACGATAACGCTTCCCTGGCTATCGCCATCCCCGCGATCTGCATCTGGATTCTCTATCTGGACCGCGAACGCATTTTCACCACTCTGGGTTCGGACATTCGCTCGGCTTCGCTCTTTTTCGTGCCGGGATGTCTTGCGGCGGCTGTCTACCTTTTTTACGGAGCGCAGTTTACCGAACTGAACCAGCTCTCCTTATGCGTGTTTGCTCTGACTTTGTTCTGGATCGCCGGCTTCGCATTTTCTTTTGGGCGAGACACGCTTCGTCGTGCTAGCTTTCCACTCACACTTTTGCTGCTCACCGTCCCGATCCCTGACTTCCTGCTCGACAGAGCTATTTATTTTCTGCAAAAAGGCACCACGGAAATCGCTGCAGTGCTGTTCGATTGGAGCGGCGTTCCCGTCCTCCGCGACGGCTTTGTTTTCCATTTCGCGCGCGTCAACATCGAGGTGGCCCGCGAGTGCAGCGGCATTCGTTCGAGCTTGGCGCTCATCATTCTTACCATTCTCGTCGCGCACTTCTATCTGCGATCTTTTTGGAGGAAAGCCGTTCTGGTGTTGGTCGGCCTTTTCGTGATGATTCTGAAAAACGCCGTTCGCATCGTAACGCTAACGCTGTTGGCCAGCTACGTGGATCCCGGTTTTCTATATGGAAACCTACACCGTCAGGGAGGTGTGTTCTTTTTTCTTCTGGGTCTGGTGCTAATGGCCCCGGTACTGTTGTGGCTTGAACGAGGCGAACGCAAACAGGCTGGGAACACACCTGCGTCTGCTTAAGGCAAAGACGCGCGACCAATGTTTTGTGCTCTGACGAAACGGTCAACTACGGTCCCGCTTCCAACCACACGCTGTTAGTCCTTCTCGCCACCTGCCGGATACCCGTAGTAATACCCACCGTATCCTGCGCCATTTTCCACGCGGTTCAGGACCACTCCTAGCAAATTCCGGCCCTGAAACTCTCCCGTTGCCTTTGCCGCCATCTCGTGATCCGTCATGCCGGCTCTCACCACAAACAGCACACCGTCGCAAACGTCCGCCGCTAGGCTGGCATCGTGCACCGGCAACACCGGAGGCGTGTCTAGAATGATCCAGTCGAAGAGCGGCGTCATGAGCTCCAGCAGTTTCTTCAGCCGGTCGTTCATCAGCAACTCGCTGGGATTTGCAACCTCGCGCCCGCCCGGAATAAAGCACAGGTTCGCGTCAGAACCTTTTTGCACCACTTGAAACTCGTCCGCATCGCCGCTCAAATAGTCCGAAAGTCCAGGCGTCCGCGGTGCTCCCAATACCTGATGCAAGCGTGACGCACGCAAATCCGCGTCAATCAGCAACACCTTGCGGTCCGGCTGCCGCACAATGGACAGCGCCAGGTTTGCCGCCACGAAGGTTTTGCCCTCCGCGGGCACGCTGCTCGTCACCATCACTCGTCGCAGCGCTCGGGTTCCGGCAATTTGATATAACCGGGAACGCAGCGTGCGAAACCTTTCCGCGCCGATCTGCTTTTCGACGCTTCCCTCAAAAACGCTCAAGCGTCCTTCGATTGCCCATTTCGGGGCCGCGCATTTCTTCACCAGGTCTTCGTACCGAAGATAGGTGAGACTGTCTGCCATGGGAAGCATCGCCCGCGCTATCGGCTCTTCGAGCTCCGGTTCCGGCAAAGGCGGAGTCACCGTCACCGCACTGGTAGGGGCGGTCGGCGCAGTCGCCAGGTCTATAAATGTGTTATCTCCGCTCTTTGCCAACTGCGCGGAACGCTCTTGCGCGGCTTTCTTCAGTGCTTCGTGAATTCGGCTCATGGATGTTTCGTATTCCTTATCCGCTCTTGTCTTCAGGTTCGTGTGCTGGCAAGTCCCAACTCTTTCGGCTTTCCGTTATGATTCGTGCGGCGCATTCCCGACGGATCCACGGTAGGCACCATCGCCAGCACCGGCAGTTTCAGGCATACTTCCACGTCGCGTTCGGTGTGCATGGATGAATCGAGCGCCGCCAGCAAAAACAATACGGCTAATCCCAAGGCCAGTCCGCCGGCTAGTCCTCCGCCCCCAAACCGCGCCTTATTGGGGAACGACGGCGTCATGGGAAGACTTGGCGCGTCCTCCATGCTGAACTGCTCGCCCTGCTGCTGCTGCGTAAAATCCTTAGCAATATTGGCCTGTTGTTCCCGTTTGAGCAGCTCGTTATAAGAGTCACTCGCGGCCTGATAGCTTCTCGTCAGCTCCTTGAATTGCTGTTCCACCGTCGGACTCAACTGCAAGCGCCCCTGCAAGATGCCGATCTGCGATTGGATCAGGTTTTGCCGCTTGGTCAGGTCCGCCACGCTCAGGTCGTCCAGTTTCATTTTCGCCCGCAGCTGTTGAATGGCTGGGGGCTCGATTTCGCCCGGTGTCGGGCTTGTTGCCGGCTGCGCGCCCTTAGGGGTCGACGTAATCCGCTGCTGCAGCTTCTCGATTTGGTTCTGGGTCTTGATCACGTCGGGGTGGTCAGGCGTGTAGCGCGACTGCAGCGCTGCCAGCTGTTCCTGCAGAGCGGTCAACTGTTCTTCGAGCGTTTCGGTAGGCGTAACTCCCACCCTGGTCGCTTTCCAGGTTCCCAGCTGCGCGGCGAGCAGCGATTCATTTATCGCCTTGTCCTGCTGCGCTCTGCTGATGGACTGGGTGATGGCGTCCAACTGGGAGTTCATCGTCTGTAGGACGCTCAAGTTTGCCTGCTGCTGGTCCGGCAACGATCCCATGTACTTTGTCTTGAACTCCGCCAGCTTGACATCCTGTTCATCCAATTTCCGCTTCGCTTCCTCCGCCTGATCTCCGAGAAAGTCCGCGGCTTGCTTGGTCTTATCGTTCATGTACTTCACATTCTGTTCCATGAACTTGTTGGTGATTTCGCTGCACACCCGCTGAGCGACCTCCGGATTGTCGAAGGTCACGTTGATATAAAAGCCCGCCAGCTGCCGACTCTGCACTCCTAGAACGGTATCGGGTGCGGTCACTTCGATTGCCTTACGCAACTTGGAGACCAGTTCTTCGATGTGCATTTTCCCGCGGTCTGGTTGATACAGCCCGAACTTTTCAATCATCGCCTGTAGTTGCGTGCGGCTCAGAATCTGTTCCTGCATCGAAGCCAGGCGTGCGTTGGTCGCTTCGGTCAGCACCGGCTTGACAAAGTCGGTCGAAACCGATTGTTCCTGGATTTGTACTCGCGATTGCGAGGTGAACTTCTTCGGTAACATCATGGTGGCGCCGAGCCCAAGCGCGCCACCGCTCACGGTCGTCAGCGGTAGAACCCACCAATACTTCCTCAGGATCCTCTTTACCTCCGACATACTGATTTCGCCGTTTCGAATCATCGCTGGACCGCCCATCCCTCTCGCTTGCCGCCCGGTGGACAAACTCCAAGCACCTGGGCTCAGTTTGTTGTGTGCACGCCCACTGCCAGCATAGCGGCTTTCCTAGTCGGCTCGCATATCATTAAATCCCCGTGTTTTCTGTGGAATACCAGGTACTTGGCGCGACAAAGTAGGGCTTCTGGTGAGCCCAGCCCACTGGCGGCCCTCGAAAAGTGGAACTATTCTATCCACCTTGTCCCTATTTTTAGCCTTCTGCCCGTCCATTCAGCCGCGGGGTGCCTCTCCTTGGCGCTAGGGCGGGACTATAACTCCTATAACTTCTTGGATTTTCAATGCCTTATAGGCTCAGCAAAGGATTTGAATAAGCAAGGCTAGGGAGAGCAAATTGCACCCTATTGCTCGCGTATAAACGATTCTATACTCTTCATGGAAAAATTCCGATCCCAACAAGGATGACCCTCGTGCGCCATCGGTCCCCGCTCTCAATCGCCTGCCGTTGTTTCCTGGCCCTTTCTTTTTTGCTTTCGGGCTGTTTTCGCGACCCCAACGTTCGCAAGCAAAAATTTGTCGATCAGGGCGATGCCTACTTCAAGGACGGCAAATATCCTGAAGCACAGATCTCTTACGCTCGAGCCTTGCAGATCGATCCTAGGTTTGTCCCCGCGCTCTACAAGAGTGCGCAGTGCAGCATGCGTCTTGGCAACTGGAACAGCGCATTTCAAGAGCTGTCGCGCACCATTGCTGCCGACCCGCAAAACTACCCGGCTCTGCTTGATCTCGGCAAAATCTACCTCGGCGCGGGCAAGCCACAGGAGGCCAAGGATCGCGCTCTAACCGTCCTAGAGAAGAGTCCGCAGGACGTCAACGCCAAGATGCTTCTTTCATCCGTGGAGGCCGCTCTCGGCAATCAGAAAGATGCATTAGCTATTGCGCGCGAGGCGGTAGCCATTGCGCCGAACAATTCCGTTGTCTACGTGAACTTGGCTGGCTTGCAACAAAAATATGGCGCTTACTCAGATGCCGAAGCCAACCTGCAAAAGGCCCATACGCTTGACGCGACTTCCATAGTTCCCGTCATGTTTCTCGCCGGGGTTTATGAAAACCAGAAGCGCTATGACGACGCCCGCAAGCAATTCGAATCGGCCATTCAGTTGGAGCCGAAAAATCCCGCGCCGCGCAAGGCGCTCGCCACGCTTTATTTCGCTCAAGGCCAGATCGAACAAACGGAAAAGGTCCTCACCGACGCGAAAAACCAATTGTCCGATGTACCGGCGGGCTATCGAATGCTTGGCGATTTCTATGTCGCGCGAGGCGATTCCGCCAAAGCGGTTGCTGAGTTCTCGGCCCTTACCGAGAGCCATCCCAGCGATCTTGCGGTACAAAAAACCTATGCACAGCTTTTGGTACTAGATCACAAGATCGATCAGGCGCTGCCTCTTGTGGACAAGGTCCTGAAAGCGGTGCCGGGTGACGTGGACGCGCGCATCCTCCGCGGGCAAATTCTGCTTCAGCAGAAGAAGACGGATGATGCCATTTTCTTTCTGCAGGGAACTGTAAAAGACGCTCCTGAAAATGCGGCCGGCCATTTTTTTCTCGGCTCGGCTTACCAGCAGCGCGGCGACGTCCACCAGGCCGAAAGCGAATGGCGCCAGGCGGTCAAGTTGCAGCAGGCATTTCCGGAGGCGTGGCGCGCTCTGGCGTCTGTCGCAAGTCAACGCAAAGACTGGAAAGAGCTCGAATCTATTTCGAATCAGATCATCAAAATTAACCCCAATAGCCCGGAAGGCTACGTCTTCCACGCTTCAGCCCGCGCCAACCAGGGCGACGCTGCGAGCGCCGAACGCGACCTGAACCGCGTGATTGCATTTACCCCCCAAAGCGCCATGGGGTACATCCAACTTGGCCTGCTGCGCCTCCAGCAGAAGCGCTGGGCTGACGCCAGCAACCTTTTCCAGCAGGCGCTCCAGCGTGATCCGGGTTCGCTGCAAGTTCAGGAGGCTTTTTCGCAGCTCGATTTCCTACGTGGTCAGCCCGGCGCCGCCGTTGCACGCCTCGAGGAACAAGTCCAAAAATCTCCGAACAATGCTGGCTATGTCTACCTGCTCGGCCAGGCGCAACTGCGCAATAACCAGGCTGCGGATGCGGAAAGATCCTTTGCCCGCTCGGCGGAACTCGACCCCACCAATTTCGCTCCAGTCTCCGCTCTCGCCGCCGTTCAGGCTGCACAAAAGAAAAATGATGAGGCTATTGCTAACTACAAGCGCGCAATCGCGCTTGCGCCCAACAATGCTCAGTTGCTCGTTTCTCTCGGTTCTGTGTACGAAAGCAAGGATGATTGGCAGCAGGCGCAAGTCACCTATCAACGGGCATTGAACATTCAATCCGACAACGCCATCGCTGCAAACAATCTAGCCTATATTCTTCTCGAACACGGCGGTGATGCAAATCTTGCCCTCAGCCTCGCGCAAACCGCGCGCAAGGGGATGACCAATTCGCCGAACTCGGCGGATACTTTGGCGTGGGCCTACTATCACACCGGCGCTTACTCGGCCGCGGCTCCACTTCTGGAAGACACCATCAAGAAAGTCCCAACGAACCCCACTTATCGTTACCATCTAGGTATGGTCTATCAGAAGCTGAACGATAATGCCAAGGCAAAGAGCGCATTCGAGGCTGCCATCAAAGCCAAGCCGGACAGCCCCGCCGCTGACTCAGCGCGCAAAGCACTGAGTGAACTCGCGGGCACCTGACACGCACAAGTCTGCATGCACGAAGAATCAACAACTTACGACCATTGGCGAAGAACTGCTACGCAGCCATACAAGTTGCAGCGGCAACTTAGGGTTAGCTTAGCTAGGCCGTGCATCGTATCAAGTAGCCATAACTGCAGGCCATAGTGAGATTTGGATTCCCCGCTCAAGGCGTTGCGGAAGCATCCCTTCGTCGGAATCGATCTGAGCGACAAATTCGGACTTCGCCTCGCCCAGAGCGAAGTTGAGGGCGCCGGGGCGACCTAACTTGCTTGGTGTATGGAAGCGGATTCTCTAGTCGCGGCTTGGTAGTTCTGCACGATGGAAACGGATTTGATCGGTAGAGCCATCGTCGACAACGATGAACTCAAAATCGGAAGTAGGTCTGCGCAAGCAAGTTCGTGCGGTTCGGTGAGATACTTTTCCCCGTTAAAAACGGTCATCACTA
>Ga0157378_10001754_pt1 | contig 19460 bp, 16 predicted proteins | sample M65metaG_FD_115309 | JGI IMG/M metagenome (GOLD analysis project Ga0157378, IMG submission 115309) | Miscanthus rhizosphere microbial communities from Kellogg Biological Station, Michigan, USA - M6-5 metaG | ecosystem: Host-associated > Plants > Roots > Rhizosphere > Soil | place: USA: Michigan...
CCTGGGCCTGCCGCACGCGCCCGGCTCGACGATCTTCGCGCGCATCGCCAACGCCATCGGCCTTGCGGTCAGGCATCCGTGGAAAACAGTTCGCGCGTTTCTCACGCCCGACTTCGGCCGTTACGCGATCATCCTTTTATATATGCGCACCGACGACGGACGCCTCGCGTTTCGTCTCGGCCGCACCGCGCGAAATCTGTGCCGCCGCGGCATCGTGACGGAAGTCGCGGCAGGCGAGGCGCCGCAGGCATCGCTGCCGGAAGCGACCGATATCGCGCATCGTGTGGCCAGGATCGCGAAGGGCTATCCGATGAGCATGGCCACTGAGACCATCCTCGGTATCCCGACGACCGCACACATCCTCGGCGGCTGTGCGATGGGAGGTAGTGCGGAGGAAGGTGTCATCGATGACAAGCATCAGCTCTTCAATTATCCCGGGCTGTATGTGATCGACGGCGCCGCGATCTCCGCGAATCCGGGTGTGAATCCATCACTCACGATCTGCGCCCTCGCGGAGCGCGCGATGACGTTCATCCCGAAGAAGGGTGAAGCTTCGTCCTGACAAAATTTTCAATTTGATTCATCTGAGAAGGACCTACCGGCGCAATAGGTAGAACCCTCCCGTGCCATCTTCCGCGCGACACGTTTGAATCTCGACATGTCGCAGATGCGGTGATGCGGGCAACTCGAACCTGAATCCGTGGCCGAGAATCGCGCCCGAGGTGCCGCGAGCAGCAACGAGCTTGCGCCCGTCGATGCTCATCACTGATTGCCCGTAAGGTGCGAATTCCCAGGAAGACGACTGCTCATGCGCCGGCTCCTCATGGGTGAGGATGAGGCACTTTGCGTCGTTCGCGCGAAGCGCAACGAATGCAGACGATCCGAATGCGTTCCCGTCGCTCGTCTTCCAGTCGGTCACGAAGTAACCGGTCGCCGGCTGGAGCATGAAGAGACCCGACGCCAATGGGATGAGGCGCGGATCATGTTCCATTCGCTTGAGTAGAACGGGAGAGGCTCTCGTGGGGTCGATCAGCAGATAGTCGCTTTGCAGCGTCGAGGCGACGACCCCGGGCACATCCGGCTCGACGCCACGCATTACGCGCAACCATGCAGTCGACCGTTCAGGGTCACGCGCGTACATGAAGATCGGATCGAGCACATTCAGAAATCGAGCTCGTGGTGCGAAGTAAGAAAAGAGATCCGCATTGCCCCAGGTCGTGGCCACTCTCGCTCCCGGCCTGAGCATCTCTCCCGTCCGTTCCCACGCAACCCCGGGCGTAAACCTCGGCGAGAAGATCCAGCGTGGGATGTAGCCGCTTTGAAAGAACGTGAAGAGACCGATCCCAATGGAAATCACAAGCACAGCGGCGACGGAGAATGCGCGCCGCATCGTCATCGATTGCTGCAGAAGGCTGACTGCCGTCAGCGTTACCAGTGGGATCACGTAAGTGATCATCCGAGCCATCGGGATGAAGAGGATGACGAAGACGGCCGCTGTGCATGCGAGATTCAGCATCTGCCGGTTGATGGTTCGCCTCTCCCAGCCGATGAGCAGGAGGACGGCGATGGTTACAAGCCACGGCAGACATGTGACGAGGAATCTGACATCCGGAGCGAAGATCTCGGCGCCCACATCGAGCTGTCTTTTGTGAAAGAAGTAGAGAACGTTCTGCGCGTACCAGATTCGCAGATAGCTGCCGAGGTGCGGATGACAGACGACACCGGCGACGCAGCCGATCAGCGGATAAAGAAACGAGACGACTCGCGGCCGTTGACGAAGAATCACGCAGTCACAGAGCAGCCACATGACCGACAAGGCCACGAAAACGTGGACGGCCGTGTAGGTCAGTGCAAAGAAAAACGCGAGCAGAGCAATGAAACGATCGCGCCTCATCGGGAAGCGCGTGACTGCGAAAAGAATGATCACTAACGCGACGAGCTCCGGCCGGATGCGCATCAATCGCGACGTGAACGGTGCGACGGCCACGAATATCCAGATCGGCACGAGATAGCCGGGCCAGCCAATCATCCCCACAGAGACGGAAGTGAGGACGGTGAACAGCGCTGCGTCGATCGCCGCCAGCGCGATGCGGCCGCCGGTTTCCGGATTCATCGTCTCGACGAATGGAATGAGCATCAGATGAAACAGATACTCCTTGTCACCGCCTTCTGAGATGAGGCTGAACCGTGCCCACGGAGGCCTGGCTGTGATGCCTTCCTCGGCATAGAGACGCGCGACGGCAAGGTGATAGTAGGAATCCGTCTCCCATAGCGAAGGCATACGCGTCGTGAGGAGGGAGAACGCGGCGAACGAAACGGTGAATACGATGAGGGCGGTGAGTGGCCGCGATAGTGAAGGACTGCGGTTGTTCGTGGTCACGCTCGTCGGACTCTTGCAGAGAGTCGCGCGATTGTATCCCGCCGCGGTAACATACATCCCCGTCCAATCGGTGTCCATCGCAATCGGTTTCAAATCGGAGGGCCTGCAGAATGCCCGGCCGCGTGATTAGGCCGAGGGAATGACGCTCGACCGGTTGTATCCGGAAGTGTGAAGTGGGGAAGTCATGACGATCGAAGGGCTGATTGCCGCGCAGCGATACCAGGAGGCGCTCCGGCTCGCGCAGGAGGAAGTGAAAAAGCATCCCGGCGATCACCGGCTGCTCAATCTCTGCGCAGATCTCTTCGTCTTTCTTCGTGAAGAAGCAGCCGCGGAGCGCGTCCTGCTGCATGTCGCCGATCTGCATGCGTCGGAAGGCGCGTCAGGGAAGGCTGTCGTTGCGCTCAAGAAAGTGCAGGGCCTCGGCCGCGGCGATGAAGCGATGTACGACTCACTCGCTTCGAGAATTCGTCACGAGTCGCCTACGCAGGAGACCGATATCTCGGAAATCCTCTCGTCCGTGGCGTTCGAAATCGAAGGCGAGCCGCGCGCGATCGTGGAGGAGAGCGTCGCCGACGATGCCGTCACGAGCCCGCTCTTCGACCAGTTTTCGCGTGACGAGTTGCTGGCATTCATCAAAGGCCTGCAGCTTCTCGTGTTCGATACCGGCGACATCATCGTCGCGGAGGGAGATCCGGGCGACAGTCTCTACCTGCTCACGAGCGGCGTTGCGAAGGCATACGTGCGCAATCGCGAGCAACGTTTCCGGCGAGTGGGAACGCTGCGGGAAGGCGACTTCTTCGGCGAGATCTCGATCCTCAGCGGTGGGCTCCGGACGGCGACGATCACTGCCGCCTCGCGCTGCGAGCTGTTGGAGATTGACCGCCCGACACTCGATGCGATCACGGCTGCGCATCCTCATGTCGCCGATGTGATGCGTCGTTTTCACGACGAACGGGTGTCCCGCGATGGAAGGCTGTGAGCGACTCGTGTCATGGAGTGATCAGATCGACTCTAACGACTGTGGCCTGCTCGCTCGAGGCTCGGATCGGAAGGCATTCGTTCAATGACGGTGTGCGCTCGGCGATGACGGTGTCGTCGGAAGCCAGCTGCATCGTGAGTTCCGATCCCGTGACCGCATCGCCGGAAACGCAATAGAGGATCGTCGTGGCGGCGGTGAGGTCGATCGAACGCGTACCTTCGAGAACCAGGACTGACACCTCTGCTGAAAATGCAGCGCGCCGCGTGACGACGTTGAAGTCGCGGATACCGCCTGCCGGCAGCACACAGCTGGTCGTCCATTCCCCGCGAAAGCTCCATGGCTCCAGCGCCGAGAGAGAAACCACCACACCGGTTTCGTGATGCGTAAGGATCATGCCTGCACCGTCGAGCGCGAGGATCACTCGATCACAGCCGGGGAAGTGAGAGAAAGGTCCATCGGCCGTCACGCGAGCCACGCTGATGCGCCAGTCGAGCTCTCCGTTCTGCGGCCACCGCGCGATCTCGGTCGTGATGCCCTGGCCGTTTTTCCATGGCATCCGGATGTAGCTCGCAGGCTCGAGATGCGTGAGGCGCATGAGCGGTCACACCGTTTCTTCGGGAACGCTGGTGTCGTGGAGCAGGGGCGCGACGTAGAGCATCTTGACGGCAACGAGCATGACCGCCACCAGTGGCTCGGCAATCACGACGCCGAGGACGCCGAGAACCATTCCGAGCGAGGCAATGCCGATGAGGCTCAATGCCGGTGGCACCTCAACTGCTCGTTGCAGCAGGAGCGGGATCAATACGTTTCCCTCGAGCTGCTGAATGATGATGAACGCGATCAGAACGGCGAGTGCCTTCTGGGGCGAGTCGACGAAGCCGAGCGCGATCGCTGGAATCGCTCCGATGATCGGCCCGAATACGGGGACGAACTCGAGCAGTCCTGCGATGACGCCGAGTGCGACCGCGGCGCGAACGCCGAGGACAGCCATCACGGCCGTGACGACGACACCGATCGTGAGCATCGCGATCGATCGCGCGACGAGCCACGCGCGCAGTGACCGTCCCATCGTCGCCATCACCTCGGCTCCGCGCTCACGATGAGGGTGGGGCACGAGGTGCAGAACGCCTGCAGCGTAGGTCTCGGGATCGGCCGCGAAGAAGATTGTCAGGAAGACGACGAGGATCAGCCCGGTGATCAATGCAACCGTCGTGGAAAAAACGGGGAAGAGATACGGAATCATCGCACCCAGCTGCTGCCCGAGAATCACGCGCAACGGGCTGCGTCGCAAGGTGGCCGCCGCTGCCGCAGTCTCTGCCTGCACGCTGCGCAGCGCGGCTGTTCTGGCCGGCGTGACTTTCACCGCTTCCGGCGGCGGCACGCCGCCTTCGAGCGCGTTGGTGAGGATGTGCCGCCGCAGCAACTCGTGATCGATGCGATCGATGGCTTCAGGGAGTTTCTGCTGCAACTCGAGTCCCTGTTGCTGTAGCACGGGTGCAAGCAGTGTGGCGATGCCGGTCATCAGCGCGAAGAACGCGGCGACGAGAAGTGCAGCCGCGAGAGCGCGAGGCACGTGATAGCGATGCAGCCACGAGACCGCCGGCATGATCGACGCGGCGAAGAGAAGGCCGAGGAATGCCGCGATGAAGATGGGACGGCTGATCCAGAGGAAGAGGAGAAACACAGCGAAGCCGAGGAAGATCGCAGCGAATCGCAACGGCGATCGTGAAACTGCGTGCTCCGAGGGTTCTGCGGTGTCGATCATGATGCTCATGATGGACCAGTCGGCACGGGAAGGGTGTCGGACAGCGGCTTCAGCCATTGGCTTTCCATTTATGCCTCTTGACGATAGTCGTTATAACGACTATTGTTTGAAGGTATGAAAGGCGTCATTGCCAGCCGGTTGAAGCAGAAACGCTTCTCCTCCCACGAACAGGAGATCTTCATCGGGCTCGTCATGGCCGCTGCCCGCGTCTCCGAACCGTGGGAACAGTTCCTCAAGGCCAACGCCGATCTCACGACCAATCAGTACACCGTCCTGCGCATCCTTCGCGGCAGCCATCCCGAAATGCGCACCTGCAGCGAGATCGGCGACCGCATGATCGCCCGCGATCCGGACATCACGCGCCTCATCGATCGCATGGAGAAGCGCGGTCTCGTCAAGCGCTCGCGCAGCACGGAGGACCGGCGCGTCGTCGAAGTCGGCATCACAAGCAAGGGGCTCGACCTGGTCAACGAGCTCGATGCTCACGCCCTGCGCATGCCCAAAGCACTCCTCGGTCACCTCGGACTCAAGCGCTCGAAACAGCTCCGCGATCTCCTCGAAATCGTGCTCGCGGATCTCGGAACCTTCCCCTGAAAAATAAGGAGGATTTTATGGATAAGAAGATCATTGCAGTCGTTGGTGCCACCGGTTCCCAGGGCGGCGGACTCGCTCGCGCGATCCTCGCCGACACGAACGGCGAATTCGCCTGCCGTGCCATCACCCGCGATCCGTCAAAGGAAGCGGCAAAGGCTCTCGCCGCCTCAGGCGCGGATCTCGTTCAGGCCGATCTCGACGACGTCGAGAGTCTGAAGAAGGCATTCGCCGGTGCGTACGGCGCATATTGCGTCACGAATTTCTGGGAGCACTTCTCCGGCGACAAAGAAAAAGCGCAGGCCCGCAATCTTGCGGAGGCAGCGAAAGCTGCGGGACTCAAACACGTCATCTGGTCGACGCTCGAAGACACGCGCGCGCTGATGTCCGCGGATGACAAGCGCATGCCGTTCCTGCAGGAAAAGTATCGCGTGCCGCATTTCGATGCGAAGGCGGAAGCCGACGCACATTTCGCCGGCCTGCCGGTCACGTTGCTCGTCACCTCGTTCTACTGGGACAACCTCTACGCCTTCGGCCTCGGCCCCAAGAAGGGGGAGGACGGCACATACGGCTGGGTGTTCCCGATGGGCGACAAACGTCTCGCGGGCATCGCCGCGGAAGACATCGGCAAAGTCGCGTACGGAATCTTCAAAGCGGGTTCGAAGTACATCGGCAAGACCGTCGGCATCGCCAGCGAGTTCCTGACGATGGATGAGATGAGCGCCGCGCTGACGAAGAAGCTCGGCGTTTCCGTCAAGTACAACGCAGTCGACGCCGATGCCTATCGTGGTTTCGGTTTTCCCGGAGCCGACGAGCTGGGAAACATGTTCCAGGTCTATCGCGACTTCGAGAAGGAAGTCGTCGGCGCGCGCAGCGCTGATGTGACGCGCGAGCTCAATCCGTCGACGTTGTCGTTCGATCAGTGGCTCGATAAGTACAAGAGCAAGATCGCGCTGTGATTGGTGTAGCTGTAAGGAGGTGATTTCATGGCCACTCGTTTCAAGGTCATCCCTCTCCTGGTTCTTTCTTTGCCAATCGCACTCCTGCTCGCACGTTGCGCTGATGAAGCAAGTGCTGCGACGAATCCGAATGCCGCGAAGATCGCGCGCGGAAGGATGCTCGTCATCGGCGGCGCATGTCATGACTGCCACACGCCTAAGAAGTTCGGCCCCAAAGGTCCGGAGCCCGACATGGATCGCATGTTGTCGGGTCATCCGGCCGACAGTCCCGCGCTCACACCGTATCAGCCGGCACCGGGCAGTCCGTGGGTCGTCGCGACGACTGCGGACCTGACAGCGTGGAGCGGTCCGTGGGGCGTTTCGTTTCCTGCGAATCTGACTCCGGACAAGGTCACCGGCTTGCGCAGCGGCGTCTGGACCGAAGCGCTGTTCATCAAAGCGCTGCGCAGTGGGAAACACATGGGAACATCGCGCGACATTCTTCCGCCGATGCCGTGGGACTTCTACGGCCAGCTCAGCGACGATGACCTCAAGGCGATCTGGGCCTATCTCGGCACCATCAAGCCGATTCACAATCAGGTGCCCGATCCAATCCCGCCACCCGCAGCGAATTGAAAAGTGAACTTGACGGCGTCCGGAAGGAGCGACAGGCGCTTTTGCCTGTCGCTCGCTCTCCATTGATAGATGGTGTTTGCAGAAGCGACACACGAAAGCTCCGGATCGCCTCGTCGCTTCCTGCAGATTCGCTTACGTTGGTTCGCGATGGTTCGCGTTCTTGCACTCATGAGTCTTCTGTTCGCCGGGATTGCCGAGGGGCGGATGATCTACTTCTCCGGCATGGCGTGGTATGTGCGCGACAGTCCAGTGCGCAGCAATCCTGGTCCCAACCTCTATTCAGATTCGCCGAAGAACGTCTGGGTCGACTCGGACGGGCGTCTGCACTTGAAGATCACGCGCCGTGGCAGGAACTGGTATTGCGCGGAGGTGATTGCCGCAGACTCGCTCGGGTACGGTACGTATCGCTTCTATCTCGATAGTGCGGTCGGTGCATTCGATCCGAAGGTCGTCGCCGGCTTCTTCACCTGGAACGACGATCCCGCCTACAACAATCGCGAGCTCGACATCGAGTTCTCACGTTGGGGACGCGCTGCCGATCCGAACGCGCAGTTCGTCGTGCAACCGTACGACGGCGAGAACAACATCCTCCATTTCGTGCAGCCCTCTGTCGCGCAGTCGACGCACACATTTGTCTGGCAGCCGAATGCGGTGGACTTCTCGAGCGTTCACGGCGCGGATGTGATCGCGCAGTGGAGCGCATACGAAGGGATTCCGATTCCCGGAGGTGAGACGCCGCACATCAACCTCTGGCTTTACGAAGGGAAGGCGCCGGTCAATCGCAGCGAGGTCGAGTTGATCGTGAATCGCTTCGAGTTCATACCCGATTAAACATAGAGCCGCCTCTCAGGCGGCTGCTTTCGTGTGGTTCCCAATAAGCCGCCTGAGAGGCGGCTCTACGTTTTACATCGGCAGCCAGTACGAAACCTTCACGAGAAACACGTCATGACTCGGTGCATTCGCGACTCCTCGCAGATCGCGGCGCAGCCGCAGGTCGCCGAAGCCGAGCGTATCCGCGCGGTTCTCGTTCCACACCACGTACAGCGCCGAGCCGGGACGGAACTCCCAACGCGCGACTGCACTCGCACGCACGCTGCGGAAGTCGAAATTGGGATTGTCGATCGCTCCTGTGTACGGATCGAAATCTGCGGTGCGCGGGCGCGCCAGAGAGTGATAGTCGTGATAATCGCCTGTCGCCACGAACGGCTGCATGTAGAGCTGGAACGAGAGCTTCGGCGTCATCGTCCAGTCGACGCGCGTGCCGAGCTCGAAGGTGCGCTGCTCCAGATCGGCAAACACATAGCGATGGCCAAACGTCGCGGTCGCCGACGGATCGGCGACGGTCGTGACGTACTGCGTGTGGTCGTGCGTGCGGCTCAAGTTCGGCGCAAGGCTCACGAGCAGATTCGCCGACGGTTGCGCCGTCAGCGTGACGCCGAGGCTGCGGCTGTAGAAGCCGTCGTCGGCGTGATCGATGTGGCCATTCACGGTGAAGTAAAAACGCTTACGGGTATCGCTGCCGAAACTCTGGTCGGACGCCCATGAGGCGCGTGTGCGCATCACCGGACCTCCGCGTGTCGCGCGATCGTTGATCGCGCCCGGCGTCACGAAGAGCGACGCGCGATAGTTCCAGTAATTCGCGAGCGTCGCAAAGTGATCGGCGAAGATTCCGCGTTCCAGCGTGTCCCCGTCGAAATTGCGATTCATCCATGTGCCGAACCACAGCGTCTTGTTGCGGAAGCGATCGCTCGGCTGCTCGTTCACGTACTGCATGACGAAGTGCGAGGAGATGATGTCCGTTCGCTGCATGAATCCCACATCGTTGGTCTCGAATCCCGGCGAGTACGCATGCACCTCGGCCAGCGGCCGCCATAGGCCGGTCGTCTTCGAGATCATCGCTTTGCCTGCCCAGCCGTCGAGCGACGTGCGCGTCGGATCATCGTGGAACGACGTCGCATCGGGCCGGTCGAAGTAGCGCGACGCTGAGGTCTGCGCGTTCTGAATCGACTCAGCGCTGCCGGAGAGGCGAGAGCCAGCACCGAACCATTCGAACACCCAATCCTTGTTGGAGAAGGCGGTATAGCCATCGATGCCGGCTGTCTCCGCGCGCTCGCGCAAATTCGAGAGCTCGCCGGGCAGAGAGCGATCGACCGACGTGATCATCACGCCGATGCGCGAGTTGCTGCCGACCTCACGCGTCTCTCGCGTGACGAAGTAGTTCGTCATCGGCTCGACAGCCTGCCGCGACTGCAGCGGGCCGATCTCGAATCGCGCACGCTCTGCAGCATGCAGCGCGACGAGGACGCGCAATTGCCACTTGCCGCCCTTGCCCGTCAGCTTCGCCGCGCCGAGGATCGTGGTTTCGGTGGGGGAGGAAACGAAGTCAGCGTCGATGCCGCCTTGCGGCGAACGGCCGATGCGCCGCGAGTAGAAGAGACTCGGCGCGAAGAAGAAACTGAAATGACTCGGCGCTGGTGAGTCGCCGAAGCGGAAGATGTCGATGCCCTCGGTGAAGAACGGCCGCTTCTCCGGATAGAACGTCTCGAACTGACTGAGATTGACGACCGCCGGATCGACTTCAACCTGGCCGAAGTCCGGATTCACCGTTCCGGTGAGCGTGAGCGTCGACGTCAGTGCGTACTTCATATCGAGCCCGCCATCGAGCTTTTCCCGCGATTGATCGAGAAAAGGATTCGTGCGATCGAAGCGCGAGCGAACGTCGGAGCGCGCGACGCCATACGGGACGATCTCGAACGAGCGGCCGCGGTGAATGCCCGCGATGCCGTCGAGATCGGCGAAGTGCGAGACGAATCCCGTCTCACCCTTCTTCGTGTTGACCATGCGATCCGTTTCGTTGAGCCGCGTGATCTTGCGCGTGATGTTGATGCCCCAGACGTGCGTATCACGCTCGGGAAACCGCAGCTGCGAGAACGGAATCCGCACTTCGGTCACCCAGCCGTCGGGAACGATCTTCGATGACGATTCCCACACGCCGTCCCAGCTCACGTCCTCGCCGATGTCGTTGTAGAGAATCGTGTCGAGCTGCTGATCGGCCGGGGTGACGGTGAACGCGTTGCCGGAGAGGCGATCGTGCTGCGAGTCGATGTTGATCGAGAGGAAGTCGTCGTTGACGAAATTGTCTCGGCGCGCCAGAAGCGCGGTCGGACGATGATCGTCGGTCATCTTCGCGCCGATGTAGATCGCGTTGTCGTCGTAGACCACGCGGATGCTCGTCGGCAGTGTCGCCGGCTTTCCGTCGTTCGGATCGTGCTGCGTGAAGTCGGTGAATTCCGGCGCGGCCTGCCACGCCGAGTCGGAAAGGTCGCCGTCGATGGTGATCGGCGAGGCCGCGCGGACCGCTTGCAGCGTCGGATGATCAGGCCAGTTCGCGGCGCGCGCGAGAGGCACACAGATCGTGAGGAGGAGCAGGCAGGCAGCACGTTTCATACGAATCGAAATAGAGTGCGACACCCTATCGCAGCGGGTGTTGAGATGCGTGAAGAAAGTGGTGAACGAGTGGTGAACGTCTGCGAGCGAACGAAGGATCTCGCCGCAGAGATTGGGAAGCCGAAAGACCGGGCTCGCGCGCGGGCTCGTTCACGGGCCCGAACCCGAGCCCGAGCCCGAGCCCGGTCTTTATTCTTTCGTCATCCCGGGTTGTGATTCTCCTGTTCCCGGGGGATGCTTTGTTCGTTGGAGACTAAATGCTGCCGAAGAACATCGTGCTGGTGCGTCATGGTGAGAGCGAAGGGAATCTCGTTCGCCACGGATCGACGAGCATTGCCGTTCGTGACCGGCTCGATTGTGACTGGCGCCTGACGGCCACCGGCCGCTCGCAGGCTGAGGCTGCCGGCACGTGGTTGCGTGAGCGATTCACGGCGGGCTTCCGGCGTCATTACGTTTCCGATTACGCGCGCGCGAAGGAAACTGCTGCCCTTCTCGCGTTGCGCGGTGCGATCTGGCTCGTCGATCCTGCGTTGCGCGAGCGTGATTACGGCGTGCTCGATGTTCTGCCGCGCGATGAAGCTGCGCGGCTCTATCCCGACAGTGCCCGGATCGAGAAGGCGAATCCGTTTTACTGGCGGCCACCGGAAGGGGAGTCGATCGCCGATCTCATCATCCGGCTGCGCGCCGGCGTGATCGACGGGCTGCATGGCGAATGTGCGGATGACGACATCCTCATCGTCTGTCATGGACAGGTGATGTGGGCGCTGGTCGCGATGCTCACGCGCATGCTGCCCACGCGTTTCAACGAGCTGGCGCGATCGAAGGATCCGCACGATCGCATGCAGTATTGCCAGATCATCCACTTCACACGCGAGGATCCGACGAGCAAACGCATCGAGCGCTACCTCAAATGGATGCGCTGGAGCTGCCCCGGCGATCCTGCGCTCTCGCGCGATGAGTGGGAGCTGATCGAGCGGCCGCTCTATACGAACGAGCAGCTGAAGGAACAGGTGGATGCGATCGAGCCACTGACCTGAATGCCGCTGCAGCGCGTTGTTAGCCTGTACGGGGTGGACGGTCCGGTTATCATAGTGGGCAGAAACCCTGTGCAGAAGTCGAGCCCGCTTCCCCCTGTTTTGTTGCGTCTCCTGCAAGTCGTCGGGACCGCCATCGCCTTCGCGATCATGAATCGCGTCGGCTGGTACTTCCAGATCGATCAGGGTGTTTCGATCTTTTATCCCGCCACGGCGATCGACGTGATCGCCTGTATGCACTTCGGCCCCTGGGGTGCACTCGGTGTCTTTCTCGGTTGCGTCGGTACGCCCTGGCAGACCGGCGAGACGCTGCAGATGACCGCGGTCAGCGGCATGCTGAACGTCATCGAAGGCATGCTTCCGTACCTCGTCTTTCGTTTTACACGCAATCTTCACCGTGACCTGCACGACTTCCGCTCGCTCGTCGCGTTCCTCATCTACGGATGCATCGTCAACAGCGCGGTCTCCGCTGCTGCCGGCAATCTGATCCTCATCCCTCCGCCGGTCACCCTAACGAATCTCTTCACATGGTGGGTCTCCGATTTCACCGCCGCGCTTCTCCTCGGCATGCCCTTGCTCGCGTTTGCCGGCGGCCTGCTGGAGCGCATCACCGGCGCGCCTGAGCAGCGCCCGAGCCGAACGCTCGCCAACGCCGTCGAGATCACCGCGACCATCACGCTTCTCGGCTGGTTTGCGGCGACGGCCGTCAATGTCTATCTCACCAACACGTTCGAACAGCAGCAGCAGGAGCAGCAGCGGATCTGGAGCGAGGCATCGCGCGCGGTCGGCAACAGTCAGGCCTCGAGCGTGCGGGCAGCTTTCGCCGAGCTCGATGCGAGGAACCAGCACATCGCGAAGGTTTACGGCGAGCGCCGCCAGCGCATCCGCACCGTAACCCTGCTGATGCAGCAGACGTTGCTCGTGATTCTTCTGCTCGCGGGTGTGAATCTCGTGGTCCGCATCGCGCGGCCGCTGCGTGAGACCCACAAGGAAGTCCTTCGATTGCGTGAGGGGAAACCGTTCGACGCGACGCATGTCGCCTCGGATCTCGTCGAATTGCGCGAGCTGGCAGAGACGCTTGATCAGACGGCGGGAGAGCTCCGCGCGCGGGAGGAGGCGCTGCGCGATCAGACGGCGCGCGCCGTGGCTGCGTCGAATGCGAAGAGCGAGTTCCTTGCGAAGATGTCGCATGAGCTGCGCACGCCGCTCAACTCGATCATCGGCTTCTCCGACATCCTCGTAGAGCGCAGTCACAGCGTCAGCCCTGAGAAACTCGAATCGTTCGTGCAGAACATCAGCCGCAGCGCTCACAACCTCCTGCGGATGATCAATGACCTGCTCGATGTCGCGAAGGTCGAAGCAGGGAAGCTGGAGTTTCGCTACGACGTCACAGACATCCGTCAGCTGATCGAGGACAGCGTCGTCGTCTCCGCGCCGCTGTTCCGGGGGAAGGAACAGATCGTTGAGGTAGAGCTGCAGGATGTGCCGATGCGTGTGCGTGTCGATCCCGGCCGGACCGAGCAGATCTTCCTCAATCTCCTCTCGAACGCGAACAAATTCAGCCCGGAGAGAACGACCATTCACATCGCGGCACGTGTCGACGGGAGCTCGTGCATCGTGAAGATTCGCGATGAAGGCATCGGCATTCGCACGGAGGATCAGGGATTCGTATTCGAGGATTTCGCGCAGGTGCATCAGCCCCGGCGCGCGACCGGCACAGGCCTTGGCCTCGGCCTGGCGCGGCGATTCGCGGAACTGCAGGGCGGCACGCTTTCACTCGAGAGCGAGCTGGGGAAGGGATCGACGTTCACACTCGTATTTCCCTTGCATCGCGCGATGTCGCAAGCGGTGTAGGCCTGAGTTTATCCCGAGCGCTAGCGAGGGATCAGTGGAGCAGCCTTGATGGTCCCCGCGGGCAGGCGCTGCTGCTGCCGGCTGCGCCGCTGATCCCTCGCTGCGCTCGGGATAAACTGATCCTCAAGGTGTGATCTTGAACACCAGCCGCGTATCTCCCCGCGACCATGTGATCGTCGAGCCCTCGTAGTCCGTTTCGTCGGGGAGTTCACCGAGGTCGACGGCGGTCTCGCGATGCCAGCGCAGCAGCGCGCCGGTCTGCTTGTCGATGTAGAGGCGGTCGTGGCGCTGCTCGAGTACGTATGCATCGTGTCCGCGGATAGTCTCAATTCCGATCGCGGCCAGGCGATCCCGATTCAACGCGATCGGCTGCAACGCATCGTTAGCGTCGGACGGATATTCGAGCTCCGTTTTTACCTCGCCGTCGTGCAGGGTGAACGGTGCGCTCACGCCGTCGACTCGGGTGATCGTCCCATGCACATCGCCGAGAGGCTTCGTCGCCTTCAGGTACTGCTCGACGATGGCGGAAACAGGAGGCATCACCGGTTTCTCTTTCGGCGGTGCGGGCGGCGCATTGAAGAACGCGTCGGCGATGCGCGGCGTGGTCCGCGGGCGGATCTGGCCGCGATGGCAGGTCGTGCAGGTAACGGCGATCTCGCCTCCGAAGTGACGCTCGTTGATGTCGCGCACCATCAGGATCATCGTGCGCGCCACGCCCTTCGCTTCCTTCTCGTCCGACTCGTATTCCTTCGTGTGGCAATGCTCGCAGCTCACGCCGAGTGAGTTCGACATGAACGCCATCATCGGGATGAGCTGCGAAGTCGGCAGTCCCTTCAGGACCTTGATGTTTTTCTTCGTCTGTTCGACGGGAGCATCCGGCGGTTGTTCCGCTGCAAGAAATAGCAGGAGGGCAACGAGTGGTCTCATCAGCTCTCAGTCACGCGTATTCTGAGTTGTTGGTCGCAGTGCAGCACCTGAAACGATGTCCGCTCGGTGCCGCCGTCGTCCCGATAATGAATCGAGAGCGGAATGCGAAGTTCACTGCGCGCGTCCAGAACGGCGCTCCGGACGGCCGTTCGCAGCCAGTTGGCGCCGATGCCGATCTCTTCGAGCTTGAATCGGCCCGCGCGCTCGTTCCAGGTCAGAGGGAGCTCGGCTGCCGGGGCGAGTGCCGGGATCTCGTCGAACTCGAACAGCGTATTGCGAATGCGCATCGAGACGACCACATCGCGCGCATTGGACTTCCCGCGGTTTGCGATCACCAGCGGCGACTCATTCTTGCCGAGGGAGTTGAGGTTCCCGATCGCCGGAGTGACGTTGATGAGAGGCGTATCGTGCCACTGCCGGCGCGCGACGTAGAAGATGGCCGCGCCGAGAGACAGGGCAATTCCAATGGAAATCCCGAACACGACATCGATCAGCGTAGCACGGTCGGTGCTATCATTTTCCCGTGCGTAAGTGGTGGGCGTGGATCTTCCTTATCGCCGTTCCGGCGATCTCCCAGCCTCCTGCGCTCAATGCGGTTCCCGTCAATTCCGAGATCCGCGCCGCTCTGACCCCCGACTACACCATTGATGTATTGGTGCGTCCGCATCCTGGCGATGCCTGGTCGCGTCTCGCGAAACGGGTGACCGGCGACGGGAAGAACTGGAAAGTCATCGCCGACGCGAATGGCGCACGCGAGCAGCTCGGCACCGAGAAGGATGTCCATGTGCCGCTCGCGCTGCTTCGTCCTGAACTGCAGCAGCAGATCATCAAGGCTCTCTTTCCCAACGACCTCATGACCGAATCCGGCTGGCGGCACATCGTCGCCGGAGGAAGCGGCGTCGAAGGTGAGTCGCTCTGGAACATCGCCGAATGGTTCACCGGCGACGGCGCGAACTACACCGAGATCCGCAAGGCCAATCCAACTCAGGGGCTCTCTACTCGATCAGGTGACGTCATCGTCGTTCCAACACAACTGCTCACCGCCAACTTTGGCGGGAGCTCGGAGGGACAGAATGCACCGACGCCGGCAACAGAGATTCGGAAACCCGAGGACGATCCGGTTGAGCGTACGTCAGAGAATGATCATGCACAGACACCGGCAGCAGTGGAGGCGGTGGCGCCTGTCGGCCTGACGTCGCTCAGCTACGAGCGTTCAGGGCCCGAGCCGTTTGCCGTGTATCGGCTGCAGAAGGGCGAAGCGCTTTACTCGTCGGTGGCCATCCGCTTCACGGGGCGCGTTTATGCGAAGGACGTCGGCGACGTTCTCGATCGCATCGTGAAGTTCAACGGCATCGACGATGTATCGAAGATCCGCGTCGGATATCCGGTGAAGATTCCGATGGCTCTTCTGCTTCCCGAATATCTGCCCGCGAACGACCCGGCGCGTCTTGCCCGCGAGCAACAGAAGCGCGAGAGCGCGAAGCTCGCGAAACGGACGCAGGCCAAAGGCCTCAGTGGCGTTCGCGTGATTCTCGATTCAGGTCATGGCGGACGCGATGTCGGCACCGAGCACGAAGGAGTGTTCGAGTCGTCGTACGTCTACGACGTCATGTGCCGGCTCAAACGTCTGATCGAGAAGAAAAGCGGCGCCAGCGTCATGACTACGACGAAGTCGGACGAGAATGGCTACAAGGTTCCCGACATCGATGCACTCGACGATGCGCCGAACGATCATCTCGTTCTGACGACACCGCCGTATGAGCTCGAAGATCCTGTCATTGGTGTCCATCTGCGCTGGTATCTCGCGAATTCGATCTTCCGTCATGCAATTCAAACCGGCATCGCGAAAGAGAAAGTCGTGTTCGTGTCCCTGCACGCCGATTCACTGCATCCTTCGCTTCGCGGAGCGATGGTCTATATCCCGGGCGAGCGATACGTGCAGGGATCGTTCAAGAAGTCCGACAAGGTTTATCTGGCGCGTGCGGAAGTGCGCGAGCGGCCTGTCGTCTCGCATTCCGAAGAGGAGTCGCTCCAGGCCGAGGGACTGTCACGCGGGCTCGGCGAATCGATCATCGACGCGTTCGAAGAAGACGGCATGAAGGTACATCCGTTCGATCCTGTGCGTGACAACGTTGTCCGCAACGGCCGCGAGTGGGTGCCGGCAGTAATCCGCTACAACGTCGTCCCCACCCGCGTGCTCATCGAGATCTGCAACCTCGGCAACCCACGCGACCGCGCGCTGATGCAGACGCGCGCCTATCGCGAGAAGGTCGCGCAGGCGATCTACGACGGAATCGTCGCGTTCTACCGCGACTCCGGCGGCCGGCCGGGCATGGTTGCCGCTGCAAGCCGCTAGAGCTGGGGCCAGCTCTGCGGTATCTTTCGCCTCACATGACCCGTTCTTTTGAAGGCGATTTGAATGCCGAGGGACTTCGCGTGGCGGTCGTCGCGAGCCGGTTCAACGATGACATCGTTTCCGGTTTGCTTGACGGCGCGCTCGATTGTCTCCGCCGCCATGGCGTCGCCGAGGATTCCATCTCTCTCTTTCGAGTACCTGGTGCGTTCGAGCTTCCGGTCCTCACCGCGCGACTCGTGAATGATTCCTACGATGCGATCGTCGCGATCGGCTGTCTCCTTCGCGGCGACACGCCTCATTTCGATTTCATCTCGCAGCAGGTGACGATGGAGCTCTCTCGCGTCGCGGTCGACTCGCGCAAGCCGGTCGCCTATGGTGTGATCACCTGCAACACGTACGATCAGGCTGTCCAGCGCTCGACCGCCGGCAGCGGCAACAAAGGCTGGGAAGCCGCGCTGGCCGCGATCGAGATGGCCAATCTGTGGCGCGTGCTTCGCACATCGGGAGCTCACTGATGGGTGCAAGAAGGAAAGCTCGTGAGCTCGCGCTGCAGATGCTCTTCCAGTTCGACATGGCGGGCAACGCTCCCGACATGATCGTCTCGACGTTCGAAGACTTCCAGAAATCGAAGGCGAATACGCGCGAGTTCGCCGAGAAGATCTTCCGAGGAACCGTGACGCACATCCAGGAAATCGACGACATGATTCAGGCGCAGGCAGACAACTGGCGCCTTTCGCGAATGGCAGTCGTCGATCGCAACATCATCCGCATGTCGATCTACGAATTCATGCACGAGACGGATACGCCGAAGCTCGTGATCATCGACGAGGCCATCGAGATTGCGAAGAAGTTCGGGACCCAGAAATCCTCGCAATTCATCAATGGAATCCTTGACGGCATTTTGAAACGGTACAATCTGGCGTCGTGACGGAAATGCAAAATGCAAAATGCAAAATGCACAACGACGTGGGCATGAGCTCTTCGTTTTGCATTTTGCATTTTGCATTTTGCATTCGGCCGAAGCGTAGCGGAGGCCGTCGTTGAGTCTTCTTGGGCGGCTCGAGGATCTCTCCCTCACCGACATCATTCAGATCGTCCATCTCAGCCGCCGGACTGGTGTGCTCGAGATCATCGATCATGACGGAAGGCACACCGTTCTCTTCCGCCAGGGCCTCGTCGTCAACAGCTCGGCGCCTGAGCATCCTGATCTTCTGACCTGGCTGATCAGGCAAGGTTCGGTTTCGCCCGATGTGGGAGACACCATCCACCATATGGAAGAAGGTGGAATCCCGTGTGGCACCGCCCTCATCGAGATGAATCTGATGTCGAAGGCTGACCTCGGCGAGGCGATTCGCCTGCGAATCCTCGACGTCGTCACACCTCTCCTGCACAGCCGCGAAGGTGAATTCAACTTCATCCTCAGTGAGTCGATGTCGCCGCTCGATGTCGAATACGATCCCGATGCGCTCTTCAAGGAAGGCGGCATCGCGCCGCCGAAACTCCTCGGCACTGCCGACGGAGAAAAGATCAAGCCGCTCCGCGGACTCGAAGAATCCCTCAAAGCCGGCAAAGCATTGTTGCGCGGCTCGGCATCCGCAGAGACCACGCCGGCCTCACTGAACCTCGGACTCGGACAGCCGTTGTCGCCGCCGGAGCCCTCGCGACTTCCTGGTACCGCTCCGGCAGCAACGGACAACGTCGTTCCGTTCCCGGCCCCCGAACCCGCAGCGGAAGCAGCGCCGTTCCCAGTCGACGAGCCACCGGCACCCGGACCGGCACCTGTACCAGCTCGCGACTTCTCGCCGATCCCGGACGACGAGCCATTTCCCGACATCCCCGACGAGCCACCTTCGAAGGTCACGACGACTGCGCAGAGATCGGGACAGTTCAAAGTGTCCGGCGGTCTCTTCGAGGTCGAAACACCCGATGCGGTGTTCCGCAATGTCGTTCTTTACGAGCGCAATCCACTCGTACGCGTCGCTGCGAAGCGCGCGTTCACGAGGAAGAACGTCAAGATTTTCCAGTTCGGATCGCTCGAAGACGTGCGTCATGCGATGGGCGATCTCATTCGCTCGAACAGCTTCTTCGTGACATTTCTCGAGCTCGAGGATCCGGAGCGCGGGAGTGAAGGTCCGGCGGTGAGGCTCATGGCCCAGCTCAAACGAAAAAATCCGCGGCTGCCGGTCGTGCTCATCGACACCGAGGCCGATCTGCGCCGGCGTCACGACATGCTGCGGGCCGGTGCTGATCTGTATCTCACGAAGCCATCGCAGGCGCGCCTCCAGCCCGGGCTTGCAGAAGAAGAGCTGGCGCTCTTCGCCGATGAGCTCGTGCTCTTCGCAGAACGCTCGTTCCAGAACTGGGAGCAGATGACCGGCGGATACGGACCCGAGGCCGCGCGCCGCTTTTATGAGCTCGCGGGGAAGGACAGCCTCGATCGCAGCTTCAATGTGCTGAAGCAGCTGATCAACGAGCTCTCGGATCCAAATGACATCAGTGAGGTCTCGCAGACGATTCTTCGGCTCTCGGCCGAGTATCTGGAACGCGGCGTGC
>Ga0157378_10001756_pt1 | contig 19450 bp, 10 predicted proteins | sample M65metaG_FD_115309 | JGI IMG/M metagenome (GOLD analysis project Ga0157378, IMG submission 115309) | Miscanthus rhizosphere microbial communities from Kellogg Biological Station, Michigan, USA - M6-5 metaG | ecosystem: Host-associated > Plants > Roots > Rhizosphere > Soil | place: USA: Michigan...
AGATGCCATGAGAGAAGGTGATTTCCAGATTATGACGGCGGGAAGCGGCATTGTTCATACAGAAACGATCAACAAAAAAACCAAATTGCGTTTATTGCAACTGTGGCTTAACCTGCCGAAGAAAGACAGGCAGGCGATACCCCGGTTGCAGGACTTGCGAAATGAACATGTGCCCGTTTTCAAGAAAGACGGTGTAGAGATAAAACTTTACAGTGGTTCACTTTCGGGGCTCACTTCACCCATTCTGAACTATGTTCCGATGGTGATTGCTATGATTTCAATGGAGACAGGGACTAACACCGTTCTTGAAATTCCGGCAAACTTCAATGCATTTCTCTATGTCATTGACGGTGATCTAAAAGTGGGTGATGATGAAAGGATCTTGGAGCAGGACCAGGTGGGGTGGTTAAACCTGGTGCGTAATGATGCAGCAAGTGAGTTGAAACTGGTGGCCGGTGAAAAATCGGTTAGGCTTGTGCTTTACGCGGGAAAGCCTTTGGGAGAGCATATTGTATCACATGGTCCCTTCATAGCTGACAGTGCAGAAGATATTCAGCGTTTGTACCAGGAGTACAGGCTGGGAAAAATGAGGCATATCGCAACGGTGCCCGAGGAACAGAAGATGTCGTGGTGAGTATACAATTACCAGTCTCAGTGGCAATCAGTGGTCTAAGCTACTCAGCAAATTATTATAATTTTAGAAAGAGCTACCAGGTTCGCTCTCATTCGTAGTCGAAATTGAGAGGAAAAACTTGTACCTGACCTAAATCAACATTCAGGAAATGCGTCTTTCTAAAGCACTCGCCAAAGCGATATTGGTCTCTTTGTTTTGCGCCATCTGTACACGACTTTGCGCGCAGGATTTAGAACCACGCATCTATGGTAACCTGCCCAAAAAAATGAATGCGGTTGCCTTTGTATATGGTCTTGCATGGGGAAATGTGGTGACGGATCCTTCCCTGCCAATTGAAGATTTCAAGATTACTACGCATAACCTGGGCGCAGGATATGTTCGAACATTCGGACTGCTTAAAAAATTATCCAGGATACAGGTGTCCTTGCCCTATACCAGGATGGAGGGCAGTTTAAAAATTGACGGTCGGGATACCGGCGCTTCCCGGTCAGGCTTTGGCGACCTGAGGATCAGGTTTGGAATGAACCTGATCGGTTCTCCCGCGTTGGATAAAAAAGAATTTCGCGAGTACCAGCAAAAAACCATTTTCGGCGCCAGTCTTGTTGTCTCGGTTCCTACGGGATTGTATTATCCAGGCAAGCGCATCAACATCGGTGCACACCGATGGGCCCTTAAACCAGAAATTGGCGTGTCCCGCAGATTCAAACATATTTACGCCGAAGTCTATTCAGGAATCTGGTTTTACACTAAAAATGATCAATACCTTGTCAATAAAGTTCAGGCGCAGAGACCCGTACTGAGTTTGCAGGGGCATGGTTCCTACTATTTCAAGAACCAAATGTGGATTGGAATAAATGCGAACTGGTTCAACGGAGGCGAAACCACGATTGATGGGGCGCCCGTGGGGGACTTGAAAGACAACTGGAGGATAGGTGCCACCTGGTCGGTTCCGATTTCAAAGGGTCATTCTTTGAAATTGCAATTCAATGTGGGTGCCTTTACACATACCGGGCTGGACTACAACATGATTTCACTTGCATATCAGTATGTATTCTTTTAATTTCCTTTCTGTCGATTAAAATTCTCGCATCTATATTTGCGCCTATGAACATCATATGTCGAACTAAGGGACGGGTCGCGTTCTTTTTAACAATCACATTATGTATTTTATCTTTTTTCGCCAACGGTCAAACAGATACCACTGTTTACCTTATTTATAATGCTCGCATCGTCGATGTGGTCAAAGGAAATATCAGGACTGAAAATGCCGTACTGATAAATAAGGGACGCATCCAATCGATCGGTGACCATTCAAAACTTAACAAGAATATTCCATCCAATCACCTGATCGATGCCGGCAACAGGTTTCTGATACCGGGACTCTGGGATATGCACGTTCACCTGGAAGGCGAGGATTTGGTAGCCGATAACAAGGCCCTTCTTCCCATATTTATTACATATGGAGTAACAACGATCCGCGATGCAGCCAGTGATCTTGGAGAGCAGGTATTGGCATGGCGCAATGAAATTAACCAGGGTAAACTCTTTGGGCCCACAATTTTTACGGCCGGGCTGAAACTTGAAGGAATCAATTCCATCTGGAAAGGAGATCTTGAAATCTCAAACGAGGAAGAATTGAACCAGGCGCTCAACAAGTTGGATAGTTGGCATGTTGATTTTGTCAAGATTACTGAAAACACACTTAAGGGCCCGCTGTTTCTTAAAAGTATAAAAGCAGCACATGCGCGGGGATATATTGTATCAGGACATGTTCCCATGGATTTGACCATTGAAGAAATGGCAGATGCAGGATTTTCGAGCGTAGAGCATTCCAGTTATTTGTTGAGATTGGGATATGATGAAAAAGAAATTGTGGCAAATCTCAAATCCGGAAAGATTTCGGCGACGGAAGCGAACAACCTGTACCAGGGCGAATTCAATCAGCAGAAGGCGATAAAAGGATACGAGGCGCTTGCAAAAAAGGGATTGGCTGTGACGCCCACACTGATTGGGGGAAAGCAACTCGCAAATTTTGATCGGGATATCTATTTGCGCGACAGCATGATGGTGAAATATCTCACCACGCTTTATACCAGCAAATACCAATGGCGCATCGATCGAATGTCGAACGAAACACCCGAACAAACTGCGGAACGGAAAAAGAAATATGCATTGGGAGCTTCACAGGTTCCGCTAATGCAAAAAGCCGGACTGTTGATTTTGGCGGGAAGTGATGCTGCGGCACTCAACAGTTTTATTTATCCGGGTGAATCCCTGGTCAGCGAATTGCAGCTTTACCAGGAAGCGGGCATGCAACCGCCCGATATACTCAGGACTGCAACCATCAATGGTGCGAAATTTATGAGAAGGTTCGATACAATGGGATCTGTTGATGAAGGCAAGGTGGCTGACCTGGTACTACTGGAAGAAAATCCGCTGCAAAGTATTGCGGCTGTAAAAAAGATTTACGCGGTTTTCACCAAAGGAAGGTATTTGGATCGCAGAGCTTTGGATCAGATACTTGCAGATGTGAGGGATGCCAAGCGTAGGTTTGATAAGGAAAGGGGGTCTTAGAATCTATTTTTCTATATTTGTCTTTGGTGAGAACCTTTTTAGCCAAGACATTGCTCTGTTTATCAGTCGGGCTTTTGTTCGGCCACCAGTTTATTGCTCACCAGCACGAGGAGGTCGAAATCGTCTCCCATCACCATGACGAAGACCACGATGCCGATCATCACCATGATCATATTCCTCCACATGACATAGCTCACATTTTTAACTTTGATGTTGGTCAGACTAAGATTTTTAAGGCGCCTATATCAGAAATTTCATTAGATCTGATTTCAATTTTCACGCTCGCGAAACCTATTCAAATTTATATTCGCAAAGAATACATTGAGATAAGGCCCCCTGACTTTGTATTTCATAGATATTTTTCTCTTCGCGCACCGCCAGTTGCATAATTGGGGGCTGAATCCGTTTTGCTCTCTCCAATAGCGGTATTTAATTCTCTCAATTCTTATTAAAGTCTTAACCAGTTATGCTTAATAGAATCATTGCGTTTTCTATAAAGAACAAGCTCATTATAGGACTATTCGTCGTTGGCCTTATCGGCTATGGCGGTTATCAGGTAACGAGGCTGCCCATTGATGCGGTACCAGACATAACAGATAACCAGGTTCAGGTAATTACGGCAGTACCCGCATTAGCGGCACCGGAAGTAGAGAGATTGATTACGTTTCCAATAGAACAGGTAAATAACAATATACCGGGACTAAAGGAAATCAGGAGTTTCTCAAGATTTGGATTGTCCGTCGTTACTATCGTATTTGATGATGCAACGGATGTGTATTGGGCAAGGCAGCAGGTGTCCGAACGACTGCGAAAGGCGCAGGAACAGATACCGAGGGGATTTGGAACACCTGAACTGGCACCGGTTACAACGGGGTTGGGCGAAATTTATCAATATACCGTGCGGCCGAAGAGAGGATATGAAAACAAATACACGGCGATGGACTTAAGGACGATCCAGGATTGGATTGTTCGCAGGCAGTTGTTGGGCGTCAAAGGCGTTGCTGAAGTCAGCAGTTTCGGTGGCTACCTCAAACAATATGAAATAGCAGTAGACCCGATGAGGTTAAAAGCCAACAACGTTACAATCAACGATGTGTTCACCGCTTTGGAAAATAACAACCAGAATACGGGAGGAGCGTTTATTGAAAAAGGGCCTACAGTATTATTCATCCGCAGTGAGGGCCTAGTAGGCAACTTCGAGGACATACAAAACATCGTAGTAAAAAATCTCTCTGATGGATCGCCGCTTTTGATCAGAAATATTGCTGATGTAAGGTTTGGCCACGCAACCCGGTACGGCGCCATGACATACAATGGTGAGGAAGAAGTTTCTGGCGCAGTGGTGATGATGCTGAAAGGCGCGAATAGCAATGAGGTAATTAAAAATATTAAAAACCGGATTGTTCAAATTCAAAAAACGTTGCCGGAAGGAATAATGATTGATCCATTTCTTGATAGAACCAAAATGGTGAATAATTCGATAAATACAGTTTCAAAGAATTTACTCGAAGGTGCGTTGATCGTAGTATTTATTCTCGTTTTGTTTCTGGGAAACTTCCGAGCCGGCTTATTGGTTGCATCCATAATTCCGCTGGCAATGTTGTTTGCAATTATCATGATGAATTTATTTGGCGTAAGCGGCAACCTGATGAGTTTAGGGGCGTTGGACTTTGGATTAATAGTGGATGGGGCTGTAATTATTGTAGAAGCGGTCATGCACCGTCTCAGCCATAGCAGTCATTTTGAAAAAGTAAATAGATTATCCCAACAGGACATGGATGGGGAAGTTCAACAATCTGCCAGTCGTATGATGAACAGCGCTGCTTTCGGGCAAATCATCATTCTGATTGTTTACCTGCCGATCTTCACCTTACGGGGAATCGAAGGGAAAATGTTCAGGCCCATGGCTCAAACGGTTTCCTTTGCGTTATTGGGCGCATTTATTCTCTCTCTTACTTATGTTCCCATGATGAGTGCGATTTTCCTCAGTAAAAAGATCTCTCACAAAGGATCCATTTCTGCGAGAATAATGGGAAGGCTGGAACGAATTTATCAGCATACCCTGGAAAAAGTTTTGCGAATGCCAAGAACCATCATTGCGTCCGTTATTGTTTTATTTGCTGGTTCAATTCTAATACTATTTCAATTAGGAGGCGAATTCATTCCCGCTTTGCCCGAGGGCGATTATGCAGTAGAAACAAGAGTATTGCCGGGCAGCAGCCTGAGCACTTCTATTGACGCCGTTTCAAAAAGCGCAAGAATTATATTGGAGAAGTTTCCTGAAGTGGAAAAAGTTGTTGGTAAGACAGGGAGCAGCGAAGTGCCCACCGATCCGATGCCCATTGACGCGACAGATATGATGGTCATACTGAAAGACAGGAGTAAATGGACATCTGCAAGGACCTATGAAGAACTGGAAACGAAAATGAGCAAGGAACTCGAATCGGTGCCGGGTGTCACGTTTGGATTCCAATATCCGGTAGCGATGCGTTTCAATGAACTAATTTCCGGCGCCAGGCAGGATGTGGTGTGTAAAATATTTGGGGAGAATCTAGACACGCTTGCAACTTATGCAAGGGAATTAGGTAACATCTGCCATACGGTAAAAGGAAATAGTGGATTATATGTTGAGCCGGTAACGGGTATGCCGCAGATTGTAATTCGCTATAACCGTCCGGCGATTGCACAATATGGGCTTGATATAAGTCACATCAATCAGGTAGTCAATTCTGCATTCGCGGGACACAGTGCAGGCATAGTTTACGAAGATGAAAAGCGATTTGAATTGGTGATCAGATTGGCGGGTGAAAAAAGGAAAGATCTAAGCGATGTTCAGGACCTGGCAATTCCAACATCCAGGGGAACACAAATTCCGTTACAACAGGTCGCAAAAGTTGAAATCATTGAGGGACCAAACCAGATACAAAGAGAAAATGCGCAACGTAGAATCATTGTTGGTTTTAATGTGAGAGGCAGAGATGTGCAAAGTATGGTAAAAGAATTGCAGCAGAAGGTAGATCAGCAATTGAAACTGCCACCTGGATATTATATTACTTACGGAGGTGCGTTTGAAAATTTGGAGGCTGCTCAAAAACGATTAAATATAGCGGTGCCGGTGTCCTTATTGCTGATTTTCCTCATGTTGTATTTTGCTTTTAACTCAGTCAAACAGGGATTGCTCATTTACTCTGCCATTCCACTTTCTGCTATTGGAGGAATATTTGCACTAGCCATTCGGGGCATTCCATTCAGCATTTCTGCAGGTGTGGGCTTTATTGCACTGTTCGGGGTCGCTGTGCTGAATGGAATTGTCCTGGTTGCAGAATTCAACCGCTTAAAAAGCGAAGGCATAAAGGATATAAAACGCGTCGTAACACAAGGAACTAAAATTCGGTTGAGGCCTGTTTTAATGACAGCGCTGGTAGCCTCTCTTGGGTTTCTGCCTATGGCGCTCAGCCATGGCGAGGGCGCCGAAGTGCAAAGGCCGCTTGCGACAGTAGTAATCGGTGGTTTGTTGGTGGCTACTCTGCTGACCTTATTCGTTTTGCCGATTCTATACATCATGTTTGAAAAGGGAATTTCATGGAAAAGGAAGTTACCCGTTACGGCAACGATTATCCTCGCGAATACACTATTCGCCAGTCTAGAAACAAGTGCCCAGACGCCAATTCGTTTGCAGGCAGCCTTCGACACGGCATTAAAAAATAATCTATCCTTAAAAAATGAAAGATTAAAGACCGAGTATCAACAAAATTTAATAAAAACATCAAAGACCATTCCTTCAACAAATATTTTCGGCGAATTCGGGCAGTTTAACAGTGCCTATTTTGACACGAAACTGGGTATTTCCCAGACCTTAAGTTTCCCCAAAGTATATGCCAGCCAAAAAACTTTATTGACTGAAGAATGGAAGAGCAGTGTTCTAAATGTCGGGGTAAGGGAAACCGTTTTAAAGAGACAAGTGGCTCAGACCTACGACGAGCTTCTTTATTTATTGGAAAAAAAGAGGCTCCTTCAAAACAACGACAGCTTATTTGCTGAATTCTTAGATAAAGCTACTCTACGACTCAAAGTGGGAGAAAGCAATATTTTAGAAAAGTCAACTGCCGAAATCCAACGTGGTCAAATAGGGTTGCAGTTATCGCAACTGAATCAGGATATTGAACTAATTCAACTCGAGTTCCAGCTTTTGCTGAATACCGAGACATTCTTTATACCTGAGGACTCGGAATATCAAATAACCTCATTCACAGCTTATGACAGTTCGGTGCTGGCCCTTCATCCTGCTATGCAATACCTGGAACATCAGCAGCAAATAGCTGCGGCTGCAACACAAATTGAGAAATCAAAGTTATTGCCCGATTTGTCCTTGGGTTACAATATAGCGGGCATGAAAGGCACAGGGGCAGATAATAAAACGTATAACGGCGTTCCGCAATTTCACTCGTTCCAGGTCGGTTTGGGCATCCCGATTTTTGTAAGCGCCCAAAAAGCAAGGATAAACGCTGCCAAATTGAATGAATCAATTGCTGCCAATGAATATGAAACAGGGTTTAAAACCTTTGAAAAGGCTTACAAGGCTGCTTTGGTTCAGTATCAAAAATATTCGGAGGCAGTTAAATATTTCGAGAATATAGCCTTGAAGAATGCTGACTTAATTACTTCAACCGCGACGAAGCAATTTATGAATGGCGATATAAATTACCTGGATTGGGTATTGCTCATTCACCAGGCTACTAACATTCGGAGCGATTATATCGAGGCACGGAAAAGCAGGAATGCGAGTGTAATAGAAATAAACTCATTCATAAATAAATAATTACAGAATAATGAAACATTTAATAATTCTCTTAAATATTTCTTTACTGCTGGCTGCCTGTAAGGAGAGCAAAAATGATGAACAACAGCTCAGTAAAAAGCCTGAAGGAAACATTGTTAGCCTGACGGAGGCCCAATTAAAAAATGCGGGTATTCAAACAGGCAAAATAGGGCAACGATCTGTTTCATCGGTTTTAAAAGTGAGCGGTAAAATAGATGTACCGCCCCAAAATATGGTTTCCATCAGTGCACCGTTGGGAGGGTACTTAAAATCTACCAAACTTTTGCCGGGAATGCACGTCAATAAAGGTGAAATCATTGCGGTCATGGAGGATCAGCAATATATTCAATTGCAACAGGATTATTTGACGGCCAAAGCCCAGTTCGGATTTTATGAGAGTGAATATAACCGTCAAAAAGAGCTGAATCAAAGCAAAGCCACTAGTGACAAAGTTTTTGAGGAAACCAAAGCCAGATACCAGACAGAAAATATACTTGTAAAGTCATTAGAACAGAAGTTGAAATTAATCAACATTGATCCCGCTAAAACCGGTGCCAACAGCATATCAAGAACGATCAGCATTTATTCTCCGATCAATGGCTATGTTTCGGATGTCCGCGTAAATATTGGCAAATATGTTAATCCTTCTGAAGTGTTGTTTGAACTGGTAAATCCAACTGATATTCATCTTGCATTAACCATCTTTGAAAAAGACCTGGACAAGCTTTTCATCGGTCAAACCTTGATTGCATATACAAATACCCAGCCCGAGAAAAAATATCCCTGTAGCATTATCCTGATCAGTAAAAACCTTTCCGCCGAAAGAAGTGCCGAAGTTCATTGTCACTTTGAACAGTACGACAAATCTTTGCTACCGGGTATGTTCATGAATGCGGATATTGAAGTTAAAATCAATCAGTCAAAGACTTTACCCGACGACGCCATTGTGCGCTTCGAAAACAGGCAATATGTTTTTGCGACGAAAGGTGACAGCCAGTTCGAAATGATCGAAATAAAGACAGGTAATTCGGAAAACGGATTCACGGAGGTTATTGGAGATGAGAATCTGGGTGACCGGATATTTGTAATTAAAGGCGCCTACAATCTTTTGATGAAAATGAAGAATACCGGTGAAGAATGATGATAATTTTTGTTAATGATAGACAGGCTTAGGGCCGGATTGTAACCTTTTTCGAGCCCGTTTTATTAAGAACAATTCGATGAGCAGAATTCCTTCAAGATGTCTCCAAAATCATTAAATAGCTTTAGGTTAGAAATTCAATGACTCCTTATGACATACAAGGTAATGAGTTGTCTTAAGCTGGTAGGTGCGATGCTTATTTGCTCCCATGTTTGGGCGCAAGGCTCTGTTGACACAATGATCCAACTTAATGGCGCCATTCAATTGGCGCAACAACGATATCACTTATTGCAAGCACGCAAATACGAAGCGGATGCAGCTATTGAGAACATTGAGGTAGCTAAATATAGCAGACTACCCTCGATAGATGCATCTTACCAAGCTGGTTTTGCAACAGCTAATAATCTTACAGGCGTATTTTATCCTAACGGACTATTGCCTATGAGCGGGCCACCTTCTTTACAAAACAATTATAGCCCTGCAGCAGGTAGTGCAGCCAGTTTGTTATTGAACTGGCAAGCAGTGACGTTCGGCACGCGCAACGCCCAAATCAATGTATCAATAGCCGAAGCTGATATGTATAAATCAGCCTTTGCGCAAGACCTGTTTCGCCACACAATAAATGTTATCAGCTCTTACCTGGATTTATTATTAGCTTATGACATGGCTAGTATAAATGAGCGCAATGTAGAGAGGGTTCAGGTTAACCTTCAACAAAGCAGGGTCTTGACAAAAACAGGTTTGAGGCCAGGTGTGGATACGGCTTTATTGACATCAGAGCTTTCCAAAGCAAAAATTGAATGGTTGAATGCACAAAAAAAGTTGCAAACCGGGCAATGGCTTTTAGCGCAACTTATAGTGACAGATGTTTTGCCTATTCCAACCGATACTACTTTTTTACAAAATCTGCCAAATGTTTTGCCAAACAAGGATACCTCATTTGTTGAACATCCAACCATACGCTATGCACGAACCCAGGTGCAATTAAGTCAATCAAAAGAACTGCTTTTCAAAAAAACCTGGCGACCTGCCATCAACGTATGGGGGAGTGCTTTTGCAAGGGGTTCAGGATTTCTGCCAGACGGATCAATTAAAACCTGGGATGGCCTGGGGTTAAGTCGCTACAATTATAGTGCAGGCTTGCAACTGGCATTTCCAATCCTGAAATACGTGGAAGTGAAACGTCAATTACAGCAACAGACTTTTTTGTCCAAAGCGTCGGAGGAAAGGCTTAAGGATGAAGTGGCAAATCTGGCCACACAACAGCACCTTGTCAACACAGCCATCGAGAGCAGCATGAAGGTGGCAGTGGAAACGGCTCAACAGCTTAAGTCAGCGCATTATGCGTTTAATGCTATGCAAATAAGATATAACACCGGGTTGGCCAATTTTTCGGATTTAATTCAGGCTGAATACAATTTATTAAGAGCAGAATTAGAAATGAAGCAGTCATACTGGGATGCCTGGAAAGCGCTATTGCTTCAGGCTGCGGTAAAAGGAGATCTAAATGTTTTCTTAAAAGAAATTAAGTAGATACGATGATTCGTTTGATTCAATTTGCACTTCGCAAGCCGATTGCCATTATTGTATTTGTATGCGCCATCATATTGTTTTCGATTCTGGCTATTCGAAAATCGGCTATTGATATTTTTCCTGTTGTTAACACTCCAACTATTTACGTTGCGCAGACTTACGGTGGCTTATCCCCCCAACAAATGGAAGGCTTTATTACTTCCTATTATGAGTATCACTTTCTGTACATCACCGGCATCAAGGCTGTCGAAAGCAAATCAATACAGGGGCTGGCGTTGATTAAATTGATATTTCATGAAGGAACTGATATGGCAGCAGCAATGGCTGAAGTCATTTCATATGCCACTCGTGCCCGTTCATTTATGCCGGCTGGCACATTACCACCCTTTGTCATGCGGTATGACGCGGGTTCAATTCCTATTGGTCAATTGGTTTTCAGTAGTGAAAGCCATTCATTAAATGAGATACAGGATTTGGCACTATTCAAGGTTCGACCAATGTTTGCTGCACTATCGGGGGTATCTGCGCCCCCACCATTTGGAGGCAATCAGCGAACTGTGCTGATCAAAACTGATCCGGAACGATTAAGGAGTTATAATATTACTCCGGATGAAGTGGCAATGGCCATCGCGAAAAACAATTCCATTCTACCTGCCGGGAATATCCGCGTTGGAGACAAAACGGTTATCACTTCTTCCAATAGTGTCGTGGATGATTTTAAAGAATTGGAAACTGTTGTAGTAAAAAACGTCAATGGTACCCCGGTTTATGTCAGAGACCTTGCTGCGGTTGAAAATGGTGCGGATGTTACTACCGGTTACGCATTGATCAACGGAAAACGTTCAGTTTATATACCTGTAACAAAAAGGGCCGATGCATCTACCTGGGACGTGGTGCAACAGATCAAAAAAGCGTTGCCCGACATGCAGGCAGCTATCCCAGACGATATTAAAGTGTCTTATGAATTTGATCAATCTGGCTATGTCATTAATTCGCTCAAAAGTTTATTGGTTGAAGGATTACTGGGTGCTTTATTGACGGGGTTGATGGTATTGCTGTTTCTCCGTGATTTTCGAAGCGCTTTAATCGTTATCATAAATATTCCGCTGGCTTTGCTGGCTGCGGTGGTTTGTTTATACCTGGCGGGACAAACCATCAATATCATGACACTTGGCGGGTTGGCAGTGGCAATAGGAATGCTGGTGGACGAATCTACCGTCACCATTGAAAATATTCATCATCACCTTGAACTCGGCAAATCAAGATCGCGGGCCATTTGGGATGCCTGTAAAGAAGTAGCAGTGCCTAAATTATTAATATTACTTAGCATCCTTTCTGTGTTTGTGCCGGCATTATTTATGTCGGGTGTGCCAAGAGCAATGTTTGTCCCTCTTTCCTTGGCAGTCGGCTTTGCTATGATTGCATCTTTCTTATTGTCCCAAACATTAATACCGGTATTGGCAAACTGGATGATGAAGAAACAGTATGTAACTCAGCAGGATAAATTAACTGCTATAAAAAGGCGCTTATCAAATAGCATTGAGAAATCGCAAAGGGCAAGCAGGCTTATCGTGCCACTAACAGTTATTCTTTTATTGGCCGCCGATTTTGCGGGATATAAAAGCGCAGGAACGGAAATCTTTCCTAAGGTGGATGCCGGTCATATGGTCATTCGATTGCGAATGCCCGTCGGCTCAAGGATTGAACGCACAGAAGATGCAACAAAAAAAGCCTTGCAACTTATTGAGGAAGTAGCTGGAAAAAATAATATTGCCATTACGTCGGCATATATCGGATTGCATCCGCCCACTTATGCCATTAACCCGATCTTCCTGTATACAAGCGGCCCGCATGAAGCAGTGCTAAAAATCAATCTGAAGGCGGGTACCGGAATTAGTATTGAAAATGTTAAGGAGCAACTTCGTTCATCTGTTTCCAAAAATATACCAGGCGCAATGATATCTTTTGAACCGGCCGACCTTGTTGACCAGGTTATTAGCATGGGTGCAAACAACCCTGTTGAGATTGTAGTGCAGGGAAGAAACCTGGTTCAGAGCCGTGAACTGGCAGGTAAACTTATACAATCACTGAATACCATTTCATATCTGCGGGATGTACAGATTGCCCAACCGCTGGATTATCCCACCATTCAGATCAACTATGACAGGATACGAACGGGCCAAATGAATTTAACCGTGGATGAGGCAGGTAGATCGGTGGTAGAAGGAACATCTTCCAGTCGCCTGACGCAACTTGTATACTGGCTCGATAAATCATCGGGCAATGCTTACCAGGTACAGGTGGAATACCCTCAGTTTATTATGAATAGCCCGGACCAGGTAGATCAGATCCCGGTAGGAAAGGTGGGTGATAAGGCTATTTTCCTAAGAGATATTGCTGATTGGAAAAAAGGGATTTCTGTGGGTGAATATGATCGCATCAATCAGCAACGATTCATCACTATAACGTCCAATATTCATAACCAGGATTTAGGCAAAGCAGTAAAGGATGTTAATGCTGCCATCAAGCAATTGGGAGAATTACCGACAGGAGGAAAGGTTTTTTTGCGTGGTCAGTCAGATGTTTTAAGCCAGATCAATCTGGAACTGTCAACGGGATTGTTGTTGGCAGTGGTTGTTATCGCCCTGATGCTTACTGCTTATTTCCAATCCATAAAATTATCACTTACGGTATTATCTGTAATTCCCGGAGTTTTGGCGGGTTCCTTATTTCTGTTATGGATAACCGGCAACACATTGAATATTCAATCTTTTATGGGAGCGATCATGGCAGTAGGTGTTGCTGTCGCAAATGCAATTCTGTTAGTATCTAATGCAGAACAACTGAGAGGCGGGCAAAATCACGCCCGAATGATCGGTGCACAGGCTGCAACCAACCGGTTCCGCCCCATAGTGATGACCAGTATGGCCATGATAGCGGGTATGATCCCTATGTCAATCGGGCTTGGTGGCACTGGTAAGCAAACCGCTCCGCTGGCTATCGCCGTTATTGGGGGATTATTTTTTAGCACTTTTATCAGCTTATGGTTGGTACCGCTGGTATATGGTTTATTAATTAAGCATAAGAAATCAAACATCGTCTCACTTGACCCGAACGACGAAAATTCTGTTTACTATGACAAGCATATCTAAATATGTATCGGTTATGAGAATATTTTCAGTCCTTGTATTATTATTGACCGTAGCGTCTTGTAAAGAGGAGCAAAAGCATGTGGCAACGAATGAAAAAAAAGAGGAAAAAGGAGATTCAGTAAAAGTATTTCTACTAGCCACGGACTCTGCCAAAAAAATGATTTCATTGCCGGGCGAATTATTGCCTGAAGAGAATGCGCAGATAAGGTCAAAAGCACAAGGATATATCCGGAAACTAAACGTGGATATTGGGACTAAGGTGACGAAAGGGCAGATCCTGGCTTTGATTGATGCTCCGGAAATCCAAGGTCATTTACAGGAGCTAAATGCGAAAATGAAGGCTGCACAATCCCGTTATCTTTCCAGTAAAGATTATTTTGATCGCCTTTATACTGCTTCGAAGGCAGACGGGGTGATTGCGCCGAGTGAACTGGAAAAGGCAAAAGACCAGTTGATGGCCGACAGCTCAGAATACAATGCCGCCCTGTTTGCTGCATCGTCATACCAGCAGGTTGGAAATTACCTGGCAGTAGTTGCTCCATACGGTGGTATTATTACAAGACGGAATATTGTGGTAGGATCATTTGTGGGTGATCCAAATGAGAAGCCCTTATTTGAACTTGAAAACAATAGTATAATAAGATTGCAGGTAGCAGTGCCGGAAATTTATACGAGTGCAGTGTTGCTGAACAATACAGGTGAACTAACTACCCGCGCACTCCCCGACAAGAAGTTTCAGGCTAATCTGGTTCGCAAAGCAGGCAGTATTAACAGTGACACCCGTAGTGAGGTTTGGGAATTTGAAGTTCCGAATTTAACAGGGGAGCTAAAGGCCGGGAGCTATGCTGATGTAAGGCTTCAATTCATTCGTGCGAGGCCGTCTTTTGCAGTACCGGCTTCGGCTATAGCAACCACGCTGGAAAGGAAATTTGTGATAATCATTGCAGATTATACCACTAAATGGGTGGATGTAAGGACTGGTTTCAATATGGGTGACAGGCAGGAGATATTTGGTGATCTGCACGAGGGAGATACTCTCGTTTTAAAAGGGAACGAAGAGTTAAAGCAGGGCATCAAAGTCATCCCAAAGTTTTAGGGTCTTTGTTTTTTATTTTAGAATTCAGAACATGAAGCCATTGAGTATCATTTCAGCAAACCCAACAAAATTATTACTCATTTGCTCGCTCTCGGTTTTTTCAAATTGCGAGCCACAAAAGGAAGTTGGCAGTGAATACTTGTCACTTGAGAAAGTAATAGCGCTTCCTGTTGTTAGCGGACGTATTGATCACCTCGCATTTAATGGGGAAAGCCAAATTATTTATTTGGCCGCCCTGGGTAATAATACAGTTGAGATCGTAGATCTGCCCGCCGGAAAAGTTCTATACACTATTAAAGACCTTCATGAGCCACAGGGTGTAGAATATCTTTCTTTTTCAAAGTCAATTTTTGTCGCAAATGGCGGAACTGGTATTTGCAATTTCTACGATGCCTCTACATTCCAACTTACTGCTTCGCTGAATTTTAATGACGATGCGGATGACGTAAGATATTTAGCCAATGAGAAAACCGTGTATGTGGGCTACGGTAATGGAGGTATTGGAATCATAAGCGAAGAATCAAAGAAAGAATTTGGAAGAGTTACCTTTAACGGACACCCGGAAGGATTCCAGGTAGATCCGAAAACAAAAAAGATATGGGTGAATGTTCCGGATGATCATTCGGTAAAAGTATTGGATGGCCAGCTATTAAAAATAACAAATCAATGGAAGATCGCTGATATTGGCGGCAATTTTCCTATGGCCTACGACAGCCTGCATCACCGTCTTTTTGTTGGGTTCAGATCGCCGGCAAGAATGGTGGTATTTGACAGCGAAACTGGAAAGCAAGTGTCTTCATTGCCGTGTGCGGGCGATACAGATGACCTATTTTATGATGCGATAAAAAACCGAATAATATTGAGCGGCGGAAGCGGGTATATTGATATTTTTCAACAGAACACGGAAAATGACTATTCGGCAATAGCACATATTTCTTCCCGAAAGGGAGCTAGAACATCGCTTTGGATTCCATCAACCCGTGAATTTGTAGTGGCTGCGCCCCGACATAATGGACAACCTGCACAGCTATTGGTTTATAGAATGACAGATTAGAACCTCGACTAATCCTTGCATAAAACACCATGCGGCCGCCCATGAGCGAATCAAAGAAAAATTAAGAATTGGTAAGAACCCTCACTCTACTGTTTATTTGTTCTCTTTTTGTCAAAGGCCAAAAAGCAGCCGCACAGAGCAGTATTCCTGATACCGTATATGCAGCGCCATTTATTGCCACAATTACCCTCGATGGGAGTTTAGATGAGCCGGTTTGGAAATCTGCACAACCCATCGAAAACTTTACACAGCGGGAACTAAACTTTGGCTATCCTTCGACAGAGCCAACCAAAGTCGCCATTATTTATAATAACCTCGATATATACATAGGTGTATGGTGTTACCAGAAAGGAGCCAAAAGTATCCGCGCAAAATTCATGCAAAGGGATTTTGATTACGATCAGGACGATAATTTCCAGGTCGCTTTATCTACGTTTAATGACAAGCGAAATGGATACTTATTTATCATCAATCCTAATGGGGCAAGGGCAGATCTCCTAATCTCAGGCAATGAAGAAGCGAATAAGGACTGGAATGCCGTATGGGATTGCAAAACCAGTATTACAAATGAAGGTTGGTTTGCAGAAATAAAAATTCCGTTCAGCTCCTTGCAGTTTAAAAACAATTTTGTTCAGACCTGGGGCATAAATTTTGAACGTAATATCCGATCAAAAAATGAACAGGTTGTTTGGCAGGGCTGGACAAGGGATTGTTCTATATTTTGTCTCGCAAATGCGGGCACATTAAAAGGACTGAATGATATAGGTTATGTGAGACGATTTGAATTAAAGCCGTATGGCTTGGCGGGATTTGAAAAGAAGCAAAATGAAAAGGCCAATTATCCTGGCAAGCTTGGGGCTGATCTGAATGTTAATCTTACTCCTACTTTAAAATTAAACGTTACGGCTAATACAGATTTTGCCCAGGTTGAGGCTGACAGGATCGCCGTTAACCTTACACGATTTAACTTATTTTATCCCGAAAAAAGAGAGTTTTTTTTAGAGGGCTATCAGAATTTTCAATTCTACCTGGGGAATAACAACCAGGCGTATTATACACGAAAAATTGGTATAGAGAATTTTAAGTCTGTGCCCATTATCGCAGGAGGAAGATTATTCGGAAAAATAGGGCAAAACAACATAGGCATACTCAACTTGCAGACCGGCAGCTCCGGTGATGTCCCCTCAACAAACAATACAGTTATACGTTACAAACGAGATATTGGTGAGCAGTCATATGTCGGTGGAATATTTACCTCAAAGTTAAATTCTGACGTAAATAATAAAATAGGTGGAATTGATGGTGCTTATTCTACTACACGTTTCCTTAAGAATAAAAACCTTGTTATCGGCGCCTTGCTCAGCAAAAGCTACGATAAAAATTTGCCCGATAAGAACACGTATGCCTGGCGATTCTACATAGACTTTCCCAACGATCTTATTGACCATTTTATTGGCATTGCTAGTTCTCAGCAAAATTTTTATCCCTCTCTTGGCTACATTGAAAGATCTAATTACGAAAGCTTTACCTGGAACCTGCGATATAACCCGCGGTGGTTTACAAAATACGGAATACGTAGAATGTCCCTAACTCCCTGGGAGTTTACGATTTACCGGACACAGTCCACCGGCGAATTCGAATCCTTTTATAACGAATCAAGACCATTCGGGTTCTATACTAAAAGTGGTGAGTTCTTTGAATTTAATCTTCAGCAGCAATACGACAGGGTGGATAAGCCTTTTCATTTATCAGATAGCGTTCAGGTGGCAGCTGGCAAGTACTGGATGTTCCGACAGGAATTTCAGGTGGGTACTTTTCAAGGGAGGAAGGTTTGGTTTCAAGCCCTGTATAACTGGGGCGGCTACTATGCCGGAAAAATTAATTCAATACAAACCTCGTTAGGACTAAACTTTAGTAAGCATATTAATTTGCGGACTGATTTCTTTCACAATTATATTCGATTACCCACAGGAAATCTAATCACAAACGAGCTAGCCGAGTATATCAACTATGCTTTTACGACCCGTTTGGATGTCGCGATGTTCGTCCAATGGAATTCGCTGGACGATCTATTGTCCGGCAATTTCCGGTTACATTGGATTCCGAATATCGGATCCGATTTTTATCTGGTATACAACAGGGGGTATGATCAGCTGAACAAAATTGATTTTTACAGACCTGCGATCAGCAGTGGCGCGGCGAAATTGGTTTGGAGATTTACGTTTTAGTGAATTACAGAATTTTCACAAAGAATCAGAATATTTTCCCATATGGGAAGGGATTGCCTTCGGCGATCCTTATGAGGGGAAGCATAATATTTACAAAGCCGGCCCTTCGGGCCTTGACTTTTGTATTTCTCTCGCTTAACAAAGCAAGCTTTGCACGCTCGAAAAATACAAAAGCCCCGATGGGGCTTTGTAAATATTTGCGGAGGGGAAGGGATTCGAACCCTTGATACCCTTTCGAGTATACACACTTTCCAGGCGTGCCAGTTCAACCACTCCTGCACCCCTCCGGAGGGCTGCGAAAATACAACAAAAACGCCGAAAGGCATCAATGATTCCCGATTTAAAGACCGCCCCATTCGCAGGCCCAAAACCGCCAAAAATCTGCAGCCACCCGTGCATTCGCTAAGTCCCGGGCCAAAAGCCAAGCCCCGACGGTCATAACCTCTAATTTTGATATCATGAAATACTACCACGTCGACGTTTTCTCCAACAAACCTTTTTCGGGTAACGGACTCACCATTTTTACCGACACGAATGGGTTAGACAAAAAATCAATGCAAACCATCACGCAGGAAATGCGGCAATTTGAAAGCATTTTTTTGCAAAGAACGGAAGGCAATACTTTTCGCGCATTCATTTTCACCATGGAAGAAGAACTGGATTTCGCCGGACATCCCATCATCGGTGCGGCATCGCTTTTGCACGATTTGTATTCGAAAAACAAAACCGAAGACAAATGGTCTATTCAATTAAATGCAAAAACGGTTGAAGTAACGACGCTGAAAGTGGAAAAAAATTATTCGGCTCGAATGAACCAGGGGAAGGTTCAGTTCCTGAACACACTCACTCCGGCACAAACAAGGGACTTTCTGCCTTACTTCAATCTGTCAGAGAATGATCTTGCAGATGACTTGCCACTCGAGGTAGTATCAACCGGACTTCCCTACCTCATCATTCCCATAAAACCTGATGCACTTGCGAAGGTGAAAGTGACCATTCCTAATTTGGAAGAAAAACTGGTCGCCATCAACGCTAAATTCTTTTTCGTCTTCGATACTCAAAACCTGCAGGGAAGAACATGGGATAATTTCGGAATGATTGAAGATATCGCCACTGGAAGCGCTGCGGGTCCCTCGGGTGCCTACCTGGTCAAACACAACCTTGCAAAGGCAGATACGGAAATTCATCTCAGGCAGGGAGATTTCCTTAACCGGCCAAG
>Ga0157378_10001758_pt1 | contig 19442 bp, 14 predicted proteins | sample M65metaG_FD_115309 | JGI IMG/M metagenome (GOLD analysis project Ga0157378, IMG submission 115309) | Miscanthus rhizosphere microbial communities from Kellogg Biological Station, Michigan, USA - M6-5 metaG | ecosystem: Host-associated > Plants > Roots > Rhizosphere > Soil | place: USA: Michigan...
ATCTGACGCGTGAGATAATGCAGCAGCGCGCCGGCCGCGCCGATGGCGAGCGGCCAGTCGCCACAGCCGAAACCGTCGAGCGATTGCACGCGGAAATGCTCGCGCAGCAGATGTCCCGCTGGCTCGCTCTCGAAGATGTAGCCCTCGACGGCGGTGGCGTCGGGAATCGTCGTGAGCAGCTCGCCCTGCTCCTCAGCCACGAGCACCTCGGCGGGCGAGACGCGCGCGAGTTCATCGAGGAGCTGCGGCACGCCGTCGAGCTCGGTCACGCGAAAGACACCGGTGCTGAGGTCAGCGAACGCCAGGCCAATACGGCCGCGCTTTTCGCACACGGCCGCGAGATAATTGTGCGTGCGGGCATCGAGGCCGAAGTCGTCGAGCGTGCCGGCGCTGAGGATTTGCGACAGCTCGCGACGGACGAGTTTGCCGGCGGTGACTTCGCCGACCTGATCGCAGATCGCGACGCGTTTGCCGGCGGCAATGAGTTTCTCGATGTAACCCTTGGCGGCGTGATACGGCACGCCGCACATCGGCATCGCGCCGCGTTTCGTGAGCGCGACGTTGAGAATGGCGCTCGCGTCCTTCGCATCGTCACCGAAGAGTTCGTAGAAATCGCCGAGCCGGAAAAAGAGCAGCGTATTCGGCGGCAAATCGCGGCGCACCGCGAGGTATTGCCGCATCATGGGAGTCTGCTCGTCGGCCATCGTCCTTAGCTCCCGCTCAAAAAGGCCGCAATTGGGCTCGTGGCCTCGGCGAATTCACCGCGCGACGGCAACCCCGCCGCCACGGCCTCGCTCGCGCTCTCGACCGCCAGCTTGAAGGCCCGCGCCATCCGCACGGGATCAGTCGCCGCGGCGATGGCGGTGTTTACGAGCACGGCGTCGGCCCCCATTTCGAGCGCCTCGGCGGCGTGGCTCGGCGCGCCGATGCCGGCATCGACGACGACGGGCACGGTCGCCTGCTTGATGATGATCTCGATCTGTGCGCGCGTCTCGATGCCGCGGTTGCTCCCGATGGGCGCGCCAAGCGGCATGACCGTCGCCACGCCGACATCCTGCAGGCGCTTGGCGAGGACGGGGTCCGCATTGATATAAGGCAGCACGGTGAAGCCCTCCTTCACGAGCTGCTCGGCGGCGAGAAAGGTCTCGATCGGATCGGGCAGGAGGTAATGCGGATCGGGATGAATCTCGAGCTTCACCCATTTCGGCAGGCCGGCGGCAGCCGCGAGGCGGGCAAGGCGCACAGCCTCCTCGGCATTCATTGCGCCGCTCGTATTCGGCAGAAGCAGGTATTTTTCCGGGTCGATGAAATCGAGGATGTTCGCGAAGGCATCACCCTTTCCGGAGAGGTCCGCTCGCCGCAGGGCCACGGTCACGATCTCCGTGCCGCTGGCCGCCAGCGCGTCGCGCATCGCCTCGTTCGAGGAAAATTTGCCCGTGCCGAGGAGGAGCCGCGAACCAAAGGCGCGGCCGGCGATCACGAGGCGGGAATCAGGCATAGGCGGGCAATCCTAAACGCCACCCTTGCGCCCGCGCAAGAACGTCACCCCGGAAGGTTCGCGGAATTTTGACAACGGTGGTATGACGCCTGCTCGACTTTTATTGCTTCATGAATCCGCTCACTCCGCCCGACCTCGCCATCCGTTCGCTGGGTCCGCGCACAATCGAATCTCCGCTCAAGCGGCATTTCCACGAGCTCGGCAACGACCACGCCTTTTACTCGGACGATCAACGCGTCGTCGTCGATCATACGCTCCAGAGCGTCCAGGCGCTCATCACGGCCGGTTCGGAGCTGCCGTGCTTCGAGGTCGCCGGCCCCCGAAAGCGCCTCTTTTTCAAACCCGAAGAAACCGTCTGCGCCGTGGTCACCTGCGGCGGCCTGTGCCCGGGCTTCAACGACGTCATCCGCGCCATCGTGCTCCAGGCCCATCATCGCTACGGCGTGGCGCGCATCCTTGGCATCCCGTTCGGTTTCGAGGGCCTCATCCCGGAATATGGGCACCACGTATTCAACATGACGCCCGGCTTCGTGAGCAGCATCCATCGCTTCGGCGGCACGATGCTCGGCTCCTCCCGCGGGCCGCAAAACCCCGTCCGCATGGTGGACCGGTTGCAGGAACTCGGCGTCAACATCCTGTTCGTGATCGGCGGCGACGGCACCCAGCGCGGCGGCCAGGCCATCGAGCAGGAAGCCCGCGCTCGCGGCTATGCGCTCGCGGTGGTCGGTGTGCCCAAGACGATCGATAACGACATGATCTACATGGACAAGAGCTTCGGCTACGACACGGCCTGCGCCGCCGCCGTCGAGCCGATCCGCGCCGCCCATACCGAGGCCCGCAGTGCGCGGAACGGCATCGGTCTCGTAAAGCTCATGGGGCGCCACTCGGGCTTCATCGCCTGCTCGGCCGCCATCGCCAGCGGCGAGGCCAACTACGTGCTCATCCCCGAGGTGCCCTTCGCGCTCGAGGGCGACAAGGGCTTCCTCGAATCGCTCCGGCAGCGCGTCGTCAATCGCGGCCACGCCGTCGTCGTCGCCGCCGAGGGCGCGGGCCAGGAACACCTCGACGCCAGCGACGCCACCGACGCCTCCGGCAACAAACGCCTCAGCGACATCGGGCCATTCCTCCGCGACCGCATCACGGATTATTTCCGCCAGTGCAAGACCGAGCTCACGCTCAAATACATCGACCCCAGCTACATGATCCGCAGCGTCGCCGCGTCGCCGCAGGATCGCATCTACTGCATGCGCCTCGGCCAGGCCGCCGTGCACGCGGGCATGGCCGGCAAGACCGGCCTCATCGTCGCCCGCTGGCACAGTAGCTACGTCCACGTGCCCATTCCCGTGGCCACCTCCGCCCGTCGCGAGGTTGATCCCACCGGCGATCTCTGGCTCTCCGTGCTCGAAACCACGGGCCAGCCCGCCGCCTTCCGCTGATCCGGCTCGCATCCGGCAGCAGTCCGCGACAGGCTGCCGCCGAACGCCCCGCCAAAACGCGCCCGCGGCTCGGGGGAGGAGCACCGAATTTCTAATAATGAATCAGGGCGAACGCGTGAGAACGCAGATTGCCGCTGAGTTTGTTGCTCACGCGAAATCTTTGCTCTTTACGGGTTCGTGGGAGGCCCGGGCTGAATCGACATTCAGCGATTTCGCGCTGAGCGGCACTCCATGAGCATCCCCCAACTCGGCGTCACAGGCCGCCGCTACAGAAAAGTCATTCGACTTCTCTCGTTGGATGCCGACCAGCCGAGGCCTCTACCGGGCAAACAATCGCTTCGTAGCTCTCGCAGACCTCGCATCATTGTGGAGGCTTCTACTGCACAGTTTCAGGATGGGAGCGGAGTCCCGCGCCGCAATGAGTTCTCCATTCAAAGTGAGCCTGCCCCGGCGCGAGCTTCACGTCGAGCGTGCGGCCGGTATAGCGGACTTTTGCCGTGCCGACGACGGCGGGCAGCGACGAGCTTGCCGTCCTTCCACGAGGGATATCGCCGCCGCCGGACTGGCCGTAAAGGAACTCCCCTCCGGCCGCTTGCAAGCGGATAGGATTGTCTCCATTATCCAGCGCTGAGCCCAGCAATCGCCCGCCGCCGCCTGGGTGAATCAATTCCCCGAAAGCGATCTCCGCGATGCCGCGACGGAAAGCCCCGCAAAAACTTCGCCCGACAGACCTTGAGCCTTACAACGCCGCGCGTTCTCTTTTCGGCCACCGCAGTGCTTCTGCTCTGCGCTCTTGGCCTCGTCCTGTGGCCCCGCCCGCCGGCGCCATCCTCGTCGAGTTCACCGCGTCCCGTCGCCTCCCCTCCGATCCATACTTCCATCGCGGTCACGACACCACCACAAGCTCCGCAGCCGTCCGATACACAATTCGCGCACAAGGCGTGGATTGTCAGTCGCAAAGCAGAGCTCCGCACCGCGTTCGCCAACGCCACGGACATCACCGATCCAAAGAAAAAAAACGAAACCCTCGAACGACTCTGCTACCAATGGGGGGAATTCGATCCGCGCGGCGCAATCGACCTCGCCTTCGACAATCACCTCGACGAGACCGGCGACGGAGTCGTCGAAAGCCTCGCCATGCAATGGGCGACCGTCGATCTCCCCGCGACACGCTCCTGGATCGAGTCACAGCCGCCCGGCGAGGCCCGTGCCGATCTCGTCGCCCGCATCGGATTCGTCTGGTCGCAGACCGAGCCGGAGGCCGCCGCCAGCTTCGTCCTCGCAAACATCCCGCCGGGCAACGTCCAGACGGAAGCCGCGATTTCCGTGCTCTACCAATGGGCCCGGCGCGATCCGGAAGCTGCACTGGCATGGGCCCGTAAATTTCCACCCGGCCCCCTGCGCGACCGTGCGATCAAGGAAGCTCTCCTCGCCGCGCCCCGCGAGGAAAATTGATCGAGCCTTCGCACGCGCCCCGATGCATTCGGACGACGTCACCATCCAGCTCCGAAGAAAAGCCGGTAATGAAGGGATCGGCCGGCGCAGTTGTGTGATCGTGAAAACCGTGGTTTCCTGCGATCGCTGGATCAGCTTGCCGTTTGCGCAAGCGTGCGCAAAATAACCCCCTGATGGCACGTCCCATTTCAGATTGGCCGATCTGGTTGCCTTAATCGATTGCGCCCGTAGCTCAGGGGATAGAGCACCGGATTTCTAATCCGATGGTCGCTGGTTCGAATCCAGCCGGGCGCGCTCTCTTCTCGTTCATAGTTGAGGGTTGATAGGCGGCAAGTCCGCGGCGACAGCGCCCCACGCCGCTTCCTATCAACTATCATCCCTCACCTATCAACTGCTCTCACGCGTGCGTCATCGCGACAGGATCGACCCACGCATCGAACTGCTCCGGCGTGAGATGGCCGAGAGCCACCGCCGCTTCCTTCAAGCTCGAGCGGTCCTTGTGCGCCTTCTTCGCGATCTGCGCGGCCTTGTCGTAGCCGATGTGCGGATTCAACGCCGTCACCAGCATCAGCGAATCGCTCACGTAATGCGCGATCTGCTCGCGATTCGGCTCGATGCCGCGCGCGCAATGCTCGTCGAACGACCGGCAGCCATCGGCCAGCAGCCGCACCGAATTCAGGAAATTGAACACGATCACCGGTTTGAACACGTTCAGCTCGAAGTTCCCCTGCGAGCACGCGATGCCGATCGTGTTGTCGTTCCCCATCACCTCCACCGCGATCATCGTGATCGCTTCGCACTGCGTGGGATTCACCTTGCCCGGCATGATCGACGAGCCCGGCTCATTCTCGGGAATCGTCAACTCGCCCAGCCCACACCGCGGCCCCGAGGCCAGCCAGCGCACATCGTTCGCCATCTTCATCAGTGAACACGCCAGCGACTTCAACGCCCCGCTCGCAAAAACGAACTCGTTGTGCGACGACAGCGCCGCGAACTTGTTCGGCGCGGAGGTGAAGGGCAGCCCCGTGATCTCCGCGATGTGCGCCGCCGCCCGCTCGCCGAATTCCGGGTGCGAATTCAATCCCGTGCCTACCGCCGTCCCGCCCACCGCCAGCGCGTAAAGCCCCGGCAGCGTGCTCTCCACCCGCCGCAAATCGTCGTCGAGGAGCTGCACGTAGCCCGAAAACTCCTGCCCGAGCGTGAGCGGCGTCGCGTCCTGCAAATGCGTCCGGCCGATCTTCACGATATCCGCGAACTCCTTCGCCTTCGCGTCGAGCGTGTCGCGCAACACCCGCACCGCCGGCAGCAACGTGCGATAAACCTCCGTCGCCGCCGCGATTCCCATCGCCGTCGGGAAGGTGTCGTTCGACGACTGCGACATGTTCACATGGTCGTTCGGGTGGATCGGCTTCTTGGAGCCCATCTCGCCGCCGGCCATTTCGATGGCGCGGTTCGAGATCACCTCGTTCGCATTCATGTTGCTCTGCGTGCCGCTTCCGGTCTGCCAGATCCGCAGCGGAAAATGGTCGTCCAACTTGCCCGCGATCACTTCGTCGGCCGCCGCCGTGATCAGGTCACATTTCTCGGTCGGCAGCTTTCCAAGATCTCGATTCGCCAGCGCGCAGGCCTTCTTGAGCACGCCCAGGGCACGGATCAACTCCGGCGGCTTCACGTCGTTGCCAATGTCGAAATGAACGAGCGACCGCGCCGTCTGCGCCCCGTAGTAGCGATCTCGCGGCACCGGAATTTCCCCCATGCTGTCAGATTCAAGGCGGTGCGTCGCGGGATCGAAAGGAAGAGGCTCTTGCATAGGCGAACACGCTACCCACCACCGCCCAAACTTTCCAGCCGCCGGTGCCGGAACTTTGATCTCCGCCAAAAGCCAAAATGGCACGGAAGCTGCGCTCTCTAGACCTCAAACCGTTCGGGCCCAGCTGTCGATGACCCGACGCGCCCGCAAAGATGTCGCCGTATCCCATTCGCCATGCCCGCCTTCCGTATTGCCGCCACAAGCGCCCGGGCGAGCGCCGCGCCTCGCAAAGATTTCGTCCCAAACCGCTGCAAATGACGATCTTGTCACATTTTGCCTTTTGCGGACCCGCGCACCCGACGGCATGGGGTGGATCAATGTTGCCGTTCACCACCGCCAATCGCCCACGTTCCCGACGCCAGACGGCAGGCTTCTCGCTTATCGAGTTGATGGCAGTGATTGCGATCATTGCCATCATGGTTTCGCTGCTTGCTCCCGCGATCGGCTCGTTTTCAAGCTCAGCCGGACGCAAAGGTGCGGTAAACATCCTGATGAATACCCTTGAGCAGGCTCGGTCCGCAGCCCTCGAGCAGAACTGCCCGGTCAATGTCCTCCTATGGAGAAGGGAATTTCCGAATCGCGACGCCATCATGGTCGTTCGGGACCCCTCTCCTTGGATTCAGGACGACAGCGGACATCCCGAAACGAACGTTGTGCCACTGACCAAATGGATTAACCTCCCCGAAGGTATCCTGCTTCACAAACCAGCCGCGGGTGCCAATGTTTTCAATAACAAGGCTTCGGACGTTTTTTCGAGTTCCGATCTGGAACAGCTCCCGAAGAGCGGCGGAACCCTTCCACAGGACGACTACCTCGCCACGATCAAGTTCAACGCCTCCGGCGCGATCGTTTCACCTTCTGACAGTGCTGACGCGCGTATCATTATCACCGAAGGCGTGCGCGGGGCCGGCGGAACGGAAGCCCTGCTTTCGCAGAAAAAGCAGAGCCAATCATCTGGCGGCGGATTCGACGTTATTACCCTATCACGTTTTACCGGACGCGCCCGGCTCGACGTAACCACTCTCTAGCTGCCGTGCGTCTGAACTCTACCAAGCTCCGCTCCGCTTTTTCCCTTATCGAAATCGTGCTGGCAATCGGCATTATCTCGTTTGCGCTGGTAGGCATCCTGGGATTGTTTCCAGCCGCCATGAACTCGGCTGCCGATAGCCAACGAGAAACCCAGACCGCCCTTATTGCAAAGCGGATTTTCACCGATCTGAGTGGAAAAAAACCGTTCGTGCAGAAAAAGGGTCTAACCGCCAAGGACGCCAATGTGGTGCAAGTCTCTCTGGATGTTCCACCCACAAGCCCCATTGTCGTGGATTACGATGAGGGCGGGATGCCCTTGGGGGCCTCGGCGGAAAACCCCGACCTCACAACTACCGACAGCCCCATCTATCGGGCAACCATCACCATCAAGGCAAACACACCGACGGCCGGCGTCGCCAAGATAAACCTTGTTCTCGCCACTCCCGCTCTGGCTCCCGACGCCAATCAGCGCACTTACCCGTTTGCCACGCTTCTCGACCAGGCATCGGCAGCACCATCCCCGTCGCCCGTTCCCTCCAGCCCATGAGTGGTTTGACTTTTGTTTCAACCCGCCGAAGGCCAAGCGGGTTTACCCTGCTGGAGCTCTTGGTTTCAATGGCTATCCTTTCGTTGCTGCTCGTCATTCTCGCCAGCATTGTGGACAGCACCACCGTATTGTGGCGGGAAAGCGAAAACCGGGTCGATAGTTATCGCGAAGCCCGCGCGGCGCTCAACGTAATGGCCGCCGAGCTTCAATCCACGGTTTTTGTGAAGGAAACCAATCCCGCAGAGCCAAAGTTCTTCTCTCTGAACTCGCCGAGTGGCCTTCCCGGAACGGCCGTCGAGCCCTCGAAAATGGGCAACGTAATCTTTCTCTCCGCCTTGCCGGCGGACTCTCAGGATACGGCAAAAGGTAAAGACAAGAGCGACCTTTGCGCGGTGGGGTATTTCCTCGGCTACGACTCACCGAATCTCAACAACCCACGAAAAAGCATGAACCTCTACCGCTTTTTCCGAGGCAGTGACGATACCTTCAAAATCCTGCGCAGCGACGAAGCCCTCACCACGGGAGGAGGAAAGGCCATTTCGACGGCGCCCAGTGGCGAAGAGGTGCTCGCCCGCAACGTAGTCGATTTCAAAATTACCGGATACCTAGTCGATACTGCCACCGGGAAGACAACTATATTTGACCCTACCGCCAACGTCGGAAAGACGCCCTCTTTCATCGACATCGAGTTAACCGCGCTCAACAACGAAGCCGCCAAACGTCTAGATACCGAGGACCAGTGGCTGAACAAAACCTCCGCAACCTACAAGAAAGCGGCGCGCACCTTTTCCACGAGGGTCAACCTGTCCGCCGCTCAGCCCCAACAGTGAAACTTCCTCATCTGCATCATTCCACACGATCTGGTTCCGCACTTGTCTCGACCCTTCTGGTCATCGCAGTGCTGACAATCATCGTCGTCGCTTTTCTCCAGAGCATGGGTATCGAGCGCAAGACAGCACATAGCTATCTCACGCGTTATCAAGCCGAACTTGCGGCCAACGCCGCCGCCGATTACGCGAAAAACCTGATCTACCGCACGATTTCCGACGAGGCGAGCAAGGTCAACGATCCCACCAATTACAACAGCAAGGTCAATTTCATCACATGGACCTATTCGCCCGATGCAGGAGCTTTCGCGCCGTTTTACACGGGAATTCTTTCGAACGCGATCCCCCGCACGCCGAATCCCGCCATCCATAAAGTCACAAGCGTAGATGATACGGTGTGGCTCGCCTCTGACCCCGCCAATGCTAATGCCGACGCCAGTTCCAGCACCGGAGACCTCACCTCGAATACCACCGATCCCAGCCGCTTTGCCACATTACCCGCCGACCAGCGTTGCAATATCAACTTCAAGCTCGGGAGCGAAAACGGCGTCGATCGCTATTGGATCGATCAATCCAGTACCCCTTATTACGTCGGATGGGTCGATCTCCCCTTCACCTCGCCAAACCCCAGCACCACCAACCAACTCAAAATCCGCTACGCCTTCTGGGTGGATGATGAGATGGGCCGTGCCGATGTCGCCGCTTTAAGCCATGCCGATCAAAAAGATCGCAAAGGCGATGACTACCACGGTCTCCCCGAAGACCTGACCATTCTTACAGGTGCCGACGCCAAGGCCTTCTCCGATGCGGATACGGCACTGGTAACCTCAAATCGAAGACTCGCACGACTCTCTCCCCTGAGCATTCGCCAATTGGTAACGTCGTCCGCCGTCGATCTCCTCAAAAAAAATCCCATCACCACCACCGCGAGTAATTCGGACATCCTCAAGCAGCCGGCGAGCAACGCTCCCTCGGTTTGGGATCTCATCCCCTACGGCCCCTTGGCTGGCCAGCCGAAAATCAACCTCAACGATGCAGTTACTCAGGCCTCAAGTCCGCAAAAATTCGTGTGGGATCTGACGAACACCGCCGAGAATCCCGATTCAACAAACTACACCGACTTCAGTGCCCAACCCCGAAAGCCCTCGATCAAGACCGCTCTTCCCGAATATTATAATCGGAAAAACTCACCTCCCGGCAACGTGCTTCGCATCGCCGCCTCAATCCGCGATTACATCTCCCCCGATACATATCCGACCCTTGCTCCAGAGCTGAACACCCGGATCACCACCGCGGTCAGTAAGGTTTATGACTTTGTCACCGCCGGTTATCAGGGAAGCTTCCCGAGTGAATGGAATCTGGACTGGGCCGACATTTCCCCTGAAAAAAGGTGGTATGGAATCAAAGGCAGCCCACTTATTAATGCGGTCAAGTTAAACTGCAAATACAATAGCAAGAAATCCTATACCGGCGAATTTACTTTCTACCTGTGGAACCCCACCGACCGTCCCGTCACAGTCAACAACACTTATGTGATGGTTTACAATTCCCCATTTCAATCCGTGAATGGGGCTACAGGTCCAGCTGGCCAGTCGGTCGATGGTCTCCCTTACTTCCGATTCGACGTGTTTACAATTCCGAACACTTCGCTCCCCCCTCGGGCACAGACCGCAATCCTGGTTTCAAAAAACTACACCATCAATAAAGATGCCAGCAGCAACACCGCCAGCGCCTCGAACATGGGCTGGGTTCTTTTCCAACGGGATGCGAATGGCACGATCCGGGTATTCGACGCCTTTCGGAACAGCTCCGGCAAGACTTACACCTTGACGACCGGTGTCCCCGGAGGCGGTCAAACTGGTAGCGCCAATGTATGGGATACCAAGGACCGTCGGCAAAGCCTCTGGCTCCTCCAGACGGAGTGGTCCTCGGCTGCGAGTGCGGTCTCCGGAAATTTGGCAAATTTTCAGGAACTCGCGCGTTGGTACGACCAACCCGGAGTTAGCGCCGACCCCATCATGCACATTGCCAGTGGTCCCATGAAGAGCCTCGGCGAACTAGGCAACATTTTCGATCCGGTCAACGATGTCGGTTTCGCAGTGTCGGACTCGTATGCGCGTGCGCTCTCCTCGGGAGGCAATACCCAATCTCGCGGAGGCAAGGTGCTAACCGTTGGCCAGTTTGACGAATTTTTCGACAAACTCCAAGGATCGACAGCTCCCAAGAATCCTCAATTCGCCAACAGCAGCGGATGGTCCAGCTACGAGAAATACCTTCGCTTTGCCGACACTGCCCTGTTCGACATTTTCACGCTCCGCACGGCATCGGACAGCCAAAAGCTGCGCCCGCTGAACGTCAACAGCCTCCGTCCGGGACCTGTCACGGAGGATACCGTCAGTCCGTTCTCGACCTACGTCCGCGCTATGAACAGCGTCCTTGGTTCAAGCGACGCACTCGGCCCCGGCGTCCCGGGAATGACCAAAACACTCTCCCCGACCAGCACGTTTCTAACCGCCGCGCGCCAACGTCTTACCGGCCCGAATTGGAAAGACTGCCATCCCTTTCGCAACGTGAGCGACCTGATGCTGCTTGGTTTCGATAATAATTCCCTCAAGGCGGATAGTAATCTCCAGACGAACAGTGGCAAATCCCTCTTTTCCGCGAAGAGTGATCCCTTCTACGTCACAGGGCGCACAACTCTTAGTGTGAACATGGGCAGCGGCACCGCTCCAATCACCGCACTTAGCGCGCGCAACAACCAAAGGCAGGCCGCCTTTTCCCGTCTTGCTGAGCAAACCACTTTTCGCTCCTACCGCTATCGCATCTACGCCGTTGGGCAGGTCTATCGCAACGGGCAGCCCAACAAACCTCTTTCGACTGTTTACCAGACCTATATCTACGACCTAAATCCCATCTATGATGCCACCATCCCCGTTCCGAGCAATCCGTCGACTCCGGCCAATAACGTCGTTTTCTACCCTCAACTTCAGCGCGTGGAGGAAAACTAAGCTTCTTGTTCGGAGCATCGGTCTCTTGCCCCTTTTGATGCTGGCCGTCGCTGGCCTCGCGCAGGAAGAGCCCGTCGCCCCTCCAGTCGGCGAAGGCGGTCCAACGCTTCGTTTTGTAAACCTCCTCGCCTTCACCGACGAAGCGCGCATCCTCCTCGACGGCAAGGTGGCGCTAGGTAATACCATGAGTGGCGAAATTTCCCCCTTTGAACCGGTTGCCCCCGGAGCGCATCGCCTCGAGGTCGTTCCTCGCCATGGGGATGGCAAGATTCTTACCGCCGATTTTTCTCTTTCCCCTTCCGCGAAAATGACACTCGTACTTACCGGAGGGCCCGCAACCCTTGCGACGACCTCTAATTTGCCAGGCTCGGCCCTTCCGCTCATCGCGCCACCCAGTTCCACCGCTCGTCCCCACCCGTCTGCGGAGCAACATCAGGTAACCTGCGCATTGTGGCTGGTGAACACCGACCTGCGTGGCTTGTTAAAGGCAAGCTTACAAGCCGGAGATCAATCGCGGGAGGTTGAATTGAAGCCGATGAAAACCATCGCCTTGGAGGATTGGCCGGTCGTCCCGCTAAATTTACGAGTCATTCCGGAGTTCAAATCTCCCTCGGGAGTAGCTGTGATTGCCGACCTGAATCTTTTTACGCCACCCGGGCCGGGCACTTTCTATTGCATTCTCTATTCCAAGGGGGGTGAAAGCCCGGTGCGCGCTTTTTATCTCCCCGCTACCAACGATGGCGAATTGGGCCAGCAGCGCGACGACATTCGTTAGCTTTTGAAAATCAAAAGGCTGCTCGTAATCGCAAGCGAGGCGGCAGAAGCGAACGGCCTTTGTAACGGAACGTTCGAGGTCTGCATCTGTTTCAATAACGTTGCAATACGGACATCGCTGGGCACGGCTTCTGCTGTCAGCTTCCCGCGTCGCATGCCCATCCTGCCAATGAAGAAATCGCTCCTTACGGCTGTCTGTTTCGTTCTCACACTCGTTCCGACCGCCTCGCGCGCGGCGGTTTATCTAAACGAAGATTTCTCGACCTATGCCGATGGGGCTCTGGTCGGCCAAAATGGGTGGACACAATACAGCGCGGCCACAACGAATCCGATTCAAATTTCTGGGGGGAAGCTGGTAATGGCGGGAAATACCGTCGATAATCAGGATGCACAGAAGGCGCTCACCTTCACCCATTCAGCGGGCACGACTCTCTATTTCGGTTTCCAGATGGAAGTCACCGGGCCGGGAGTCAATGGAGCGGGCTTTACCTCGTCGTATTTCACGGGACTGTTTGACGGCAGCTTCGTGAATACCCGCGTCGGCTTTCTCAATATCGACGGCTCTACCTATCAGGTCTCGGCGCGCATCAATGGCCAGGGGTCCAATCCTTTCACTTCGGCCAGCGATGTCCTTTCCTTCAATACCGACCCCGTCACGATCATTCTTGGATTTACTTACGGCGATGGAGGCAGCGTGGCAGACACCCTCAACCTGTGGGTGAATCCGACTTCTCTCTCGGATCCGGCCGATTTGAGCCTGACCAATGCGGGCACGGCCATCTCCTCAAACGTGACGGCGCTTGTCCTTTCGCAATACAGTTTCAGCTCCGATACAACGATCAATAAACTGGCGGTAGCGGATACATTCAGTGAAACATTTTCCGTCGTCGCGGTGCCGGAGCCGGGCATAATGTCACTACTAGCGATCGGGGCGGGTGTTGGATTGACGGTCTGGCGTCGCCGCCGGGCGCAAGCGTAACCGCTCATCCGTTCCACAGAAAACCGGTGCGAAGCCGCGGCTTCCGCATCTCCGGGTTCGTTCAAATCTCCGCTTCGCTTCCTTCAATCTCCGACTAGTCTCTCCGGCATGTGTCGTTGGCTTCTCATCGCCCTTGCCTCTTGTGTAAGCCTCTCTTCGGTTTTCGCCGACGGGCAGCCGCAGCCGAAGCTGCCAACGATCTCGTTGGGCGTCGGGGAGAAGACCCTGATCACCGAGGTTGCCGATGACGAGCCGGAGCGCGAGACCGGGATGATGTTTCGGAAGGCGATGGCGGATGGCACCGCGATGCTGTTCGTGCTCGAGGCTCCCCAGCACGCCGCCTTCTGGATGCGCAATACCCTCATCCCACTTTCCGTCGCCTATTTGAATGCCTCCGGGATGATCCTCGAAATTCACGACCTCAAACCAAAGGACGAGACGCCCATCAACAGCCAGTTCGACACGATCGCCTACGCCATCGAGGTGCCTCAAGGCTGGTTCACCAAAAATGGCATCCTTCCGGGCGTGGTGGTGAAAGGACTGCCGCCGCTCACAGGGAAGTGAATCGTAAGCGCCACTTATAGCTCTCCGTAAACCGGCACTTTATTAAGTGGCTCCTGAGGTAGGATTCGAACCTACGACCAATCGGTTAACAGCCGATCGCTCTACCACTGAGCTACTCAGGAATTCAGAGGGAGTAGCAGAGAACAAGGATTACTCTGCGGTGTCAAGGCCATCCCTCGAATTTTCGGCGCGGCGGCAACGCCCGCCTGCGAATCCCGGGCGTAACGTGCATTCCGGGATCGGCATTGGTATCGAATCTGCTTAATTTGTTGCCAATGCCGTCGTGCTCCCCCGCGCCGGCGCGCCGTAAATTCGTCCATGCAAGACCTCTCCGCCAGTCCGCTCTGGAATCCCGACCTCGCCCCCGTGCCGGCCTCCAGCCGCAAATGGAGCCGATGGAACTTCGCCGCGCTGTGGATTTCCATGGCCGCATGCATCCCGACCTACATGCTCGCCTCGTCGCTCATTGGCGAAGGAATGAACTGGTCGCAGGCCATTCTCACGATCTTCCTCGGCAACGTGATCGTGCTCATTCCGATGGTGTTGAACGCCCACGCGGGCACGAAATACGGCATCCCCTTTCCCGTGTATTGCCGCGCTTCGTTCGGCGTCCGCGGCGCGAATGTCCCTGCGCTGCTGCGCGCCTTCGTCGCCTGCGGATGGTTCGGCATCCAGGCGTGGATCGGCGGCCATGCGATCTATCTCGTCTGCAGCGTGCTATTCGGCTTCGATCCCTCGCACCGCTTTTCCGCGCCGTCCGTGCTCGGCATTTCGGGCGGCGAATTCGCCTGCTTCCTGTTTTTTTGGGGCGTCAACATGTGGGTGATCTACAAGGGGATCGACTGCATCCGCTGGCTGCTGAACATCAAGGCACCGCTGCTCATCATCCTCGGCCTGATGCTACTCTGGTGGGCGTATCGGAATGCGGGCGGCTTCGGCCCAATCCTCTCGCAACCCTCGGCCTTCGCGCCCGGCGGACCCAAGAGCGGTCAGTTCTGGACGTTCTTCGTTCCCGCGCTCACCGGCATGATCGGTTTCTGGGCGACGCTGTCGCTGAATATTCCCGACTTTTCCCGCTACGCCCGCAGCCAGCGCGATCAAGTCCTCGGTCAGGTCATGGGCCTGCCCTTTACGATGGCGCTGTATTCATTCATCGGCGTCGCGGTCACCTCGGCCACAACGATCATCTACGGGCAGACGCTGTGGGATCCGGTGGATGTGCTCACGCGGTTCAAAAGCCCCGCGGTGCTGGTCGTCGCCATGCTCGCACTGTGCCTGGCCACACTCGCCACGAACATCGCGGCCAACGTCGTGAGCCCGGCCAACGACTTCGCGCACCTCGCGCCGAAGCACATTTCCTTCCGCCTCGGCGGCGCCATCACCGGCGTCGCCGGCCTGCTGATGATGCCATGGAAGCTCCTGGCAGATCCGAACGGCTACATCTTTCTCTGGCTCGTGGCCTACAGCGCGTTGCTCGGCCCCATTGGCGGCATTCTCATCGCCGACTATTTCGTGATCCGCCGCACGCGGCTCGACCTCACCGCGCTCTACGATCCCGCCGGGGCCTATCGCTACACCGGCGGCTTCAGCCTCGCCGCACTCACCGCCCTCGTTTTGGGCGTGCTACCAAGCATCCCCGGCTTCCTCGTGCAGGTAAAATTGATCGACGCCTCCCTCGTATCGCCCTTCTTCGTGCAGCTCTACGGCTACGCGTGGTTCGTCGGCTTCGGCCTCGCCTTCGCCGTCTATATCGCTCTGCGCAAGCTCGCCCCGACCCCGGTTCTCGCCGTGGACGCCGCCCCCATCCCGTAACTTTTCCAATGAGCACACCCGTCCTGCCGCCGACCGCCCACACGCCCGCGCCCTACACCGGCCCCAGCGCCGCGGAAGTCCTCGCGCTCCGCAAGCAATTCCTCAGCCCCGGCCTCTTTCTCTACTACAAGCAGCCCATCATGCTCATCGAGGGCAGCAGGCAATACGTCTGGGACGAGACCGGCAAACGCTACCTCGACGGCCTCGGCGGCATCGTTACCGTGAGCGTCGGCCATTGCCACCCGAAGGTCGTCGAGGCTGCGAACCTGCAAACATCGCGCCTCCAGCACTCCACCACGATTTACCTCCAGCCAAACGTCGCCGAATACGCCGCCGCCCTCGCCGCAAAAATGCCCGGCGACCTCAAGGTCTGCTACTTCGTGAACTCCGGCTCCGAAGCCAACGATCTCGCGCTCCTCATGGCCCGCGCCTACACCGGCAACTACGACATGGTCGCCCTGCGCAACGCCTACCACGGCGGCAACGCAGCCGGCATGTCCGTCACCGCGCATAGCACGTGGAAGTTCAACGTCCCGCACAGCTTCGGCGTCCACCACGCACTGTCCCCATACCCCTATCGCGGCCCCTACGGCTATGACGATCCCGAAGCCGGCCGCAAATACGCCGACGACGTGAAATCCGTCATCGACTTCGCCACCTCCGGCCAGATCGCCGGCTACATCGCGGAATCCATCCAAGGCGTCGGCGGCTTCGTCGTCTTCCCTGACGGTTACCTCGAGCAAACCTACGCCCACGTCCGCGCCGCCGGCGGAGTCTGCATCGCCGATGAAGTCCAGACCGGCTTCGGCCGCACCGGCTCGCACTACTGGGGCTTCGAAACGCAGGGCGTCATCCCCGACATCGTCACGATGGCCAAGGGCATCGGCAACGGCGTCCCGCTCGCCGCCGTCGTCACCACGCAGGAGATCGCCGCCACCCTCGCGAAACGCATTCACTTCAATACCTTCGGCGGCAACCCCGTCGTCAGCGCCGTCGGCAAGGCCGTGCTCGAAATCATCGACGAGGAGGGCCTCCAGGAAAACTGCGCCCGCCTCGGCGCCTACATCCTCGCCGGTCTCGATAAGCTCAAGGCGAAGCATTCCATCATCGGCGACGTCCGCGGCAAGGGCCTCATGCTCGCGCTCGAGCTCGTCAAGGACCGCACCACGAAGGAGCCCGCCACCGCCGAATGCGCGCAGGTGGTCGAGATCGCGAAAAACCTCGGCCTCCTGCTCGGCAAGGGCGGCTTGCGCGGACAGACCATCCGCTTCGCTCCGCCGATGTGCATCACGCAGGACGACGCGGACTTCCTCCTCGCCGTCCTCGACGAAGCCTTCAGCAAGCTGTAATCACGCAGCCGGCTGCGCGACCACCCCCGTCAAAACGGCAAGAGAACGAGCTGACCCCGGTTTACTTTTCCCAGACCTTTTGCACCTCGTCGCCATAAACGACGGCGACCACGGAATCGGCCGGAGAGGATTTCCGATCAATGTCGCGAATGGTGACCTTTCCATTCCCGTCGAACGGCAGGGCTTTGCCGGTGTAAACGTCGTAAACTTTTTTCACGGGAATTTTGCCCAACGGCGGCACCGTGAACGTCGTGCCCGGGTATTCCTTCAAAAGATGGATGAACACCGTGGAGCCCTTGTAGGTGTAGCCATAACGTCCATCGACCGGCTCCCAGGGGCCACCTCGCGTGCCATAGATCGCATCACCCATCCTGTTCATCCACGCCCCCATTTCGCGGAGGCGCGTCTGCTCCACCTCGGGAATGACTCCGTGGCGATCCGGCGTCACATTCAGCAGGAAAGTCATGTTTCGCACCACGCAGTTCGCCATGTAGCGCACGAGCTGATCGAGCGAGAGAATGTTGCCCTCTGCAATGGAGTTGGCGTTGTAGCCCCAACCGCCATTTTGAATGGTGAGGTTCTTGTCACAGATTTCGCGATTGCGAATTTTACCCGTCGTCTCGCGGGGTCCTTCCTCCTCGATGATGTCGCCCATCCAGCCGTAACGGAGATTCGTGATCGCGTCGGGCTGATATTTCCGCACCATTCCCATGATCCCAAGCGGCTTTCCGGTGCCTTCCTCGAGATCCTGATATTTCTTCGGGATCGGCCACTCGTTCGCCGGATCGAGATACTTGCCGGGCTCGTGAAAAAAAGCCCCGTCGGCGTCGGAACCTTTTTGAGCCAACCAGCCACCGTCCCAATAGATGTGGTCGATCCTGCCGTATCCGGTGAGCAGCTTTTTGACGTTTACGTAATTCTCCTCCTTCATCAGGCGAGCGTTTTCCTTGTCCCGAGGGTCCGTCTTGTAGCCGAATTTATTCGGCGCGGCATTTTTGCCCGTTACGTCGTAATAACCGGGATAGCGCCAGCTCAGCGGCGAATAATAGATGCCGACCTTGAGACCCGCGTCGCGACAGGCCTTCACGTATTCCGCGAGCAGATCGCGATGCAAAGTCTGCGCGCTGGTAAAGGCGTTGGGATGCGGGCTGTCAAAGAGGCAGAATCCATCATGATGTCGCGCCGTCAGGCACATCCACTTCATGCCCGCGTCCTTGGCGAGCTGCGCCCACTGTTCGGGATGAAAATCCGCCGCATCGAAATACTCCTTGCCGCTCGAGGGAAAGGCATATTGGCGATATTCTTCCGGACGGATTCCTTCGTGCTCCATCACCCATTCCCCGCGCCCAATCCCGGAATACAGGCCCCAGTGGATGAACATCCCAAACTTGGCATCGAGGAACCATTTCATCTGCGCATTGGAGAGCTGCGCTACGCCCATCTCCGTTTTTGGCATGCGGACGTCGGGCTTCGGCGGAACGTCCGCTCCCACGCCCGCCGCAGCAACGTGAATCGCGAGCCCTCCGACCAAGACGAAAAACATGCTGGCGAAGCGAGGGCGGCCCGGGAACTGCCGACGATAAGCGGGAAAGCTTTTCATGCGTAAAAAAACTTCGACATCAACTCGTGACTCCAGAATTCGCGAACGGGTTCAACCTTCCGGCTGAGGATCGGCGCCGTGCCGCTCGACCGCCAGCAAACACACATCGTCCTCGAAGGCCGCGCCACCCGCCTCGAGCTGAATTTCGTCGAGCACCCGCTCGCACATCTGCTGCGCATCCATCGCCGCATATTTACCGGTTGCGGTCATGAAACGCTCCAGCCCGATCTCGTTCCCGTTCACGTCGCTCATCTCCGTCACGCCATCGGTGAACAGCAGCACCAGCTCATCCGCGGAGAATTGAATGGTTTCCATGCCGTAGCGGGCATCGTCGAACAATGCGAGCGCCGGCCCATGCGCGGAACGCCGTGTGCCCAACGGTGTCACCACCCGCGTCGTGCGATGAACCCGCAACGGCAGCGGATGCCCCGCGCTCGCCAGCAGAACTTCCTCGCTCTCGGAACTCACCACGAGATAGCACGCCGTCACGAGCAGCGGCTCGTCGATATTGCGCAGGATCGCCCGCATGCCGCGATTCAGTGCCGTCAGGAAAACGTCGGGAAAATCCGCCTGCGATTTCAGCTCCTCGACCAATCCGCGCACGATGGCCGTGCCGAGCGCCGCGCGCAGACCGTGCCCCATGATGTCGCAGATCAGGATGCCCGCCTTCGTCGGCGTCACCGGAATGATCGTGAAAAAATCCCCGCCGACAGCCTCCGCCGGCCGGTAAACCGAGGAGCATTCGATCCGGCAG
>Ga0157378_10001761_pt1 | contig 19434 bp, 15 predicted proteins | sample M65metaG_FD_115309 | JGI IMG/M metagenome (GOLD analysis project Ga0157378, IMG submission 115309) | Miscanthus rhizosphere microbial communities from Kellogg Biological Station, Michigan, USA - M6-5 metaG | ecosystem: Host-associated > Plants > Roots > Rhizosphere > Soil | place: USA: Michigan...
AGGGCTGGCCGGCCGGCCAAACGCCCACGGCCGCCGAGGGGCTGCGCGTGAGCGCTTTCGCCACTGGGCTCAATCACCCACGCTGGTTGCTCGTGTTGCCCAACGGCGACGTGCTGGTCGCCGAGACCAACGGCCCCGAGCGGCCCGAAGATCGCAAAGGCCTGAAGGCGCAGGTGCAGAAGCAGTTGATGAAGAACGCCGGGGCCGCGGTGCCGAGCCCGGATCGCATCGTGCTGCTGCGCGATGCCGACGGCGATGGCGTGGCCGAGCAGCGCCTGCCGTTCATCGAGGGGCTGAAGTCGCCGTTCGGCATGGTGCTTCTCGGTTCGTCGATCTATGTCGCCAACACCGACGGCGTGCTGCGCTATTCGTATTCGCCTGGCGCAACGCGCGCGACGACGCCCGGTCAACCGGTGGTCGACCTGCCGGCCGGCCCGATCAACCACCACTGGACCAAGAACATCATCGCCAGCCGCGACGGCAGCAAGCTGTACGCGACCGTCGGCTCCAACAGCAACGTCGGTGAGAACGGGCTCGACAAGGAAGACGGTCGTGCCGCGATCTGGGAGATCGATCTGCAGCGGCGCAGCAAGCGCCTTTTCGCAACCGGCCTGCGCAACCCCAATGGCATGGTGTGGGAGCCCACCACCGGTACGCTGTGGACGGTGGTGAACGAGCGCGACGAGCTGGGCAGCGACCTGGTGCCCGACTACCTCACGAGCGTGAGCGACGGTGCGTTCTACGGCTGGCCGCACAGCTACTACGGCCAGCATGTCGACGATCGCGTCGAGGCGCGACCCGAACTGGTGGCCAAGGCCAAGGTGCCCGACTACGCGCTCGGCAACCACGTCGCGCCGCTCGGGCTGGCCGCGTTGAGGAGCGGCGGCCTGCCGGCGCCGTTTGGCAACGGCATGGTGATCGGCGAGCACGGTTCGTGGAACCGCAAGCCGTTCAGCGGCTACAAGGTCGTCTTCGTGCCGTTCGCGGACGGCAAGCCGCAAGGCAAGCCGATCGATCTGCTGACCGGCTTCGTCAGCCCGGAAGGCGAAGCCTGGGGTCGGCCGGTCGGCGTGGCCGTCGATGGCCGCGGCGCACTGCTGGTGGCCGACGACGTGGGCAACACCATCTGGCGCGTATCGGCGCGCTGATGTCGACGCACGACCGCCTTGCGCGCGAGCCCCACGCAGGCAAAAGAAAGGCCGCCTCGCGGCGGCCGTGCCCCAGTTCGGGAAAGCACCGGTCGTTGAACCGGGCCTGAACGCAATCGTTCAACCGCGGTCGCTGCGTGCCGGCCGCACCGTGGCGTCGGTGTTCATCGACGCGTCGGAGCCACTGCTGTTGCTGCGGGTGCTGTTGGTGGCGCCGCTGTTCATGCTGCTGCTGGACGTGTCGGCGCTCGGCGTGCGTTGGCCGCTGGACGGGGTCGCGGTCGAGTCCGTCGACGAGGTGCTCGGCGAGGCCGACATGCTGGGCGAGGTCGACGGCGTCACCGGCGACGTGGTGGCCGAATCGGTGCTCGGCGAGGTCGACGTGCTGGGTGAGGTCGAAGGCGTGCTCGGCGACGTGGTGGTCGTGGTCGTCGTGGTGTCCGACGGGCTGGTCGTCGTCGTCGTCGACGGTTGCGGCCGTGTGCTTTGCGATGAGCTGGTCGAGCTCGAACCCGTCGAGTTGTCGGTGGTCGACTGGGCGAACACGTAGCCGGCCACGACCGCCAAGGCGGCCGATGTGCCGACGACGATGGATTTGAATCCGTTCATGTCGTGACTCCTGCGAAGAGAATGCGAAACCCAGCCGGAGGATCCCGACTGTGGGCCACGATTTTTCGGCAATCGCCATGCCCATCGGCATGGCGAAGCGTCACTGCGTCGACGACGATTCGGATGCGGCGGAGCGGCCACTCTCCTCGCGGCCCTCGTTGGCAAACTCCTTGAGCCGGTTGTAGAGCGTCTTCAGGCTGATTCCCAGTGCAGCCGCCGTGCGCTCCTTGTTGTGGCCGCAATGCTCGAAGGTGGCCAGAATCAGCTGGCGCTCGGCCTGCGCAATCGACGTGCCGACCTGCACCGTGATGGTCTCGCCGGTGGCGGCCTGCGGCGTCGGCTCGTGGGCGCTGCTGCTGGTGCTGGGCGTCGCCGGCGCCCCCGAGGTCGGCAGCCACTCGTCGCTGATGACGTCACCCGGGGTCATCACGAACGCGCGCTGCACCACGTTGCGCAACTCGCGCACGTTGCCCGGCCAGCGATAGCGCTCGAGTTTGACCACCGCTTCGCGCGCCAGCCGCTTGACCACGCCTTCGGTGCTGCAGACCTCGGTCAGGAAGTGCTCGGCCAGCAGACCGATGTCGTCGGCGCGATCGCGCAGCGGGGGCAGCGAGATCGGGAACACGTTGAGGCGGTAGAACAGGTCTTCGCGCAGCTTGCCGGCGGCCACCGCTGTCTCCGGCGGCCGATTGCTGGCCGCGATCACGCGCACATCGGCTTCCAGCGTCTGCGTGGAGCCCACGCGCGCGAAGGTGCCGGTCTCCAGCACCCGCAGCAGCTTCACCTGCAGCTCGAGCGGCATCTCGGTGATCTCGTCGAGAAACAGCGTGCCGCCATGCGAGCGCTCGAAGAAGCCCTGGTGCTGGCGGTCGGCGCCGGTGAAGCTGCCCTTCTCGTGGCCGAACAGTTCGCTCTCGATCAGGTTGGGCGAGATGGCGCCGCAGTTCACCGCGATGAACGGACGCTTGCGGCGCCGGCTCAGCTCGTGCACGGTCTTGGCCACCAGCTCCTTGCCGGTGCCGCTCTCGCCGGTGATGAACACCGTCACGGCAGTGCCGGCGACGCGCGAGATCTGCTCGTACACGCGCTGCATCGACATCGAGCGGCCCCACAGGTGGCCGAAGGTGCCGGTGTCCTTCCACTTGGCGCTCATCGTCGCCAGCTCGGCCTTCAGCGTGGACGGCCTCATCACGCGCGACAGGATGCCGTGCAGCTGCTTCGGACTCACCGGTTTGACCAGGTAGTCGGCCGCACCGAGCCGCAGTGCCTGGATCGATGTGTCGAGGCTGGCATGACCGGTGATCAGCACGACCTCGGACTGCGACAGCAGCTCGGGGTCGTCGAACAGACTCATGCCGCTGCCGTCCGGCAGCTGCAGGTCGAGCAGCACGATGTCGGGCGGCTGCAGCGCGAGCTGCCGCCGCGCGTCGCCGAGGTTGTGTGCCGTGGCGACGGTGAAATTGTCGCTGGCCACCAGGGCGGCCATCATCTGCGCCGCGTCGGTGTCGTCTTCGACGATGAGTGCGTGACTCATGGTTGTCTCTCCGTGCATCCGTAGTGCTGTCCATCGGCCGCGGTGCGCGCCGCGCGCGTCACCACGTTCCTCTCAATCCCTCGCCCATGAGCACGCTCATGGCGAGGTCATCAATCGTTGCAAGTCGGCCACGTTGACCGGCTTGACCAGGTGCGCATCGAAGCCGCTCTCGCGTGCTTGCCGCACGTCGGACGCGCGGCCGTAGCCCGAGATCGCGATCATCAGCCCAGCGAAGCCGGCACCGCGGCTGCGCTTGGCGACTTCCAGACCGGTCATGCCCGGCAGCCCGACGTCGACCACCGCCACGTCCGGCCGCAATTCGAGCACCGTGCGCAAACCGCTGACGCCATCGCGTGCGGTGACAACCGTGTGACCGTCGAGTTCCAGCATCGTGCGCAGGCTTTCAAGCGCATCTTCATTGTCCTCGACCAGCACCACGCTGCGCCGCTGTAGCTCGATGCCCCCGGCGGCGGCCTCACCGATCGCGGGCGCCTCGATCGCCGGCAGCCGCACGGTGAACGTGCTGCCGCGCGGCGAGCTGTCGGCGTCGATCGTGCCACCGTGCAGCTCGACCAGACGGCGTGCGAGCGTGAGGCCGATGCCCAGGCCGCCGGTGCGCCGGTCGAGCGAGCGTTCGCCCTGCACGAACAGGTCGAACACGCGGGGCAGCAGCGTCGGCGGGATGCCAGGGCCGTTGTCGCTCACCTCGAGCACGGCCTGCCCGGTGTCGTCGTGCCGCACGTGCACCGCGATGCGGCCACCGGCCGGCGTGTACTTCAAGGCGTTGGTGACGAGGTTGCTCATCACCTGCTCGATGCGGGTGGCGTCGCAGTCGATCCAGGCCGGCTCCAGCTGCACCTCCACCACGTGGCGCTGCGCCTCTCCGGTGACCTCCAGCGTCGACATCACGCGCTGCGCAATCGCCGCCAGATCCACCGCGCGCCGGCTCAGCAGCACCTTGCCCGAGATCACGCGGCCGACGTCGAGCAGGTCGTCCATCATGTGCGCCAGGTGACGTGTCTGGCGTGCCGCGATGTCGCGCGCGCTGGTGGCCAGATCGCTGCCCGAGTCGACCCGGTTCAGCACCTCGACCGCCGACGCGATCGCGCTCAGCGGATTGCGCAGCTCGTGACCGAGCATGGCAAGGAACTCGTCCTTGGCCTGGTTGGCGGCCTCGGCCTGCAGGCGCGCCGCACGCTCCAACTCGATCAGCGACGCGCGCTCGCGCTGCGCCTGCTTTTCATCGGTGACGTCGACGCTGACGCCGGTGAGTTGCCGCGGCCGTTTCGCCGCGTCGTACATCACCAGCACGCGGCTGGACAGCCAGCGTGTCTGGCCGTCGGGCGGCGTGACGCGGTACTCCAGCGACTCGCGCTCGCGGCCCGCCGCGAACAGCTCGCGCAACGCCCGCTCGACGCGCGCGCGGTCTTCGGTGTTGATGTGACGCACCCACTCGGTGAGCGTGCTGTCCTTGGGCCGGGGATCGATGCCGAACAGCTTGGCCTGACCGGGCGACCAGCTCAGCTTGTCGTCATCGAAACGGTAGTGGAAGAAGCCGACGTGGCCGGCCTCCTGCGCCAGCTCGATCAGGTTCTGGCTCTCGCGCAGGCGCTGGTCGACGCTCAGCAGCTGCGCATCCTTGCGCACGCGCTCGCTGATGTCCACCATCGCGCCGATCGCGCCGCGCGGCGCGCCGGCGGCGTCGTGCAGCGGCACCGCCTGCGCCAGCACATGGCACGGCTCGCGGCCCGGGACCTGCAGCTGCAACTCCACGGGCAGCACGGCCTCGCCGGTGGCCGCACAGCGCTGCAGCGGCAGCTCGCCGGTCGCCAGCGGCCGGCCGTCGCGCAGCACGCGCACGGCCGCGACCGGCTGGCTCGACGACACGCCGAACAGCGCATCCATCGCCGAGTTGTTGGTCACCAGGTCGCACTGCGGGTCGTGCGCGAACGCAAGCGCGACAGGGCTCGAGTTGAACAAGGTCTCGAATTCGGCTGCGGTGGCCTGCAGCCGCTGGCGCGCCGCGACGTCGCGCTGCTGCGCCTGCATGAGGGCCTGACGCAGGTCGGCCACCTCGCGCACCACCACCGGCGTGCTGACATCGATCGCGCCCTTGGACAGCTGATCGAGCGGCAGCACCAGGTGGCGCGCGACGATCGATGCGAAGTACAGGCCGAGCATCACGCACAGCAATGCGCCCGCGGCCGCGGTAGACACCGCCTGGTAGATCGCCAGGTCGAGCGGTGCCACCGGGATGCCGACCGCGATGCCCCAACGCGAGATCGGCACCTCGTGCCAGGCGGCGTAGGCGTCGACCCCCTCCAGCATCATCGTGCGCCGCGCGCCCGACGGCTGGTTGTCCATCGCCGCGATCGCCTCCGGGCGCAGCCGCGTGCCGACGAAGCGCTCGGGCGCCTGCGTGCGCGCGATCACCTGGTGCTCGCGATCGAAGATGGTGAGGATGCCGTCGGCGGGCACACCGGCGCTTAGCAGCAACGCCTGCCACGCGCTGACGTCGATCCAGGCGCCCACCACGTAGCGCAGCTTGCCAGCCTCCAGCACCGGCACCGCGACTGCGGTGGTGAAGGCGCCATCGTCGCCGCGCGCCATCAGGTTGGAAATCATCGGCCGCGGTTGCGTCAGCATGTCGCGGAACTCGGGGCGCTCCAGTACGTTGGTGCGGTTGGCCGTTTTCGCATCGAGCAACGGCAGCTTTGTGTTCACCAGCACATCACCGTTGGCGGCGATCAGGAACGCGCCGCGCCACGACGGCCGCAACTGGGCGCGCTCGCGCAGCAACGCCTCGAACTCGGCGCTGTCGTGGTTGCCCACCAGGGTCGTGCGGCCAAGGATCTGCAGCGCATCGACCGAAGACGCGAGCTCGCGCTCGACGCCCTGCGCGTTGGCCGCCGCCGAGCGCTCGAGCACGCTCCACATGCGCGTCCGCTCCGCGCCGATGTCTTGGTAGATCTTGAACGCCATGAAACCGATCACCGGCAGCGTGGCGATCACCATGATGGCCGCCAGGTACGCGCGCAGCGACGCCTTCGGCCACAAAGTGGCCAGGCGGCCTGCCCAGCGCTGCGTCGCGTTCACCGTGGCACTCACCCAGTCGGCCTTCGAAGCGGCGCGCGGGGACTGCGCCCGGGCGCGCTGCCGGACCGGTGAGCATCGCACAAGCGGCACCGCACGCCCGCCTCCGGCCGAGGCAGCCTGCAGCTTGCGAGGGATGGCATCGCGTGGCCGGGCGCCAGGGCGGTCACCCGATCCAACGGAATGCGTGCGCGATAGACCAGTCATCGTCGGGATCACGCGGACGCGGCCGGGCATCCCGCCGCGACCACTGCAAATCGAACAACTCGGCCAGCATGGCGATCAAGCGCACGCGCTGCCCGCCTCGGCGCGAGCACGCCGTCGTGCGCCTTGCGGCGCGGCCAGACACCGCGGGTCGGCCCCGCAAACTTGATTCATGGCGGGGCTGAAAGCATCCCGCGTGCCCGCACGCAAGCTGCCACGTCAACCGTCGCGGCGCGCTCGTCTGAACCAGGGCGCTGTCAGGGCGGCATTGCCGTAGAAACGGCGCCTCGGAGGATCAAACTGCCTGAAGGCAATTTCTCGGTCGCCGTCGCGCGCGGGGCAAAAGTGGAAGGAGTTGCTGCAAGTTTTTCAAAGTTACCTCGCCCGATCCCCTGGTAGCGAAAGCCCAGTTCGGCCATAAGCTCGGGGTCGCACAGGTTGCGCCCGTCCAGCACAAAAGGCTGCGCCATGCGCTGGCGCACCTGCGCCCAATCCATCCCGGCGTACTGCGGCCACTCGGTGGCAATCACCAAGGCGTCGGCCTGCTCGATCGCCTCCAGCGGGTCGACCGCGAACTGCAGCGCCGCCAAGTGGCCGTGGCGCCGCTGCGCCGCTGGCATCGCCACCGGGTCGTGCGCCACCACGCGCGCTCCGGCGCCGACGAGCGCCGCGATGATGGTCTCGCTCGGCGCGTCGCGCAGGTCGTCGGTGCCGGGCTTGAAGGCCAGACCCCACAGGGCGATCCGACGCCCCGCCAGCGAGCCGCCGAACCATTCGATCAGCCGACGCGCCAGCAGTGCCTTTTGGCGCGCATTGGTCTGTTCCACCGCCGCCAGGGTCGGCAACAGCAGGCCGTGTTCCATCGCGGTGTGTTGCAGGGCGCGCAGGTCCTTGGGCAGGCACGAGCCGCCGAAGCCGCAACCGGCGGCCAGGAAGCGCGGCCCGATGCGCGGATCGCTGGCCATTCCCTTGCGCACCTCGTCGATGTTGACGTGCAGGGATTCGGCCAGCAGCGCGAAGTCGTTCATCACGCTGATGCGAGCGGCCAGCATCGCGTTGCAGGCGTACTTGGTGAATTCGGCGGCGCGCACCGTCATCGGCAGCCACTGCGACGCCTGATGCAGCAGCGGCGCGTACAGCGTGCGCATGGCCTGCAGCGCGTGCGCCTTGTCGGCACCGACCACCACGCGGCTGGGCTGCATGAAGTCCTCGACCGCGGTGCCCTCGCGCAGGAACTCGGGGTTGGCCACCACCGAGAACGACAGCTTGCGGGCATTGCGCCGCATCAGCTCGCTCTGCACGATCTGGCGCACACGATCGGCGGTGCCCACCGGCGACGTGCTCTTGCAGACGATCAATGCGTCATGCTGCAGGCGTGCGCCGATCTGGCGCGCCACCGACAGCACGTGGCCGATGTCGGCTGCGCCGTCCCAGCCGCACGGCGTGCCCACTGCGATGAACTGGATCGCGCCGTGTGCCACCGCCGGATCCGCGTCGGTGGTGAACACCAGGCGGCCGCGCCGGCCGTTGCGAACGATCAGGTCTTCGAGGCCCGGCTCATGGAACGGCAGGCAGCCGCGGTTCAATTGCGCGACACGCGTCGCGTCGGTGTCCATGCACACCACGTTGTGCATCAGCTCGGCCAGGCACGCCGCCGTCACCAGGCCGACATAGCCGGCGCCGTACACCGTGATCGGTGCACTGGCGGCGTGGCCGTTGAGCGGCGGTGCGGCGTCTTCTGCGTCGGTGTCTGACATCACGGGCTTACCTCGAGATAGCGCGCCAGGCGCAGATTCAAACGGCGCAGCGCGTGCGGCTGACCGGTGGGATGGGTGACTTCGTTGCTGCGGGCCACGTCGCGCCAGAACGCCGACTCGGCCTGTGCGCCGAAGTCGGCGTCGAGCACGATCACGTGGTCGCGCTCGGCCGCATGGACTGCGCGCGCGTCGCCTGGTGCCTCCAGCGTGGACCAGACGCCGTCGACCACGCTGGCCGCGGCGCAGGGTGCGCTGCGCAGCAAGTGCACGTGCACGCCGGCGCGCAGCCACGGCATGCACGACGATCGAGCGGACGCGCGCTTACCCTCGGAAAGCAGCAGGTGCACGTCGACGCCGCGGACGCATGCCGCCGCCAGTGCAAGGCGCAGCGTCTTGTTCGGCAACCCGCCGGCGCCGACCAGCAGCACGCGGTCTCGCGCCGCATCCACCGCCGCAACCAGCGTGCGCTCATGGGCGGCGCGTCCGCAGTCGGAGTCGGCAGTGGCCAAGCCGATGCGCTGGCTGCCGACCCAGCTCAAGGCCGGAAAGTAGTGTCCGTTGGGCAGTGGTGCCGGCACACGCCGACGCCAGCGATCGACGAACAGCCATTGCAGCTCGGCCACTGCCGGGCCCTCGACGCACACCAGGCAGGCGCCGTCGTCGCCCGCGACACCTCCCGTCAGCGCGATGCGGCCATCGACCACGATCAGCGCACGCGCCGGCTCGCGGGCCTCGAGCAGAGCACGCCACGCCGCGCGAGGCCCGAGCGCCCCGATGCGCACACCGGCGCTGCGCAGCGCGCGCAAGGCAGGCAGCGCCGCCGCGCCGATGGATGCCTCGTCGAGCATCAGGTTCACGCGCACGCCGTCGCGGCGCCGCGCCAGCAAGCGCTGCACCAGCGGCTCCCCGTGCGGCTCGATCAGCCAGGCGATGCCTTGCAGATTCACGTGGTCGGTGGCGCGCGCGACGGTCTCGCACACCAGCGCACGCGCTTCGCGCGCCTGCGTGCGCACTTCGATGCGATTGCCGCCGAACAGCGGCACTTCGAGGCTGCGCGCGAGCGCGCGCGACTGCACATGGCGCGCTGTCAGGGTGGCGGCCGCTCCGGAGCGCGCCGGCCCCACCGCACGAGCCGGCTGATTGATTGCTTCGAATCGAGCCGCCATCGCGTCGCTCCACCATGCCAACGGCAGTCCGATCCACACGGCGTGTGAAACGCGCTGCGTGCGCTGATGAGCAGGTGGCGTGCCCGCGCACCGATGCATACCCCCGAATCGGGCGTCGGACGTGCGGCGCACGGCTGTCGTTGCGGCAAAGCCGTCTAATCGGACCCAGGGCAAACCCGCAGCTGCAGCTTCCCTGATGCAACGCAGCAGCGCAGGGCACAGCGATTGCTCGCAGGTCCCTGACGCGACCGCTCGATGCCGGCGCGGTCCTAACATGGCCCGATCCCTCCGACCCTCTCCAAATTGCAGCCCGGTGCCCGCCGTGCCCCATCGGCGGCGCCGCACGGACGAGCCGTCGCCGCATCGGGTGCACGACGACGACGCCCACTGGCACGAAGGCCCCGACGAGCAGCGCTCGCGCAAGGTCCCGGCGCACGATGGCCCGCGCAACCCTCGCCCTGAGCCCAGCCCCGCGGCAACCGAGCACAGCCACTAGACTGGTTGCCCGTGGCAGCGGGCAACAGCATGAACAGCAGAATCGAAACCGACGGCTTCGGTGCCATCGACGTGCCGGCGCACGCGCTGTGGGGTGCGCAGACCGAGCGCAGCCGGCGCTTCTTCGACATCGGCACGCAGCGCATGCCGTTGCCGTTGATCCATGCGATGGCTCAGATCAAGCGCGCCGCGGCCGAAGTGAACAGCGAGCTCGGCTTGCTCGACGCTGCCAAAGCCGAGGCGATCGCGCAGGCCGCCGCACGCGTGGCCGCCGGCGAGGTCGACGACCAGTTCCCGCTCTCGATGTGGCAGACCGGCTCGGGCACGCAGAGCCACATGAACGTCAACGAGGTCATCGCCAACCTCGCCTCGCGCCAGCTGGGTGGCGAGATCGGACCGAAGCGGCGCGTCCATCCCAACGATGACGTCAACCTCGGCCAGTCGTCCAACGACGTGTTTCCGAGCGCGATGCACGTCGCCGCGGTGCTGAAGATGCGGCCGCTGATGGCGGCGCTGGAAGGTTTGCGCGCCGCGTTGCGCGAGCATGCGGCAGGCTTTGCCGGCGTGTTGAAAGTCGGGCGTACGCACCTGCAGGACGCCACCCCGGTCACGTTGGGTCAGGAGGTCGGCGGCTACGAAGCGCAGCTTGCGTTGACCCACGATGCCATCGCGCAGGCGCTGCCCGCGGTGCATCGCCTGGCCATCGGCGGCACGGCGGTGGGCACCGGTCTGAACACGCACGAGCAGTTCGCCGAGCGCGTGGCCGCTCGCTTGGCGCAGCGCTTGGATGCGCCGTTCGCGGTGGCACCCAACCCATTCGCGGCGCTCGCTGGGCACGAGCCGCTGGTGACGTTGCACGGCGGGTTGCGCGTTCTGGCGGTGGCGCTGATCAAGATCGGCAACGACATCCGCTTGATGGGCAGCGGACCGCGGGCCGGCTTCGGCGAGCTGCAGCTGCCGGAGAACGAGCCCGGCAGCTCGATCATGCCGGGCAAGGTCAATCCGACGCAGGTCGAGGCGCTGGCGATGGTGTGCACGCAGGTGATCGGCCACGACGTCGCGCTCGGCATCGCTGCCAGTCAGGGCCAATTCGAGCTCAATGTCTACAAGCCGCTGATCGCCGGCAATCTGCTCGACAGCATGCGTCTGCTGGGCGATGCGATGCACAGCTTCACCGCCCACTGCGTGTCCGGCATCACGGTCAACGCCGCGCGCACGCGCGAGCTGCTGGAGCGCTCGCTGATGCTGGTGACCGCGCTGACCCCGTACATCGGCTACGACCGCGCGGGGAAGATCGCCAAGCACGCCCATCAGCACGGGCTGTCGCTGCGCGAGGCGGCGCTGGGCATCGGTGGCCTGAGTGCGGAAGACTTCGATCGCTGGGTCGACCCGGTGCAGATGCTCGGGCCGAAGCGCTGACACTCACGCCTGTTCACCAATTGTTTCCACTGGCGGGCGGGCCGCACGGACGGCGCGTCTTCATTTCGCAATGCGCAGCGTGACGCGGAACGGCATTTGCTAATCGATCTCCAACCCCGGGCGGATCCACCGCCATCGACGACCAGGAGACCGATCCATGCCCCACTCCCGCCTTGGTAGCCGAAGTGCAATCGCCGCTCGCAACGATGTGATCCGGCTGCTGCATCGCGACCATGAGCGCCTGCTGCAGGAGTTCCTTGAATTCGAGCGCCTGGAGTCGCAGCACGCCCGTCAGGGCTGCGAACGCGTCGCACAGCGAACGTTCGCGGAGCTCAAGGTGCTGGCCGGCGTCGAACAGCAACTGTTCTACCCTGCCGTGCACGCGGCGATCGCTGGCACCGACCTGATCGACCAGAGTCAGATCGAGCATGCGCGTATCCAGCGCGTGATCGCCGAACTCGAGGATGTCGAGCCCGACCAGACGCGCTATTGGCAGCGCTTTCGCACGCTGGGCGAGTACGTGCGGCGCCATGTCGAGGACGAAGAAGGCGAACTGTTCCCGATGCTGACCTGCGTGCCGATCGATTGGGAGCATCTCTACGAGGAGATGGCGGCACGGCGTGCCGAACTGGCCGAGGACTTGGGCGTCAGCCACGTACCACCTCTGCAGCGCCACGACGACTCCCATCTGGCCTTGGGCGAGGCCGACGAACGAAGCAACGAACTGGCGCTCGAGAGCGTCCGCTGATGCGCGCGTTGCGCGCCTGCGCAGCGGATCGCTGGCAAAAGTTGCTGCAAGTTTGCTGCCGTTCGATGCGCTGACGCCGTCATCCAACGGTCCATGCAGCGCCGCCAGGTGGCTCTGGCGATGGACAACGTCTTCCTCCAGTTGTGGCGCTCGGTGTGGCGGCACCGCGGGCGCACCGGTGCCGCGCTCGCGATGCTGCTGTTGGCCAAGGTGGCCGCGGTGCTGGTGCCACTGGCGCTGAAGGCGATCGTCGACGGATTCAGCGCAGGCGCGGCGCAGACGGGCGCGACGGCGAGCGATGCCACGCGCGTGGTGCTGACGCTGCCGGTGTTCGTGCTGCTGGCCTACGCGCTGCTGCGCTTCGCGTCCACGCTGTTCACCGAACTGCGCGACTTGATGTTCGCGCGCGTCACGCTGGCCACCGTCAGCGATTTCGCGCAGCGCACGTTCGCGCACCTGCTCGCGCTCAGCCCGAGCTTTCACGCGCAGCGCAGCACCGGCACGCTGATGCGCGACGTCGAGCGCGGCGCCACCGGCATCGCGTTCCTGCTGGGTGCCGGGCTGTTCACGGTGCTGCCGACCCTGGTGGAGTTCTGCGCCGTGCTGGTGGTGATGCTGGCCGCCGGCTACAGCGTCTGGTTCATCGTCACGATCGTCATCACGTTCTTCGTCTACGCCGGCTACACCACGGTGTTCACGCGCCGTCGCGAGCTGCGCCAGCGCGCCGTCAACGAGGTCGACTCGCGCGCGCAGGGCATGCAGGTCGACGGACTGCTGAACGTGGAGACCGTCAAGACGTACTCGCGCCAGGCGTTCGAGCTGCAGCGCTTCGGCGCCGTGCAAGCGCAATGGGTGCGCGCGTCGCGCCTCAACCAGCGCGCGCTGTCGAGCCTGCACATCGGCCAGAGCGCGATCATCGCCGCCGGCGTCGCCATCGTGATGTTGCTGGCCGGTCAGTTCACGCTCGAAGGCCGCATGAGCGTCGGCGATCTGGTGCTGGTCAACGCCTACCTGATACAGCTGTGCCTGCCGCTGAACACGCTGGGCTTCGTGTTCCGGCAGACGCTCGACGCGTTGGTCGACACCGAAAAGCTGCTGCAACTGCTGGGGCGCACGCCCGAGATCCAGGACAGCCCGGCGGCACGACCGCTGGTGCTGCAGGGCGGCGACGTGCGCTTCGAGCACATCGACTTCAGCTACGAACCGGCCCGTCCGATCCTGCGCGACTTCAGCTTGCGCGTGCCGGCCGGCCACACGGTGGCGGTGGTGGGCGGTAGCGGCTCCGGCAAGTCGACGCTGGCGCGCCTGCTGCTGCGCCTGTATGACCCGAACGCGGGCCGCGTGACGATCGATGGTCAGGACGTCCGCCACGTGGCGCTGATGTCGCTGCACGAGTCGATCGGTGTGGTGGCGCAGGACACTGCCCTGTTCAACGAGTCGATCGCCTACAACATCGGCTACGGCCGCCTCGGCGCCAGCGTGTCGGAGGTCATCGAGGCCTCGAAGGCGGCGCAGGTCCACGAGTTCATCCTGTCGCTGCCGCAGCAATACGACACGGTGGTGGGCGAGCGAGGCCTCAAGCTGTCGGGCGGCGAGAAACAGCGCATCGCGATCGCGCGCGCGCTGTTGAAGAATCCGCCGCTGTTGATCTTGGACGAAGCCACATCGGCGCTCGACACACGCGCTGAACGCGCGATTCAGGGCGAGCTCGACCGCATTGCCAAGGGCCGCACGACGCTGGTGATCGCGCACCGCTTGTCGACCATCGTCGAGGCCGATCACATCGTCGTGATGGACAAGGGCCGCATCGTCGAGAGCGGCCGCCACGAGGCGCTGCTCGGTCAGCAAGGGCTGTATGCGCAGTTGTGGAACCTTCAATTGCAGCAGCGCGAATTCGAGCGCCTCGAGCGGCGGCTGGCACGCCAGCCGGTCAACCTCGCCGTGCTGCTGGCCGGCGCCGTGGACGCGCTGCGCGCGACCTTCGAGGCACGACGCATCGCGCTGTACACCGACATCGATGCAGCCAACGCCAGCGTATTTGGCGACCCAGGCGCCCTGTCACAGGCGCTGTATGAACTGCTGCGCCAGGCGTTGAACACCACCGCGCAAGGCGGCCGCGTCGAGATTCGCTTGGCGCGCCACGACGTCAACGCGCGCGTCAGCATCACCGACGGCCGCACAGCGAGCGCCGACGCGACGCCGCCGCCGAGCGGCATCGCACCGGTCGATCCGCTGGCGATGCGCTCGATCATCGAGCGCCAGGGTGGACGACTCGCGGTCGAACTCGCGAACGCGCAGCATGGCATGCGCTGGGCCATCGAGTTGCCCTTGCAGCCGCTGGCCGTGCCGCCGGCCCCGATGCGGCCTGCCATGGCGGACACCGACACGACAGCGGCGCAGGCGCCGCTGCTGGGCGGCATCGCGGTGATGTGCATCGACGACAACGCCGACGCGCTCGACGCCTTGACACTCATGCTGCGTGCAGATGGAGCCGCGGTGCTGCCGTTCCAGCGTGGCAGTGCCGCGCTGGCGTGGCTCGGGCAGCAGCCCACCGAGCATTGGCCGCGTCTGCTGGTGTGCGACATCTCGCTCGGTGACCAGGAAGATGGCTACCAGGTGGTGCGCCAGATCCGGCAATTCGAAGCGCAGCGCGGTGTGCCACTGGACCGGCGGCTGCCCGCGATCGCGCTCACCGGGCACGCGCAGCCGGCCGATCGCCTGACGGCATTGATGGCGGGCTTCCAGTTGCACCTGGCCAAACCCGTGGACGGCCCGGTGCTGACCCAGGCACTGGCCGCCTTGTCTGGCGCGCGACCCTGATGCCGGGCATCGCGCCTGCTCCCCCAACAAGACCTCACCGCATCCCAAGGAGTCCAAGATGGCACGCTGCGATATTTGCGGAAACGACTACGCCGGCGCGTTCCAGGTCATTGCCGCCGACGGCCAGCGCTTCACGTTCGACAGCCTGGAGTGTGCTGCCGCCAAACTCGCGCCCACCTGTGCGCATTGCGACTGCAGGATCCTGGGCCACGGCATCGAGGACGGTGCGTCGATGTACTGCTGTGCTCACTGTGCGCACGCATCGGGCGCGCTCGCTGCGGTCGACAACATCGCGCACGCCGGCACCTGAAGCGACGACGGCGAGCCGTGCGGCTCGCCGTCGTGAGGGCGACACTGTGCTCAGCGCACCGAGCCGCGCCGCAGCAGGTTCACCACGGCCAGCAGGATCACCGCGCCGATCAACGACACCACCAATGAGCCGATGCTGAACGAGCCCTGGTTGATGGTGGGCAGGCCGACCATCGGCGAGATGAAGAAGCCCGCCAACGCGGCGCCGACGATGCCGACGATCACGTTCAGGAAGATGCCCTGCCGGGCATCCGTGTGCATCAGCACGCTGGCAAGCCAGCCAACGATGCCGCCAACAATCAGCCAAATGATGATGTCCATCGTTCACTCCTCAAGTTGAAAAACTTCGGTCGCGACAGCACGCGGTGGCCGATGGATCGGTTCGGCAATCCGCGTGCCGTCGGCGCAGTGCCTCGCGCCGCGGCGATGCGCAACGCACCTGGGGCGCTGGCCGTGCCCGGGTTGGCCTGCCGATTGCTGAGGGCCGGCATGGCCCGTTGACGCCGCAGTTGGGACCTTTGCGGGCAAGAAGGAGTGTCGATGGCTACGGAGGGCGGCGGCTCGCAAGTCGATGGCCGCTGGAAGAGCAGTGCCGTGCGTGGACTGCTGGTGATTGCCACCATCCTCTTGATGAAAGAGGCAGCGCCGCTGCTGCTGCCGGTCGCGACCGCGGTGGTGCTGACCTTCGTTTTTGCGCCGGTGGTGCGCGGGCTGAAACGCGGCGGCGTGCCCGAGCCCGCGGGCGCTGCCGTGGTCGTGATCACGCTCCTCGGCGTGACGCTGCTGGTGACCAGCACGCTGGTCGGTCCGGCCTCGCAGTGGTGGGAACGCGCGCCACAAACGGTGGCGCAGGTGATGGCGCAGTTCGATCGCCTGCGCGCCTCGATCCTGAGCAGCCCGGCGCCGCCCCCGCGCCCCCCGGCAGGCCGCAACGCGGAGCGCGCCGCCGCCGCGCAGGCTCAGCAGGCCAACGACCCGCTGAAGGACAAGCTGGCCACCGAAGGCGTGGCCATCACGCGCGTCGTGATCGGCAAGGTGTTCTCGTTCGGATTGTCGGCGGCCGCCACCGTCATCCTGCTGTACTTCTTGTTGGCGTCGGAGCACTGGATGCTGTCGCGCAGCGTCGAGGCGATTCCGCGGCGCCGCAGCCGCGCACTGCTGGTGGGTGGCGTGCGCAACGCCGAACGCGACATCGGCCGCTTCGTCGCCACGCTGGCGCTGGTGAACCTCGGCGTCGCGCTGGCCACCGGCCTGGCGATGTGGGCGCTCGGCCTGCCGAACCCGGTGCTGTGGGGCGCCATCGCCGGCACGTTGAGCTTCATCCCCTACATCGGCCCGGTGATCACCGGCATGCTGCTGGCCCTGGCCGGCATGCTCACGTTCGACAGCGCGAGCGACATGCTGGCACCGGCGCTCGCGTTCGTGCTGATCCACGCGATCGAGAGCAATCTCGTGAGCCCGTGGTTCGTCGGCCGTCGGCTGACGCTGAGTCCGCTCGCGGTGTTCATCTCGGTGGTGTTCTGAGCCTGGCAGAAGGGCATCGCGGGCGCGATGCTGGCCGTACCCGTGCTGGTGGGCATCCGCAGCGTCTGCAAGCGCACACGTGGCATGCGACTGTGGAGCGCTTACCTCGAAGGCGCACACCGCCCGGCGCCGAGCCTGCGCTCGCTGCTGATGCCGAGGCGCCGGCTGCAGCGGCCCGGCGGCTCGACGTGACGACGCAGTCGCGCTAGCGGCGCCGGCCCGCAGGCCGACGCGGCGGCTCGGCGGGCGGCTGCAACTTCTTGCGAAACAGCTCCTCCAGCACCGGCCCGCGGTCGGTGTCGACGCGACCGGCCACGACGTCGTCGTACGCCTTGCGGCCGATGTCGCTGCGTTGCGAAGTGCTCGGCACCTGGCTGTCGGCCGATTCGTCGCGCTCGTGCGGCAAGCGCGGCTCGCCGACGCGATCGCGCTGCACGCTGACATTGCGGCGCGGGCCCTGCGGGTTCGGTCGTTTCATCGAAGGTCCTCGCGCAACAAGCATTTGCGGCACGGCCGCCGCGTCAGAAGCGCGCCATCGCACCCTGCACGATGGCGCGGATGGCAAACGGCCGTTCAATCGCGCAGCAAGCGCGCGATCAGGAAACCGGCTGCCAGGCCGATGCCCACTGCGGCGAACGGATGATCGCGCACTTGCTGGCGCGCACTGTCCATCCACTCGTCGCGCGACGACGACAGGCCTTGCACCTTGTCGCTGACGGTGCTCAGTGCATCGGACACGCCGCTGCGCACGCGCCCAACCGCCGAGCTGGCGCCGTCGGCAACGCGATCGACTGCGCTGTGCGCCGTGCGCGCCAGGCGGTCGACCACGGGACCACTGACGGACGATGGCACGCCGCTTGGCGTGTCGTCGCTGCCCAGGGAGGAGGAAGTGGTGCTGGTCGATGGAGTCATGCGAATTCCTTCCGATTGAGGTGTCAACACCGCCTACGGCGACGGTGCGTCGGGCATCTGGCTCTGGCCGCCCTCGTCTTCCCAGACCTGCAGTTTTTCCGGCTTGGCGTCGGGGCGCTGCAGCGACCGCCGCTCGTGCGTGTCGCGCCAGCGGCGCCAGCCGGCGTTCAACAGGGCCGCGAGCGCCGCGAGCATGGCCAGGCGCGCGACGGCACCCGGCCCGCCGACGTGGCGGACTGCATGAGGGTCTACGGTGGTGTGCATGCGACGACCTTCGATGATGCGTTCGTATTCGAGGCAATCGCTGTACCCGTGCTGCGGCGGCACGCGCACGGCGCTTGCTCCACAGCGCAGAATGATCCGCTTGCGCGCTGGTCTGGGGTTCGCGGCGCTGGTTGCTGCAGTGCTCGCATGCCCCGCACACGCCGCGCCGGATGACGACGAGATCGCGACCGCGCTGTTCGCGCGCACCAACCACTTGCGTGCGATGTCGGACCTGCAGGCCTTGACCACCGAGCCGCGACTGACCAGCGCGGCGCAGCGTTTCGCCGAGTACATGGCCGGCACCGACCGCTATGGACATCAGGCCGATGGCCGCCAGCCCGCCGATCGTGCCCAGGCTCACGGCTACGACAACTGCTTGGTCGCCGAGAACATCGCCTTCGCCAGCAACGACAATGGCTTTGACGCCGACGATTTGGCCGCGCTGCTGTTCGACGGCTGGACCACGTCGCCCCCGCACCGGCGCAACCTGCTCGACGGCGAGCTGACCGAGGTCGGCATCGCCACCGCATACAGCGCGCGCAGCGATCGCTACTACGCGGTGCAGCTGTTCGGGCGCCCGCGTTCGATGGCGACGCGCTTCGACTTGATCAATGCCAGCGGTGCCACGGTCACGTATCAGCTCGGCAACCGCAACTACGAGCTCGCGCCCGGCGTCGTGCGCAGCCATCTGCAGTGCCGCCGCGCCAGCCTGTCGCTGCAGGGATCGCCCAGCGCGATCACACCGGGCAACGGCGCGCGCTACCGCATCGAGCGCTCAGGCGACGCCGTGCGCCTGCAGGCCGAGTGACGTTGCTCAGCGCGCGGTGCGCTCGTTCTTCGCCGTTGCCGATTGCGACGGCTGCGCAGCCTTCGGCGTCGCCGATTGCGACGGCTGCGCGGGCGCGGCGTCGCTGGAGCTGTTGGGCGCGCAGGGGTTGCCCGGGTCGCCTTCGCCGGGGTCGATCAGTGGAATCAGTGCGGCCAGCGGACCCACCAGCGCACCCAGCGCGACCGCGCCAGCGGCGCGCGCGGCCAGCTTGCTGGGCTGCACGCCGACGCTGGGATGGCTCAACGTGCCGGTGACGGTGACTGGTGCGCGCAGCGAGACCGGCGACACGTCTTTCGGTCGTGCGCGCGCCGCCAGCGCCAGTTGCTCGGTGCGCAGGTCGAGCTGCCCTGCGACGCGGATCGTGCTATCGGGGTTGTCGAACACGCCGCGCGTGATCTTCATGACGCCACGCTGGGTGGCGAAGTCGAAGCGTGCACAGCGCAACGGCAACGGATCGTCGCCCTTTACCAGCACGCCCAGCGCCTGCGCGACGTCGAGCCCGACCGCCTCGGTGATCAGATGCGACATCGTGCCGTCGCGCACGATCACGTGCACCGGCCCCTCGAGCGTCGACAGGATCTCGGCGGTGGACTGGCCGCTGCC
>Ga0157378_10001763_pt1 | contig 19423 bp, 21 predicted proteins | sample M65metaG_FD_115309 | JGI IMG/M metagenome (GOLD analysis project Ga0157378, IMG submission 115309) | Miscanthus rhizosphere microbial communities from Kellogg Biological Station, Michigan, USA - M6-5 metaG | ecosystem: Host-associated > Plants > Roots > Rhizosphere > Soil | place: USA: Michigan...
GCCAACTCCACGTAGGCGAAGCCGTTGGCGAGCGTGAACGCCAGTTCTTCGACGGCCGTCGACCCGGCCTCACGGATGTGGTAGCCGGAGATCGAGATCGAATGCCAACGCGGCATCTCCGCGGCCGAGAAGGCGATGGTGTCGCGCACGAGACGCATCGACTGCCGTGGCGGGAACACGAACTCCTTCTGCGCCTGGTACTCCTTCAAGATGTCGTTCTGAAGGGTGCCGCCGAGACGCGAGCGGTGGACGCCGGCCTTCTCGGCCTGGGCGACGTACATCGCCATGATCACCGCGGCGGGTGAGTTGATGGTCATCGACGTCGTCGTCTTGTCGAGGTCGATGCCCGCGTAGAGGTCTTCCATGTCGGCCAGTGAGTCGACGGCGACACCGCATCGACCGACTTCGCCGAGCGCCATCGGATGGTCGGAGTCGATGCCGAGGAGCGTCGGCATGTCGAACGCCGTCGACAGTCCGTCGCCGCCGGCCTTGATGATCTCCTTGAAGCGCCAGTTGGTGTCGTCGGCCGTACCGAACCCGGCGAACATCCGCATGGTCCACAGCTTGGAGCGGTACATCGACGCGTACGGCCCGCGCGTGTACGGGTATTGGCCGGGGTACTCGGTGGGACCCTCGCTGTCGTCGCTCGCCGGGCCGTAGACGGGTTCGAGCGGAATGCCCGACATCGTCATGAAGTCGGCGTCACGGATGGACGATGTCAGGAACGCCCGCTCCCAGATCTCGCGGTTGGTGGCCATCGTCCCAGTTTATTTGGACGTCAAAGCAAATCGGCAAGTCACGCCACCCGGTGTACGGAAACACGCCGACGGGAGGTCCAGGCTCCCGTCTTGCGCCGACTTGTCGAACCGAGCAACCTGCTCTCATGCAACCCATCGCCGGTGGGGGCGCCCAGGACTGCGTGCTCTGCGCCGAAAACACTGCAGCTGACCGTGGCGAAGACCCTTGGGCCGTAGCACAACTCTCGACAGGAGTTGTGCGGCTCAACCCCACCCAATGGTTCCGGGGCGCGACGTTCTTCGTTTCCCGGACGTGTGTGGCCGAGCTGCACCAGCTTCCACGATCGATCCGTGCCACTCACCTCATGGAGATGTCGGGGGTCGCGGAGGCGATGTTCAGCGCGTTTGCACCAAGGAAGCTCAACTACGAAGCGCTCGGCAATTCTGTCCCACATCTTCACTGGTGGCTCACGCCGCGATACGACGACGACTCGCGGCCGAGAGGGCCGATCTGGGAAGACCTCGACTTCCTCCGGCATCTCTGGACGAACGGAGCGCGCCCGGACGACCAGCAACGCGACTTGTTGAAGCGCACCCTTCTCGACGCGTTGGAGGGTCGTGTCGAGATCGAGCGGCGGCTCGCCTGAGGCACCCGCGGGAAACAGGCTGCTCTTCGCCACCAGGGAGCGTTCTTGCCGGCCAACGCCCAGGCCTATTGGGACGACGATCCCACCGGACTTCTTTCGTCGGGTGGGGTAACATGAGCGGCGTTCGACCCCGGACCCCGGTCGTTCCGACTTCGAGAGGAACGACGTGGTGTCAGATCTCGACATGATCAGCGTGGCCGTCGCAGAACAGGTCGGCGTCGAGTGCTGCGCGATCACGTTGATGGGCCGGCCCGTCGATGGCTCCGACGCGCTCGCCGCCGATCTCGAGGACTGGCAGTTCGTGCTCGCCGAGGGCCCGGCCGTCGCGTGCTACCGGTCACTTCGCCCCGTCGAACATCCGGACGTCCGCTCGATCGTCGAGCATTTTCCATTGCTGGCGGAACACCTGATCAGAGCCGGGATCCGGTCGACTGCCGCCTTTCCGATCCTGCACGGATCGCAGTGCGTCGGGACCATCACGTTCTATTCGAAAGAGCCGCGGCGGCTGCGCAAACACCAGCGGCGTGTCGCCGGCCGTTGGGCGCGCGACGTCGCCCGGTCCGTTGACAACGATGTCGAGACTTGGGCAACTCGTCGATACCGAGTAACCGCCGACTTCGACGTCGCAACGGGCTGCGTCATCGCCTCGTCCGAGGTCGATGCCGTGACCGCGGCGACCATCATCCGCGCTCACGCCTACGCGGACGCAACATCGCTCCGCGCGGTCTGCCGAAGCATCGTTCACGACGGCTTGGTGCTGCACGCGGAGCAGTGACGGCTTGACCGTCCACTTTCGCGGCGCGGGAGTTGCCGACCTCTTCCTAGGAAATGGCGATCGGAACGCGGTCAGGTGAAGTCGCCGAACGCGCGGCGCATCTCCTTCAGCACCGCGTAGACGTTTCGTTGCTCGACACCCGGGATCGGCACCAGCGCGAACACCTCATCGTTCAGCCGGTCCGTCGCCTCGTTCGCGACCTCGCGTCCCGACGACGTGATCTCGGCCAGCACGCTGCGACCGTCAGCCGGATTCACCGAGCGGACGACGAAGCCGTCTTGCTCGAGTCGCTGGACCGCGTTCGTCACGCTTGCCGGGTGCACCTGCAAACGTTCTCCGATCTTGCCGACCGGCAGGCTGCCCTTGCGGCTGAAGCGGAGCAGCATCAACACCTCGTAGCGTGCGAACGTCAGGCCCAGCGGTCGCAGGATTGCCTCGACCCGCGACAGCAGCACCTGTTGCACGCGCATGATCGAGGTCACGACCGCCATGCCGTCGGCCGACTCCGACCATCCCTCGTCGCACCAACGCGATCGGGCGAGGTCGATGGGGTCTGCCGCCAGCGGCGGGTTTTTGGGACGCCGCGGCGTGTCGTTCATGTCTGGCGAGCAAGCACGATCGGCGCGGCCTGCTCGAGATGTTCCAGCCAGAGATCGGGCGTGGCCGGCTCGACGATCGGCAGGATCACGAACTTGGTGGTTCCGACGTCGACGAACGCGTCGATGGTCTTCATCAGCGCGTCCCACCCCTGCGGCACGAGGATCGTCGGATCGGCGAGGTCCGGACGTCGCTTGGCCAGCACGTCGAGGACTGACGATGGAACCGGGCCGAGCGAGTAGGGGATCAGGGCCCCGTAGTGGTCGACGTCGATCGTCCGTCCGTGCTCGATCAGCCCGCTCTCGATGGTCTCGCGTCCGCGTTCGGCGTCGGCCGGCGTGACGAAGCTGGGGAGCCATCCGTCGGCGAGCCTGGCGACTCTGCGCAACTCGGAGGGAGCGTTGCCTCCCAGCCACACATCGAGGTGCGACTGCATCGGCTTCGGCAGGACCCGCAGATCCTCGTAGTCGAAGTGCTCGCCGTGATGGGTCAGTGACCCTTCGGCCCATGCCCCGCGCAGCACCACCATCGCCTCGTCGAACAACTTCGCTCTCGCGGCTCGCTCGACGCCGAACGCTTGTTGTTCATGCGGGTCGGCGACGCCGAGTCCGAACGCCGGCAGGAGGCGGCCGCCCGACAGTCGATCGAGTGTGGCCAGTTCCTTGGCGAGCACGATGGGGTTGCGTCCGGGCAGCACCATCACACTCATTCCGAACTTCAGCCGCTCCGTGCGTCCCGCGGCGAACGCCATGCCGACCAGCGGATCCGGGGCGTCGCCTCCGATCCGCTCGCTGAGCCACAAGCTGTCGAAGCCGAGCCGTTCGAGCGCGTCGACCACGGTTGCGAATCCCTCGTCGTTGAGCCGAGTGCGGGTGCCGAAGGCGTAGCCGATGCGGACGTGCGGTTCACCCACGCCGGGCTACTTCCGCGGCGGCCAGGCGAGCAGCGTCAGTTCGACGAATTGCCGACGGCGAGACGCCCGGCCACGTGCCGCACACCCGAGTCGTCAATGGTGACGAATCCATCGCCGCATCGTGACACAACGGTGAATCGGTGTTGCGAACGCACCCGCGCCGGCGTGAACTGCACACGATGCCAGGCGAACACAGACGTCGCCACGATGACTCCGAGGACGATCACCGGCTCGGCGACCCTGCCGGCGAGCAGTCCCGCGCCGAGTGCCGCCACTGCGCTGGCCTTCACCGCGACCAGGATCAGCGGTGCCAGTCGTGAGGCAGGCGTGCGGTACATATCGTTCACCTTCATATAGACGTTCGAGCGAGGCGTTTGGATTCAAATTTCGGCAAGAACTTCCGAAATTCAACAAATCGTCATACAACCGGAACGCCGCCTCACCGCTGAGGGTGAGGGGGTCAGATGGAGGGGTGCCGTCCGGCCCACGGCTGGGCCATTTCCAACTGCGCGGCGACGCGCAAGAGAACGTCTTCGCGCCCGTAGGCGGCGACCAATTGGACCCCGATCGGCAGGCCCGCGCTGTTCCAGTGAAGAGGGAGGCTGATCGCCGGTTGGCCGCTGGAATTGAACGGGGGAGTGAACGGGACGAAGGCCGCGGCTCGCGCCATCGGCGCCATCGGCGCGGCGGGGTCGTTGGCGAAGGTACCGAGGGCGGTGGGCGGCTCGGCGAGTGTCGGGGTGAGGAGCAGATCCCAGCCGTCGGCCCACCACTGCTGCACTGCTCGACGGAACTCGACCGTTGCGGCGAGCGCCAACGCGTAGTCCACGGCGTTCACGTTGCGGGCGAACTCGACTTGCGCAGCGTTGACAGGTTCGAGGTCGCCGGCTCCCAAGGGGCGACCGAGCTGGGCCTCGATCCGTTGCACGGACACACCCATGTTGGTGCTCCACAATGCCGAGAACCGGCGACCGAAGTCGCGGTTCGCAAGGGCAGCCGGGAAGCCGGGCTCGACGTGGTGGCCCAGTGATTCGAGCAACGCGGCTGCGGCGCACGTTGCGTCGCGGCAGTCGTCGTGCACCGGGTCGCCCGACGGAAGGCTGTCGAGCATGCCGATCCGCAGGCGGCCCGGCTCGGCGCCGAGCTCGTCGACGTAGGGCCGCAGCGGCGCGGGCGCGATGACGGTGTCGCCGACGCCCGGTCCGTGTACCGCGTCGAGCAGCGCGGCAGTGTCGCGAACGGTCCGGCTGACGCACAGTTCGACGCCCAAATTGCTCTCGTCGCGAAATGGTCCGAGGGTGATGCGGCCCTGTGACGGCTTGAGCCCGACAAGGCCGCAGGCCGACGCGGGGATGCGGATCGAGCCGCCTCCGTCGCTGGCGTGAGCGAACGGCACCATGCCCGCGGCCACGGCTGCCGCCGATCCGCCGCTCGAGCCGCCGGGTGAGTGATCGAGGTTCCACGGATTGTGGGTCGCGCCCCAGGCCGTCGGCTCAGTGGTCGGCAGGCTCCCGAACTCGGGACTGTTCGTTCGCCCTGCGATGTTCAGGCCCGCGGCCCGGAAGCGCCCGACCAGTGTCGTGTCGCTCGTCGACCGGGGGAGGGCATCCTTCAGCGCTTGGCATCCGTTCGTCAGCGGCTGGCCGGCGTAGTGCGCCCACAGATCCTTGAGCAGGAACGGCACACCGTGGAACGGCCCGTCGGGTAGCTGTCCGGTCGCGGACCGAGCCTCGTCGAACCACCGGATGACCACGGCGTTCAGCGCTCCGTCGAGCGACTCGATGCGCTCGATCGCGGCGTCGAGCAACTCGACCGCCGTCAGTTCGCCACGGCGCACCAGATCCGCCTGTTCGGTTGCATCCATCCATCTCGTGTCTGTGGCGATCGAACCCATGGGGCCTTGTGTAGCACGTGCAGTTAACGTGCGATTCGCCGTGTCCATCCCAGCGACCACACCCCCTCGAGTCACCCCGGCACTCACCAGTCGACAGGTCTGGCACGTCCGTCCCGTGCGGACGTTGCTCATCAGCAACGCCATCTTGTACTCGGGTATCGCCTTGCAGTCGACGGCCCTCCTGAAGCAGGCCTACGACATCACCGGACGGAAGTCGGATCTCGGCTGGATGGGTCTGGCGGAGTTCCTGCCGATCGCCATGCTCGTGCTCATCAGCGGTTCGGTGGCCGACCACTTCAGCCGCAAGGCCATCGCCCTGCTGACGGTCAGCGCCGAGGTGGTGACGTCGGGGTTGTTGATGTTGTACGCGATGAACAACCCGACGTCGGTGACGCCGCTCTTCGGTATCGCGTTCACGTTCGGCATCGCTCGCGCCTTCCAGGCACCGGCGATGCGTTCGATGCCGCCGATGGTCGCGCCGGCCGGTGCCCTGCCGAAGGTGATCGCGCTGTACTCCGCGGTGTGGACAGGAGCGATCATCGTCGGACCGGCGCTCGGTGGTTTCCTGTATGCCGTCGATCCGTGGGTGGCCTATCTGGGTGCGACCATCCTCATCGGCGTCGCGGCTCTGGTGCTGTCGACGCAGACCTTTCTTCGTCAGCCGCTGCCACCCGACCCGGACAGCCGGCCGACGCTGCGCACCGCGGTCGAAGGACTCGTGTTCATCCGTCGTACCCCGATCCTGTTCGCGGCGATCGGCCTGGATCTGTTCGCCGTGTTGTTCGGCGGCGCAGTGGCGTTGATCCCGGTCATCGCCAAGGATCGTCTGGGCGTGGGCGACGTCGCCTACGGGTGGCTGCGCGCCGCCCCTGGCTTCGGCGCCGCTGCCATGGCGATCTTCCTGGCCGCGCGTCCGGTGCGACGCCACGTCGGAGTGACCCTGTTGATGGCGGTCGGTGTGTTCGGGATCGGAACCGTTGTACTCGGCCTCACACGCAACTACGGGGTCGCGTTCCTCGCCCTCGTCACGCTGTCGGCAGCCGACATGGTCAGCGTGTTCATCCGCGGATCCTTGGTGCCGTTGGTGACACCCGACGAAAAACGGGGCCGCGTCCTGGCGGTCGAAGCAGTGTTCATCGGTGCGTCCAACGAGCTCGGGGCGTTCGAGAGCGGCATGGCCGCGCAGGCGTTCGGGACGACCGCAACGGTGGTCGGCGGGGGAGTGGCCACTTTGGCGGTTGTCAGCATCTGGTCGCTCGCCTTCCCTTCGTTGCGAGGAATCGATCGCTTCGAAGAGTTGGAGCGCAAGGACGACGGTGGCTCGACCGAGCCACATTGAACCTCATCAAGTGGGCGCCGTGCTGTTGATGTCGCCGGGCAGTTCGCCGAACGCAATCAGCACAGCACGGACGGCTGCGTTGTCGACACCGGTCACCAACGGCGTCGCCGCCGCGGTTGCGATGTTCCAGATCCACAGGTCGCTCGGGCCGGTGCAACCGCCGGCGCGAGCCGACACCACGAGCTGTTGGGAGTCGACCCAACCGACGGGCTCGGTCGACAGGGCGACGAACGCTGCCGGCTGATCGGTGACGCCGCCCGGGCCGGCCACCTGCGTTCGTGTCAGACCGCTGCACGCCCCGATGCGCCAGGCGATCGACGCGCTCGGTGTCGTCCCGACCGTCAACTTGGCGAGCGGTTCGGTCACCTGGGCGAGATCGGTCAGGGTCAGCTGCGGAAGGTCGAGGGCGTGGACGTGGAAGGTGCCGTTGTGATGATCGTGGATGAAGAAGACGCGTGATCCCGAGGGATCGGGAGCGATCTCGGTGATCTCCGTCGACGGCTGGTCGAGTTGGGCGATCAGCCGCGGGTTTTCGCCGCGGTTGCCGGCGATGAACAGCCCCGCCGTCCCGTCGGCGGACTGTCCCGCAGCGAAGATGTCGCGGCCGGCAGGGTGGTACCTGGCGACGTCGGTACGTTCGAGGAAGCTGATGTCGGTGCGGGTCTCGGGCTGTCCGGCCGTGCGCCACAGGAGGTGGCTGTCGGCAACGGCGGGGGCGATCAATGCCTTGCCCGTCGGGTACGACCACGAGACGCCCGTGTTGGTCGAGAAGTAGCCGCTCGGCAAGGCCTGCGTGCCGTCGAACACGGTCACCGAGTTCAGCAACACCCGGTCGCCGGCGGGCGACCACTGGAACGGACCGACGTTGTCGGCGGTCAGCTCGCTGAGGCAGCTGCTCGTGCCGCTCCCGGGATTGACGCTGTACAGCCTCGTGGCGACCTCGAAGGTGACATCGGCGGTGCCTCCAGGTGGGGAGAAGACACACGCACCGGCCGGCAGCGGGACGGTGCTCGTCGCTGCAATCGGCGGAGCTTCGGTGGAGGCGACGACGGTGGTCGCAGTGGTCGGCGGAGCGGTGTTGCTCGGTGAACCGATCGGAGGAAGTGTCGCCGTGCTGGTCGCGCCCTCGTCGGTGTTGCACGCGGTGACCAGGAGCATGATGCCGATCACCGTGATGCCTGACATCCGGCATCCGAAGCGGTTCATCGCGTCCAACCGTAGATCTCTCGTGGCAGGCTGTTGAACGATGCCGGCCCTACGAAACGCGATCGCGATGTGCGTGCTCGTCGCGGGTTGCACGCTCGCTGCCGGCTGCACCAAAGGGGCCTCGGCGAACGATGTGACGACGCCACCGGCGACCGCGGGCGCGACTACGGAGGCCCGACCGGCACCGACGACGCCGCCGCCTCCGCCCTCTGTTACGAGCACGTCGACGACCACACCGCCCGCCCTGACGTACGTCTTCCCGTTCACCGGCAAGAAGGTCAGCTATGCCCACACGCACCACGACTATCCGGCGAGCGACGTGTTCGGATGCGGCGCCGGAGTCGTTGCACCGGTGCGCGGCACGGTCGAGGAAACGCGCACCGTTGATCCGTGGGTACCGAAGGTCGACGATCCGGCGACGCGGGGCGGCAAGTACGTGTCGATGGAGGGCGACGACGGCGTCCGCTACTACTTCGCCCACCTCGCATCCGTCGCGGTGACGGTCGGCGAACGGGTCGCTGCCGGAGACCCACTGGGCGTCATGGGCCAGACCGGCAACGCCCGCAACTCGGCCTGTCACACCCACTTCGGGATCTCCTGGCCGTGCCCTCATAGCGAGTGGGCCGTGCGACGCGGCGAGATCTGGCCGTGGAAGTACCTCGACGCCTGGCGAACAGGAGCGCAGACCTCGCCGGTCGACGAGGTCGCCAAGGCCGAGGCGGCGAATCCCGATGCGTGCAACCTCGCCGCGTTGGCGCCGAGCGCAGGTGACGCCTGACGCCACGCGCGCTCGACAGAGCTCAGCTGTGCGTCACGACGAACCACAGCACTGCCGGGACCAGGATCCACGCCAGCACGAGCAACACGATCGCGTAGACCGCGAAGTTGTAGGAGTCGTCCTTCGGCGGGTTGCCGCAGGCGCCGATGGTCTCGAACAGCGCTTTGATCGGCTGATCCGTCGACAGTCGGATTCGCCGCCGTGCCACCCCGGCTGCATGCATCGCGGCCCACGCCAACGTGGCGAAGACGATCCCGAAGACGACGGTGAAGACGACAGCGCCGATGATTCCGCTGAACGCCCAGACGAAGAAGGCGCGCAGCGCGGTGACGGCCGTGGACAGGATCGCCCCGCCGAGCAAGAACGCGGGGATCCCGAGCTGGTTGCCCTTGTAACCCTGCTCGACCTGCACGGCATTGATGCGTGCCCGTCGCAGCATGACGTGCTCCGGGCTGCCCCACACGGAGTTGGCCTCACGACGTTCGTACAGCTTGCGCAACCGCGTCACCAGTCGGTTCTGGTAGCCGCGCACGATCCACCGGATCATCTGTTGCACCACGTACTCGGCGATCGGTCGCAGCGGCCCGATGCGAGGCATCTTCGGTACTCGGGTTCCGTTGCGGTCGAGCACCTCCAGCGATCGCATCGCCAGCCGATGCGCTTCCTCGAAGCGATCGGGCCGCCACAGCGGACGACGTTTGCTGAGCTCGCTGACGATGTCCTGCTCGGCCTTGCCGCGCCCGGCGATCTGTTCGAGGATCGCGCCCTTCTCCTCCGCCGAGTCGGCACGCAGGACCCGCAACGCGTCGATCCGGTCGAGCAGCAGGTTGTCGAACAATCCTTCGTCGTTGCCGCCATGGTCGCCGCCGCGGGACGACTTCGGAGTGTTCGTTCGAGCGGATGCGGCATCGCCCATTGGTCGCAGGGTAGTGCTTGCCGGTGACATCCGAGAGGGACGGTGGCGGGCATGCTTCAATTGCCGGAGTGAGGATTCGCCAACTCAGGAGGCAACAGCGGTGAAGAACTTTTTCAAGGAGTTCAAGGAGTTCATCTCGAAGGGCAACTTGGTCGAAGTCGCTGTGGCATTCGTTCTGGGCCTCGCGTTCAAGGCAGTGATCGACGCCTTCATGACGGGCATCGTCAACCCCATCATCGGTCTCATCCTCGGCAAGCCGAACCTCGACGACGTGTTGACGTTCACGGTTCGCGACTCGACGATTTCGATCGGTCTGGTGCTGACCCAGATCGTCTCGCTGATCATCGTCGGTTTCGTGCTCTTCCTGATCGTCAAGGCGTACAACAGGATGCGCGGACCGCAGCCCGACACCGGTCCGGACGAGATCGCGCTGCTCACCGAGATCCGTGACGAGTTGAGGGCCCGCAGCTAGGTCTTTCGCCCGACCGACTTGCGAAAGCGGGCTCGGCTCCGTTCAATGTGGGGAATGAGCCCGCGGCGAGAAGTCATCTTGAGCGCGGTCTGCGCCCTCCTGGTGGCGTGCTCCGCGGCCGCCTCGGCTCCCCCCGATTCACTCGATCCGACCGTCACCGGTGTGGGCGTATTGCCTGGTAGCAACCCGGATTCCCAGGTCGTCGAGACCGACGCGCCGACGGTGCCGGAGGTCGCTTCCACCACGACCGTCGCACCGGCGCCACAGATCGGCACGCTGGTCGCCGGCAACAAGTTGCTGATGATCGGCGACTCGATCACGGCATCGGCCGCCAAGCGGTATGGCGGCGAGTGGTGCAACACGTTGGTGCCGCTCGGCTGGCAGGTCGAGGTCGATGCCGAGCCGAGCCGGTTCGTGGATTTCGGCAACGACGTGCTCGACAAGCGGCTCTCCGCCAAGTGGGATGCCGCGTACGTGTTCCTCGGCAGCAACTACCTCGGTGACCAAGAGGCGTACAGGAAACAGTTGGAGAAGATCGTGCAACGCCTGTCCCCGATGCCCGTCGTGTTGCTCACCGTCACCTTGTTCGACGACAGCCGCCAACAGGTCAACGACGCGATCACGCTCGTCAGCGCGGAGTTCCCCAACGTGCGCGTGCTCGACTGGGGTTCGATCGCCGCTGCTGACGCCCCGACGATTCTTCGCGGCGACGGCCTGCACCTCACCGATCAGGGTCGCGCCGTTCTGGCCTCGACCGTGGCCGGCGTGATGGGCAAGGCACCGACCGAACCGGGGAAGTGTCTGTCGACGTTGTTCCACAACGACGCCGGCGCCAGCGTGAACGGCACCGACACGCCGCCGCCGCGACCGGTCGGCACGCAGACCACGGTCAAGCCGACCCCGACCACGACCGGCAACGGTGGCGGAGGCGGGACGCCGACCACGAAGCCGGTGACGACTCCGCCCCCGACGCCCACACCGACCACTCACGTGGCCACGACCCAACCTACGGTTCCGCCGCCGACGACCGCGCCGCCGACGGCGACCACCCGTCCCCCTCGGTCCACGACGACGTCGCCACCACCGCAACCGCCGACCACCTGACCCTCGCGTGTGAGACTGGTCGGATGAAATACCCACGACTCGGCCGCACAGCGTTACAGGTCAGCGAACTGTGCCTCGGCACCATGAACTTCGGCCCGGAAACCTCCGAGGACGACTCGCGGGCGATCATGGATCACGCGCTCGGGCTCGGCATCAACTTCTTCGACACCGCCAACCGCTACGGCGGCGACAAGGGCGCCGGAACGACCGAGGAGATCCTCGGGCGGTGGTTCGCGTCGGGTGGCGGTCGACGCGAGAAGGTCGTGCTCGCCACGAAGTGCTACGGGCTGATGTCGGAGTGGCCGAACGACGGCCGCCTGTCGGCGCGCCACATCCGCGCCGCGTGCGACGACAGCCTGCGGCGCATGCAGACCGACCACGTCGACCTGTACCAGATGCACCACGTCGATCGGAACGCGTCGTGGGACGAGATCTGGCAGGCGATGGACACCCTCGTGCAGCAGGGCAAGATCATCTATGTCGGCAGCAGCAACTTTGCCGGCTGGCACATCACGAAGGCGAACGAACGGGCGCGGGCGCGCAACTCGTTCGGATTGGTCAGTGAGCAGAGCCACTACAACCTCCTGGTTCGCACGGTCGAGCTCGAAGTGCTGCCCGCCTGCCGCGACTACGGGGTGGGGTTGATTCCGTGGAGCCCGCTCGCGGGTGGGGTGCTCGGTGGAGTGCTCGGCAACGAGGAGACGTCGCGCCGTAAGAGTCCCTTGGCGTTGAAGCGCATCGAGAAGATGCGACCGCAGCTGGAGAAGTGGGAGAAGTTGTGCGCCGAGCTCGGTGAGGAACCCGCTGCTGTCGCACTGTCATGGTTGTTGCAGCAGGACGGCGTCACATGTCCGATCATCGGCCCGCGCACGATGGAGCACCTCGAAGGAGCGTCGTTGCGAGCGCTCGAATTGACGCTCGACGAATCGACGCTGATGGCGATCGACGAGATCTTCCCCGGCCCGGGCGGCACGGCACCGGAGGCGTACGCCTGGTAGGCGGAGTTGCCTACGGCGCCAAGGGACGCAGGAACCCGATCGGGATGTTTCGCAAGATCCCGTAGGCGATGACAACTGACGGCGCGACGGTTGTCAGCACCCGCCGCATCGATGCCGGCAACCCGCGGGGTGTGGCGCCCCAAGTCACGGGCAGCCACGCCAACCACGCCACCATCATTCCGGCGAGGACGAGCGGGGTGAAGACGTTGAAGCTCAACGCCGTGACGACGTGACCGTGCAGCAACTGGTAGGTGCCGCGCGTCAGGCCGCACGCCGGGCACCACAGACCGGTCATCTGGTGGAACGGGCAGGTGGGGAAGTGGAACCCGCCGGCGCTCGGGTTGTTAGTAGCTACTAATGCCGCAGATGCGACGAGGCCGGCGCCGCAGGCGATCGGAGCCATGCGGTGCGCGATGTGACGGTGCGAATGTGCGGGCAGCGTGACCTGCATGGGCCCATCGTAGGAGGACAGGCGTTGTGTAGCGGCCGATTCCCCGCCACCATGGACGGCCATGTTGCAGGTCCAAGCGCTCTCGGTCGAGGTCGGTGGTCGTCAGATCATCGAGAACGCCTCGTTCACCGTGATGCCGCGCGACAAGGTCGGTCTCGTGGGCCGCAACGGTGCCGGCAAGACGACGTTGTTCCGGGTGCTCGGCGGCGCGCTGGAGCCGACCGGCGGCAAGGTGCTGCGCAAGGGCGGGTTCGGGTACCTGCCGCAGGATCCGCGCATCGCCGGCGTGCTCGACGGCCGCACAGCCATCACCCACGTGCTCAGCGGCCGTGGCATCGACGAGGAGCTCATCCGCCTCGAGAAGCTGCGCATCACGATGGAGGAAGATCCCAGCGAGCGCAACGTCAGCCGGTACAGCCGGGCCCACGACGAGTTCGCGTCATCGGGTGGATACGGGGCCGAGAGCGAGGCCCGCTCGATGGCCGCCGGTCTCGGCATGGGTGGCGACCGCTTGGAGCTACCGATCGGCGTGCTGAGTGGTGGTGAACGACGTCGTGTCGAACTGGCACGCATCTTGTTCGCCGGTTCGGACGTGTTGTTGCTCGACGAGCCGACCAACCACCTCGACATCGACGCGAAGATGTGGCTGCTGCAGTTCCTGCGTACGTACCGCGGCGCGCTCCTCGTCATCAGCCACGACATCGATCTGCTCGACGAGGCGATCACGCGCGTGTTGCACCTCGACCGCCCTGCGGAGGAGGCAGTGGGTGAGTTGGTGGAGTACAAGGGCACCTACACCCAGTACCGCACAGCGAGGGCGAGGGACGAGGAGCGGACCGCCAAGAAGGCGGTGCTGCAGGCGAAGGAGATCGCCCGACTGCAGACCGTCGTCGACCGGTTCGGAGCAAAGGCGACGAAGGCGGCGATGGCGCACAGCAAGGAGAAGCAGATCGTCCGGCTCGAGGCGCAACGCGTGCACGTCGCCAAAGGTGATCGCACGCTGCGCGTCAAGTTCCCCGATCCGCCGGCCAGTGGTGTCACCGTCGTCAACGCCCACGGACTGTCGAAGGCCTACGGGGGCCCTCCCGTGTTCGAAGACGTGTCGTTCGACGTCGGCCGCGGCGACCGGTTGCTGGTGCTCGGCCTCAATGGTGCCGGCAAGACGAGTCTGTTGCGCATCCTCGCCGGCGAGACCACGGCCAATCTCGGGATGTTCAGCTTCGGGCACAACGTCAACGTCGGGTACTACGCGCAGGAGCACGACAACCTGCAAGGTGACGCGTCGTTGCTCGACAACATTCGTACCGCGGTGCCCACCGACCTGATCCTCACCGAGACGCATTTGCGCGGTCTGCTGGGGATGATGGGCCTCAGCGGCGAGAAGGTCTTCCAGGAGAGCGGCACGTTGTCGGGCGGCGAGAAGACCAAGCTGGCGTTGGCGATGCTGATGGTCGGCCGCAACAACCTGCTGCTGCTCGACGAGCCGACCAACAACCTCGATCCGCCGAGCCGCCAATCGGTCACCGACTCGTTGAAGTCGTGGAAGGGCACGATCATCTTCGTCAGCCACGACACCGAGTTCGTCGAGCAGCTCAAGCCGACGAAGGTGTTGCTGATGCCCGACGGTCAGGTCGACTACTTCAACGAGGACTGGCTCGAGCTGGTCTCGCTGGCCTGAGTTCGATGGAACTTCAGGCGTTGCTCGAGCTCGAAACGATGGTGTGGGATGCGCTGCAACGCGGCGACGCCGACGCCGATAGACGGTTGCTCGCGGATGACTTCTTGGGCGTGTACTCGAGCGGCTTCGCCGGCCGCAACGACCATGCCGGCCAGCTCGAAGGCGGACCGACCGTGGCCTCGTTCGAACTGCACGAGCCGCGAATGCTCGAGCTCGGCGACGACCACATGCTGCTGAGCTACCGAGCCGATTACCAGCGTCTCGTCGGCGGCGTGGCCCAACCCGGCGAAACGATGTACGTCAGCTCGTTGTGGTCGCGCCGAGCGGGCGAATGGGTCAACGTCTTCAGTCAGGACACGGCGAGCTGACGAACCCGTACGGCGTCGGCGGTTCGCCGCCGACGATGGAGCGCACCGCGGCCAATGCTCTGTCGGAATCGGCTCCCTCTTGGTGCTCGTTGCGCAGCTGAAGGGTGTATGCCGCCAGGTCGGTGAGCGACCACATCAGCCGATGCGCGGTCAGCGCCCGGCGGTCGACGGCCAGTCCCGTGAGGCGTTCGTAGTCGGCGATCAGAGAGTCGTCGCCGGCCAACATCCACAGGTCGCGCTCGGGTACGGCCAGCGCGACCGTGTCCCAGTCGACCAACGCCAACCCGTCGGGGGTTTGGATGAGATTGCCGGGATGGGGCTCGCCGTGGGTGACGACGAGATGGGCGTCCGACGATGTCGCGGCGGCGACGCGGTCGACCTCCGCGAGCAACGAGGCGACGAGGTCGGCATGCGCTACGAGTTCGTGGCGGGCGGCCTCGGACAACGGGCCACCGGTCCACGGTCGGTGCAGGTCTGCGAGCGCCGCTTCGAGGCCGTCGCGGTCCGGCAGGACGAACCGACGCTCGACGATGGTTTCACCGCCCGCGGGCACTTCGTGCAGTCGCGCCAGCATCGCGATGACGTCAGCGCTTCCAACCGTGTCCAACGTCTGTCCCCACTGTCCTGGTTGGCCCTCGACGTGTTCGAAGACCGACAGGCTGTGGCGGTCGTCGATGCGCTCGGCCACCGCGCCGGAGATAGTGGCGATCGGAGCGACAACGAACTCCAAACCAGCGGATCTCAGGTGCGAGGCGGTCGCGTAGGCGGCCTGCAATCCGTGGAAGACCGAGTCGAAATCCGATCCCAACCACGGCTTGGTGTCGAGGTCGTCGCACGTCACGAAGTAGCGCTCGTGATCGCTCGTCGTTGCGGCCCAGTGATAGGCGCCGGCGCCGAGAGGGACATAGCGAAGCTCCACGACGTCGAGACCCCAGTATTGGCTGATGGCGTCGACGATGCGTTCTCGCGAGAGCCGATCGAACGGGCTCCTCACGATCAGGCGCCGGCGAGGCGGCTGATCAATTGACGGTGTTCGTCGTCGAGTGGTGAGGCTTCGCCGGCGACCGCGTTCTCGGTTGCTCTGGCGGGTTTCGATGTTGCCGGGATCGACACCGTCGTCGCCGGATGGGTGAGCCCCCACTGCAGCAACGCCTGCGACCACGTGTGGATACCGAACGCCTGTAGGGGAGCGAGATCCGCGGCGGACGGCGCCCTCCGCATCAGGTCTGCCGCGGCGAACGGCCGCATGATCAGCACGCCGAGTCCGAGTTCGGTGGCGAGCGGCAACAGCCGCGCCTCGACCTCGCGTTCGCGTGGGTTGTACGGGATCTGGATGGCGTCGAGGCGTCCGGTGATCATCGACGCCTCGAGCTCGTCGAAGTGGGCAGCGTTCCAGTGCGTGGCACCGACGAACGAGACCTGACCCGCGTCGCGGAGCTCTTCGATGCGGCGCAGCCGCTCCGGCCAACGGACCATGTTGTGGATCTGCAACAGCTCGATGTGGCCGCCGTAGAACGACAACGATGCGGCGATCTGGCGCTCGGCTTCATCGTCGTCGTCGGTCCATACCTTCGTCGCCACGATCGCCTCCGAACGCCGACCGTCGAAGGCCGCGCCGAGCGTGCGCTCCGCCTTGCCGTACATCGGCGACGAGTCGAACAACGTGGTGCCTGCATCGAGCGCCGCGGTGACGACGGCGCCGGCGAGAGTGAGATCGTCGGTGTCCAACGTCTTCGAGGTACCCATCCCGACGATCGGGACCATCGGTGCGTCGGGGTGCTTGGGGGAGAGCGATCGAGTTTTCATGTGGCACGCATTTTCGCACCATGCATCCACCACCTGACCATTGCGGAGACGCAATAGTGGCGTCGGTGCGGTTGACATGGGGTGTCGTTCGTGAGCGCTGAGCTTGGTGGCGCCGAACCGGCGGTGAGTGGCAATGGTCAGACGTACGAGCTGTTCATCCTCGTATTGACGATCCTCTCGTTGATCCTGATGGTCGTGATGTTCCTGCCGTTCAACGACGCGACGATCGGGCTACTGCAGTTCTACGACAACCTGATCTGCGTCATCTTCCTCATCGACTTCGTGATCCAGCTCAGTCGCGCCGAGCAGAAGTCGGAGTACTTCTTCGGCCAGCGGGGCTGGCTCGACCTGCTCGGGTCGATTCCGTCGCTGGGTGTCGCGTTCAAGTACTCGGGCCTGTTCCGCCTCGCCCGCATCAGCCGGCTGGCGCGCATCGCCAAGCTCATGACCGCGCGACGGCGCGGCGACATCGCCCGCGCGGTGCTGCGCAATCGCGGCCAGTTCGCCTTCTTCATCACCGTCCTCACGGCGATGATCGTGCTGTGCTCGTCGAGCGTCATAGTGCTGCAGTTCGAATCGCGTGCCGCGGACGCCAGCATCCAGAACGGATGGGACGCGTTCTGGTACAGCATGGTCACGATCACGACGGTCGGTTACGGCGACTTCTACCCGGTGACGGTCGGCGGTCGCATCGCCGGGATGTTCATCATGTTCGCCGGTGTCGGGATCATCGGCGCGCTGGCCAGCATCCTCGCCAGCCTCCTCGTGTCGCCGCCGAACGATGACGACGAGCAGGCGGCCACCGTGCCGGCCGCACTGGAAGCGCAACTGGAGCAGATGCGACTGGAGCTGTCGTCGATCCGCACGATGCTCGAAGAACGTGGCCCCGCCCCGCCAACTGTGTAACACCCCGTCGTCATAGTTGGGGGATGAGGACGGGCGAAGTGCACGAGCTGGTGGATCGGGCGGCGACGCTCGAGTCGTGCCCGCGTGACCGAGAGTCGGCGGAGGCCGCGGTTGCCGCCCTTTGCCGATTGAGGTCTTGGGTGGATTCCCGAGAAGTGGCCGCGGCAAAGTTGATGTCGGAGGTTTCGGCGTTCCCGGAGAAGTCGCTGGCAGATGCGTCTCGCGTAGGGATGCGACAGGCCGAGCAGATGTTGCACCGAGCGGACACGGCTGATGCTGTGCCGGAGTTCGGTGCATCACTCGACGCAGGGCGAGTGACAGGTGGCCATGTGGATGTGTTGGGGCGGACGTTGCGCCAGGCGGAGCCGGAGGTACGCAATGGCCTCATCGAGCAGGCGGCGACGTTGCTGTTGGTAGCCGAACATGCCGGCATCGACGACTTTGCTCGCACGGTGCGTGCCGAGGCTCGACGCTTGGAGCGAGCCACCGACGGGTTGGACCGTCTCGAACGCCAGAAGCGGGCGATCCGTTTCAGCTCGTTCCTCGACACGGAGTCTGGGATGGGCAGGTGGCAGGCATCGTGGGACCCGGAGACCATGCTCAAGTTGGAATCGCGCATCGATCAGCAGTTGCAGGCGATGTTCCATGACCGCCAACCCGACAACTGCCCCACCGACCTGTTTGAGAAGCAGAAATACTTACGCGCCCTCGCCGTGCTGGCCTTGCTACACGGTCAAGGTGGGCAACCCGGCAAGCCGGAAGTGATCGTGGTGGTGGATCACACACAACCCGGGCCGGATGGTCGCCCGGCGATCGATTGGGGATTACCGGTCGAGTTGCCAGACCGTGTGCTCGCAGACTTGCGGTCACGGGCGACTACGCACACGGTCGTGGTCCGCAACGGTGTCGTCCTCGACGCCACGGGTGATCTCGATCTCGGCCGGACCCGTCGGCTGCCCAACCGGGCTCAGCGGCGAGCACTGCGTGGGCTCTATGCGTCATGTGCCATCCCGGGTTGTCACGTCCGCTATGGCCGAACGAAGTTGCATCACGTCGTCTGGTGGCGCAACGGCGGATTCACGGACCTGGCGAACTTGTTGCCGCTGTGCGAACTGCATCACCAACGCGTGCATCACGACGGTTGGCTCCTGACACTGGCGCAGAATCGAACGTTGACGATCCGACTTCCCGACGGGCAAGTGATGACAACGGGACCGCCCACCAGGCACGCGGCGTGATCGCCGGTGGCGGCGGTCGCCACCGTGGGTGCAACTTCGTCAATGCTGACGAGCTCTGGAGTTAGCGTGGCGCATGGCCGAAACGCCTGACGCACGTCCTCTCCTATGGACTGGCCACGTCTTCCTCCACTCGGCCGACATCGAATCGGCGACTCGCTTCTACGAGCAGCTTGGAATGCGCCGCGTCGCCGTGATGGAGCATCTCGCCGCGCTCGAGATGCGCGGCGGAACTCACCTGGTGATCCGGCCCGACCCTGCGCTGGTCGCCCCAGGCCCGGTTGGTTGGGATCTCATGGTGGACGACATCGACGACATCCATGACCAGTGGCAGGCCGAAGGGATCGCGGTGAGCAGCATCGTCAACCAGTCCCCGCATCGTTGTTTTGAGGTGACTGACCCTGAGGGCAACGTCATTGTCGTCCGCGACAGCCACGTCGTTGGCCCCGTCTAGCCAGGACCCCCGCATTGCCGGAAATGCCGCGTACTACTTCACCGTCCCTGGCGCGCCGGTGAGGGGGCGGTCGACGAGTTCGAAGAAGTCGTTGCCCTTGTCGTCGACGACGATGAACGCGGGGAAGTCGCGGACTTCGATCTTCCAGA
>Ga0157378_10001764_pt1 | contig 19422 bp, 20 predicted proteins | sample M65metaG_FD_115309 | JGI IMG/M metagenome (GOLD analysis project Ga0157378, IMG submission 115309) | Miscanthus rhizosphere microbial communities from Kellogg Biological Station, Michigan, USA - M6-5 metaG | ecosystem: Host-associated > Plants > Roots > Rhizosphere > Soil | place: USA: Michigan...
ATCCGCAAGGATACGGATAGGGCCTTAACGTTTCGCTGAACACTTCGGTGAGGCGTGCGCCCCAGGATAATGCTCGAATCACTCCAGCAATTGCTTCATTTCCTGTTCAACGTCAAGGGCCTGATCGAGTGGGGCGGCACGCTACTTGTGTGCGTCATCGTGTTCATCGAGACCGGCTTCTTTGTGGGCTTTTTTCTTCCCGGTGATTCCCTGCTCGTGACGGCCGGCGTGTTCGCCGCCTCGGGACAACTCCACATTGGTGAACTTGTTCTTCTCGTGCCCATCTGCGCGATCGTGGGCGACCAGATCGGTTACTGGATTGGCAGAAAAGCCGGCCAGGCGCTTTACCGGCGCGAGGATTCCCTGGTGTTCCGCAAGAGCCATTTGCAACGGGCCCACGCGTTCTACGAAAAATATGGCGGAAAAACCGTGATCCTCGCGCGGTTCATTCCGATCATTCGAACATTTTGCCCGCCTGTGGCGGGAGCGGCACAGATGCCCTACGCCCGCTACTTTGCGTATGATGTGGTCGGCGGCATTCTCTGGGGCGCCGGAATGGTTCTAGGGGGATATTTTCTGGGGCGCCAGATTCCCAACATCAGCGAGAACATTCACTACGTGATCGCCGTGGTGATTTTCTTGTCGCTGCTTCCGCCGGCGATCAGTCTGTGGCGCGCGAAATTTTCGGGAGCGACGAAGCCTTCTGCCACTCCCCAACCTGCACCCACAGAGCGTGACTGAACGTGCCGTACGTCGGCCCTCCGATCGAACTGCCGCCTCGCGCCGTGATCTTTGACGTAGGCCGGGTCATCATACCCGTCGATCTCTCTCGCTCCATGGAGGCGCTCGGGAAATTGCGTGGATTGACGCATTTCCAGGTTTTGCGCCAGCTCGAAGCAGACCCACTCTGGCATGACTGGCAGGAAGGGCGTATCTCCCCGCGTGACTGGCACAAGCATCTCTCTGAAAAACTTCATTTTTCTTACGGGTTTGAGGAATTTTGCGCGATCTGGAACGGCGTTCTCGGACCGCAAACGCTTCTGCCGGATACGCTGTTCGAACGTCTGGCGGGCAGGTGCCGCCTCGCCTTGCTGTCAAATACCGATCCCATCCATGTGGCGCATTTCGAAGCCAACTACCCTTTCGTGCGGTCCTTCCATGCGCGCATCTATTCGTGCCGCGTGGGGTCTTGTAAGCCTTCACCCCTCATCTATCACCAGGCGCTTCGCGAAGTCGGCGCCATGCCTGACGAAGCCGTATTCATCGACGACCTGCGCGAGAACGTGTTGGCCGCTGCCAGTCTGGGCATCTATGCTTTTCACTTCACGACGGCCGAAGAGCTTCTCGCTGAGTTCTCGAGGTTGCGTCTTTTGGACGATTTAACTAACGGCACGCTGTTGGGTTAGAGCCATCGAAGCGTGAACTTTTTCAAATCTTCTCCATCTTAAACGCTTCGGTGTATCGAAAAGTATTAGTGGCTTATTCTGCCTACAGGCAAGTGAGGAGCGGCATATCCAGAAAACTCCCTAAGCGAGTAATGTTTGCATGGAGACAAAAGTTGTCCAGAAAGTTATCGCGGTAATATCCCCTTATTTTTCATCTCCCTACCAATCTACGGCAACCCCTGCTTCTTGGCGGCTTGCGTGCATATTGCTACTGCAGAGTAGGTATTTCAAAAGGGGGGAATATGTCAGACGAGATGGACCGTTCCGATATCGGCAACCGAGGCGTACCCGGATGGGTGATCGCTGCGGTGGCTGTCCTTGGAGTTGTAGCAATCGTTGGGCTGGTCATGGCGCATAACGCCTCGACGCAGACCACAGAAGTGCAGCAGTCGTTCGATACCAAAGTGAAGGCCATGCAGACGGATTTCGCGGGGCAGATTGCCACCCTGCAGCAGCATGAAGCGCAAGCGGATACGGCCAATGCCGGGCTGCAGAGTGACCTGACCGTGGTTACCAAGCGGCTGCGCCTCACCCAGAGCGACCTGAAGAAGGCGCGCGACGAAGCCGAAACGATTCGCACCGAAGCGCAACAGAAGATTGATGAAGTCGATGCCAACGCCAAGACTCAGCTTGCCACCAAGGCCAGCACGGATGATGTCAAGGGCGTGGACGGCAAGGTGGAAGGCGTCCGCACCGATCTCACTGGCACGCAAAATGACTTGAAAATGGCTCGCAGCGAACTGGGAACCCTGATCGCGCGCAACCATGAAGATGTGGAACAGCTCCGCCGCCTCGGCGAGCGCGACTACATCGAGTTCACCATCGACACCAAGAACAAGCCGCAAAAGGTTGGAGCCTTCGTCGTCGAACTGAAGGGCACCAATCCATCCAAGAAGCGCTACAACGTCGCGCTGGTCGTGGATGATTCCCGCATCGAAAAGAAGAATCTCCCGGTTGACGAACCCATCTTCTTCCACCAGGGCAACGATCGTCGCCCACTGGAGTTGGTCGTCAATTCGGTCGGCAAGGATAAAGTGACGGGTTATATCAGCGTCCCCAAAGCCGCTGGCGCTCAATCTGCATCGAGCGACTAAGCGGGGCTGGATGGGTCCGCACGCTGTCTAAGGCGTTCGGACTTGCCTTTCGGCGGACAGAGCGCGGGGGTGCTCTGTCCGCCGCTGGCGTTTTCAGGGGATAAATTTATACAAGTAAGCCGTGAAGACCGTGAACGAACCCTTCGGGCCAATGTTTTCCGCCGGCGATCCAAATCCCGATATCTTGATAATTAACAAATATAGACTAAACATCTGATAATGGTATAGGCTCCTCCGCGTGCGTGGTAGTCCGGTTGCGCGGGACACCACAACGGCGCTCCTCAGGACCGTTGTTAAGGTTGCCTTGGAATTCGCCTTGGTGCTGGGATTCCTGACGGTTACGATGTATGGCGATTTATGGCTCTATGGCTGGTTATTCTGCCCGGAGCTGCAGTACGCGCTTCGATATAGTGTTCACATCGACCGCGTCAAACTAATGCTCGAACCTCCCGGATGCACTTTTGACAATATTTCGTCCGGAAAAAAAGACTGCCTCTACAAGCCTGTTGTGACTCTTAGTGAGGACCAGAACCAGCGCCGTGTTGTTTTTGTGGATTGGGTTCGTCGGGATGAACCCTAGCAGTCGATCGGAAGCCGCCGGACGTTGCTGGTTGTGGCCCCGCATGGGGATTCTTAGGGGTGGTTGGCCGCAGGAATCGTATGTCTTTCGGGATGCATAAAACGATAAACATGGGAAATGATTTGTCTTAGAAAGAATCAGGGCCGGGATCGAACGTGACTAGTGGCGCTCAGAGATTCGCCGATCGCTCGGCTTCGTCCCGAAGGGACCGAACACCGTTGTTGACCAGGTTATCCGGTTCGATTTTGAGATATTCATTCAAATCATCCAGAACCGCGCGGTAGTCATGCTGGCGGTGATGTACGTCGGCGAGCAGGAGATAAACTTCCGGGGAATCGGCCTTCAAGCGCAGCGCTTCTCGAAGACTTTTCTCGGCCTCCTCCAAGCGATCCAGGTTGAACAAGGCCCAGGCCCGAGAATAATAGCCGGACCAGACCGTCGGGTCTAATTCCAAACCCCTGCGGCTGACTTCCTCCGCCTCGATAAATTTCCCACGGTAGCCCAGCACCGCGCACAGAGCCAGCAGCGGCTCCGCATATTGACCGTGACTCAATTCGATGGATTGACGGAAGGCCTGCTCGGCCTCCGCCGTACGCCAGAGTTTCAATTCCGCCACACCCATCTTGTAGTAGGCCTCATAATAATTTGCATATTCTGAAATAGCGCGTTGAAAGTGGAGCAAACTCGCGGCCTGATCCTTTTTTTCCAGCAAATTTACGCCCTGCTGAAACTCATGATGGGCCTTGGCCGGAATACTCAGTTCCCTGATGGACACTACGAAGTTCAACTCGGGGGTTTGTGCGCTAGAAAGGAGCGGTCGCAAAAACAGACAGGCGAGCAGCACCCAGCTGAACCGGAAAATCGTTCTTTCTTTCTCTGCACTCATAAGTCTGACCCTACCTGTCGCTCAGTCACGACTCATATTTTCACATTCTATTCATTTAATTGTAACGCAATTGTAATAATTTGTGAGGACTTCGATACCCATAAGCTCACAGAGACCGAATTCGGCTGTTCTCAACAGATATTACGGACTATTCATATTCCGTTTACGTGACATCAATCAGTCCTCCATAGCCTCTCGCCAGCTCTAAAAGCAGTCGGAGAAATCTAAATTCATCGAAGGAATCGCAGAGGCGCCTTGTCGCATCTGTGCCCGAATTCTTCTCTTTGGAATATCGGACAGTTACTGCGCAGAACTCTATCCAGGCTCTGGTTGGGAAATTTCGCAAGGAGGATCGTGATGAAGTCCAATTTTTTGCGCCTGTTGTTTTTGATGGGTGCTTTTTGTTTTGCAGGTTTCCTGAGTAATGCGTTTGCCCAGGTCGACTCAGGCAGAATTACGGGTCAAGTCCTCGATGTGAAAGACGCCTCGATTCCCGGAGCGAAGATTACCGCAAAGGATGAGCGCACCAATGAGGAGCGGACCGCAACGACCGGCCCGGACGGAACGTACCAGTTGTCTGGATTGAGACCGTCTTTCTACACGATTTCGGTGTCGGCAGACCAATTCGCTTCCGTCCAGGAAACGGGCTTGCAATTGACAGTGGGGCAACAAATCCACCGCAATTTTGCATTGTCGGTGGCAACGCTGACCGCTTCGATTTCGGTCGTGAGCAGCGTGGAGTCCGCGATTGACACAAGTTCCGCGAGCATTGGCGTCAACGTCAATCAGCGCGAAGTCAGCGACCTGCCCATCAACGGTCGCCAGGTTTCACAACTCTTCCTGCAGGCGCCGGGCGCGCTTAATACAGGGTCTGGAACGTTCAACGACATTCGCTTCAGCGGCCGGGCTGTCGAGCAGAATGCCGTGCGCTATGACGGCATCGAAGGCGGCGGGGTCATCGATTCACAGCCGGGTGTGCTGAACGCCGAAATCCCAACGCCGTTCCGGTTGCAATCCAGCCTCGAAAACGTCCAGGAATTTCGCGTCGAATCCAACAACTACCCGGCCGAATATGGCACTGGGACCGGCGGACAAATCAGCGTCATAACCAAGTCCGGGTCGAACTCCATTCACGGTTCCGCATACGAGTATTTCCGGAATGACAAACTGGACGCGCACAACTTTTTCGACACGGCCAACAAGCCATCCCAACTGCGCCTGAATCAGTTTGGCGCGTCAATTGGCGCACCGATCATGAAGGACAAGCTGTTTTTCTACGCGTACTACGAGGGCTATCGCCTCCGATCAGGAATCAATTATCGCGAAGCGGTTCCAGCGGCATCTGTGCGAGCCCTACCGGTCTGCGCGCCGGGAGTAACTCCGGCGGCGACTGCACCTTACGGCTGCGTAAATGCTGGCGTTCAACCGCTGCTCGCAGGCTTCGTCTCCCCGCAAGCGGTCTTGGTTTCTCCCTCTGCTGGAGGATCAACGGATTCCGCAAATATCGACATCATGCAATTGAATGGGACGACCCGTCTGGGGGAGAATTCGGGTGGCCTCCGGATCGATTACCACATCAATAATTCGAATACGCTTTACGCCCGATACTTCAGGGACCAGGGCAATTGGGACTATCCAGAAGGTGTTACCGGGCGCAGCGTCGCGGTCGTCGACAACCCGCAGAACGGCGTTCTTTCACTGCAAAGTAATTTTGGGACCAACGTCATTAACGAGGCCAAGGTTGGGTTTAACGAATCGCTTTCGAATATCAGAGGGGTCGCGCCGACTGTAGGAGGCGTGGATTTCTCAGCGATCTCGATCAACTTTTCGGGAGCCGTCGTAAACGGTGGAGGAACGAACACTGGCGCGGCCAATCCGGGTGGCCTGGTTCGTGCCAGCAGCGCTACCAATGGCCGCGCACAACCCTATACGCCCTACTCGATTTCGTTCATCGACAACGTTTCGTTGATTTCCGGCAAACATAACTTCAAGTTCGGCGCGGAAGTCCGCCTGGTTCGAATTTATGCGGATCGGCTCGGCGGCACAACCTATTCGTTTGCCAATGTGAGCAGCCTCGTGCGCAACATCCTGACCTCGACTTCGTTCATCAATGATTTGAGCAGCCCAAGCCCGTACAACAACGGAGCAACAGGCAGTCGGCTGCTGAAACAGGAAATGTACGTTGGGTATGCCCAGGACGAGGTCAAGTTGCTTCCCAACCTGACTTTGAACTATGGCTTGCGTTATGAGTATTACAAACCGATGCGGGAAGACCGCAATCTCTCCGCGTACCTGGACATCAATACGGGTGCCTTCAGCTGCGCAGGCTCCGCCCCTCTGTGCACCAGCCCCACCAAATCGACTTGGTACAACGGCAGTAAGACGGCGTTGGGACCTCGCGTCGGAATTGCATGGCAGCCGTTCTCCGGACGAAGCGGGACGTTTGGCGGTGAAAGAACCGTGTTCCGCGCGGGGTTTGGCATGTTCTACGGCCCGGGTCAGGCGGAAGATACGATTCAGCCCACACTCGATAGTGACCGTATCTCCTCGACGGTTTCGGGAGGTTCCTATTGCGGTACGGCAGCATCGTGCGCAACCAGTGCGACCGCGCTGGCTGCGAATTTTGTCAACAATCCTCTTAACCGAAATGCCCAGCCTCGCGCCTACGCGCCCGAGTACACAGTTCCGGAACGCGTTTATCAGTATTCGGCGTCCTGGCAACAACAGTGGGGCTACAAGCTGGTTTCGACAGTGGCCTACGTCGGCAGCCAGGGACGTAACCTGTTCCTCCGAAATGTCACCAATCGAATCGTCAGCATCCGAGACAATACAGACTTAACAAAGAACGCAGTGGTTGTGCGCCAGTTCTCTACCGATTGCGGCGTGACTCCTCTTCCGGCAACCTGCCCCTCGAACTCAAACGCGAACACCGTACTGAATCCGTTTGCGGAAGTGGACTTCAAGACCAGCGGAGGACACGACGCCTACAACGCGCTACAGACTCAGTTGGTCCGACGATCGAATAACGGATTGACGCTCAGCGCGCAATTCACCTTCGCCAAGAGCTTTGGAAATTCCTCCGGCTCCAACGAAGCCCGCACGGTTGGAAATCCGTTTGACTATGAGTATGACGAGGGCTACAACCTGTTCGATGTGAGAGAAGCGTTCAACGCCAGCGCTCTGTACGACTTGCCGGTTGGACGCAACAAGCACTATCTGTCCGGCGCGAGTGGAATCACAGAAGCACTGCTCGGCAACTGGCAAGTGGGAACAATTGTTAGCGCCCGATCCGGATTTCCCATTGAAATCTACGTGACGCGTCCCGATGTCGTTTACCGGGACACCACATCTGGTCTGTTTTTCACTTCTCCTGCTGCTGGCCGCACCGCGGTCATCAACACTCCCGGAGGGGGCAGTTCGAGAGCCTTCCGCCGGCCTGACTTGATCCCCGGCGTCGATCCCCTTCTGCCAAGCGGCGCGGTGAATCCCGCGGCTTTCGCAGTTCCGTTGCCGGGGACGTACGGCAACTTGCAGCGCGGCGCCATTCATGGGCCGGGTGCCTGGCAATCGGATCTGACCCTGCAAAAAACGTTTCCAATCCACGAATCTGTGAACATGGAGTTTCGCGCGGAGATTTTCAATCTGTTCAACCATCCTAACTTCGCAAACCCGCCGGGAACCATCGCGCCATCATTCGGCGCTTCGTTCCAGCCCGGACAGCCACTCACATCGTCCACTGCCGGCAATGGCGGTGCGTTTGGGCGATTCAATCAAACCTTGAGCACAAGCGTAGGAACTGGCGCAAACCGGCAGGTCCAGTTGGCCCTGCGCTTGAACTTCTAACGGGTGCTGCCCTGAAGAATCGAAGCCGAGGAGGCACAGTGGCAGCAACACGCCGGATTGGGTTCGAGGGCGGTGCATCAAAATCTGGCGACAGAATTCCTTTGGGCGGTGCGAATACGGAGGACGCATCATGCGACCTGCTCTTGTTCGCACTGCCCGGAGGGCAAGGCCTGGAGGTATGGAAGAAAATCTGCAGTGAACAAGCCCTAAACGACCTGCCCGTCGCGATTCTGACCATGCAAAACCAGGAAATGGTTCGAATTCTCGATTTTGCGAAAGACAACAGCTATCTCAAACAACTCGGCCAGGCCGGATCTGTGGCAGAGATCAAAAATCTGCTTCGTGGATTGAAGCTTTCGACGAGCGCCAAACCGCCGATCGAAGTCGCTGAACTGGTGATAGACCCATTTTCGCACCGGGTTACCCGCGAAGGAAGAGAAACGACACTCTCTGTACTCGAATTCCGGCTTCTCTACTACCTGGCTATTCGGCCCAACCGCTTTTTCACACGGGACCACTTGTATGCGGCGATTTGGCGCGGAAGTCGCTCCATCAATCCTCGGGTGGTGGACGTCTATATTCGTCGACTGCGAATGAAGATCGAGGCTGAGCCCGATCATCCAACCTATCTGAAGACGCTCAGGGGAATGGGCTACTTATTTGACTCGACTTCTGGAAGACTGCCAAGAGGTGGAAACTTTAGCTAGGTTCGCGCCAACCAAATCCAACACAATCCACAAATCCACCTGCAAGCGATTACTTTGCTCACGCGTACCAGAACCCTAATTCACGATGCTGTAGGGCTCAGTGAGCGTGAAGGGGGCAATCTCAATGTCAAATTGCTCTTTCCCTGGGCCGACCATCTGGTAAGTGCCGTGCATTGAGCCGAATGGAGTCGTCAGGGGACATCCTGATGTGTATTCAAAATTCTGGCCTCTCGCCAGAACCGGCTGATTGCCTACAACGCCGGGACCTATAACCTCTTCCACCTTGCCCATCGCGTCAGTGATGACCCAATGCCGGCTGACCAGTTGCACCGTATCTTCACCTTCGTTTGTGATGTTGACTGTGTAGAGAAAAAACCACTGATTTTGATGGGGATTAGAGCGACTCGGATCATACTGCGCATTCACGCGCACCCGGATTTTTCTGGTTATGGCTTCGGATGAGGACATTTGTTTGACAGCATCATGATAGCGCATACCGCGCGACCGTGTGCGACAACTTCGATTTTCAAACCTCCGCCATGTCCAGACGGAGGCTCTCCCTCTTATCGAAATGCGAGGTTCGGCGTGGGGAAATGGATGTTCAGCTTGTAGCAAATGAAGAGAATCAGGATTGCGCCCAGAGTGGAAAAAAGCAGGCCGGCGGGATGAAATCGCTCGTTCGTCGGGCGTGAGAACATGTGCGTCATGGCACCCCCCAAAATCGATCCAATGATGCCGAGCACAGTCGTCCAGAAAATGGTCATATGCACATGCATCACCGATTTTGCGATGACTCCAGAAATAAGTCCGATGAGAACGTACCAGATTAAGTGAAACACGCTTGCTTCTCCATCCTTGCGCTCGAGACTTCTTCGACTTTTGGCGCGGACTTGGCGAAAGCGACTTTCCGTGGCTTTGGCCGACTTCCCATATTGAAACTTATTCGCACGTCCGTGTCTGTTCTAAATTGGACATGTTCAAGGACCCGAGTGCGGCAAACCCAAAACGCCGCAAACGTCACTCTAGCTGGTACACTGCTTAGCGTCTTGCTTGCCCCTCGCCATCTGATCTTTTCCGCCCTTGAAGGCGCTTTGGTCGATCCGCGCATGGAGTCGTTTGCCGGCGCGGAGGAAGCGCTGTCCGAACTTGACCGGCGCAAAATCGCGTACGTCCTGCTGACCTCGCGCACCCGCGAAGAAATCGAGCCCATCCGGCGGAAATTAGGACATAACCATCCGTTCGTCACGGAGAATGGCGGAGGGATCTTCTTTCCGGATGGTTATTTCAGCCTGCGGATTCCGGGTTCGGTGCGCACGGCACGCTATCTCAGCATCGCGCAGGGTCGGCCTTATGCCGAAGTCTGCGAGGCGCTGGACGATATCGCTGAGGAATGCGCGGTGGGGGTCGCCGGCTTCCACCACATGAGCCTCCGCGAGATTGCCGACAATACCGGCATGCGCCCGAAAAATGCCGAACTGGCTCGCGCTCGTGAATTTGACGAGCCCTTTTACTTCACTTCCGCCGACGAAAAAGCCATAGCACGGTTCGTCGAAACGGCTCGCGCGCGCGGCTTTGACGCGCGGCAGGGGCCGACGTTCTGGCATCTTTCCGCCGGATGCGATTCTGCGCGTGCGGTAAGAACCCTCTCAAAGCTGTTCCGGGAAGCGACTCACATCAAGCTGCAACTGGTCGGAATTGGGAGCGGCGGACAAGACCTGCCCTGGCTGCGGGCGCTGGATCACGCCATTCTCCTGCCCGAAACGCGCGCGATCGGCAGTCCTTCGGAACAATCGGAGCGAAGTACGGAGCAAAATACGGGAAAGAGTCGAACAATCGTTGCGGGCGATGCTCCGGGGCCTGCGGGATGGAATCAAGCAATCCTGAATATTATCGGTTAGTTTCACAACTGCTAGTACCGCCGATTGGATCAGGCATCGCAGACATCGAGGCTGGCGCATCTTCCTCCTGTGGGAATGAGTATGGGCGCCTCGGTGAGAATCGAGCCGCCCTTTTCCTTCGCTGTGGCCGCTGAACCACGCAGATAAAACGCTTCCATGGAATATCTTTGGGTTATACTGCGCCTCTTACCATGTCACGAATCGTGACGACTGGAATTGCCTTGAAAAACAGGGGCAGTATTGCTCTCTTGTCCATCGCGTGTGTGCTCTTGAGCCTCCCCGCGCCACTTTTCGTTTCTACGACGCACGCGGAAGCAGTTTCAAAATCCACGTTGTCACCCAAAAAGAAAAGTAAGACCAGAGGCAAGAAACCGAGGAAGCTAACAAAACAAAAGATATTGAAGGGGCGACACAGGACCCACAGTCGTAGACCCGCGTAAAATCGGGCAAGGCGCAAAGCAACGGACGCGCTTTAGGTCGCGATTCGGAAAAGGGTTCGGGAACATTGTTCAGGAATTTCCGGCCCGGGGAAACTTCCGCTCTCTCAATTCGATGCTTACAACCAAAACGGGGAACCTGGCGGCTCCCCGTTTCAGCGCTTTTTTTTCGCCGTCGTGGCGCTTAGCGCCTTCGGCGGTTACGCACCGCGTGCGCGGTGTGCTGGTCGCTGTTTGTGTTCTAAGCCCGGTGGAGTCATTCTTCACTCGCCTCCGTGGCTGTTCGAACTACAATTTCGTTCTACGCCTGTGCCGAGCGGTTGGCAAGAGCATATTTGTTATTTTCAGGCCAACGAGATGAGGAAAATGTCTTCCGTAAGTCTCACGATGCTAGCAAGATAACAGCGGATGAAATTCACGCCAGTTACTTGACGAAGAGACCTTCGCGAAGCTGATCGCGTCCCACAAACATTTTGGAGGAGCGGTAGCGGCCAAACAAATTGGAAATCTCACGGTTCTGAAAAACCCGTTGCGGCTGGAAGGGACAGGTAGCTGGAATCAATTCCAAATTCTGAGCGTCCAAAACGCGGTAACGATGGAAGAGGATCGGTTTTCGGGTGTGGAACATGGCAAAAACGACGCCGCCGTCGCGCACAAGCGAAGTGATACGCGAGGCGAGTTTTCCCATCAGGTCGTTGTCGAGGTAGTCCAAAATATCCCACATCAAAACCGCATCGAAGGTATCGTCCGGATACAGCATGGTGGTCTCTAGAAACCGGTTGGCGCGCGCTTCTGGCGTCAGATGCGAACGGTCGGCGCCGGGTGCGAGTTTCTTGGTCCGTTGTTCCTCGTCCTCAAGGAAATACTGCCAGGTAGCCAGCAAATCCTCGGTATAGACCTTGAAACCGCGCTCGATGAAGAAGGTGATTGTGGTTTGGCGGGCCGGTCCCAGATCCAACAGATGACCATGGCCGATTCCGTCGAGTTGCCAGAGAAATTCCTTGAGTCCATTCGATTGCCGGCCCGTTTTTGCCCCAACACCCTGGCCCGCAGACGGAGTATGGGCATTCGCTACGGCCACCGCCGTCGCGGGGTGCGCAGACCCCGGCGGCGAAGGCCGTTGCGGTAACGGCTGGACCTGTCCCGGCCGTAGTTTCCCAAAGAAGCTCATCTTAGTTCCCGTTTTCTCCGCTTGCTTTCACTGCTCCAACCGTCTGCATTACTGTTGTACCACCGGCAGGTTTGGAGCCGGAACCCTTATTCTGAGAAGTTTCCGCGCGAGCGATCTCCACTTTGCTGTGGATCTGTGCACCCTCGCCGATGGCAATTCGCATGGTCGCGATGTCGCCTCGGACTTCCCCGGTCGAGCCGATTTCCACTCGATCGCGGCCCCGCAATGCGCCCTGCACCTTTCCGCGGACAATAATCTCGCGGGCATCGACATTCGCCGAAATCTTCCCGTGCGGCCCGACGGTTACGCGGCCGTTTGAGAGCTGGATCGTGCCCTGCACTTCGCCGTCGATGTACAGGTCGTCGTTGCCGCGTACTTCGCCTTTAATCAATAAGGTCGATGTAATAATTCCCCCAGAGGGTTGCACGACTTCCGCGGTCAGCCCTGCAACGCTGCGAACCGGCGGAGGCGGTTCTACGCGAGGAGCCGCTGCCGGTGCCGGTGTCGCATGCGTTGTCGGAATTTCGGCCGCCGGAGCTGCCGGTTTTGAATCTTCTGGTTTACGCCACATGTTTATTTTTTCCCCCACCGAAAACTCCGTGGCTACGAAGCTGGGCAGACTTACAGCAGCCCGGAGAGGACGGTAACCTGCAAACTATAGTCCGTGGACAGGTCGCAGGGCGAACACCACAAGCCCGTCGTGTTTCTAATCTGACACGGGTCGGGGATGTGAGTGAATCAGCGGCTCAGCAGATTTTTTTTCGTGATTGCGAGTCCGAGCGAAAACATGGACGCCGATTCTCTATCGCGCGGCGGCGATCCGCGCAGCTCCCAGATCGCGACGACATACCCGGCGAGTTCAGTCATGAAGAGTTTTTGGCCCTGGCGCGTTTCCCACCAGCGCGACGGATCAAATTCCGAATCGCGGGCTGCGCTCACCCGCAAAACGATGCCCGGCGGCAGAACCTTTCCGTAAATAAATCGTGTACGGCGCGCGTGGTAGTTCGAAGTCACGACAAGGACGCGCTTCCACCCACGGGAGTGAATGAGCCGCACCGCTTCGCCCGCTTCCTCCCGCGTGTTTTCCGCGCGGTGCGATAGCTTCACAATGGAAGCGGCAGGTACTCCAAACGATTCGAGGTCATGCTCCATCACGTCCGCAAGGCTGACATTCTGGCGCAGCATCCGCCCGCTCGCCACAACCAGGGGGGCCACTCCCTCGCGGTAGAGTTCGGCGGCATGGAAGGCGCGATCCGCGCGGTAATTGTCATCGCCGAGGACAATCAAGGCATCAGACGCAGCCGCAGGTTCATCGATCACCCAAAACTGCCCGGCGAGCCGCATCACAGGATGTCTGATGGCGAAAACCAGGAAAAGAAGCCCGACGAAGAGCATCAGGAATAATAAGCGCGAAAAAATACCGCCGTGTTCGCCGCGTCTCACGCGATTGGATCCAGCTTGCGAAGACGCTCCGCCGCCTCTTCCGGCATGATCGCGTTGTAATAGACTTCCTTGATGCTGTAGGACTTGCTCCGCGTTTCGACGATGGGCAGGATTTCGATGTGCCAGTGATAGTCCTCGGCGATGCTCTTCCAGTATTGCGTGGAAGTTTCGCCCTTGGGATGGACGATGTTGGGAGAAGTATGCACGACGAGGTGGTACGCCGGCGCGATCAGGCGGATTCGCCTGAGAATGCGACGCAGCAGGACTGCCAGATGTTTTCGATTTGTGCCCGGACGCGGCTGTTCGAACGAATAATTGTGCCGGCGACTGAGAATCCAGATCTCGTAGGGCACGCGCGAGGCATAGGGACAAAACGCCACGTAGTCGCCCTGCGTATCCACGATGCGCTTTTTCTGGCGCTCTTCCTGTTTTACGATGTCGCAAAAAACGCAGCGTTCTTTTTCCCTGAACCATTCGCGGGCGGCCCGCAGTTCGTAGAGAACCCTTCTGGGCATAAAAGTTGTCGCGCTAATTTGCGAGTGCGCGTGGGAGCCCTCCTGCCCGGCGAGAGGCCCATAATTCTTGTAGATGGAGACATATTTGAAACGGAGGTCGCGCTTCAGATCTTCGACGCGCTGTCCCCAGGCTTGCATGACCAGCATGATCTGATCGTCGGTCAAATCTTCGAGCTTGCGATTGTGTTCGGGAGTTTCGACGACGATTTCATCCGCTCCCACCGGTTGCATCTGGTCATAGATTCCGTCGGCCCGACGATCCGGGTCGCCTTCCACCCGATATAAAGGGTCAGGATGAGGAAACACAACCACCTGGGAAGTTCCCTGCCCAGGCAAACGCAGCAGAGCGTTTCTGGAGTTTGTTTTTTCGGGGCAAAATGGACAGCCGCCCGTGGTCGCGCAGGAATCTTCGCGATGTCCCACGATCACCCAACTGCGCGTAATCGGATCTTTACGAAGTTCCATGGACGGATTCTAAGTCAACGTGACGGATTGCAGAAGGATTGATTGAGCCAGTGACACAAAGCCGGTTCGAACAGAACTGGCGGGTAAAAATGTGACCGGAGCGTGTGCCGTTTTGATGTGAACGCTGCAAATAATTACCGCGTGTACCGTGCAGGCGTGGGACCTTCTTCCAGGCGGTGCCGATCCCAGATCGCACCTTCGCGGGAGTAGGAAGCCATTTCGAAATCCTGCGTGAGTTCCAGGCAGTCGGTCGGGCAAGCGTCTTCACAGAGCCCGCAGAACATGCAGCGCGAAGTGTCATAGGTAAAGTTGGTGAGCACTTTGCGGCGCGTGGCATCGTCGCGATGCCAGCCGACAACGATCAAATTCTCGGGACACGCCAGCGCGCACAGGTTGCATGCGATGCACAGCGTCTCGCCGGTCTCCGGATTCATGTTCAGGCGCGGCGCGCCGCGGTAGCGCTCCGCGACCATTGGCCGCTCCAGGGGGTACTGTTCGGTGTATACGTTCTTGGGATTCTGCGTCCGGAAGGTGAGAATCATACCCTTCCAAAAATCCGCCAGAAAAAGCCGCTTCAGGAATGAGTTCATGGCGTTAGTCTGTCGAGGAAGGACGCGATTGTCAAGTAGCCGTACCGAAAACGGGCGCTCCAATCGCTTGACCCTCAGTGTATAATCCCGGCCAAAGCTAACCTAAGAGCCGCACGCGCGAAGCATTCGGGAGGGATTTCGAAATGCGGATTCGTTCGCTGGGTATTTTTTTCGGACTTCTGATTGTACTGGGTTGCTCCGTGTACTCCTTTGCTCAGGCCAAGGACGCCGCGCCGATCAAGGGTGGGAGCTCAAAGAAAACGCCGGACTTATCCGGAGTTTGGATGCGTGACGCCCCTCCGGCCACCGCAATGCAGTATTGGATTTATGAACTGAACCAGGAAGAACCACCCATGACGGAGTGGGGTAAGGAACAATTCAAGGCGGCCAAGTCTTCCTTCGGCGCTCACGAATACCCGCTGGAGGAAACGAATGATCCGGTGTTGCGCAGTTGTTATCCCCCGGGAGTGCCGCGCGTTTATATGCACCCCTTCCCTTTTCAATTTATCCAGACGCCGGACGAAGTCGTAATGCTTTTCGAAGTGGATTCCCTGCGGCGGGAGATTTACACGGATGGGAAGCCGCGCGATCCTGATCTGGTTCCTTTGTGGATGGGTAATTCGATCGGGCATTGGGAAGGTGACACGCTGGTCGTGGATACCGCAAACTTCAATGATAAGACCTGGATCGATCGCATTGGCCATCCGCATAGCGACCAACTGCACGTCGTCGAACGCTTCCGACGCACGGCCCACGATCACCTGGTGGATGACATCACCATCGAAGATCCCAAAGCCTATACGAAACCGTGGACGGCGCGCCTGGAGTTCAAGCTTCAGCCCTGGAAGCTGACGGAGCAATTCTGCGAGGATCGCGAGAATTTTTTGATGCTGGAAGAAAAAGAAGTGCCGGCGGGAAAGTAAGCAGGCTTAACAGGCTGCGGAAAAGCAAGTCCAAACGCTGTCATTATGAGCAAAGCGAAGAATCTCCCTTTGTTTTTTCTCTGATGCTTAAATCGAAGAGAGATTCTTCGCTTCGCTCAGAATGACAGAACAAGGCATCTTTTTTGTATCGTGTTAAATCTACGGCAGCGCCGGAGTTGCGCCGGCATTCTCGGCGGAATTTGGGATTGACATAACTGGAGACGCAGTAGATATTTTTAAGTAACGCATTTTTCCCAGGGCAAGAAGGCTGTCTGAGAATCGAACCTCAACGTTCCATCGGCGCATTCGGGAGGATCAGGATGAAAAGGCTGGCGCTGTTTCTCGCCACGGTGTTGTGTGTCGTAGGGCTTTCCACCCCGCTTCTGGCGCACCACGGAGAAGCCAATTACGACACGAGCAAAACGGTCTCAGTGAAAGGAACTGTTTCCGAGTTTAATTTCATTAATCCGCACGTAATGATCACAATTGATGTGAAAAATGACAAAGGCGAGATTGAAAAATGGACCGGTGAAGCCCGGAGTCCCGCAATGCTTTCCCGCTACGGAGGATGGGAAAAGACGACTCTCAAGGTCGGCGACGCGATCACGCTCTACGGGCACCAGACCAAGAACGCCACAAACTTCATGCGTCTAGAAAAAATCGTCACGTCCGACGGCAAGGAACTGGGCAATCTTTAGAATCTGGGCGCTCGCCATCCTGGTGCGAGCTTAGTTGTTCGAGCCCAACAAAGTGTCGGTCAAAGGCTGGATGTAGCGGCCCAGGGCAATCACTGCGAACCACAGGAATAATCCGCTGGCCGCAACCAGTTTTGCGGCAAAGGGCGCGTCTTCCCCCGCCTCCAGCTTCTCGACTTGCCCAAAGATGTCCGTCAAGTAGAAGGCCACCGCATTTACTCCGAGCAACAAGAGCGCCAGCATTTTCAGCCATATTGCAACACTGAAAATGTAGTTCTCCGGCCGCGCCGCAAAAGCCAGCAGCCCGGTAACGATGTTCACCGCCAATCCGGCGAGTCCCCAAGGGACCAGTCGGTGCAGCGGCCGGATCGGAAGCTGTTTCATAAATCCCATGATGCGAATATCCAGAAGACCGACCGTTCCGACGATCATGATCAGGCCCAGAAAATGGGAAGCCATCATGAACGTCCACCACCATTTACTGAACGTCATGGCATCCGCGAATTTGTCAGGATCCGGCTCGAAATGGCTGATGAGCGCGCCAATCGGCCCTTCCGGAACGCTGGTGTCCGACGCATTCGCCGCCGGGCCCGAGCGAACTTCGGGATGACGGATTTCGCCGGCCGTATAACCGGTGCGAGAGATGAGCCCCACGCTCAAAAGCGAAAAAAGCAGCACCGCGGCCACATTCCACTTCGGAGGGTTTTTCGTCCGCTGAGACTGCCAAAGTCCGATAAGGGCCAGCGTCCCAGTGATCTCCACGAACCACAAGGAAAGCAGGGCCGAACTCTCGTGCCTGCGAATCAATGCATCGGAGATTCCCGGTCCCTTCAGCATTTGCTGGGCGGCAAATCCGGTCATGAACGCCGGAATGGTCAGCAGTGCGATGCCCGCGAATACGATATAGCTGGCTCGTCTCAGGTCCTGGTTCTGTCCGACAAAGGACACCAGGAACAGGCCCAGGCCCAATAAAGAACCGATGATGGGGAAATGATTCAGCAAAAGATGCAAGTGTTCGTAATTCACAAAAGACTCCTAATCGAGATAGCGTCTCGTCACTACTTGCGCCGGTAAAGCGGGCGCACTGCTGGATCTCGGAATAATAATTTCAGAATCATCCCCCGGCTGGATGGCCGTAGAAAAAGTAGCGGGAAGTTTCGGACAGCAGGCGGCCGGCGCCAACCGCTCCGATCCAAAAGATGAGCGATAATTTCGCCATCAACTTTCCTTTTGCGATCATGGCCGTTTCACTCAGGCCGTCGTCCCCGAATACTTGGATGCTCATTTTGCGCATGGTGAAGACGGCGAGACCGATGAACGAGAGCTTGACGTAAAAATCGGGATTGGTGAGCGCCTTGGTTGGATACGCGGTAAGCAAGAGCAGGCCCGTCGTGACATTAATCGCCAGACCGGTCCACATTATTCCGAAGAGTTTCTTCAGCGGGTGCAGCGGCAATCCGGGAGCTATGCCAAGAATGCGCAAATCGACCACGGCGTTTGCGCCAACCACCAATGCCATTCCGAAAGTGTGAAAAAGAAGAATGAAATAAAAGCCAAATAACGATTGCGATTCGCGAAGCCACCGGCTGAGCCCGGATTGTTCGATCGTGTTAAAAATCTCGGGTACGGGCAAGTTTATCTCCTTAATCGTACTGTGGAATCCTATGTTAATGCCGCGACCGGACCTGGACAACCTGAGGGACTTGCACCAGGCACACCCACCCCACCGATTTAAGTTCCCGGTTAAGAACGATCAAATATCACGGCCTAGATGCGCGCGTCAAGCGCGGGCTGCGCCGTCCAAGGCGCGCGAATAGAATTCAGGGGCTGGCCGTGAAAACTTCGGCACGAACGTGGAGTTACGATGCCCAATGAAACTTTTATGATGATAAAATGCCCGGCCATGAGCACCGCCAGCGCACGGCCGCAACTTCAGATTCGGCAGGCACAGGAAGAGGATGCTTCCGCTCTGTGCGAAATCTTCAACGAAGCCGTGCAGGACCGCCTCGAAACCTTTGAATCCGAGGCGCGAACGGCGGACGATCAACGAATGCGGATTGAAGCGGCGGACCTGGACCCCAAGCATCCGATTCTGGTCGCCGAATTGCGCAGTTGGGTCGCCGGTTGGGCGGAGCTCTCCGCATATGACAATCGCATCGCGCTTGATGATATTGGAGAAGTTTATATTTATGTGCGCCGCGCGTTCCGGAGTTACGGCGTGGGCCGCCAATTGATGCGCGCGCTGCAGGAAGCGTCCGGCAAGCTCGGGTACCGCAAACTCATTGGCCGCGTTCTATCACAAAACCAGGACGGGCTGGTGCTATGCCGCGCTACGGGCTGGCGGGAAGTTGGCCGCCACTCTGCTCACTCCCGTTTGAAGGACGGATTGCAAGACGTTACGCTCGTGGAATATCTGATGCCCTCGTCTAGCGCGCCACAACCGTGAACGATAATGAATACATGCATCTGGCCATTGCGCAGGCCCAGGCGGCCGCGCTGCGGGGAGAAGTGCCCGTGGGAGCCCTGGTGGTGCTGGACGAGCGCATCGTTTCGGCAGCCGGAAATCGAACGATAACGGAGTGCGATCCAACCGCGCATGCGGAAATAGTGGCGCTGCGCGAGGCGGCCCGCAAGACCGGCAACTATCGCCTCATCGGAGCTACGCTCTTTGTGACGGTCGAGCCGTGCGCCATGTGCGCGGGCGCTCTGGTGCAGGCTCGCGTCGCCCGC